>Ga0209829_10000305_pt1 | contig 45990 bp, 40 predicted proteins | sample C_140205_EF_Meta_FD_187311 | JGI IMG/M metagenome (GOLD analysis project Ga0209829, IMG submission 187311) | Freshwater microbial communities from Lake Croche, Canada to study carbon cycling - C_140205_EF_MetaG (SPAdes) (version 2) | ecosystem: Environmental > Aquatic > Freshwater > Lake...
AATGACTGCCATCTGGATCGATCTGCCAACTTGATGAGCGGCAAGTCCACATCCATCCTCCTCGTACATGGTGACGATCATCTCCTCCGCGAGTGCACGGATGGAGTCATCGATCTTTTCCACTTTCTTTCCTTTGCTGCGTAAAGCGGGGTGGCCGTACTTGACCACCTCCAGGGGTTTGATCTGTGCGGCTTTCTTCTGTTTAAGTCTGCTCATCGGTACTGCTTCTAGATGTTTTCCTATTTTCCCTATTTCCCAATCGGCTTGGCAACAGCAGGGACATTCTTCACGCCTGCCGCCTGAAGGGCATCAAGGACGGTGACCACGGTGCCGAAAGGAGCCTCCTTGTCTGCCTGCATGGTGATGGAGCAACCTGGATTGGCACGTTGGACTTCCCTAATCGCGGAGGGGAGAGAGGCCGCGGTGACGGGCTTATTATCAAGGGTGATTTGTTCCGGTCCCTTAATCTGGAGCAGTATGGCCTTCTTAGGCTCAGAGGCCTCTGTGGCAGCGCTCTTCGACTCAGGTAAGTTGATCTGAAGTTGCGGGAGTTTCTCGCGGAAGGTCGTCGTGACGATGAAGAAGATAAGGAGGATCGCCAGAATATCGATCAGGGAGACAACCGTGATCGAGGGCATCTTTCTCCGCTTGGTGTAAAAACGCATGAGTAAGGATTAAATATGGAAATCAGGAAGGGCAGCAAAAGGAATCTAACAGCAAAGTAATATGGAAATCAGGAACTCAGGAAGAGGATATGATGACGGGAAGGCGAACGCCCCTGGGAGGGATTATAGGCAATCGAGAGTATCTTTCCCTCAAAGTCATTTCCGGGAATCAATCGTTGATTCAGCACTCGATTTGGCTTGCTTGGCCGTTGCTTCGCATCCGTTTCATCTGATTTCCACATTAAAACTCATACGGATCCCAAAAGTGGCGGTTGTGGACTGCTTCCAATCAAATGGCAACAAAATTACGTCTTAAATAGTCGTTTTCTGTCCTACAGAGAAAAACACACCGATCGCCATTAGAGGTAGTGTTTGTCGGCCTCAACGGCTGAAAATGCCGGAGAAAAAATGGTGGCGGGGGTAGGATTTGAACCTACGACCTTCAGGTTATGAGCCTGACGAGCTACCGGGCTGCTCCACCCCGCGTCAATGCAGTTAAACTATCACAATGCTACCCCTCTGCAAGGTATAAAAGGCGCAGCGTTGCCTAGAGTGCTTCTAGCGCTTTGAGTGCTCTACCGCAGACCGATTGCTTTCCTCAAGCGATCCATCACCGGGCGGGCAATGGCATTGGCACGCTCTGCGCCGTTTTCAAGGATACGATCCAGCTCTGCAGGATCCGAAGCAAAGCGCTCACGTTCTTTCCTCATCGGTGCAAAGTGCTCCCAGACGGCACCGAAGAGTCTCTTTTTAAAGTCGCCGTACCCTTTTCCCCCAGCGAGGAAGTCTGCCTCCATGGAAGCGTAATCAGCCGGTGAGGCGACATGCTTGTAGATTCCCAGAATGGCGGAGCCTTCGATTGCTTTTGGCTCCTCGACCGGTGTGGAGTCGGTCTGGATCCCCATGATCTTTTTCTTGAGAGCACCCTCCTCAAGAAAGAGTTCGACGGTGTTCCCGTAGCTCTTGCTCATCTTCCCGCCATCGGTGCCGGGGAGTGCCGAGGATTCATCCCTGATCATCGCTTCAGGCAGCTTGAAGATGTCGCCGTAGAGTTCGTTGATCTTGACCGCGATGTCGCGGGTGACTTCAAGGTGCTGCTTCTGATCCTTACCGACCGGAACGACATCACTGTCGTAGGCAAGGATGTCGGCGGCCATGAGTACGGGATAGGAGAAGAGTCCGAGAGAGGCATGGAGTCCCTTGGCCAGCTTATCCTTGTAGGAGTGGCACCTCTCGAGAAGTCCCATCGGAGTGACGGTGGAGAGGATCCATGAGAGCTCGGGAATACATGCAATGTCACTCTGACGGAAGAGGCAGGCTTTCTGCGGATCAAGACCGCAGGCCAAGAAGTCGAGCGCTACCTCCCGTGAGTTGCTGCGCAGGGCGGCGGGGTCTCTCACTGTGGTGAGTGCATGCAGGTCGGCAATGAAGTAGAAGGCCTCGCCCTTCTCCTGAAGTTCGATGGCTGGCTTCATCATGCCGAAGTAGTTGCCGAGGTGGGGAAGTCCGGTCGGCTGGATGCCAGAGAGAATGCGCATAAAGGAAAGGCTGAAGGTTAAAGGCGGAAGGCTAAAAAGGTGATGGCGATTTGATTCATTAATCTTTTAATCCGCATCAATAGACGAGCTTGCGATGGATCCAGATGCTCTGAAGCAGTCCTAGGCATGCCATGGTAATGAGCAGGAAGGATCCCCCGTAGCTGACGAGGGGGAGGGGAAGTCCGGTGATCGGGGTGACGGCCACGGTCATGCCGATGTTCATGAAGATGTGGGTGAAGAGAAGCATCACGATGCCAATGGCAAGGAGGCGCCCCAGCATATCCTGCGCCTGAGTTGCCACATAAAGTCCGGAGATCAGCATGATAGCGAAGGCCGAAATCAGCAGGATGGCACCGATGAAGCCGTGCTGCTCACCAAAGACGGAGTAGATGAAGTCGGTGTGGACGATGGTGCTGGGGAGGTAACCGAGCTCGTTGAGTGTGTTAGGTGCTTTGAACCCCTTGCCCCAGAATCCGGAACTGCCGATGGCATTGAGCGACTGGTTGATGGTCCATCCCGCACCCTGTGGGTCGAGCGAGGGATCCATGAAGATGAGGATACGATCCTTCTGGTACGGCTTAAGGCCGAAGTTCACCACCAGTGGCATGAAGGCAACGCCGATCAGGATCATGGTGGCGAGGTAGCGGACCTGGATGCCAGATACAAAAAGCATGGCAAAGAGAACCGGCATCCAAACCAGCGTGCCTCCCAGGTATGGCTGAACCAGGATCAGGACGCAGGGGATGGCAGTGATCCCGAGGCAGATAAGGATGCGCAGGACTGGGTGCATGGCATCTGAGTCACTCAAGAAGAGGCCGAAGAGAAGGACTCCCGCAAAGATCGCCAGCTGTGAGGGCTGGAAGTTGCCGAAACCGAGGTTGAGCCAACTGCGAGCGCCGAAGACCTTCACTCCGATGAAAAAGACGAGAACCAGTAGGATAACACTGATGATGTAGAGCGGGATGGCTCCGATCCGTACCCATTGATAGTCGTTGAACGCGACTAGAAAGAAGACAGGAAAACAGATCAGCATCCAGCGGATCTGGCTGGACCAGAATGGGGTGTCGCGCATCCAGGTGGCGCTATAGATGGCGTAGATGCCAAAGAGGCTCAGCGCCAGCATGACGAAAAGGAGGGGTTTGTTCATTGCGCGCAACTTGCGCGCCATCATCAAGGTATTCATGAATATCAGTAAGGCTGGAGGCGAGGAACTGCTGCAAGCAGTTCGCGGGTGTAAGGTGCCTGGGGATTCTCCAGCACCTCCCGAGCAGGGCCGGACTCCACAATGCGTCCGCGGTTAAGCACCAGAACGGAGTCGCTGATGTGCTCCACCACGGCAAGGTCGTGGGCGATGAAGAGGAGGGCAAGACCCAACTCCTCCTGAAGATCCTGGAGGAGATTCACGATCTGGGCCTGGACACTGACATCCAGGGCGCTGACCGGTTCGTCGCAGATGAGGAACTCCGGTTCGACGGCCAGAGCGCGGGCGATTCCGATCCGCTGGCGCTGTCCGCCGCTGAACTCATGCGGGTAGCGGCTCATCATTTCAGGCTTCAGACCGACGCGTTGAAGGAGTGCTGCGACGCGGTCCGCACGTTCATTGGCAGAGAGTTTCTGAAAATAAATTTCAAGCGCTTCTCCGATAATCGTGCCGATGGTCATCCGGGGGTTCAGCGAGCCGAACGGATCTTGGAAGATGTATTGGATCTGCCGGCGCAGGGGGCGAAAAGCCTTTTCCCCGAGTGGTAGAATCGAACTGCCCTTCCAGAAAACCTCGCCTGAAGTTGCAGGGATGAGCTTCACGAGGGTGCGACCAATGGTGGTCTTGCCGCTTCCGCTTTCCCCCACGAGGCCCACGGTCTTTCCTGCTGGCACGGTGAAGCTGACACCATCGACGGCTTTGAATGATCCAGTCTGTCGGCGCATGAGTCCGGAGTGGATCGGGAAGTGCACCTTCAGGTCGCGGACTGTAAGAAGAGGGGGAGGACACTCAACCGAGCTGGTCACTGCGGGCGAGTTTGTAGAGCTAGATGGGGAATCGCTCATTGGAGGCATCCTTTTTCCAAGAGGGTGAGGATCTCTGACTGACTTTTGGCTTCGAGCAGTCCGGCGAGTGTGGATGGCTCGCGGCAGATGCGCGAGAAGGCGCCAAGGATGCGGAGGTATTCGTTGTTCAGAGCCTCCGGAATGGCCGCTGCAATGACCAGATGCACACGATGCTTTTTCCCGGGTAGTGAGAGCCCCTGCTTGCTTCGGCCTAAGGCGAGGACCAGGGATGAAACGCTCTCGGTACGGCCGTGGTGAAGGAAAAGGGTGGATGGACTCTCCGCAAAGCAGTCATTAGGAAATTCTGCAAGGAGTGCCCCTCGGAGATTCGCCCAGTCGCGGACGCGGGAATCATTGCGAAGCGGGGAGAGGAGTTCCTCCAAGGCGTCGCGGTGATCGTTGGCTTTGAGTTGCGAATGGATGTCCCTGATCAGAAGGGAATCGCTAATGGTGCTCATGGATCAATTGGGCGGCTGCTTTTCTAGATGTTGCTCCCGCTCCACTTGAGCTTCTGCCTGAGGATCTCTGGAAAAGTCGTGCCAGGCATCATCGCCAGAGGAAGTTTCTGCGTGGAGAGGCGGAGGGTAACGTGCTGAGTCGACTTCAGAGCATGAGGAGTGCGCCCGTCAATGGTCACGAAGACGTCGTTTGTGCCCTCGGCCTTGATCACGACTTCGCTCGTCTCCGAGATGACGAGTGATCTGTTGCTCAGGACATGCGGGCAGATGGGGGTGATGACCAGCGCGCGGCTGTCCGGCATCAGGATCGGTCCGCCTGCGGCCAGAGAGTAGGCGGTCGATCCCGTGGGGGTGGCCACGATCAGGCCGTCTGCGTGATACTCGGTGAGGGGAGAGCCAGCCACGGAGGCCTGGAGCTTCACTAACTGAGAGCGCTCTCCACGGCTGACGGTGACGTCATTGAGAGCACGTTCAAGGGGGATGATCCCTTCGGGGCCGGAGATTTCAACGTCGAGGAGGCTGCGCTGGCTGAGGAGGTAGTTGCCGCTGAGCACGGAGTCAATGGCTCGCAGGTACTCATCCGATCCCAAGCAGGTCAGGAATCCGAGCGAGCCGATGTTAATACCAAAGATAGGTCGGATGTGCCCGCCGGAGCGGTGCAGAGCCCGGAGGATGCTGCCATCTCCACCCATGACAAGGAGGAGGTCGCAGCGCTCTGCCAGAGCAGACTCATCGAGCGGGGAGTCGATCCCGATCAGCGCGGCGGTGCTTCTCTCAAGCAAGTAGGAGGCGCCCCGGCGGTCCAGTTCCTCGGTGAGGGAGCGGACGAGTGCTGAGGCCCCCTCCTTCCCGGCATGGGCGATGAGTCCGAGTGTCATTCCGTGATGATGGTGGTGGGTGAAACAGGGATAGGGACAGGGTCTGCAGTGACGACCTCGGCGCTAACTGCCTCGCTAAGTGGCGCTGTGGAGTCGCCCCGTCGGAGCAGGGCCAGGAACTCGATGTTTCCGGAAGTGCCGGGTAGGGGAGACTCCATGACTCGGTCAAATCGATGACCGCCATTGGTCACCCAAGTGCGGATGCCGTCGACAGCGCGTTGGCGTGCAGCCGTGTCTCGGACGATGCCACCCTTGCCAATCTCGGCACGTGAGAGCTCAAACTGCGGCTTGATCAGAACCACCATGACTCCCTCCGGGTTGAGCAACTCAAAGGCGGCGGGAAGAATCTTAGTCAGGGAGATGAAGCTGAGATCGCCGACGATCAGATCAAAGCGGCGCTCAAAATCAGAGGAGGTGAGGTAGCGTGCGTTTATACCCTCGCGCACCTCGACCCTCGGATCCTGTCGCAGTGACCAGGCAAGTTGTCCTCTGCCAACATCGACCGCCGTCACATGAGCTGCCCAATGCTGAAGGAGGCAGTCGGTGAAACCTCCCGTGGATGAACCGAGATCCAGGCATGATAGGCCCATGGGGTCGATTCCGAAACCCGTGAGTGCCCCTTCAAGCTTGTGGCCGCCACGACCTACGTAACGGTCGCGGCCTGTGATGAGGATTTCGTGCAGGGGGTTGACCTTGGTGCCCGGTTTATCGGCGATTTGTCCGCCGACGGTAACCTGTCCGGCGAGGATGGCACGCTGCGCCTTTTCTCTGGAATCGAAATACCCGGCCTCATGTAGATGCTGGTCCAGCCGGAGGCGTGTCGCAGGCGTCTTCATGTTTTTGCCTCCCGGATGCGGAGGATCTCCTCGGGTGAGGTGATCAGATGGTCGGGCCTCATGGCAGCGAGCGCCTCAGGCGAGTTGTAACCCCAGGTGACGGCAGCCATCCGCAGTCCGCTCTCCTTGGCTGCCTCAATGTCCCGTGTCTCATCGCCTATGTAGAGGACGCTGGATGGTATGAGTTTCTCGTGCTTGAGGATTTTCTTCATTTCCCGCGCCTTGCCAAAAAGTTTAGAGGAGGTGCGGATAAACTTGAAGTAGGGAAGGTCGTGTCGTCTCAAGAAGGCGGTGACATTAGCCTCCGAGTTAGAGGTCAGGATGCCGATCCTGTTTCCTCTCTCATAAAGCTCCGCAAGCACCTCCGGCATGCCGGCAATGGGATCGATCCGGTCGATGCGCTCATGAAGAAGTTGCAGCCCGCGCTTGGCAATCATGGGGACACGCCAGTTTTTGATGCCGAGATGACGGATGAACTCTCGGATGCTCATGTTCCGCGCGGTCTCAAGATCCTCATCCGGGAGTTCCTTGAATCCAAACTCACGGGACATGTCGTTGAGAATACCGTGAGCGACTGTTCTGGTGTCGGCCACGGTGCCATCAAAATCAAACAAGTACATTCCTCCGGAGGGAGGAGGGATGATGGAAGCGGGGTGCCTGGGGACGATCTGCCCCCCGCCATCGGGATGTGGGGAGGAGTTCATGGTGTCAATGGGTGGGGGGATCGTGCCTTTTTTTAGTGAAGAAGGGAGGCGAGTTCTGCAGGGAGTTCCATGTCACCCTTGTATTTATGCTCTTCAGGTTCGAGTCCGAAATGCCCGGTCACGAGTTCACGGATGCGTTCCATCTCCGAGTCGTCGAGGGGAGGGCACTCGGAGGTGGCGGCAAACTCCTTGATCTGCTCGGCGTCGTAGATGTTCGGCAGGACGGAAAGCGTGCGTGGATCGTTCAGAAGCCAGAGCATGGCAGCCTGCCCCATTGTTCTGTTCGGGCGCTCCAGGAAGCGGAGTTGTTCGATTTTCTTCACCCCGTTGATGAGCCAGCTCTTCGGGCGGTGGTTGCGGTGGTCGTTGGGAGGGAAGACCGTGTCTGCAGTGTATTTTCCCTCGAGCATTCCCGAGGAGTGGGGAACGCGAATGAGAAACTTCGTCGGGGCAGCAGTGGCCTCGGCAGTCTTGTGCAGGGCTGAACCGACCTCCTGCTCCAGGAGATTATAAATGTGCTGCACGACATCGGGCTTCCTGCGGGCAATGGCACTCGCTCCCTCTCCGAGCCAGCCGATGGCTGGTCCAAGGGCGATGCCGCCGTGGCGGAACTTTCCTTCGGCACGAAGGTCCTCCATCACTTCCCAGAGGGCGTCGTCATGGACCTGCTCCTCACGGATATTGTGAAGCTGAAGGATATCGATGTGATCGGTACCAAGGCGGCTGAGAGCAGCGTCCACGGCCTGGCGGATGGCTGAGGGGCTGAAGTTCTGTGGGATTTCCTTCTGACCTCGACGGCCGTCACCATGGTTCACAAAGTCGTAGCCCACCTTGGTGGCGATCACGATCCGCTCGCGTTCGGCTCCAGGGAACGCCTTGGCGATGAGATCTTCGCTGCGACCATTGCCATACGTGTCGGCTGCGTCGAAGAGATTGATCCCGAGATCAGCAGCAAGACGCATGAGCTTCACAGCATCATCGTCCGTGTAGGTGCCCCACCATCCGGTGGAGACAGTCCAGAGACCAAAGCCAATCTCACTGATCTTCTGATCCGATCCCTGCAAGGTGCGATACTTCATAGTCAAGGCAGGCTACCATCAGAGGCACTCGGAGTCCAACCTCTCTGAGAGTTCCCTGGAGTTGGAACGGGGTTTGCTTCCCTTAAATTACTTTAAGATTGCCTAAACCAGTCATCGATACGAAACCCAAATCTCGCAAAAGCCCTGTCTTGCTCGTAACTTTCCATCTTTTATGACCGCTCCTGCCGAATTCCACTCCAGCATCGACACTTCTGTTTCAGGTCTCAAGGCTCTCATCGAGAGCCAGCTCAAGTACACTCTGGCGCGGGATCCCAAGACTGCCTCCAAGAGGGATTGGTGGCTGGCCACCTCCAAGGCTGTCCAATGCGTGGTCATTGAGCGCCTCATGGCCACCCAGACAAAGCACAGAGATCAGAACGTGAAGAGGCTCTACTACCTCTCTCTCGAGTTTCTGATGGGGCGCCTCTATATCAACAGCTTCTACAGCGCCGGGGTCTACCAGAACATGGAGGAGGCTATCCGGGAGCTTGGCCTGGATATCACCGAACTCCGTGAGGAGGAGTACGACATGGGTTTGGGTAACGGCGGTCTCGGGCGTTTGGCGGCCTGTTTCCTTGATTCCCTGGCGACGCTCGACCTGCCTGCAATCGGTTATGGCATCCACTACCAGTACGGCCTTTTCAAGCAGGAGTTCCGCAACGGCTATCAGGTCGAGCTTCCAGACGACTGGATGAAGTACGGCACTCCCTGGGAGATCGTCCGTCCCGAGCACACCACCGAGATCGAGCTTTACGGTCAGGTGGAGAATATCTTCGACGACCTCGGGAATTATGTCCCCAAGTGGACAGACACCAAGAGGCTCATGGGAATCCCCTATGACATCCCGGTTCCGGGGTATGGAACGACGACGGTCAACTTCCTGAGGCTCTGGTCCTCAAAGGCGGCGGAGGACTTTAACTTCGAAGCCTTCAACAGCGGCGGCTACGACGAGGCTGTGCGTGACAAGAACGCCAGCGAGACCATTTCCAAGGTCCTCTACCCGAATGACAAGACCGAAAGCGGCAAGGAGCTTCGCCTGATCCAGCAGTATTTCTTCGTCGCCTGCTCGCTTAAGGATATCATCCGACGCTTTCGCCGGAGCAACGACAACTGGAACGATTTCCCTGATAAAGTCACCATCCAGCTCAACGACACCCACCCGGCCATCGCCGTGGTCGAACTCCAGCGCCTGCTCCACGACGTGTACGGACTTCCTTGGCAGAAGGCTTGGGAGATCGTGACCAAGACTTTTGCCTACACGAATCACACCCTCCTGCCAGAGGCCCTCGAGAAGTGGAGTGTCGGACTGTTTCAGAAGGTTCTTCCGCGGCACCTGCAGATCATTTTTGAGATCAACAAGTTCTTCCTCCTCGAGGTGGAGGCCATGTGGCCGGGCAATATCGAGATGGTCCGCAAGCTCTCCCTCATCGAGGAGGGGCACCCCCAGATGGTGCGGATGGCCAACCTATCGGTCGTTGGAAGCCACTCCGTGAATGGCGTTGCCGCACTCCACACCCAGCTTCTCAAGAGCGATCTCTTTCCCGAGTTTGATGCGCTCTATCCCGGGAAGTTCAACAACAAGACCAACGGCATCACGCCTCGTCGCTGGCTTCTGGCTTGTAACCCCCGCCTCAGTTCGCTGATCACCTCCAAGATCGGCCACGGCTGGGAGCGCAACCTCGACGATCTTCGTGGGCTCGAGGCCTATGCCAAGGATCCTGAATTCCAGCGGCAGTTCATGGAGGTGAAGCATGCGAACAAGGTCGATCTCGCCAGCATCATCAAGCGCGAGTGCGGCATCGTGGTCGATCCCTCAGCGCTCTTTGACGTCCAGATCAAGCGTCTTCACGAGTACAAGAGACAGCACCTCAACCTCCTGCACATTCTTGCACTCTACCGCAGGCTGCTTCAGGACCCCGAACTTGACATCGCTCCGCGTGTCTTCATCTTCGGAGCCAAAGCTGCCCCTGGTTACGACCTCGCCAAGAACATCATCAAGGCGATCAACGCGGTCGGTGCCAAGATCAATGGCGACATTCGGATCAAGGGAAAGCTCAAGGTCGTTTTCCTACCGAACTACCGTGTCTCGCTTGCCCAGAAGATCGTGCCTGCCGCCGATCTCTCCGAACAGATCTCCACTGCGGGCAAGGAAGCTTCCGGCACGGGGAATATGAAGCTCTCACTCAATGGAGCCCTTACTATCGGCACGTTGGATGGTGCCAACGTCGAGATCAAGGAGGAGGTCGGCAATGAGAATATCTTCATCTGCGGCATGACCGTTGACGAGGTCGAGGCACTTTGGAAGAAGGGGTACAATCCTCAGGACTTCCTTGCAGCAGACGAGGAGTTGAAGGCCGTCGTCGATTGGGTCGGATCCAACTACTTCACCTCTGACGAGCCTCATGGAGTCTTCAACATGCTCCGTGACAACCTGATCTACAGTGATCCTTTCCTCTGCCTTCCTGACTTCCGTTCCTACAGCGACGCGCAAGAGAGGGTGGATGCCGCCTTCCGTGACAAGGCAAGGTGGGCCGAGATGGCCATCCTCAATACAGCAAGGATGGGCAAATTCTCCAGCGACCGTACGATCGCCGAGTACGCCCGCGACATCTGGCAACTCGATCCCGTTATTGTCTAGTTCATGCAGCCGAGCTAGCTGCTCCCTCTCCTTATGGTGATCATCGTCGGAGCCGGTCTTGCCGGGTTGGCCTGTGCAACCCGTCTGGAAGAGGCTGGTGCTGATTGGTTGTTGGTGGAGTCTTCGCCCGGCCCCGGAGGACGGGTGGTCACGGAGGTTACCCCGGAGGGGTATCGGCTCGATCGCGGATTTCAGGTGCTACTGGATTCCTACCCCACGGCCCGGCGTCTCCTGGATTGGGAGGCTTTGAAACCCCGTTATTTCGAGAGTGGAGCGCTGATGGTCGATGGCAATGGCGATAGTGTAAGGTGGGAGCGTTTCCTCAATCCACTTCGACACTCGGAATGGTTGCTCGGGGCTCCACTGGCCGCTTCCTTTTTGCTCCGTGAGAAGATCACCCTTGCCGCCTACGCGGCCATTCAGCTTCCACGATCTGACGCATCACTGACCGCCCGTGAGTGCGGACGCTCCACAATGGAGGAGTTGCGGAGCCTAGGTCTAGGAGGGCCGGTCTTGGAGAAATTTCTGAGGCCTTTCTTCAGCGGTGTCTTTCTGGATTGCGAACTCGGGAGCGATGCCTCCATCTTCCGACTCGACCTCAAAAAATTCGCCCTTGGGAGAGCGCTCCTGCCGGCCGGAGGGATGGGTGAAATCACTCGTCAGTTGGCGGACAAACTCCCAAGTGTGCGCCAGCGTTACGGTAAGACTGTAACGGGTCTGAAGCCTGCAGCTGAGGGTAGGGGTGATGGTGAGCGCGTGACTGGCGTCGTGCTCTCCAATGGGGAGGAGCTCCTGTGTGGTTCCTTGGTGCTCGCCACGGATGAGGGAGCCTCACGGCACTTGCTGGGATTGCCGATGGAAGGTGGTCGCCCCTGGATGGAGGTTTCGACGCTCTACTTCACTGGTGATCACCCTCTCTACGAGGGGGCCTTGCTGGTACTCCCCTCAGGATTGAAAGGGGATGGATCCAGGCGACTTGTGGCCCATTTTACTGATCTTACCAACACGGCTCCCGACTATGCTCCTGCAGGGAAACGGCTGCTTAGTGCCACCATCCTCACTCCCCCCGAGGAAGAGCTCCCTGCCGATGACCTTCTGCATATTCTGGCTCAGGCTGAGATTACTGAGCTGCTGCCGCGATTTGCAGATTGGACATTTCTCAAGGAGGTCAGGATCCGTCGAGCACTTCCCTCGCAGGCACCCAGTTCTCGCGGGGAGCAGTTGGAGAGGCACCCAGCCTCTAATCTTTGGCTTGCCGGAGACCAGTGCGCTCATGCCAGCATCGACTCAGCCCTTGCCAGCGGCCTTCGGGCTGCGGAGGAAGTGCTCGCTACGCAGGGGTGATCAGGACCTCTCTTTCCCTTCAGATCTTTCCTTCTGTTCCTGCATTCCTGAGTTCCATAGAAAGATAAGAGGTCATTCAAAGCCTTTTCCCCTATGCTCTCATTCTCCACCAATTGGAATGCCGGCCGTCATCATGACGGAGCCACGATCATTCGTGAGATTCTGAATTTAGGGTTTACTCAGATCGAACTCGGCCACGGGCTCTCGGTATCCCAACTGCATGGCATTCGTGAAGCCTTCGCCAAGGGGAGCGGTGGATTCAGCGTCTCTAGCGTCCATAACTTCTGCCCGATGCCGCTGGAGGTCCTGCATGACAATCCTGATTGCTACGAGTTCACCTCTCACCGTCCACGCGAGCGAGAACGCGCCCTCAGGCTCACTCGAGAGACCATGGCGACGGCCCGCGAGTTCGGTGCGCGCTATGTGGTTCTCCATCTTGGACGCATCATTTCGCTGCGTGGAATGACAGATTCTCTGCTGAATGATCTCGGGAAGAGAGGAGCGAACGATCGTGACTACTGCCGCGCAAAGCTTGCCGCAGTGCAGAAGCGTGAGAAGCATGCGCCGGTCTTTCTCGATCGTGTGACCCGCGTTCTGGAGCCACTTGTGGAGGAGGCCTCCACGATGGGTCTCACTCTTGTCGTGGAAAACCGAAGTGACTTCGAGGCGATCCCGACGGAGAGGGAACTCCTTGCGCTGCTGGAGCATTTTGATTCACCCCACCTTCGCTACTGGCATGACTTTGGACATGCTCAGATGAGGGATAATCTGGGACTACTCGATCACACCCAGTGGCTTGCCGATATCTCCCCCTTTGCTGTGGGAGCCCACCTTCAGGATGCCAAGTGGCCTGATGTGGATCACCTGATTCCCTTTGAGGGAGAGATTCCCTTCGACCGCTTGGTTCCTCTTCTGCCATCCTCCCTTAATTACACACTTGAGCTGTCACCCAGAGCAAAGCCTGAAGCCATTCTGGCAGCGGCCGCTCGGTGGGAGACCCTCGTTAATTCATGAATCTAAAAAAAGCCTTTCTCACTATCCTGCAGGCAGTCGTTACCCTTGGACTCCTCTGGTTTATTTTCCATGATAAGAGCAAACGAGAGCAGATGGTTTTGGCTCTTGGAAAGGCAGACCCCCTCTGGCTGATTCCGGGATTCCTCTGCTTTGGTCTTGTTCTCCTCTGCGGTGCTCTCCGCTGGCAGCTCCTGATGAGAGTCCAGGGGATCCACCTCGGGTTGTTCCGAGTCTGGCAGCTGGTGATGATCGGAATGTTCTACAATCTTTTCCTTCCGGGAGGTACGGGTGGCGACTTGGTCAAGGTTTTCTACGCGGTTCGCGAGGCCCCTAAGTCCAAAAGCGCTGTCTTCCTGAGCGTCGTGGTCGACCGGATCACCGGTATGTTTGCCCTGATTCTCGTCTCGCTGGGCGTTTTTCTCTTCTTCTGCGAGACGCTGATGGCACTCCCTCTGGTAAGGGCCTTCCTTGTGACGGTTGGAATCATTTTTGGCGGCTTTGCTGGTCTGGTTCTAAGCGCTGTTTTTATCGATCGCTTTCACTTGGCTAACAAACTTCCCGAGAGGATTCCCGGCCACGCCGCGATTCTGGAAATTGCACGAGCCTTTTCAGTCTACGCCCGCGACTGGAAAGTGGTCGTTGCCGCCATCGCCATCTCTCTGCCGTTGAATCTCTTCATCTTCGGAACGGGAATCTTTGCGGCCTTTGCCTTCAAGGGAAATCCAGGTGCCGCCGCGATGACGTCGGTGATCCCGATCGTCAACACGATCAGCTCCCTCCCTATCAGTGTGGCGGGTATCGGTGTCAGGGAAGAGCTGTTCAAGAGAATGCTCAATTCCCTCTACAGCACCCCAGAGGAGCTTGCTGTTCTGATCTCCATTACCGGATTTGCTCTCTGCGTTCTCTGGGGGCTTTTGGGAGGAGTGGTGAGCATGGTCTATCGTCCGAGTAGCGGGGCCGTTACCTCGCTTGCAGGGATGGAGAGTGAGATCGACACCATCGAGCACCAGATTGAGGATGAGGAGAGGGCCTGATTCGTAAGTTTCTTTGGTCTAATCCCACCTGTCAGGAATAGGTCATGAAAAAGTCGCAGCGCCCCACGGGTATTCCAAAGAAGCTGGACAGGGGTATTCCGAAGGTGATCGTGAATGCGACGATCTCCTTGGATGGGCGGATCTCAACTCGCTCCCAGTGCTCCCAACAGCCCAAGCGCTCCCGTTCGAAGGGGCCGCTTTTCATGAACGGGGTTATGATGGGTTTCACTGGCGGCAAGTCACCGGTTCCGATCCGTATTCTCGTCAATGAGCGCGGGAGGTTTGAGCCCAAGAGCATGGAGGGGATCTTTGCTGACTCAGGAAGCCTTCTTCTGCTCTGCACGGCCAAGGAGATCCCCGACCGTCTCTTCCGACAATTTCCTCCCTTCGTCAGGGTCGTTGAGTTTCCCGGTGGTAAGATCCCAATGGATGAGTTGCTGGACATGCTCCGATCGGTCTGGGAGGTCAAGCTGCTCCTCTGCGAAGGGGAGCCCTCCCTCCTTAAACCGCTCTTTGAAGCTGATGCCGTGGAGGAAATCTACCTGACCATCCTTCCCGTGATCCAAGGAGGTTCCCATGGAATGTCGCTCAGCGGACATCCCGATGGCTTTCTCCCTATCGGACAAGATCGCCGCTTTCGTTTAAAATCGCTTAACGAAGAGGATGCGTCTGGGGCTGCCACCATTCACTACGTGCGTGACAAAAGAAAAACAAAGCAATGATGCATACCGAATCCTCCATACTCATCAATGCTCCGATGACCGAAGTCTTTGCCATGACCTCCGATCTGTCGCGCTGGCCCGCTTACTTGCCCCATTATCGATGGGTGAAGTGGATCGAGGGTGGCCCTGATAGCGGAATCGTGGAGATGGCTGCCCTGCGCGGTTCGATTCCGATCAAGTGGATCTCCGAATACCGGAGGGATGCCGCCAAGCCGGAGCTTTGGTTCCGCCACCTGAGCGCCTTCACCAAGGGGATGGAGGTTCGGTGGATCTATAAGCAACGTCCCGAGGGAGTACACATCACGATTGATCATGAGCTTTCGTTCCGTTGGCCGCTCCTCGCGCCAGTAGCCAACCCCGTCATCGGGGAGTTCATGATCGGTTGGGTGGCGCCACGCACGCTCTCCAGTTTCAAAAAGTTGCTCGAATGCCACAAGGTACAGTCATGAGTCTTTCCAAGACATCACGGCGTGCCGTCATCACTGGTGTCGGGCCGATCAGTTGCATCGGGACGGGGCGGACTGATTTCTGGAACGGGATTCTCTCCGAGAAGAGTGGGATCGCACGGTTGACTCGTTTCGATCTGGGTGAACTTCAAGCTCGCTCTGCGGGAGAGGTAAATGACTACGACCCGCTATGCTTCTTTCCCTCCAAGTTACTTCGGCGGCTCGACCGCTATGCGCAGTTTGCGGTTTCGAGCGCCCTGCTGGCTCTGGAGGATAGTGGTCTACCCTACGGCCCCGAATCTCCCGACCCGCGGCGTGGCGTCAGCTTTGGTACGGCCCTCGGTGGTATTTCCAATGCTGAGAAAGAGCATGACGCCTTCATGAGTGGTGGGTTTAAGGCAGTTAGTCCGCTACTGGCCCTTCAGGTCTTCGGCGGTTCCGCTCACTCCAACATCGCCATCACCTGCGGATTTCAAGGGGTCGGAACAACCAACTCCAACAGCTGCGCGAGTGGGACTGTGGCCCTCGGTGAAGCTCTCCGTTATATTCGCGACGGGATCGCAGATGTGATGATTGCTGGAGCCTCTGAAGCCCCCCTTAGCCCGCTGACCTACGGAGCTTTTGCCAACATTAGGACAATGAGCGAGGGCGAGCCCCCTGGCTCCTGCCGACCGTTTGATCTAAATCGTGATGGCTTCGTGATGGGGGAGGGGGCTGCATCTCTTGTCGTGGAAGAGTACGGGCATGCCAAGGCGAGAGGTGCCCGCATCTACGCCGAGATTTTGGGGTTCTCACATAATAATGATGCCCACCACATGACCTCACCCCACCCGAATGGAGGACCAACGAAGCGCGCGATGAGGGATGCACTCGCTGATGCTGGAACGAATCCTGACGAGATCGATTATATCAACGCTCACGGCAGTTCCACTATGGTCAACGACTTCAACGAGGCCCGCTGCATTCATGAAGTCTTTGGTGCTCGTGCTCCCTTCATTCCGGTTAGTGGCACGAAGGCCTACACCGCTCATCCACTCGGGGCTACAGGTGCGCTGGAGGCGGTGATCTGCTGCTTGACCATGACCGAAGGATTCCTTCCCCCGACGCTTCACAACGAGACTCCTGATCCGGATTGCCATCTTGATGTGATACCAAATAATGGCCGCTCGGCCCGTCCACAAAAGATTCTTTCCAACTCGTTCGGCTTCGGGGGGATTAATTCCTGCCTGATCCTAGGCTCCGTCTAGGAGTTGAGTAAGGCTTGGGATATCAGCGGATAGCAGTGTTGTTGCTCACTCGCCGTAGGGTAGCTATGGCTTCGCTCGCACGCCTTGCTCTCCATCTGATCTTCCAAGACTTTTCAGAAAGTCCTCTTTTTGATTTCCATACTTCCTCACTAAAACCCGTGAGGAGCCATGAAATCAAAGAGAGGCTGGTTTAACCTTGGTTCCCACAGGCGAGGAGAACTGCCCCATGGCCAGCGAAAGGGAGGCCAGGCTGGTCAGATAGTCGGCTTGTGCGCCAGCCTGCTCGAAGCGCGCCGCAGCAAGGGCACTCTGGCTGGAGATCAGCTCGGTGATGGTGGCGAGTCCGTTCTGGAAGGCGGCCTGCGCCGCATTGAAGTTCTCGTTGGCCGAGGTGACGAGGGAGAGAGCATAGGTGACTCGCTTGCGGGCCTTGAGTGAGTCGTTGTAGCTGGTCCAGACGTCACGGGTTGTCTCGAGTCTGGTAGCCTCGGCGTTTGAACGAGCCTCGGACTCCTCAGCTTGACGCTTCTTGACGCGCTCGACGCGTTCAAAGCCGTCAAAAAGATCCCAGCTCATCACGGCAAAGCCGCCTACATTATTGTACGTATTATTAAATGTCCCATTTACTCCACTTTGCTGCGCTTTATATCCATAGGATTCACTGTTCCAAGAACCTTGCAGTGACACTTTGGGCAGGAAGTCGGCCTGGGCGCGTTCGGTGGCGGCCCTGCTGGCCTGAATGTCGGCAACGCGTGCTGCCAAGTCGGGACGATTGGCCACCGCGGTATCGATGAGTAGCTCCACCTTTCCCGAGAGACCCTGCAGGGGGCCCATCTCCTTTGACTCCAAGGTGACTTTTAGCGGTGCATTGGCTTCCAGACCTGTGGCAACCCGTAGATTTCCCAAGGTGACTTCGACGTTCCTGTCAGCCGCCGCCAGATCGAATTCAGCCTGTGAGAAGGTCTTTCGAGCGGCATCCAGTTCGGGCTTGGTACCGAGGCCATTGGCCACCTGCGCCTCGACCATGGCAAGAAGGGTCTTGGTGAACTCAAGGTTTGCCTTGGTCGCTTCTCTTTGCGAGAGAGCTGCCGTGTGGGCAAAGTAGGATTGCTGAACTGCGAAGACGGTGGTCTGAACACGACGACTGAAGGAGAGATTCGCCCTCTCCAGGAGTGCCACCGTGCGACGGACATCAGCCGCCCTGCGTCCAAAATCCAGCAGGAGGTACTCAAGCTGCAAGCCGGGGTTAATGCTGACTCGCTGATAAGTCTCAGGGCCGGTCTGAATAGGGTTATACCCCTGGTCGTAGCCTGCTGATGCCTGAAATCTCAGCTTGGGATAGTAGGGGGACTTTGCTTCGCCGACGCTCGCGGCCGAGGCAAGGGCATTGAACCAAGCAGAGCGCGTGTAGGGATTATTTGCGAGGGAAAGCTCGATCAGAGGAGCGAGCTCGTAAGAATGATTTGGGTCAAACGAAACGGCCGCCTCGGAGAGCGGATAGGGCTTCTTCACGATCAACCCCTTGGTGACCACTGATCCGGGGGAATCGCTCTCCTTTGCATTCAATGGAAAAAGACATCCCCAAGCGGCAAATAGCGTTGCCGCGCCTCTGATGGCTCTTCTAGTGTAAGGGGATGTCACGTTGGGTTTCTTTTCTGGCTCTAATCTTCTTGATGACGATGACGGGATGCGATCCGCAAATCAACATCGCGGGTGCCTATTTTCCTGCTTGGCTGGCCTGCATCCTCGGAGGGCTGTCCATTTTTTGGCTCTTGCATCTGGTGTTCCTGAAGACGGGCATGCTGACTTACCTGGTACCCTTGCCTCTCGTCTATGGTGCCCTGATTGTCTCCCTTTCCTGTATCCTTTGGCTTCTCTTTTTCGCCGTCCCATGAGTGATCCCAAACCACAGAGCAAGGTTCTTAAACGGATACTTGGGATCCTGATTTCTCTGGCGAGTTTCATCTTGGCGGCCTATCTGGCCTGGCTGGTTGATCGCAATATCTCCCAGAATCCGCGCACGGAGGATGCCCAGGTGCGCGCCAACGTGATCGGCGTGGCCCCGCAGGTGGGGGGCACGATCACGGGTATCCATGTAAAGGACAACCAACTCGTCCAGAAGGGTGATCTGCTTTTTGAACTCGATTCACGTCCCTATGCAGCTGAAGCCGAGAAAGCGAAGGCCCAACTGGCTCTCACCGAGCTTGAGATTCAGGCCTACAAAGACCAGATCGCCGCGGCGGAGGCACAGCTCAAACAGAGCGAGGCTAAGGCTGCCTATGCGGTCGATTATGCCAAGCGAGTGCAGGCTCTCGTCGGCAACCTCTACGTGACAGTCGATAAGAATCAACTTGCCCAGACCGAGGCGATCACCGCCACGGATAAGGTCACTCAGGATAAGGCGGCTCTTGAAAGGGCCCGTAACCTTCTGGGAGATCAGGGTGAGGTGAATGTCCGCCGTGTTGCGGCTCAGGCAGCACTGAGGGATTCCGAACTGAAGCTCTCCTACTGTAAGGTCTATGCGTCGTGTGAGGGATATGTCACCAATCTTCAGATCACACCGGGCGCCTATGCTGCCGTGGGCGAACAGATCTTCTCTCTCGTGGACCGAAAGATCTGGTATGTCCTCGCGAATTTCCGTGAAACCGACCTGAAGCGGATGCGGCCAGGTATGAGTGTTGATGTCTATTTAATGGCTGAATCTGGTAAAAAGCTCCGAGGGGTTGTTCAGGGAGTTCCTAAGGCTGTGGTGGCTCTGAATACTCCCTCAAACAATGCTCCCGGAGGTGAGGGAGTCTTGTCCAGGGTCTCTCCTACCATCGATTTTATCCTCCTTGCACAGCGTTACCCTGTGCGCATCGTGATTGATGAAGCGGAGGGCCATTCCTTCCGAATGGGAGGGACGGCCTCCGTGATTGTGCACACTGGCAGCAACATCAAGGAGGGGATGAAAGTGATCCAACGGCTACAGCAGGTGCAGGATGCAGACTTTGTTTCCCCAGTTGGCAGTGCGGGGCGCATTCCCCTCAATGAGTGACGCTTGGCGCCCTGCCTGTAGGTTGGCTCTCGCGGTAGCCCTGGGGCTGCTGACCATTCTCACGCTGAAGTTCCCCCATTGTTTCAGGACGATGCTGGCGGTTTCCCTGTTGGCCAACCTTCCCACCTTCCACAGGAGCACAATGAGGCAGAGGCTCCTGCTGGTCTGGATTGCCGGCATGATGGGGAGTATCGTGGAGGCGTTGTTTCTTGATGCCCCTTGGCTCTATGTTCCCGCCTACTTGCTCCTGATCTTCATCACGATGTTACTAGCTTGCCGAAGCCGTGATGCCGCGACCATGACCCTGCTGGTCTACGGTCTGAGCGGATCACTTATTTCAGGGAAAATCGCCGATTCTGCACCGATCATGGGAGGATTTTATCGAACCATCGCCGTGACGATTGGGGTCTTTGTGGCTGCCATCGCCTTTTATATCATCCCATTGAGAAAGGGCTTCCGGCCACAGCTTCCCGAACCGGTCAGATTTACCGGTCGCGATACCTTTTTCCTGGGGATCGTCGGTGCAGTCTGCCTAGTGGGAGGCCACACCTTTGTGCCGGACAACCGGGTGTTTGCCATCATGGGAGGTATACCTTGGGGCATCCAGTTGCTCTCCGCTTCCACATCCGCGCTGAGGCTTAGACTGGCGGGAGCGTTGACCGGCACTATTGTCGCAATGCTCACTCTTAGCGTCCTGTCGGCATCCACCAACAATGTCGCGATCTACATCATCGTGGTCGCCACCATTATGGGGTTGGTGGGATTTCTGGGATCGAGTCTTCCGTGGCTTAAGCCTGCAGGCGCTCAGTTTGCAGTTTGTTTCATGATTCCTACGGGCATGTTACCCGGGCCGATACAAAACTTTCATCAGGTCTTTTCGATTGTGGAAGCTATGTGGCTCGGCATCATCCTGGCCACGCTGCTCTACTGGCTTCACCAGTGGTTGCTTACCGTCGAGAAGGCGGTTGAGGGCTCCGGTCAGACTGCCTAAGAAAGCAACCAGATCATGCTCTAATCCTCCCACTCGGGGACTTGGGACTCGTCTGCGGGATCAAACTCACTCCGCTGGTGTCTCTGGTGCTGCTTTTGCTCCCGATTACCCTGGGGGGTGAAGCGGCTCATCGCCCTCGCGACTTCCCAGCGTTCGGTAAGTGTTTCCGGAAGTTCCTCAAGGAAGCGTGAGGGGCGCTGGAAGGCTTCGCCATAGGCGGCGTTGAGCCGTAGTTCGGGATAGGTGAGGTAGAGCTCGTCCTTGCATCGGGTGACGCCGACGTAGAAGAGGCGACGCTCCTCTTCGAGTGCATTCTCATCATCGAGTGAACGGCTGCCAGGAAACATTCCCTCGGTAAGCCACGCGAGGAAGACAACCTGCCACTCGAGTCCTTTGGCCTGATGGATGCTGGAGAGACAGACGCGGTCCTCTTCGTCATCTCGTCCCATCACTTCGCTGGTCTCGGTTCCGCCAAGCAGGGTCAATTGTGCAAGGAACTCATCGGTCTGCTCAAACTGCTTTGCGTAGTTAGCAAGTGTGGAGAGATCGTCACGGCGGGCCTCGTAGTTGGCAAACTTCGCCTGCATGTAGTCGTCGTAGAGGGAGCCCATCACGGCCGTGATCATCTCGGAGGGTGGTGCAGGTTCGCCCATGGGAGCCAGTTTCACGAGGGTCGCGATGAGCTGTGACCATGCTCCCGAGGCCTTTGTGGGAGGCTTGCATCCTTTTTCGAGAAGGACGAAGCGTCTGCTTCCTGCCAAGAGTTTTGCGCTCTGCTGCGAGAGTGTTTCGGCGGTCTTGTTACCGATCCCCGGAAGGAGGCGTACCATGCGCTTGAAGGCGACTTCGTCGTTTGGATTGATGGCAAATTTGAGGAAGGCCGCGACATCCTTGATGTGTGCCTGTTCAAAGAAGCGCAGTCCGCTGGTGATTCCGAAGGGGATACCCCGCCGTGTGAACTCGAGCTGGATCTCCATCGAGTGATAGTGAGCCCGGTAGAGAACTGCAATCTCGCGGAAGTCGATTCCCTCGTCGTGGAGTTCCAATACCCGCTGTGCGATGAACGAGGCCTGTTCGTTGTTCGTGGCCAGAGGCACGAGCGCGGGCTTCGTGACGGAGGGCTTGCGCGCGGCACGAAGTTCTTTCGGGAACTGGCGTGGATTGTTCAGGATGGAGGCGTTCGCAAGTTCCAGAACTTGGGGGACACTCCTGTAGTTGGTCTCGATCCGGTGAACGACGGAATCGGGGTAGCGCTTTGGGAATTCTAAGATGTTGGCGAAATCGGCCCCTCGCCAGGAGTAGATTGACTGGGCATCGTCACCGACCACCATCACATGCTTGTGCGTAGCTGCAAAGGTATCGATGAGTCCGGCCTGGAGGCGGTTCGTGTCCTGGTACTCATCGACCAGGATTGCTCGGAAGCGACGCTGATAGGTGGCGGCAATCTCTGGATTGGTCAGGAGGAGTTCGTGGGTCTTGGAGAGCAGGTCATCAAAGTCGAGGGCGTTCACCTCCTTCTTGCGACCTTCGTAGGCGGTGGCCACCTTTGCGATCTGATCCTCCAGGTCGATGAAGTAGCGGTAACGTCGTGCCAGCAGGGTTCGCAGGGTCTCTCCAGTATTGCACCCAAGGCTGATCAGTTCGGCTAGGACTTGTCCCTTTGGGAAGCGTTTGTCATTGGTGCGGAATCCGAGCCGTGCCACCACGGATTCGAGGAGTTCCTCCTGGTCCTCGCGGTCCATGATGGTGAATCCCTCTGTAAATCCCACCGCCTGGGGATGACGTCGCAGGATTCGGTGTCCGATCGAGTGGAAGGTTCCGCTCCAAAGTCCATCCGCTGCTCCGGGGAGGAGGGCATTGACACGCTCCAGCATCTCGCGGGCCGCCTTGTTCGTAAAGGTCAGCAGGAGGATCTCTCCTGGACGGTATCCCTGCTCCAGGAGCCACCCGACACGGTAGGTGAGAGTGCGGGTTTTTCCACTGCCTGCCCCTGCGATGACCAAGTGTGCTCCAGCGGGTGAGGTGACCGCGGCAAGTTGCTGCTCATTGAGCGCCTTCGAAAAATCGATTCCCGAAGCGGATGCCGGAGAGGGGTGGAGCTGGTAGCTCCTGCTCATGAGTGAGCTTGGGTCGATGAGTGACTCTTGTGGTGATGCTTTTTGCTTGGCGAAACGTGGGTATTTTTCGCTGGTTTTCGGGTTGCGGGAATCGCGGTCGCCTTGGTCTCTTGGGGGAGGCCGAGGGCCCAGCGGAGGAGGCGGGCCGAGTCGGTGAATACTCTGTCCTTGCTGCTGCCAAGAATGACGGAAATCACCTGACGTCCCTCGTGCGATCCGCTGCTGACAAGGCAGTGTTTTGCTTTCTCCGTATAGCCGGTCTTCATCCCAGTGCAGAACCAATTTTCCCGCATGGTCTGGTTGGTATTACGCAGCATGTGGACATGCCCATCGGCGTAGCGGAAGGAGAGGTACTTCGTGGCCATGATGGGGCGGAGAGTTGGGTTTGCGTAGGCGGCCTTAGCGATCTTGGACATATCGGCAGCGGTGGAGTACTGATCGTCCACAGGAAGGCCATTCGGATTCACGAAGTGGGAAGAAGTCGCCCCGAGGGATGCTGCCCTCTGATTCATCATGGTGGCAAAACTCTCAAGTGAGCCGCCAGTATCGCGGGCCAGAGCTCTGGCGACATCGTTCGCGCTCTTGACCAACAGGGCGGTGAGGAGTTCTCCCCTAGTGTAAGCGGTCCCGGGCTTGAGTTGCAGTGTCGTTGGTTCGGCGTTCTCATCGATTGGCTCGATCACGACCTCTTTGTTCATGTCCCCCTTTTCGGCGACAATCAGCGAGGTCAGGAGCTTCTGGGTGCTGGCTACAGGGCGCTTTTCATTCGGATTGCGCTCGTAAAGGGTCTCGCCGGAGGTGGCGTCGATCACAACCACAGAAGCCCCCTTCACATCGGGTGGTGGAGGGGCGGCGTGGAGTCCGTTAAGACTGAGAGCAAAACTAACACCAAGGCCGAGGTTGATACTTAGGAAACGAATTAGAAGTGTGGGAAGGCGACGGCGTCCGTGCATGGGAATCTGAAGGTTATTTTGAAAAATAGGAGATGCCGGCTTAAGAAATATTTCTTTAGGGTATTGGTGCGGTTGCCGGAAGATCTGAAATGGTTTTGGTAACGGGTGCAGTGATTAGTTTCTCAATGGCCGGATCGCGTGGCGCCCCCAGATCAATAGCTCGCTGGTAGTGGCGACGGGCAAGCTCGATCAGAGGTGGTGTGCGGCGGAGATAGAGAACAGCCAAGTTGAAGTTCGCATCTGCGTAGCTTTGGTCAAGTTCCACGGCGCGACGGAGTTCCTGCTCGGAGGCCTCGGACCACCCTTTGCGGCCGGCAGCCATCCCGAGGTAGTTGTGGGCGCGGGGATTCTTTTCATCTCTGAGTGTTGCCTGCACAAGGTCGGCAAAGGCCTCATCATCCTGCTTCTGCTCCAGGGCATTCATCCCGAGCAGTAACCAGGCTGGCCCGTTGTTAAGATCAAGACGCAGCGCCCGACGCAGCAGTGTCTGGGAGGGCTCGAGGTTCCCGAGGCGTGTCTCCACGGCTGCAAGACTAACTAGGATGGTGGGGTTCTCGGGTGCTGATTCCAGAGACTTTTTGTAGAGAGATTCGGAGAGTTTGAGATTTCCCGATGCAAAAGCCTTCTCGGCCTGTGCGGCGATCATTCGAGCCTCCTCCTGCCTGATAGGGGAGGGGGCGGTGCTCTCTGCCCATGCCGAGGCTGCATTGAAGCAAAGCACTAGAAAAAGTGAAAATAAGACCAACAGCTTCGCCATTGCAGCAGTGGTATGTTCCACGATTCCTCCGAAGGTGAGCATCACGCTTTAGGATTCTTTGCGGAGAGCTCGATGGAGCGATTGCGCGCTGCGCGCACGGCACTACGGACAATGCCTGTGAAGTTGGATCCTTCCAGGATGCCCAGCCCCGCTTGGGTGGTGCCCCCGGGGCTGGTGATCTCGGCGCGCAGGGTGAGGGGGGGCTCACCTGTCTCGAGAACGAGTGCGGCGGCAGCTGATAGGGCTCCAGCAGCGAGGCTCTTGGCGATCTCGGGATCCAATCCCCCATCGATTCCTCCTTGGGCGAGTGCCTCGAGCATCAGGAGTGCGAAGGCGGGTCCGCTTCCGCTGACAGCTGTGACGATGTCGAGATCCCCCTCGCTGACTTGCAGGGCTGTTCCCACCGAGGAGAAGATCTGTCGCGCGATTTCAAGATCCTCCGGCGTGGAGGAGGCGTCGGGTGCAATGGCGGTGACTCCCTTGCGAAGTCGGACGGCCGTGTTGGGCATGGAGCGAATCACCCGGATGCCCCCTCCGGCTGCCGCTAGGAGATCGGCGGAGCGGATGCCGGCGACGATGGAGATAACAAGTTTTCCGTAAAGTTCACTGGTCAGGGAGCTCAGAACCTTCAACGACTGGGCAGGCTTCACGCAGAGAAAGACTACCTCCGCGAGACGGACGGCCTCGGCATTTGAGTTGGCGGCTTTGACGCCGAGGGCGGCAGCAGACTTCTGAGCCGATTCAACGGTGCGTGAGGAGATGGTGATTCGATCCCCGGTCGTGAGCCCTGAGGCAATCATTCCCCTGACAAGGGCACTCCCCATCCTTCCTCCACCCAGAATTGCGTAATTCATGAGGAGAATCTTAAGGAAGAGCCGGCGACAGGCAAGGTTTGGTGAACGGACAATAACCGATCGAGTGATGAAAATACTAAAAAGTCGAAATTGCCGAAGGTGGTCCCTTGGGTCTAGTTTTGTCAGCAATGCTCTCCCTTGATCAGCTCTCACTACGCATCGGTTCCGATCAGGATTCCCCTCAGTTGCTTTCTCGGATTTCAGCAAACTTCCGTCGGGGCGAGTTTGTGGCTGTGATCGGGCCCTCCGGCTGCGGCAAGAGTACTCTTCTCAAGATGATTGCCGGCATCGCCTCAGGGGAGGAGGAGGGGTCGATTCACTGGGATGGTCGGAATCTGGCTGAGGAGGATTTCAAACCCTCGGAGTTCGGCTACGTGCCTCAGTTCAGCATCGCGCATGAGGACCTCAGTGTTGAAGAGTGCATCGATTACTCGGCACGCCTCCGTGTGTCAGGTCTCTCGGCAGCAGATCGGGAGGCAATGGTCACGCGTCTCCTTGGTGAGGTAGGCATGGAGGAGTTTCGTGAACGGTTGGTTAAGGTACTCTCGGGTGGCCAAAAGCGCCGCCTTGCTTTGGCCATGGAGCTTGTCAGCAGTCCACCGATCCTTCTGTGCGACGAGGTGACTAGCGGACTCGATCCCCAGTCCGAGGACGAGATTGTCTCCCTCCTTCACAAGGTAGCCCGTGAGGGGAATCGTCTTGTGATCTCGGTGACTCACAGTCTGAAGCATCTTCCCTCTTACGACGCGATCGTCGTTCTCTACAAGGGTGTGCTCACCTATGCGGGGAACCCCGAGCATCTTGCCCACTATTTCCGTATTGAGAGCCCGGGTGAGGTCTACAGCCAGTTGGAGAGCCGCGACCCGCAGGGATGGCATGAATCTTGGCAAAAGCATGGATACTCTTTCCTGCACGCAGAAGAGAACAAGAAGCAGACCATCGAGACGCCTGCGGCAGCATCGCTTCTCTGCCCAGAGTGCCGGGTAGAGTGCCCCAAAGGGATCCGCTTTTGTAAGGAATGTGGCTGCAAGATCCCGTCAAGGAATCGAGACCATGGGGATTCCGAGGAGAACGACGACTCCACCCATCCCGGAGTCCTTGCGCAATTCACGACACTGGTTGAGCGGCGCATGAAGATTTTCTTACGTAGTCATGCCCAGCTCTGGTTGCAGGCGGGGCTGATTTTTGGTTTTCCCTGCCTCGTGGCGCTTTTTGGATGGAATGGCTTGCCGCAGATCCGCAATCTCAGCATGGGGCTCGACCTGAATGTCATCCAGCAACTCACCGAGGCTCGGGACTTCCTCATCCAGGCGAGCAAGGTTGGCAGCTTGGTTTCTGGTATCGTGATGTTTGAGGTGATCCTTCTCACGCTCATGGGGGCCAACAACTCGGGCCGCGAGATTGCCGGAGAACGACAGATCTTTGAGAAGGAGAAGCTCTCGGGACTGAGCATTGTGGCCTATGTCGCCAGCAAAGTGCTCTTTCTTGGGCTCCTCTCGGCGATTCAGTCGCTCTGGATGGGGCTCTTCATTCATTTCACCTGCGCCTTCCCCGGCGAGCTCTCCCAGCAGTTGCTTTTCCTCTTCCTGGTAAATGCGGCGATGACCTCCATCTGCTTGGCTATTTCCAGTTACATGCCCTCCGCGGAGCAAGCCTCTCTTGCCTCGATCTATCTCGTCGGCTTCCAGCTCCCGCTCTCCGGTGCGGTACTCGCACTTCCTGCATGGCTTGGGCCGTTGGCCCGCCCCTTTATTGCTGCTTACTGGAGTTGGTCGGGCATCCTTCAGTCGCTCCGAGGTGAGCGCTACTACGATATCGTAGGCATGGTGATCCAGACGGGCCTCTCTGCCACCACCCTCTGTCTCTGGGTGCTGCTGATCCATATCGGCTCTGGAGTCTTGCTCGCCTATCAGGGATGCCAGCGGACGAAGATGGAGTAGGAAAGGTGAAAGGTGTGTAAAACTGTGGGGAATTGACTCGGAAGGCATTCTCAGCTATAGATCTATGTAATGACACGTGCTTTTACGTCTACTGATGCGGGTGACTTGCTGAAAAACTCGACCCTCTACCGAGAGTTCCAGGCAGAGCGTGAGGAGATCCTCCGTCACAAGTGGTTTGAGAGTGAGAAGCAGGGACGTGACATCGGATTTGAACGAGCCTTGCTCGACTGGATGCTCAAGCATCGCACTCCTTGGCGTCAGGCCAGAGCCGCATCCAAAGGAATGGGCTAACGTCCGATTCCTCATCCTTTAAAGGGGTCCTGAGAGGCCACTAAGGAACAGCAGAATGCAAAAAGAAACCGACTCAAAAAACAAATCCTCCCCGCCCCTCCAGTCCACTGGGTTACCCAAGACGGAGGAGTCAACTCTCGTGATGGATTCCGAGGCCATTCGGAAGGCAGTTCGCCGCATAGCCCATGAGATCATCGAGCAGCATCACGATCTCGCGCGTCTGGTGATCGCCGGCATTCCCACAAGGGGAAAGATTGTCGCCCAACGCATAGCCGCGCACATTGCCGAGATCGAAGGTGTGGCTCCCACTCTTGGAGTTGTGGATGTCTCCATGCATCGGGATGATCTGGCCACACGCACTCGGGTCAGCATGTTGGAGCTGACCGAACTCCCTCTTGATCTGGACGGCCGCCCTCTCGTACTCATCGACGATGTGCTCTACACCGGTCGGAGTTGCCGGGCCGCCATGGATGCCATTGCCTCCTTCGGTCGTCCCTCTCGGATTCAGTTGGCGGCGCTGATTGATCGAGGGCATCGTGAGCTTCCGATCAGGGCTGACTTTGTCGGAAAGAATGTCCCTACCGCTTTTCACGATCGTATTAGGGTCCGCTTCGAAGAACTGGATGGTCTCCCTGATTCTGTGACCCTCATTAATTCCTCTAACCCGACTGCATGACAACGACCTTACCCTTCTGGAAGCACAAGGATCTCTGCGCGCTTGCCGACCATAGCGCGGAGGAGTTACTGACGATCCTGCATACAGCCACGGCCTTCAAGGGGGTGGGGGAGCGCAACCTTAAGAAAGTACCCGCGCTCCGTGGGAAGACGCTGGTGAACTTCTTTGTCGAACCGAGCACCCGCACCCGGATTTCCTTTGAGCTTGCGGCGATGCGTCTGAGTGCCGACGTGGTGAATATCTCCGCCTCCGCATCCAGCCTGGAGAAGGGGGAGACGCTCCTTGATACGGCCCGGAATCTGGAAGCACTGAGGGCGGATCTCATCGTCATCCGCCATAAGTCAGCCGGGAGCGCACGCTTCCTTGCCGATCGCCTGAATGCTTCCGTGATCAATGCGGGCGACGGCGCCCATGAGCACCCGACCCAGGGGCTTCTGGACGCCTTCACCATCCGCGAGAAGCTTGGCCGGATCGAGGGAGTCAAGGTAGCCATTGTAGGAGATATCCTCTTCAGCCGTGTAGCCCGCTCCAACATTCAGCTCCTCACCAAGCTGGGTGCGGAGATAACGCTGGTCGGCCCGCCCACGCTGGTGCCAGCCACCTTTGCCCCGCTCGGTGTCCGCATCGCCCACAGCATCGACGAGGTTCTCGAGAAGACGGACGTAATCAACCTCCTCCGCATCCAGCACGAGCGTCAGAGGAAGGAATATTTCCCTGGGGTCGGCGAATACACGGCCCGCTTCGGACTCACTCGAAAGCGTGCAGAGCGGCTCAAATCAGAATGCCTCATCATGCACCCCGGTCCGATGAATCGTGGCATCGAGATCGACAGCGACGTGGCTGACGGTCGCGGGAGTGTGATTCTGGATCAGGTCACCAACGGACTCGCTGTCCGGATGGCAGTCCTCTACCTCTGCTCTGGCGGAGCCCCTCTTTCCAAGACCGATACCAATCTCTCATGACCACAGCACTGCACATTCAAGGGGGCCGAGTGATCGATCCCGCCAACGGGGTGGACGAAGTCCGCGACCTTTTCGTCAAGGATGGTCTCCTTGTGGCGGAGAAGCCCGATCACGCTGAGGTCATCGATGCTTCGGGTAAGGTAGTCACTCCGGGCCTCATCGACATCCATGTTCACTTCCGTGAGCCAGGCCAGTCACACAAGGAGACGATTGCCACCGGATCCCGGTGTGCTGCGGCGGGTGGATTCACCACCGTGGTCTGCATGCCAAATACTTCACCCGTTGCAGATAGCACGGCCACGATCGCCTGGATCCAGGAGCGAGCTGCATCTACGGCCTGCGTGAATGTCTTTTGCACTGGGGCGATCACGCGTGGATTGGGGGGTGAGGAGATGGCTCCGATCGGGGCCCTTGCTGCCGCTGGTGTCGTGGCCCTCACTGATGATGGCCGCTGCGTGCAGAACCACGGAGTGATGCGCCGGGCAGTCGAATATGCCAAGCAGTTCGGCCTTCCAATCATGGATCACTGTCAGGAGGCAACCTTGAGCGCTGACGGCGTGATGAACGAGGGGGAGTGGAGCACACGACTTGGTCTCCCAGGATGGCCCTCCCTTGCTGAGGACCTCATTGTTTCTCGTAATATCCTTCTGGCGGAGGAGACCGGCCACCCGATTCATTGCCAGCACATCAGTTCAGCCCGGAGCGTTCGACTGCTCCGCGAGGCACGCCGTCGGGGAGTGCCGATCACCGCCGAGGCTTGTCCTCATCACATCTCCCTCACCGACGATGGACTGAAGAACTTCGACACCAACTTCAAGGTCAACCCTCCGCTGCGTACCCCCGCTGATATCGACGAGATCATTACCGGTATCGCTGATGGGACCATCACCATCCTGGCGAGTGATCATGCCCCGCACGCTCCCTACGAGAAAGAGGTGGAGCTTGATCAGGCGCCCTTTGGCATGTTGGGGCTTGAGACTGAGTTAGCTGTCTTCCTTGAGATCCTGCTCCATCAGCGCAAGGCCCTCACTCTTCCCGAGATCATCTCACTGCTGACAATTAATCCGGCCAAACTCCTTCGACTGGATCGCGGTACCCTCTCAGTCGGGGCTCCTGCCGACATCACGATCCTCGATCCTGATCACTCCTGGAACTACGACAAGAACAAGACGGCATCCCTTTCCCGGAATAGTCCCTTCCATGAGATGTCACTTCGAGGAAGAGCGCTTTTCACCATCGTCGGTGGAAAGACCGTCTGGGATCTGGAGTCAGGGTTCAGGAGTTAAGGATCAAGAATTAATCTGGAACTCAAGAACTCAGGAAAAGGCGGAAAGAAAAAAGGCAGTCGCGTCAAATCCTGACTGTGATGATTGCCTCACCCGCCTCTGCCCTATGTATTGCATTTTATTCCTGAGTTCTTGAGTTCCAGATTCTATTCCTTCAGGTCTCCTCATTCTTTCCATTCATTTTTGTGAGTTCCATCAAACCCTTCACACTTCTCAAGACCGACTCCACCAGCAAGGCCCGTGCGGGTGTCCTCCACACACGCCGAGGTGACGTGGAGACGCCAGTCTTCATGCCTGTCGGTACTCAGGCCACAGTGAAAGCCGTTTCACCAGATGAGCTTCGTACCATGGGGGCCCGTATCATCCTGGGCAATACCTACCACCTCCATGTCCGTCCGGGTGAAAAGGTGATCGAGGAGTTGGGGGGACTACACCAGTTCATGGGCTGGGATCGTTCGATCTTGACCGATAGTGGTGGGTTTCAGGTCTTTTCGCTTTCCAAGCTGCGCCGCATCACCGAGGAGGGGGTGCACTTTCAGAATCATCTCGATGGCACGCCGACCTTCATCGGTCCTGAGACCTCGATGCAAATCCAGCGTGATCTTGGCAGTGATGTGGTGATGGCCTTTGACGAATGCCCCCCCTTTCCCTGCACCTATGAAGAGGCAGAGAAGAGTCTCGCGCTGACCACGCGCTGGGAGAGGCGCTCCCGCGAATGGTGGAGGACTCAGCCCGAGGAAGGTAGGCCCCTTCTTTTTGGTATTGTTCAGGGCAGCTCCTTTGCTGATCTACGAGAGCGTTCCGCACGCTCATTGGTTGAGATCGGGTTCGACGGCTATGCTGTGGGTGGCGTCAGCGTGGGTGAACCGGAGCCCGAGATGATGAAGGCGGTGGAGTCCAGCGTTCCTTTCCTCCCTGAGCATGCACCTCGCTATGCGATGGGTCTCGGAACTCCGCCGCAGTTGGTGGAAATGGTCGCCCGTGGAGTCGATATGTTTGATTGCGTCTTGCCGACTCGGATAGCCCGTAATGGGACAGCCTTCACCGCCAAGGGGACCCTGAATCTCAAGAATGCTCCTTATACACGTGACCCAGCACCGATAGAGGAGGGGTGCACCTGCCCGGCCTGCACAACATTCTCTAGAGCCTACCTGCGTCACTTGGTCAAGGCCGAGGAGATCCTAGGACTGAGACTTGTCACCCTGCACAACCTTCACTTTTATCTCACGCTCATGAGGAAGATCAGGGCCTCGATCCTAGAGGGTTCGTTCGCGGAATTCCGCCGCGAGTTTGTCTCGGGCTACCGCGTTCACAATGCGGTGGAGTAACGCAGAGAATATTGAAACCTGAGACTTGAAACCTCAAGAGAGGTCAGCAGCTTCCTTGATTTATTCAGGCCCCAGGTTTCAGCCTTCAAGTTTCATGCTGCCGGCAAGCGGCAGCATTTACCAACTCTGACTGCTGTACTGGCGGGAGTAGTCGTACTTCGTCTCAAATCCCACCTCGGGTGGGAACTCAGAGTATCCAGAGTTGAGCCACTGGATGTTGTTATTGTAGGGAGGCTTGTAGGTGCCGTGATTGGTGGGGAAGGGGAAGGTCACCGTCTCGAAGACTCCATAGCCAAGTCTGGCAAAGGTGCGTCCAAGTCCACGGACAAGGCCGTAGCTGAATGCGGCGGAGTTTCCTTCCGCGTAGTTCACATCAGACATGGACTCAAAGATTTCCGTGGAACCGTAGAGCATGTTGCCGATGCCGCGACCCAACTTGCGGGTCGGTCCCTGATCGGACTGAGGAGGGGCTTGGATGTCGGCAAATAGCGGAGATGCTCCAGAGAGCACAAGGATGACCAAAAAGGAGAGCAGGATCAGGGGGGGCTTCTTCACGGGAGTAACGAGGCTTGATAAGATGACTTTTTTAAGCGTTCTCTGGCAAGGCTAAAGAAGGAGGTCGCTCTCTGGTAAGACCTCCTCCTGAGTAGGGGGGATCTTCTGAATAGCGGGGAGAGGAGTGACTGGAGCCACACCGAGGGGACGGACCCAGTCCCTTGAGCTCTTCTGAGCGGTTCCTGCACCTCCTGCTTCGTAAGCAGCAAAGAACATTTCCATCCGGGCGTCGATGTTGTCAACAAAGTGGAGGAGAGCCGCCTCGGGTGTCTTTGGAAGGACGGGGGAGCCGTATTCGAGTTGCCCATGGTGGGAGGCAACCAGATGGAGGATGTGGAGGCGGACATCCTCCGGGGAGGGTGTGAGAGCTTCCCAAGCCTCCTTGTCTTTGGAGAGATCGCGCCAGAGCGCATTCACGAGTTCGATCCCGATGGAGAGATGGCCGAGGAGGTCGCCACGCAGTTCCGATTCGATGCCAAATCCCCGCTCAGGCGGACAGGTCTCCCAGAGCTTTCCCGTGTCATGAAAGAGGACTCCAGCGATGATCAGATCACGGTTGAGTTCCGGGTAGACCCCGCAGAGGGCAAGAGCCGACTCCATCATCCGAGAGGTGTGCTCCAGAAGGCCGCCGCGCCGCGCATGATGGTTGCCTCGAGCCGCGGCAGCCCTGCGGAAGCGGGCTCCATACTGCGTGAGGAATTGCTCGCAGAGAGCCTTGATGCGGGGATCCTGAAGGCTCCCGACGGCATCGGTGATGCAAGCGTAGGCGCGCTCGAGAAGTTCACGGCGCTCGGGTGATCCCTCCAGGAGGGCATCGACTGCTTCACTTGCCAGAAGACTCATTTCCCAACCACGGGCATCCATTCCAAACGCGGCTGTGTGGCTGAAAAAGCCCTCGAGTGAAACAAAGTCGGTAGGCTGCATAGCGGCGCTTGCTTCAAAGGCCGCTGTGTCGGCCCATGCACGCAGGGTCATGCTTTCCGATCCGTCACGGAAGAGAACCTCGTAGAATGGTTTACCATTGGCGGCGTCCTTGCGCGTGATCTTCTCGATCTGGGCATGGACTACGGCCTCCTGAGGGGAGTGCTCACGGGTGGCTTTTTTGAGTTCGGAGATTGTGAGGAGAGGCATGGGAGTGAAAAGGATGAAACCTGAAAGCTGAAACTTGAGTCAGAGGAGGAGGGAGCGAGAGATGAAAGCTGATGCCTCAAAGAAAAAGAAAGGGTGGAGTTCTTTGTGTTTGTGACGCGAGAACCTAATAGCCTAGAGCCTAAACCGCTTAAAGCCTTTCATTCCCTCACAAAATCAGCATGCAGTCACCATAGCTGAAGAAGCGGTACTTATCCCTGATGGCCTCCGCATAGGCCTCCATAACCAAGTCACGCCCGGCCAAGGCGCTGATGAGCATCAGAAGGGTCGATCCCGGGAGATGAAAGTTCGTGAGCAGTGCGTCGATTCGTTGAAACTGGTATGGGGGCCGGATGAAAATGTCGGTTGAGCCGGTGGCGGCGACGATGGAATCCTGAAATGATCCGTGTTGTGACTCCAGAACCCGCGTTGTCGTGGTGCCCACGGCGATGATACGTCCTCCTGAGGACTTAGTCGCATTGATCCGCTCCGCCGTTTCCTGCGGAAGCGTGTAGTGCTCTAAGTGCATTCGATGCTCTGAGAGATCGTCGGTTTTGACAGGGTGGAAGGTGCCCGCTCCGACGTGGAGTGTCACGAAGGCATGAGGTAGGCCAGCAAGGATTTGCTGCGTGAAATGGAGTCCGGCTGTCGGAGCCGCCACGGATCCGGGGTCATGGGCATAAACCGTCTGATACCTCTCCTTGTCCATCGCATCGGTCGGCCGGTGGAAGTAGGGAGGGATCGGCATCTCACCGAAGCGATGAAGATCCGGGGGAGCGTCAAACTCGAGCAGTCGAGTCCCATCCTCGAGAACCTCGATGACCGAGACCGAAGTGCCGGCAACTTCCACGCTGGCTCCGACCCTCATCTTCCTCCCAGGACGGACCATGGCAGTCCAGAGGGTGGGAGATCGTTGCTCAAGTAGCAGCAGCTCGACTTTACCTGTCACATCATGAAGACGGGCGGGGATCACCTTGCTGTCGTTGAGTACCAGCAGATCCTTCGGTGTGAGGTATTCCGGCAGATCGGCAAAGCCGCGATGCTCGATCCGTCCACTCTCCCGATGCAGCACCAGCATTCTTGACTCCTCACGCCTTGGCGCTGGACGATTCGCGATCAACTCCGGAGGCAGGGTGTATTGGTAGTCGGAGAGATGGGAAGACATCAGCCGAAGAGTCTAATATGGAAATCATGAAATCAGGAACTGCAGATTCAAAGAGATGAAGAACTATGAGACCAAGTCGAGAGTCGGGCGTCGAGGGCTTGGGAGCAGTTAGGAAAATGGAAAGGTAAAAAACGGCAAAAGTGGTACCTCGCTCTGGGAGATGTAAGCTGAGGTGATGTGTCTGGTCTTGCCCAAATCCCAAGAGCACCTCTCACGAATCGGATTGACACTTAAGTGATGTTGAAAAGATGATTTGAAGAATTATGAATCTTTCCAGATCCCTCTTCATGGCCCTTCTTTTAGTCGGTTCTGCGCTGGCATTTGCTCCCGTGCTCCATGCCGGCGCCTCAAATAAGAACGGCAATCCTTTCGGGAACGGTACATTCTTTCAGACCACGGGCACCTTCAGCGCTGTCGTACGCGGGGAGAACCTGAGCGGGACCATGCTTTTCAGCACAGGAGCAAATACTAATAGTTCGACCAATTCCAGTGGAGGCTCGACGACGATTTCTTATTTGGGAAGTCCTGATGGATTCAGTAGGGCTGGAATCTACATTGGGAATGCCACTGGTATGTGGGACCCTTCTTCGGGGGCAATCTCAGGGCAGATATGGGGTGGCCTAACGCTCAGCGGTACAAATTCAACCACCATTTATCCTGAGATTTACAATACTCCTTTATTTCCATCTCCGATAATCACAGTTTCAGGTACAGGTGTCACCAATATCGTTTATGTGGAGCCAGTAGGAAGCAATTACTTCAATGATACTGCCTACATAAGCGGTAATTTCTCGGGTTCCACACAGAATAAGTACCCTAATCAGACTTTCACTGCTCAGGGAACTTTGTTGCAGCAGCAGTTATACCCTCAAACGGTTGATACCGGAGAGGGAACTGTTCCAGTTCAAATGGCTGCGGACCTGCCAATACCGATCACGGTACAAGGAGTACGTGTCTCCGACAGCTACTCTACCTTTTCCACGGTTTCCAATTCCGTTCCTTACTCGATGACGACCTACACGGTCACGAACTTCAACACTTTTTAAGGTTGCGGTTCTATTCTCGCGAAGGCTTGCATGCCCCTCCTCATGATCTTTAAGAGGAGAGGAGCTTTCACACTGACGGAGATTGTGGTGGTGGTGGGGATACTTGGCGTCTTGATTGCACTCATCTTTCCTGCCGCTGAACGCATTATTCCCAAGGCGCAAGAGGTTGTTTGCATGTCGCATTTGAGGACGCTCTGGGTGGCATTTGCGCCTTGTGCCACTGATCCAAACGGGTGGCCGCAAGTCCCCAAGGAGATCAAAATTGGAAGTACTCAGGAACAGCAATGGTGGCTTGATTATTCCACCAATCATCTCGGTCTCACCTCTAAGGACTGGCACTGCCCTGTGATCGAGAGAGCTTCAAAGAATTCATCCAAAAGTGATGAGGTCCCAGTGATCCATTACCTTCCTACTCTCTTCGATGCCAAGCCGGGAACTGCCAACAGGTGGCCTTCGATGCCTTGGTTCTCCGAGTTGGGGAATGTGCACGGTCAGGGTAATCTGACCGTGCGGGCAGACGGAACAATTGTTCCCTCGCTAGCTCATCCCTGATAAGCATTTTGGCTATGAGGTGTTACTTTCCAGCAAGGCGCTCTTTTCTTCCTGTGGTAATGCTTCAGAATTATTTGTGTGCTATTTTGCTGCTCTTTTTTTCCGTATGCGCACTCGCGGAGAAAAATCAGGGAGTTATTGTACCAACGCTTCTCGTGAAGCCGGTAACGGCTATGGTAATGAGGGGAGAGGCGGTGGAGATTTCAGTCAAGGTGGTTTCTGCCTACGGTGGAGAGGTCAAGTTCGAGGTCTCTCAATCGACACGCTTCGGGACGTTAGACATATTGGCCCGTCATTCTGCTTCTACGCCCCTACTTCATTACACGAATGATCGTGGCGTCAAGACACAGGAAGATACATTTCGCTTCCGAGTGAAATCACCAGGGCATGCTTGGAATACTTACAGTGCGAGGATTCTCATTAATGACCCGCGAGGCACACTAGATGCTCACCCTAAGAAGGTTGAATTTGGGAAGGTGCCCTTGGGTACGATAGCTCGTAAGTCACTGCGTATCAGTAATCGTTTTGGCGCAAATGTTTCAGGAACGCTCCTGGCATCAGCGCCCTATTCTATCTCAGGAAGCGGTGTTTTTTCCCTTGATGAAGGGGAAACCAAGACCTTTGAAGTCTGCCTTTCACCTACTGAAATACGCTTCGAGGACGGCGAAGTCAAGGTGGCACCTTTTATCGACAATTTTCCACTTATCAGTCTAAAGGGGGAGGGAGTCCCACCATTTCATGTTGATAGGGGGAGCGCTACGCTCAGTGATGAAATCCCTAGGGCTGATTTCCGAATTACAAACATGGCTGCGGCCCCGATTACCCTAGAGTGCTCAGGTGACCCTACCCTGCAGCTCTCAGATCCTATTGTCATTCCAGCCTACGGTACGGGAATCCTTTCCCTAGCAATGAAACAAAGTGACCTGTCCGTGGGGAGTAGTAAATTGATGCATTCGCTAGTTGGTACCCGATCCTATTCGATTCCTCTTGAAATTACGGCACTGGGGCCACCAGGAAAAGTCTCCATGGAGTCTCTGAATGGATCCAAAATCATCACCTGTATTCAGGGGCAATCGGTTCAGCTCAAGGGGATCCTAAAGAACTCTTCTTCAGTCAGTCACGAAGTTGAATTAGTGCTCGGTGATCATCAAGACTCTCCAATGCAAGCTGGGAAGAAGTTTAGTATCCCCCCTTCCTCTGAAATGCCTTTTGAGTTGTCTTGGACACCCGTCAACCCAGGTCTGAGCATACCATCCGTAAAACTCCTGGAGTCGGGAGTAGTCATTGGTGAAGCCTCTTGGAAGGTATCCGTGCAAGTGCCGGCCCCCAAAGCTCCGCTACCCGGCCCGAGCGTCCTGCCAACTCCCATTACGCCCCAACCTCCCGCCCCCGTTTCTCCTCAAAACCGACTCGCCACACAGGATGAAAAAGAGAGGTTGGCTATTTGGTTGCCGCCTCGGTTTGAAGAGGGACTCATCAGGAGGAGACTTGTTCTACAATGGAGTTTCTATGGATCGACTAACACTGACTTTGTGGTTACTGAGCGAATACTGAGAAACTCTCTCTCCGATCGTACCGGGGAGAACCCACTTGAATCGTGGAATAGACTCAAGGGGAGTCCAATTTGTCATAATGGAGTCTGGGAGTTAAAAATTCCCGTGCCTTTCCCGGGAACGCACACTTATATGGTCTATCCGAACGTGGTGGGTGAAAAAATGGTTTCACCTCTGACTCTTGGGATCTCTTGGTCAATGTTTGCCTGGCCAGGCCTAAGGCTTCTCCTGGCAGGCATCTTTATCGTTTGCCTCGTAAAAGTAATCAGGAGGAGAAATTGGGGAAGGAGATAGAGGGATTAGAGCTGAAACCTGAGTATGAAATTCATCCCGACTTTTAATCTTACTCAGATTCCATCCCCATCTTACTCAAGTTTCAGCTTTTAGTTTTTTCTCTTCCTACTTTGCCGCGAGCAAACTAGAGAGCCATGCAAGTCGCTGCTGAAGACACGAGTTAAGATCGTATTTAGCCAAGACGGTCTCGCGCGCCTTCTTGCGGATTTGAGTGAAGTCTGTAGGTCGGTCTAACACGTTGTTAAGTGTCTGGGCTAACTGATCGGGTCGGAAGAAATCGATCAGTAGCCCGTTGATTCCATTGGTGATGACCTCTTGGACGGGTGCAGTATCAGACCCTACAACAAGTCCCTCGCAGGCCATAGCCTCAAGCATCGACCAGGAGAGAACAAAGGGGCGGGTGAGGTAGACATGGGCCGTCGTGCACTTCAGTAATTTTACGTACTCGCCGTAGGGCAGGGAGCCAACAAAGTGGACTCGATTCTCATCTAGTGGAAACTTCTCGAGCATCATCTTCTTGTAAGTCGTTCCTTCAGGGGCAGCCTTGCCGTAAGCTACACGGTCGTCACCCGCGATCACGATATGAGTGTTCGGGCGCTGTTTCAGTAGCAAATGTGCAGCTTCTATAAACTGAGGAAACCCCCGATATGGTTCCATACCGCGTGTAGCATAGGTGACAATTTCCTTGTGTCCCGAAAGGTCGATCTTGGCATCGCGATTGTCTGGAGTGGGTTTAGAAAGGATGAGTTTTTCCTCTGGATTTGGCTTGAAGAAGTTGGTGTCGATTCCCTCATGGGAGATCATCAGGCGGCTACGCAGATGTTCTGGGTACTGCTCATATTGGAAGCGTGTAGGGCAGAGACCCGCATCAGCTGAGGCCAGATCAGTGAGAAGAGTGGAGTTTTTGACCCGCATCGCTGCTTCGACATCAGGGGTAATGGGATCAGAAGGGTCAAAGTCGCAATCGGAGCCACGTCCTTTGTAGAACCACTCAAAATTGAGGGCCATCTTTGCTCTAGGAAACAGATCTTTTAGAAACAGAGTTGATCCCCAGCCAGCGTGCCCAAAGATCAGGTCCGGATAGAAACCTGCATTTCTTGCTTCTAGGCAGGCTTCGTAGGCTGCCTGCCCCTCTAAGACACGCTCCTCAAATTCCTTGATGTAGTGGTGGGTTTCCTGATTTGGTTTTCTCTTCGGCGCATAGAGGATTTTTTTGATCCCTGAAATCTCTCCCTCCGGAACCTTCGTCAGAAACCGTACATCATGTGCAGGATTCTGACCCAAAAACACTGCCATGGAGCGTAGTTGAGAGGGGAAGTTCGGATGAACAAGGAGTATGCGCATACACTGGAGAGTGAGTCACTAAGCCTACATAAAAACCATCCAATGTCTAACTTTAGGCATCGTATAGACTCCTAATTAGTATAATGTGGAGAGCAGTAACAATGCCACAGGTTCCACGCACCGTTAAGTTGGGAGATATCCTTCCGAGCCTTGGGAGTTTTGAGTCCGTTCTCCAGTCGCTTAAAAGCTATCCACTCTGGCCCGTTGTCCTGCGCGAGGCCATGCTTGATCGTGCCGTTTCTGGCGTTGTTTGTTTGGAAGAAGAGTTGGAAGCTGCCTGGAAGTTATGGTGCCAGCAAAACGAGGTCGATCCCTCTGCTCCAGCTTATGAGGGCCTTTCAGTGATCGAGATGCGAAATGCTGCGATCCGAGGGAAGCGGATTGAAAAGTTCAAGGAGCAAGCCTTTGGCAAACTTGTTCCTGAGTATTTCAGGTCGAGGAAGGGAGAATTGGATCGTGTTCTTCTGGAAGTGGTTCAATTTCAGCATGAGACAGTTGCGGAGGAAGCTCTCTTTCGGTGCCGAGGGGGGGAGCAAAGTCTCGATGAGGCAGCACACGAACTTGCTCACCGTGATGGTGGAGATCCAGCCATCAGGCGAGTTGGTCCAATTGGACTGAACCGTCTAGGAGTGAAGCTCTCGGCCCTCGTCCATGGATCCTTTGCTGGCGCATTGCTCGGGCCGAAAAAAATCGGTCATTTTCATGTTGTGGTCCGAGTTCTTGAATTGCATGAAGCTTCGCTTGATGAACGTACCCGGCATCGATTGCTCGACGAATTGCTCAACCAATGGCTCGAGCAGCAGATTGCAGCCTTAACGGGAAGGGCTCCGAAGTCATCGATTTCCGGAGAGAACAGCTCATACCCAGCTTTGCCGGACGAAGGGATAAGAACCTCTTAGGAGTAATCGCCTTGCGTCACCTCACCGTTTGAAGACTGTCGAACGGTTTTGAAAACTCATCGGTGAGAATCGATAACAGCGTGCGGTTGCGAACCTGAATGTTCACCGTCACCGCCATTCCTGACTTGAGGGGAAGTTTTTCTCCGTCGTGGGAGAGGGACTGGCGATCCAGTTTGATCTTGGCAGGAAAGCGGGGGTACTTGAACTCCTCGTTGGGGGGGAGGGCATCTGCCGCCAAGTACGAGAGATTTCCCTTTACCTCTCCGTATTCCCGGAAGGGAAAGGTATCTAGGCGGACAACGGCCGGTAGGCCCTCATGGATGAATCCGATGTCCTTATTGGTCAGGAAGACTTCTGCCACGAGTTCCTCGCCTGGAATGATGTCGAAAAGCCTGTCCTTGGGCGTGACTACAGTCCCCGGTGACTTCTTGCTAAGGTCAAAGATCACTCCATCCATCTGGGCCTTGATCTCGTGGTATCCAAGCTTTTCCTGGGAGGCCGCCCGGCTGCTGTCGATTTCGGCCAACCGCCTAGTGATCTCGTGTTCCTGCTGATCCAGTTCGGAGCTCACGCGGGAAAAGTCGCTTTTCAATTGATCCAGATTCCGCTGTGCATTCACCCATTCGGCTTTACGGTCCAAGATCTCGACCTGGGAGACAACTCCCCCGGATACTTGGTTGTAATGCTCATACGCCTCTTTTTTGATCTGCACGAGGTTTGCGGCTCCGGGAATCTGGTTCCCTAGTCCAGCTTTCTGGGCTTTTTTCTGCTCGAGTGCACTTAAGTCTTGGAGGATGGCCGCCTTTTGCTTTTCCAGACCCTGCATTTCGGCTTGAGCCACCTCTTGGTTCATTCTCATCAGGACCTGCCCCTTGTGGACGGAGTCGCCATTCTTGACCAGCACTTCGGAGATTACACCTTGGACCGGAGCTTGTACCTCATGGGCATTCCCGGCGGGTACGAGTTTCCCTTGGGCAGGTACCACTTGGCCTATCGAGGCTACAGAGATCCAGATTCCAAAGGCTGCAGAAAGGAGAACCAGGATATAGAGGAAGATCCGTGACCAAAAAATGGTTGAGGGCATCGGGGCATCAATATCTGGCTCAAAGGCCCGGCGGATGATACCGCGGCGGGGTCGGATGAGGGAGTGAGTCATGAGAGGAGAGGTAGGAGGCAGAGGGAAGAAACTTGAAAGCGGAAACTTGAAAGCTGAGTCAGATGGGGGAAGGGGAGAAAGGGATGAAACTTGAAACGTAAAACCTGAGTCAGAAAATCTAACATGGTAATGATTTATGCTTATTTTTTGTGTTTTTTGACATGGTCACGAAGATACTGATTAGTTCGTCAGCCTCTTTCCAGATTGGATCGGTTTTAGATGCATGAATGCGGCATTCGTCCCTAAGCAATTCTTACCAAAGCTGGGTCTCGTCTGCTTCCTGACTACAGAGATCAATCTTTGAAACAAACTCTTCATTGCTGCGCGATCTGCTCGCCTCCCGTTAGTTTGCTGCAACGGATGTGCCGGAACGAATGAGCTGTCTTCCGATTACACGAAGCTCTTCTCGGTTCTTATCTAACCCCATGTAGAAACGGATAATCATTCCAGCGAATACCTTGGTTCGTCCCCGAAAATCCCGTTTTCTTTCCTCTGTATTCATTCCGCTTTTAGTTCCAATTTCATACTCAGCTTTCAAGTTTCAGCTTTCAGGTTTCCTTCTTCTACCCCGCTGCGTCCTGCTGCAGTGAGAGTGCGTAATAGAGGCCCTTCTTTGCCATGAGTTCGTCATGGGTGCCGCTCTCCTTGAGGATTCCATGCTCCAGATAGAAGATTTTATCGGCCATCTTCACCGTTGAGAGGCGGTGGGTAGCGAAGAGGATCGAGTGGCCGTGGAATTTCTGACGCAGATTGGTGATCACTCGCTGTTCGGTCGGGGCATCCAGAGCGCTGGTTGCCTCATCGAGTAGAAGAAGATTAGGGGACTGCATGACGAGACGGGCGAGGGCTATACGCTGGCGTTGACCACCCGAGAGATTGCGTCCCTGTTCACCGACCGGTGAGGCGTAGCCGTTGGGGAGTGACATGATGAAATAATGAGCCTCTGCCAGCTTTGCCGCCTCGATGATCGAGGCAGATGGGGCGTCTGGATCGCTCATGGCGATGTTCTCCATGACTGAGCCCTCCATCAGTAGTGTCTCCTGAAAGACCATGCCGATCTGTCGGCGCAGTGAGTTGAGTTCCACCTTTGAGAGATTGAATCCGTCGATTTCGACAGATCCCTTCACCGGCTCATAGAGGCGCCCCATGAGCTTTAGGAGAGTGCTCTTTCCAGAGCCGCTGAGGCCTACCATGGCGACCAGGCTGCCTGCAGGGATATCGAGCGAGATATTCTGAAGCTGGAGTTGTCCGGGAGCATAGCTGAAGTCGATTTCCTTGCAGGTGATGCGACCTTGGATCTCCGGAATCGGCATCTGTTCCTCCGAGTCCTGATCCTCACGGGCGCGATTGGTTACATCACCGAGGCGATTCATGGAAAGTGAGGCTTCCTGGAAATTCTGCCACGACTGCGCGAGTCGCAGCAGGGGGCTCGTCACATAGCCGGCTAGGATACGGAAGGCGATGAGTTGACCAAGGGAGAGCTTCTGATCGATCACCATGTAGATACCGACCCAGAGGACTGCGACATCATTGAACCGGCTGATCAGGGTGCCCAGTGTGGAGGCGCTCGTGGAGGTCAGTGTGTTACGGAACGAGGAGGCGATTGTGTCGCCGTAGCGCTTGAACCACTTCCAGCGGCTCCGGGTCTCGATATTTTGCCCCTTGATCGTCTGGATGCCTGTGAGCGACTCGACGAGATGTGATTCCGTGGCTGCGTTCTTCTCCGCCCGGTCCTTGAGTTGGCGACGGATGATAGGGGAGACGCCGAGTGTGAGGGCCACCAAGAGGGGGACTCCCAGCAGGGAGATCAACGTCAGCTTCACACTGTAGAAGAGCATGATCGCCACATAGATCACCGAAAAGGCGGCATCGATCAGCGCGGTGAGTGCCGTTCCGGTCAGGAAGTTACGTATCTTGTCAAGTTCTCGAAGACGGGATGCGATTTCTCCGACGGGGCGCTGGTGGAAGTAGGAGAGGGGGAGGCGGTAGAGATGCTCCAGCACCTTCAGGCCCAAGGCCAGATCGATGCGGTTGGTGGCATCGGTGAAGAGGAAGGTCCGGATGGCGGTCAGAGTTGCTCCGAAGATCGTGCAGATAATCAGTAGGCCTCCCAGCACATCCAGCGTGCTCAGGCTCTCTTGGACAATGACCTTGTCGATGATCACCTGAATGATCATGGGGTTGGCCAGAGCGAAGACCTGAATGAAGAGCGAGGCCACGATCACCTCGAGGAAGGTGCGTGTGTGTTTTCGGATGTAGGGGAGGAAGGAGCGAAATCCGAAGGCTTCACCCTTCGGGGCGCGGGAGCGGCGAGTTAGTAGGATGGAATATCCCTGCTCACTAGGCTCGGGGAGATCCTTCCAATTCGTCCACTTCTGCTGATCAGCTTTGGTTCCAGCCATCGGGTCGGCGATTAGGAGACCGTGGGGAGAGACCGCCTGCACGACGACCGGGGAATCTCCAAGGATCATCAGGAACGGTGCATCCTGATCCCGAAGGGCCTGCGCTGGGAGCATGAGCGGCTGGGTGGCGATGCCGATCATGTCGGCCACTGAACCTATTCGAGGGAAGGAGAGCGCTGGGCGCCCCTCCTGATGGAACTTCAGCGCCGAACGGATTACCTCACTCCGGAAAGGGAGTTCCAGTTGCCCGGACAGCATCTTCAGACAGGCAAGGACACCTTCCTCGGGGGATGATGCATTGTGATAGGGGGGAGGGGTGGTGGAAGAAGGGTGAACCAAGTCGATGGGAATCGACGCGGAAGACGAGCGTAGCGAGCCCGTAAGGGCGGTACCGCTTTGCGGGAGCAAAGTGCCGTCAAACCTGAGAGCCGAATCTCCGCCCTCCAATGTCTCAAGCAATGTGCTCAGCAGTTCCGATGGAACACCTATCGTCCTGCCATTGGCGGACGGAAGATAGGTGTTGGGTGATGGGGAATCGGTGATGGGGGATGGGGAATCGAAAACTACGGCCTGCGGAAGTAACTCGATTGCGATTTGCTTGGCGGCGGAGAGTGGAAGCCCCCGATGCTTCAGCAGTTCATGGATGAGAGGAAAGAGTTCAGCGATGCAGGTTTTGGAGCGGAGTGAAGAAGCCCATAACGGATGATCCTTGAGAAGCTTTTGGAAAATTTCAGCAGGGATCTTCAATGCCTTGACTGGCGAGGCGGCGCGCGCCCATTCGAGTGGAATGCCCATTGCCAGAGAGTGCCACCCGATGACGGATCCTGACTTGATGAGCTCCAGAGAGATCGGTTCGCCGCCGTTGTCACCGAGCAGTCGGGCGCTTCCCTCCAGAATCAAGAAGAGGGTTGATAGATTTTCCCTATGCCCCAGCAACTCTTCCCCAGTCTCGAAGGATTGCTCTTCACACCTCCCGGTTAGTGCAGTAGAGAGCGCCTTTTCAGGCAGTTCCTTGAATGGGTAAGCCTGCCTCAGAGTGCTGATGAACTCTCGTGAATCAGGCTCTAGCAACACTTCTGGCATGGGAACGAAAAGAGGTGATTGTCGCAACTGTTGTTATGCACTCGGGGGGGAGGGCTTCTAGAGGGGGGTGGCCACTCGGTATGGGATTCCTCATCAATTCAAAACTACATTCAAGAAGATGGAGGGGGAATGCTGAATGAATTTCTAATCCGAGGGGAACCTATTCTCTCTCCGAGTATCACTTAAACACAGCAATTTAAAAGTGATGACTTAGGAGGTGATGCTCAGAGAGCAAAAAGAAGACTAGTTTATGCGGACACCATATTCTTTGAGAAGTCCGTGTTGAATACTCCTCTGAATTCGGCAACCAAATTATTTGCCCCATCGGCTGTATAACTCATAGCAGTGCCACCTCCATCGAAGACGTTGTCATAGATGTAGAAATTATAATCTGAATCAATTCCATGGATCACGATCATATCACCGGTTAATCCCAGCCTGAAATTATCAATAAAAGCCTGAGAGCTAGACCCCATGTAATAAGAGGTGAGTGTGTCACCCAGCACAAAGGTGTTGCTGGATCCCGCCGTAGATCCGACGAGGGTGTCGTATTGTGACTGATAGGGCTCGCTCGGATTAATTCCATTCAGGATATCCCCACCGGCGGCATTAGCGATCAGGGAGTCGTTCCCTGCCCCTCCCACGAGAATGCTGCGGGACGCACCGGAGGTTATGGTATTGTCCAAGCTGTTTCCGGTAAGATTCTGTGCGGAAGAAGCAGTCCCGGTAAGGTTATTAAGGTTGGCGCCGAGGATATAAGAGGAGAGAGCGGTCTCCACGAGGTCAGTGCCCTGACCTGCGATTTCGACAACAGCTGTCAGAGTATTGCCGACGACATAGGTGTCGTTACCTAGACCGCCTGTGAGGGAATCGATCCCCGAACCGCCAACCAAGGAATCATCGCCAGTTCCCCCAAGGAGGGTGTCGTTCCCGCCAGCACCGGTGAGAGTATCGCCGTAGTTATTAGCCGTG
>Ga0209829_10000306_pt1 | contig 45940 bp, 38 predicted proteins | sample C_140205_EF_Meta_FD_187311 | JGI IMG/M metagenome (GOLD analysis project Ga0209829, IMG submission 187311) | Freshwater microbial communities from Lake Croche, Canada to study carbon cycling - C_140205_EF_MetaG (SPAdes) (version 2) | ecosystem: Environmental > Aquatic > Freshwater > Lake...
TCCATTAGCTCCAAAGCCAAAGGCACCAGCACGAACGCCGCGAAGAGCAACAACCCCTGCCCCCACGCCCCGTGTTGCAATCCCGGCACGCGCCAAGCCACCCAGGCCATCCACACTACGCCACCGGCCATCGCCCGCTGGGGTGCATTCATGTCCGCATTTCCTTCCGATCTGCTGTGCGCGAAAAAATCACTTCCCCATCGAGCCGCGCCCGCCGCCCGTCTGCAAGCTCCACCCTTGCTTGAGCCCAGTGGATCACCTGATAACTTCCGACTCGCCTCCGCGGTCCCGCTTTTTTCCGTGTCTTCCCTGTGGTCCGTGGGCCACACTGCCCGCATGAAATCACGCAAAGACATCGTCGAAAACTGGCTCCCCCGCTACACCGGTGTCCCGCTCAAGGAGTTCGGCGAATACATTCTGCTCACTAACTTCGACCGCTACGTCCACCTCTTCGCGCAGTGGCACCGCGTGCCCGTTCAAGGTAAAGACAAACCGATGCCCAGCGCCACCGCCGGCGACATTACCATCATCAATTTCGGCATGGGCAGCGCCACCGCCGCCACCGTGATGGATCTACTCAGTGCCATTCACCCGAAAGCCGTGCTCTTCCTCGGCAAATGCGGCGGACTCAAACACCGCGCAGAACTTGGCGACCTCATCCTCCCCATCGCCGCCATTCGGGGAGAGGGCACGAGCAACGATTACTTCCCGCCCGAGGTCCCGTCGCTCCCCGCGTTCGCCCTCCAAAAAGCCATCTCCACCACCATCCGCGATTTCTCGCGGGATTATTGGACCGGCACCGTTTACACCACCAATCGCCGCGTCTGGGAGCACGACGAAATTTTCAAAAAATATCTCAAAAAAATCCGCGCCCTCGCGATCGACATGGAAACCGCCACGATCTTCATTACCGGTTTCTACAACGAGATTACCACCGGCGCCCTCCTGCTCGTCTCCGACCAACCGATGACGCCCGACGGCATCAAGACCGCCGAGAGCGACAAGCAGATCGACGAAACCTACGTCAACGACCACCTCAAGATCGGCATCGCCTCATTGAAACAACTCATCAACAAGGGTGTCACCGTAAAGCACCTGAAGTTCTGATTAGCCGGTCTGCCGGCCGTGGCAGACCCGCGCTTCGCCGGTCTTTAATTGACGACTTCAAACCGAAACGGTGCGAACACTTCTTTTCCGCCCAGGTTCACCTGTGCCCAAATCACGTAGCGCCCCGCGCGCGGAATCGTAATCTTGAAGTTCAGCTCTGGCCGCAGCGCATCCGGCTGCTTCGTCAAATCCGTCTCGACCGGATGAAGGTGCGCAAATCCGCTCCGCGCTTCGTCAAACGCCACGAGGTGCGCGTAGGCGCCCATCACCGGCCCCATCGCCACCGTCTGCCCGTCGCGCCGCGTCACGGAAAATTTCAAGTCCGCCGGCTGCCCCGCCCGCATCGGCGTCCTCGCCGTCTCGAGTGAAAACCGAAAATCATTGTTCTCCGCCTGCAACGGAAACGTCCCCAACGTGCGTGACTGCGGAGGAGATACGCGCAGCCGATCATCCGCCACTTCCAGATCCGCACTCGCGTAGAGCCCACGTCCCGTCGCGGCCGGAGTAAAATCTGCAAAAACCCGATACTTCCCTCCCCGCTGCGGCGTGTAGGAAAATGTCCACTCTCCCGCCACCCGTCCCGGCTCCGGATGCACATGCTGGTAGTCTTCCAAGGTGGGATCGACGATCAGCAGATGCAGCTTGCGCGTATGCGCGACGAGCAAGTCCGCCGACTCGATCACTTTTCCGTTCGCAGTGCGCAGCGTCACTGTGTTCCGCCCTTCGTAACCGGCTTGCAGATCAATGCCCGGTTGCAATTTTCGCCCGGCTTCCAAAATCGGGTCGCATTTTACCGTCATCGTCACGGGCGAGCGCACCGCCACCACCGGGATAAACTGCGGATTCGACGGATCACAAAACTCGATCGCGTTCTGTCCGCTCACCCGAAAATCCATGTGGTTGAGATTCGTGCCCGTCGGCAGGAATCGCATTCCGACAAACACCGCGAGCGCCAACGTCGTGATCAACGAGATCTGTTTCCACTGCCGCGCGTCGAGCTCCGCGCTAGATTTACTTGGCACGCTCACTTCCGCATCCTCGCCACGAATTCCTTCGGCTCCCACGCGCTGCCGTCCGCGCGGTGTACGATCTTTCCATCCCCACCGATCAGCAGCGTCGTGAGCGTGTGCTGCAACAATTCGCCTTTGAATTCAGCGATCACCCCGAACTGGGTGAGCAGATCCTTCACCGCGGCCTCCGGCCCGGTGAGAAAAGAGAAATTCGTGGTGTCGATGCCACGCACCACCGCGTATTCCTTGAGCACTCCCGGCGTGTCGTAGATCGGGTCGAGCGTGATTGAAACGAACTCGATGTCCTTCGCCCCGGCTTCGGCCGCGAGTTTTTGCGCCGAAACCATTTTCTGCGTCGAGGCCGGACACATCGTCAGAATCGGGCACCGCGAAAAAATGAAGTTCATCATCACCATCTTCCCGCGAAACCGCCCGCTTGGGATCACCCTCCCCTCCTGATCGTAGAGGGAAAAATCCGGGATCTCCTCGCCGACTTCGCGATAGGCGTTCTTCCCCCGGGTAAATGTGTCCTGCCGCAGTTTCATCGCGCCGACCGCGACTGCCTCCGTCGCGCTTTTCTCATCGGGCCAGATTTTTTCCAACCGAATATCGCCAGTCTTGCTTGGAATCATGTCCGCCCGAATACGTTGCCCGGGCTTGAGCACCGCGGCATCTCCCGCCGAAACCAAAAACTCCATCGTCATGGCCGGCATGTAGCCCGGGATCTCCTCGTGCTGTGCCACCAGAATATTTTTCGCGGTGTCGACCGAGATCACCACGCCTTTGATCGGATAGCGCTCTGCGACGGCCGGTTTGCTTGTTTTTTCCGCCGCGACCACATCCGTCGGCTTAGCCGCAACTTTTGTCGCCTCCGTCGCAACCACCCCACCACTTCGGTCCGCCTTGGTGCACGCAGCACCCGTCAGTCCCCCAATCGCGAGAAAAACTGCTCCCGCTGTGCGTGCATAAGATTTCATGACACTACGGATTCGCCCACCGATAACTTTGTCAAAGGGTTTGCGGCCGACAGTCTCTCACCTTCTGGTAACCGATCAATCTGCTCATGGACCCGTCGCCACACTCCCACCACGCTCCTCACCACCAGCCTCGGCTCGCGCTCTTCGCGGCCTTTGCCAGTGTCTGGGTCTTTGTGTTGGTCGCCTTGGGCGCGTTCACGACCAGCATTGGCGCGGGCATGGCATTTGCCGATTGGCCACTCTCGAATGGCTCAGTCAATCCCGCAGGTTGGCTGACCGACATCGCAAAGTTCGCCGAGCATTCCCACCGTCTCTCGGGTGCCACGATGGGACTGATCGCGATCACCCTCGCGATCTGGCTCTACCGCACTGAGTCCCGGGCATGGTTGCGCCGCCTCGGGTGGTTTGGACTCATCGTTGTCGGGCTCCAAGGCTTTATCGGCGGCCAACGTGTCATGCTCGATGCGATGCACGTCCCGGGCTTCGCAATGTCGCTCGGGCAGATGCTGCGCGTGCCGCACGGTGTCCTCGCCCAACTTTACATTTGCCTGCTGATCGCCATTGCCGCCGCCTGCTCGAAATCGTGGATCGAGCGCCCGCTCGCCATCAGCCTGCTCGTGCGACGCACCGCGCTCGTCTGCACCTCTCTGCTGCTCGTGCAACTCACCATTGCGGTCTTCATCCGTCACAATACCGCCGGACTTTCGATCCCGTTCTTCCCCTACTCTACTGCCCAACACTCGCTGTTGCCGCCCCACTGGGATTTCCGCGTAGCCCTGCAGTTTGCTCATCGAATCATGGCGCTCATCCTCACCCTCGCCATTCCGTGTCTCGTGATCTTTGTCCGCCGAGACCGCGCGGCCAGCTTGCCGATGCGTGCCGCCGCTTCAGCCCTGATTAGCCTCCTCGCACTGCAAATTTTCTTGGGCGCGCAAATCATTTGGACCTTCCGCCGCGCCGATGTGACGACCGCCCACGTGATCGTCGGCGCGCTTACGCTCGCCACCACGTTCTGGCTGACTTGGACTGCCCATCGCGATACCATCGAACCACGTTCCGCCTCATGACCATCGAAGCCGCCCCCGCCACCACCGCGAAATTTCGCGACTACCTTGAGCTGACCAAGCCGCGTCTGAGCCTGCTGTCGGTGCTCACGGCCCTCGTCGGCTACCTCGCCGCACGACCCGTCAACAATCCATCGAAGCTTTTCTATCTGCTCATCGGCACTTCGCTCGCCGCTGGCGGAGTAGCGGCGTTGAACCAGTGGATGGAGAGCGACACGGATGCGCAGATGAAACGCACCTCGGACCGCCCGATTCCCACCGGCAAGGTCGCGACCGGCTCCGCTTTTGTGCTCGGGGCCCTGATGTGCGTCGCCTCGCTCTTTCTGCTTTTTGCCAAGGTCAATCTCCCCGCGTGCCTCTTCACGCTCCTCACGATTTTCTCCTATCTCGGCTGGTATACCCCGGCGAAACGCTGGTCGATCTGGAGCACGGAAATCGGCGCCATCGCGGGCGCGTTTCCTCCGCTCATCGGTTGGGCCGGCGGTGAAGGCACCGTGACCACCCTCGGCTGGATTCTTTTTGCGGTGCTCTATTTCTGGCAGATTCCCCACTTTATGGCCATCGCTTGGACCTACCGGCGTGACTACTCTGCCGTGCATTTTCCCATGTTGCCCGTGCGGGACGAGGCCGGAGGCAAAGTCGCCCTGTGGTCTTTGGTCAATACCCTCGCCCTCGTCGGCGCCAGCCTGCTCCCGGTCTACTACGGGCTCGCCACCAAAGCCTACGGTCTCGCCGCCGCCGCCGGTGGTGCTTGGTTTATTTGGCGCGCCATCGCGTTTCTTCGCGCGGAGGGCCGCGACGTTACCGCCCGTAAACTCTTCCTCTGCTCCATCGCCTACCTACCCCTCGTCCTCAGCGCGCTCGTGGCCGACCGAATGATAAATTTCTAGTCGCATCCATCCCACCGCTTCAGGCCTGCACTCTCCGCACCATGACCGTCTCAGACATTCCCGCCATCAACGCCACGCTAAACGGCGTCGCCACGCTGCTCCTGACCGCCGGCTTTTTTTTCATCAAGACCGGCCGAAAGGAAGCCCATCGTCGCACCATGATGGCCGCGTGCTTCGTCTCGGTGGTTTTCCTAATCGGCTACGTTTCTCACAAAATCCTCGTCCAAGGCGTGCACACTCCCTTCGGTGGTCCCGGGCTCATCGCGAAAGTCTACTATGTGATGCTCATCTCGCACATCATTCTCGCCGTGAGTATCGCCTACCTCGTTCCCCGGACCTTTCTCTTTGCGATCCGGGGCGACTTCGAAAGCCACAAGCGTTGGGCGAAATTTACGTTTCCCATCTGGTATTACGTCAGCGTCACTGGCGTGCTCGTCTATTTCTTCCTCTATCAATGGTGGCCGCACACCCGAGTGGCGGTTTGAAGCCAACTCGCCGCCGAGCCCATTGGTCGCACCGGCACCGGCCAACTAAAAAGCCGAGCTTAAGCGCTCGGCTTTTCTTAATCCTTCGACCGGCCTATTCAGGCCGCTCTGACCTTGGAATCACTTAACGGTGATCACACCCTTCATTCCGACTTGGAAATGCGCTGGGAATGAGCAAAGGAACACATACTCACCGGCCTTAAGGTCGGGCAACGTGATGGTGTCGCTCTTCTTGGGCCCAAGGAGAACCGTAGAGGCGACCACCTTGTCCTTCATGGACTCTGGGACGTAATCCGTCGCCTTGGCCGCCATCGCCGCTGCCGCGAAAGCCGCTACATCGGTGCCAGGCTTGAGCACCACGAGATTGTGTCCCATGGCTTCCTTCGGGAGCGTCCCCGCGTTGGTGAGCGTGATCTTGATCGTCTCGCCGGCCTTGGCCTCGATCGCCATGACGCTGAATTTCATCGTATCGTTGGCCGTGACCTCAATCACGCGGGGAGCCGCCGCAGCGGCCGAAACCTTTGGGCCGAAGCCAGAAAGGGTAACCATAGCAAGGGCAAGGCAGAGAGGGAGTCGGATTTTCATGACGCGCGGAAGTTGCAGAGCTACCGCCCCAGATGCAAACCCGAAGGCAAACTAGGATGCGGCGCTAATGAACGACTTTGCGCAATTAATAAGTCGGCACGATTTGCGCTCAAGGTTGCACGCGAAACGTAGCCTTGAAACACATTCCACCGAATATGGCTTGAAATGCCGAAGCGTTCGCAAACTCTCTTGCGCTTTGGCGCCCACGCCACCTCTCCTCTTTCCACGACAGCACACATGCGTTTGAACACCCTCCTCCCGACCTTCGCCCGCTGGGGCCGCGCGGCCCTCGCGATTGGTGGCCTTGCCCTGCTCACGGGCTGCGATCTCAATTTTTGGCGTATGGACGGACATCAATCGACGATGGTCGTCGATGGCCCCGTCGCCCGCTCCCAGCTCGACGTGTTTATGGTTACCGTCTGGGTAACCCTCGTCATCTTCATCCTCGTCGGTGGCGTCCTCGCCTATGCGACGTGGAAATTCCGCGCCAAGACCGAGGCCGACGAACACGCTGAGCCGCCGGCACAGAGCCACGGCAACCCCATGGTCGAAATCGGCCTCATCGCCGCCTCGGTATTCGCCCTCGTCATCATCGCCATACCTACGCTGAAAGCGATTTGGTTCACCCATGATGTCCCTGGCGTCGAAACTCGCTCCCAGTTGGATGCGCTGGTCAAGAAAGGCGAGGCCTACGAAATCACAGCCACCGGCCTGCAATGGTGGTTCAAGTTCGAATATCCGAGCGAACAAATCAACGGCACGGGCTCTTTAGTCACGAGCAATGAACTCGTCATTCCCGCCGGCCGCCCAGTGCGCGTTAATATTCGGACAATGGACGTCATCCACTCCTTCTGGGTTCCCAAGCTCGCCGGAAAAGTCGACATGATCCCGAACCGGGCGAACCACCTTTGGTTGCAGGCTGACAAACCCGGTTATTTCTGGGGTCAATGCGCAGAATACTGCGGCGATTCCCACGCCGTCATGCGCTTCCGCGTAATCGCCCTTGCTCCCAAGGAATTTTCTGAATGGGTCGAAGGACAAAAGCTCCCAGCCCGGGACGTCACGCCGAAACCGGCCGTCGCTAACCCTGCGAGCGCGCAATTCGCCGCGCTCCGCTCCTTCAAGAAAAACGAATACGGCTTCTCCGACAAATACGCTGCCGAGCCCACGCGTAATCCCTTGGATTCATGGCGCGACAAGCAGAATCCTGAAAAAGGCGAAGACGCAGCCCTCGTCGCGAAGGGCAAAGCCCTCTTCCAAGCGAAAACCTGCCTCGGTTGTCATGCGATCCGCGGACACAACGCCGTCGGCGTCACCGCGCCTGATCTCACGCATGTCGGTTCCCGCACGACCATCGCCGGTGGCCTGCTGGAGAATAACAGCGAGCAACTGCGCCGTTGGCTGCACAATCCCGAAGCCGTCAAACCTGGCAACAAAATGGCCATCGCCTACGCCCACACGGATCATACCGGCAAGGCCATCGATGGCATCAAACTCACCAACGAGGATGAAGTCGCCCTCGTCGCCTACCTCGAAAGTCTAAAATAATTTTCATCCATGGACCTGGCTCACTCCGCTCCCCTCACCAAAGAGGACCACGCCCCTTCCGCTCAGCCCAAGCTGCTGTGGGTTCCCACCGCCAAGAGCGGTCTCCTGATGTGGCTCACCACCGTCGACCACAAGAAGATCGGATTCCTCTACGGATTCTTCGCGCTGATCTTTTTTCTCGTCGGTGGCTTCGAAGCCTTGCTCATCCGCGCCCAGCTGATGTTCCCCAACGGCAGCGTGCTGACGGCGCAGCAATACAACACGATGTTCACGATGCACGGCACGACGATGATCTTCCTCGCCGTCATGCCGTTGTCGGCCGCGTTTTTCAACTTCATCATGCCGCTCCAAATCGGCGCGCGTGACGTCGCCTTCCCCCGCCTGAACGCCTTCTCATTGTGGACCTTCGTCGCCGGTGCGATCATCTTGAATATCGGCTGGTTCCTCGACCCGTTCACCCACGGCGCCCCCGACGGCGGCTGGTTTGGCTATGCCCCGCTCACTTCAAAGAATTTTATTCCGAAGCACTCGATTGATTTCTGGGTCATGGGACTCCAACTCCTCGGCGTCGCGTCCATCGCCGCCTCGCTGAACTTTATCGTCACCATTATCAACATGCGCGCTCCCGGCATGACCATGATGCGTCTGCCGGTGTTCACCTGGATGACGTTGTTCACTGCGTTCCTCCTCATCCTTTCGTTCCCTGCCATCACGATCGCGCTCGTCGAGCTGATGATGGACCGCAATTTCTCCACCAACTTCTTCGAAGTCTCCGGCGGCGGCATGCCCATCCTCTGGCAGCACTTGTTCTGGGTGTTCGGCCATCCTGAGGTTTACATCCTGATCTTGCCCGCCATGGGCATCGTCTCGGAAATCCTCCCGACGTTCTCGCGCAAACCCCTCTACGGCTACCCGATCGTCGTTTTCTCCGGTGCCTCCATCGGTTTCCTCGGATTCGCCGTCTGGAGCCACCATATGTTCACTACGGGCATGGGTGCGGTCGCCACGGCAGCCTTCTCCCTCCTCACGATGTGCATCGCGGTGCCCACCGGCGTGAAGATGTTTAACTGGATCGGCACCCTCTGGAACGGTCGCTTGATGATGCGCACCCCCATGATGTTCGCCCTCGGCTTCGTCTGGATGTTCATGATCGGCGGATTCTCCGGTGTCATGCACTCGGCTGCTCCCGCCGACGCCCAGCAACAAGACAGCTATTTCGTCATCGCCCATTTCCACTACGTGCTCATCGGCGGTTCGATCTTCGGACTCTTGGCCGGCATCCACTACTGGTTCCCCCTGATGTTTGGCCGCCAAGTCAGCGAATTCTGGGGCAAGCTCTCGTTCTGGCTTATTTTCATCGGCTTCAACATCACGTTTTTCCCGATGCACTTCCTCGGCCTAAACGGCATGCCCCGCCGCACGTTCACCTACGACACGAACATGGGCTGGGACACCGCCAACTTCATCGCCACGCTCGGCGCCTTCCTGCTCGGCATCGGTATGTTCACCTACTTCGCCGTCATGGGCTACACCTTCTTCAAAGGCAAAAAAGTCGGCAAAGACGTCTGGGACGCCCGCACGCTGGAATGGAGCCTCCCAAATCCACCGCCGGAGTATAATTTCCGCGTCATCCCCACCGTGCACGCCCGTGACGCTTGGTGGTATGAAAAACACCATCAGGATGAAATCGCCAAAGAGCAGGCCGAGCATGGGAAGGCCGAGGCCGAACACGGCGGCATTCACATGCCGAACCAGTCCATCTGGCCGTTCGTCGCCAGTTTCGGACTCCTCATCGTCGGCATCGGTGCCACCTACTTTGATTCCGATTGGACACCCGGCATCCACGCCAAGCTCGGCACGACGCTCGTCGGTGGCTTCATCACGTTTGTCGGTATCTACTTCTGGTCGATCGAGGGGAATGCCGGTTACCACCTGCACCTCGACGAACACGGCAATCCCGTCGACGACAAATCCGCCAAGCACTGAGAGATCGAAACCTCTTTCCCTTTTATCACATGAGCAGCCACGCCGGCACTATCGACCACCATCACGACCCGAGCACTTCGACGGGCATTCCGAACAAGAAACTCCTCATGTGGGCGTTTCTCGCTTCGGACTGCATGTTCTTTGCGACACTGATTTCGACTCACCTCATCTATCGCCTGCATCCGCCGGCCGGTGGGCTCGACCCCAAAGTCGTCTTCAGCCCTGAGCTGACCTCGTTTTCAACGTTCATTCTTCTCATGTCGTCGCTCATGATGGCCCTCGCTGTCACCGCGATCCAGAAGAACAACGTCAAAAGCTGCCGCTGGTCGCTCATCGCAACGATCCTCTTCGGCATGATCTTCCTCGGGTGCCAAGTCTATGAGTTCAACCACTTCGTGCTTGAGAAGAAGATGACTCTGTCGAACAGCCTCCTCGGCACGACCTTTTACACGCTTACTGGCACCCACGGATGTCACGTCGCGATCGGTGTTCTCTGGCTGAGCCTCATGTATGTCCGTTCGTTCAAGCCAGCCGGCTCCACGCAGGCTTGGTTCGGCAAGAACCTCCTCCACGTCGTCGTCCTCCTGGGCGCGCTCCTCCTCTCGCTCAAGGCCACCCTCGGCCTCGTGCACGCCCTGCAGGTTGACGGGATGACCGGGGCGGCCATCAGCCACTTCTTGAAGGCCGAATATCTCGCCATCGCCGGCACCTTGGTGAGCACCGGAGTCTTGATCGGCTTCGCCCGCGCCGCCGGTGCCGTCGATTTCAATGAGAAGCACGCGATCGACGTCGAGTCGATGGGCCTTTACTGGCACTTCGTCGACATCGTGTGGATCGTGATTTTCACGGCCGTCTACCTGCTGGAGTATCTGAAATAAACCATTCCCGATCACCTCATGAGCGCCACCGCCTCCCATTCCCCTGCCGCCCCGCACGACGACTCCCACGACGTCAGCAAATACCAAATCTACGTGCAGATCGCGATGCTCCTCGCGGTCATCACCGGTGTTGAAATCATCGGCGTCTATCTGCCCTTCGCGAAATGGCTGATCGTCACGATGCTCGTCGTTCTCTCCACCGTGAAGTTCATGTTCGTCATTTTCTACTTCATGCATCTGCGGTGGGACAAACCATTCTGCACGATTCTGTTCTTTATCGGCCTCGTGCTGGCCGGCGGCACCATGTGGGCGCTGCTCACCCTGTTTAACGCGGAAGCAAGTATTCCGCTGCCAACGACCTAAGCCGACCGGCCAAGGCTGACCTCCCTTTAGTACTAGGCGGCCGAAAGGCCGCCTTTCTTTTTTCTCATGATCGACTGGAGCCACTGGCACAATGAACCCTACTTGGTCGGGGGCCTTGTTCTGCTCGGCTGGTTATGGGCTGTCCTCGCTGGACCGCTTCGTTCTCGGCTCGCCTCCGCCAATGAACCTTTTCCACGAGCACAAGCTGCCTGGTTCTACTGTTCGCTCCTCGTGTTCTACCTCGCGGTCGGTTCACCCCTCGACCAAATCGGCGAACGCTTCCTCTTTAGCGCGCACATGCTTCAGCACCAACTGCTGGTCTATCCAGCAGCGATTTTCTTCTTACTCGGCTTACCCAGCTGGATGATCGACGCCATCCTGTCCCGGCCGTGGTTACGCGGCCCGGCGCGGTTTTTCACCTATCCACTTTCGTGCGGTCTAATCTACACCCTTGTGATCAGCCTCTGGCACGCCCCGACTCTCTACGATCTCGCGCTGCAAAACAAATTCGTCCACGTCGCCGAACACGTGATGTTCTTCGGTGCCGCCCTGTTTTATTGGTGGCCCGTTCTTAGCCCGTCCAAGGTGCTGCCTCCGATCGGGCATGGTGCGCAAATGCTCTACATCTTGGGCGTGCTGATCGCCATGACCCCGATCTTTGCCTATATCACTTTCTCCGACGACATCCTCTACCCCACTTACGAATATGCTCCACGGCTTTGGGCCGACTTCACCCCGGCAGCCGATCAGCTCTTGGCCGGCGTCAGCATGAAAACAGTCGGCATGGGCGTCGCGATGACGGCCTTTGGCCTGAGTTTCCTCCGTTGGTATCAAGTCGGACAGCGGACAGAGCCAACAGAATGAAGGCAGTCCGTCGAAACGGACTGCCTGCACTCTTCATCCAGAACAGAAACACCTACCGCGCTCAGACGGTAGGTGCAGCGGGCAAAAGATCTTCTAGCGAATCGCTCTCAACCCCGACGTCGGCAAACAACCACGTCGACAAATAGCGTTCACTGCTCGACGCGATGATCGCGACGATCTGCTTGCCTTTGTTTTCCGGACGTTTGGCCAGCTGGATTGCCGCCCAGATCGCCGCCCCGGACGAGATACCGACTGGAATCCCGTCAAGCTGGTTGACTTGCTTCGAGACTGGACCCGAGTCGGCTTCCTTCACGCGGATCACTTCGTCGTAAATTTTGGTATTGAGGACCGCCGGCACGAAGCCCGCACCGATGCCTTGCAGTTTGTGTGGTCCAGGGTTTCCCCCGGATAGAACCGGCGAAGCGTCGGGTTCGACTGCGATGATTTTGACCGAAGGCTTGCGGGCCTTCAGCACCTCACCAACGCCGGTGATCGTGCCGCCCGTGCCGATGCCCGAGACCACGAAGTCAACTTTGCCATCCGTATCGCGCCAAATTTCCTCGGCCGTCGTCTTCCGGTGGACCGCCGGATTCGCGGGATTGGAAAACTGCTGGAGAATGAGGCTATGGGGAATCTTCGCGGCAAGTTCTTCGGCCTTGGCGATCGCGCCCTTCATGCCCTTCGGCCCTTCGGTCAACACGAGACGGGCCCCCAGAACTTTAAGCAACTTGCGACGCTCGGTGCTCATCGTCTCCGGCATCGTTAGGATTAGCTTGATGCCCTTGGCGGCAGCGACGAAAGCCAGTGCTATGCCCGTATTGCCCGACGTGGGCTCGATCAGCACCGTGTCCTTCGTGATCTTGCCGGATTTGATGCCGTCCTCGATCATCGAGTAACCGATGCGATCCTTGATGCTCGAGAGCGGGTTAAAGAACTCGAGCTTGAGCAGGATTTCAGCCTGTGCGCCGTGGGCGGCCGCCGTGCGATTGAGACGAACGAGCGGCGTGTTTCCGATCGTTTCGGTGATGTCGTTGTATATTTTAGCCATGATGATGGTTGTGGGTGATTGTTCGGGGAGCTAAATGGTGTAATCGGCGTCGAAAGAGCGCGCCTGATGGAGACGGAGACTGGCCAGATCACCCACCTTGAGACCAAGCGTGGCGAGCTCCAAGCGGGAAATTTCCACCTCGACGGTCTCACGGGTGTGAATCTGTTCGAGCGTGAGGCGTGCCTGCGGACCCGCCGAATGGATGTAGCGCAAAATCGCGCCCAGACCCGGCGCGGCCGGATTATGAGGACCGACCGCGACGTCGTGGGGCCGGACGTAAACATTGCCGTCTGCCTCCAGCGTGGCGGAGTTGGCGGCGTGCGCGCCGACCTCGGCGAGCGCCTGGGCGCGGAGCACATTTACGTTGCCGAGAAATTGGTAGACGAAGGGCGAGACGGGGCGGTCGTAGACCTCCTGCGGCGTGCCGACCTGCTCGATCTTGGCGTTGTTCATGACCACGACTTCGTCGGCGATCTCAAGCGCCTCTTCCTGATCGTGCGTGACGAAGACCGTCGTGAGATGAATCTCGTCGTGAAACTTGCGGAGCCAGCGGCGGAGTTCCTTGCGGACCTTGGCGTCGAGTGCACCGAACGGTTCGTCGAGGAGCAGCACCTTCGGTTCGACCGCGAGCGCGCGAGCGAGCGCGACGCGTTGGCGTTGGCCACCGGAGAGCTGGGTGGGGTAACGGGCATCAAGACCGTCGAGCTGCACGAGCTTGAGCAACGCGTGCACCCGATCCGCGATGGCCTCGTGCGACGGACGTTCGCGGCGGGGGCGGATCGTCAGGCCGAACGCGATGTTCTCGAACACCGTCATATGGCGGAAGAGCGCGTAGTGCTGAAAGACGAAACCGACCTTGCGTTTACCGGCGGGCACGTGAGTCACGTCTTCGCCATGGAAGTGAATCTGACCGCTGCCGGGATCGGCGTGCTCGAGGCCCGCCATGATACGGAGCAGCGTGGTCTTGCCCGAGCCCGAGGGACCGAGGAGTGCGACGAGTTTGCCGTGCGGCACGTGGAGATCGACGCCGCTCAACGCCGTGAACGCGCCGAAGGTCTTGCGGATATTGTTTACCTGGATGCTCATCGCGGGGTCGGGAAAATTAGGATGCGCGGGACTGCGCGTGGCGCCACTCGACGAGGGCCTTCAAGACAAGCGTGACGATCGCGAGGAGCGCGAGGAGCGACGCGACGGCGAAGGCGCCGACGAAGTTGTATTCGTTGTAGAGGATTTCGACGTGAAGCGGCATCGTGTTGGTCTCGCCGCGGATGTGTCCGCTCACGACAGAAACGGCGCCGAATTCGCCCATCGCGCGGGCGTTGCAGAGGATCACGCCGTAGAGGAGACCCCACTTGATGTTGGGCACCGTGACGCGCCAGAAAATCTGCCCACCGCTCGCACCGAGCGTGAGCGCAGCGTACTCCTCGTCGCTGCCCTGCGCCTGCATGAGCGGGATGAGTTCGCGGGCGACAAAGGGGAACGTGACGAACGTCGTCGCGAGCACGATGCCGGGCACCGCGAAAATGACTTTGAGGTCGTGCTCCATCAGCCACTCGCCCCACCAGCCTTGCAGGCCGAATACGAGGACGTAAATCAGACCCGAGATAACCGGCGACACCGCGAACGGCAGATCAATGAGCGTGATGAGGAGGCTCTTGCCGGGGAAATTGAACTTCGCGATGCACCACGCCGCGGCGACGCCGAACACGAGGTTGGCGGGGACGGAAATGCCCGCAGCGATCAGCGTGAGTCGGATCGAGGAAAGCGCGTCAGAATCGGCGAACGCCGAGAAATACGCCCGGAGGCCGCGGCGCAACGCCTCGGCAAACACCGCCGCGAGCGGCAGCGCGAGAAAACAGGCGAGGAACAGCAGCGCGATGCCCGTGAGCGTCCAACGCACCCACTTGGGATCATGCGTCGCGCGCTGGACGGCAGCGTGCGAGGTATGATGCGACAAGGTGGTGGCAACAGCGGCAGCCATGAATCAGGGGATGGGGGAGAAATTACGACGATGGACGCAGGTGAAGTCGAAGGGCCGTTTCGTCATAAGCGGTAGTAACGGCGGCTCCATTTTTGCAGGAGGTTGATGAGGAGCAGGAGCGCAAACGACGCAACCAGCATGACAACCGCGATAGCGGTGGCGCCGCGATAGTCGTATTGCTCCAGCTTCGTGATGATGAGGAGCGGCGTGATCTCGGTGCGCATCGGCATGTTGCCCGAAATGAAAACCACGGAGCCGTATTCACCGAGGGCGCGGGCGAAGGCCAGGGCGAAACCGGTGATGAGCGGCGGGAGCAGTTCGGGCAAAATCACGCGCGTGACGGTCTGCCAACGGTTGGCGCCAAGGCTCGCGGAGGCTTCTTCGAGTTCCGGCTCCAGTTCCTCGAGCACGGGCTGAAGCGTGCGCACGACAAACGGCAGGCCGACAAAAGTGAGCGCCACGAAGACGCCGATTTCGGTGTAGGCGACCTTGAAACCGTGCGGTTCGAGCCACTGCCCCACCCAACCGCTTTTGGCGTAGATCGCGGTGAGCGCGATGCCCGCGACGGCAGTCGGCAACGCGAAGGGCAGATCGACGAGCGCGTCGACGACGCGTTTGCCGGGAAACGAGTAGCGCACGAGCACCCACGCGACGAGCAGGCCGAAAACGCCGTTGACGGTGGCGGCGGCAAACGACGCGAGAAAACTCAGGCGATACGACGCGATCACGCGTGGCGACCACACGGCGGCGACGAACTCATCCCAGCTCATACCGGCAGTTTTGATAAACGCCGCCGAGAGCGGAATCAGCACGATGAGTCCGAGGTAAAACAGCGTGAATCCGAGCGACAGGCCGAAGCCGGGGAGGACGGAGCGTTCTTTGCGGAAGAGGGACATCAGAGGGCTTGGGCGTAAGCGAGGAAGCCGCGGTATTCGGCGACCATCGAGTCGAGCGCGGCGACCGCCACGGTCACTTGCAAGGAGCAGGGCGCGAGCGCAGGCGTTTCGAAGATCACATCGAACGGGCGCGGCTCCTGATCGGCCGGCGCGGAGAGAATGCCATGGAAACAATCGCAGATCACAGCCTCGCGCGCCGCGAATCCGTCGATGAAAGCGCGACGATCGCGCGGCAGCACCCGCTCGGCGGCGCGGAGCGCGGGCTGGAGCAGCGCCTCGTCGAGCGTGCGACCGTGCGAGTAACCGTAGAGGCCTTCGCCGGTGTCGTCGGCGTGGAGGGTCATCACTCCGTGGAAACACAGTGCACGCAGTTCGCGTTCGCCGAACCGCACCTCGGGCTCGATGGAGCCGCGCCAGAATTCGCGGTTGAGGTCTTTGCCGGCGCGGTTGAATCGCGTGCCGTCCTCGTAGTCTGGCGGGTTGACGACGGGATATAAAAAGAAGTCGAAACCGGCCGCGCGTGCTGGCTCCCGCGCCAGCGACTGCACGAACTCCACGAGCGCTGCGCAAACGGCAGGCTCGTCCCCATGCACCCCGGCGAAGAGCCCGAGTCGCAGTGGCTCGGAGCCGGTCGAAGGGCCGGTGAAGCGAAAACGCGGAATGTCGTAGGCGCAGCCCTCGCGGAGAAGCGTCCCGAAGCAACCATACTCCCACCCTTGCCCAGACTGCGCCAGCCGGTGAAGCGGGCCCAGCAGGTCGGGCTGGCGAAGAGGGGCGGTGATGAACGGGGCGGAGACCACGACGAAATTGGCAGGAGAGCAGCGGGTTACTTCTTCAGATAGATTTGGTCGAAGGTGCCGTTGTCGTCGAAGTGGGCCTTCGTGGCCTTGCTCCAGCCGCCGAACGCCTCATCGATGGTGAAGAGCTGCAACTTCGGCAACGTCGCGGCGTATTTCGCCGCCGCCACGTCAGAGGTTGGGCGGTAGAAATTGCGACCCGCGATTTCCTGACCTTCGTCGGAATAGAGGTAGTCGAGGTAGGCTTTGGCGACGAGCTCGGTCCCCTTCTTTTTCACTACTTTGTCGACCAGACTGACCGACGGTTCGGTGAGAATACTGATCGAAGGAACCACGATCTCAAATTTGTCTTTGCCGAATTCCTTCAGCGCGAGAAAGGCCTCGTTTTCCCATGCGAGCAGGACATCGCCGACGCCGCGTTGCACGAAGGTCGTCGTCGATCCGCGTGCGCCGGAATCGAGCACAGGGACATTTTTGAACAGTGCGGCCACGAACTCCTTCGCCTTGGCGTCGTCGCCGCCGGACTGACGGCGGGCGTATGCCCAAGCAGCGAGGTAGTTCCAGCGCGCGCCGCCAGAGGTCTTGGGATTCGGCGTGATGACGGAAACACCGGGTCGCACGAGATCGCGCCAATCTTTGATCTTCTGCGGATTCCCCGCGCGCACGAGGAACACGATCGTGCTCGTATAGGGCGCAGAGTTTTTCGGGAGCCGTTTCTGCCAGTCGGCGGGAATGAGTTTCGCGCGCTCGTAAAGGGCGTTGACGTCTTCGGCGAGCGCGAGCGTGACGACGTCGGCCGGGAGTCCATCGATCACGGAGCGGGCTTGTTTGCCGGACCCCCCGTGCGACTGTTTCACGACGACGGTGTCGCCAGTCTGGGCCTTCCAGTGCGCGGCGAAGGCCTTGTTGAACTCGGCGTAGAATTCGCGCGTCGGATCGTAGGAGACGTTGAGGAGTTCGATCGTCTTGGCGGAGGCCGCGGCGGCGCTGACGAGCGCGAGGGCGGCGAGGAGAAAAGCGTTGAGCTTCATGACAACAAAGGGAGCCGTGAAAAAGGCTGAGGTTTAGAGATTGATTTGCGCGCGCGTGAACACGGCCCGCTCGTTGGGGCGCGTGGTGCGGCCGGAGAACGACGTGGGTTCGTCATTGAAGAGGAGCGTGAGATTGCGGGAGAGAAACCAGTTGAAGCCGGCACCGTGGACTGTCGCGCCAGTGGCGTTGGCCTTGGTGAGCGAGTGCGTGAGGTGGCCTTTTGCGGCAAGGCAGAGGGCGTCGTCGAAGTCGATGCCGCTCACGCGGGCGACGATTTCGAACGCACCCCAGCCACCGGCGCCGGGACTAAAATCCTCGCGCGGGACGACGCCGCGCGCCGTGGAATCTTCGCTGGTCAACCCGTAGCCGACATGGGCACGCCACGCGGTGTGGGCGGCGGCGAAGAGCGCCGCGCCTTGGCGGAGCGTCTGTTTTCCCCAGATGTAGGCGGCGACGAAACTGACGGCTCCAGAGTAAAGACTGAGGCTCGGCGAGAGGCGGCCGTCGGCCGTGAATGTACCGAAGGTGAGCAGCGCTTGCTGGGCATGGGTGACGGGATTTTGCAGCGCACGGCCCGCGGCGCCTTTGTCGCGGCCGGCGCTGAAACCGAGGCCCAGGGCGAGCCGGCTCGACGAAACTGAATCCGCCCTTGAACGGGCTCACGGTGCAGCGACCGGCGACGGTCTTATCGTTGTCGCCCTCGCGGACGAAGCCGGCGGTGTTGTTGCGTTGGGCGTTGTCGATCCCGAAACGGCAGTCGACGGAGGCGCCCAACGCACCGAGCGCCTCGACGCCGAGATCGCGATTGGGTGCGAGGGGGTTGACGAATGGCGACTCGACCAAAGCGCGGTTCGAACCGGGCTCAAGCACGATGGGCGTCGTGAATCTACCTGTTTTCAGCGTGAACGCGGGGCTCAGTTTCGCGGAGATCAACGCGTCTTGGATCACCGGAGACGAAGTCGTGGCGTCGCCGCCGGCAAACTCGGGCACGAGCGGGAATTCGCAGAGGTTGCCGACCGCGCCGGCGAAGATCGGCCGAATGCGGTGCAGCAAAAAGGTGTCCTGCGCGATCGCCGTCGTCGTGCCGGAAATAGTTTTCTTAGTTAGGAAAGCGCGGCCGTCAGCCTGAGCGAGGACGCGGACGTTGAGGCGGCAGGCTTTGTCGGGCGAGCCGACCGAGAAGCCCGCCGCATCGGCGGTGGGCACCACGGTTTTCTTGGCGCCATCGGCCGCATGGGCCGATTGCGAGAGGTAGAAAGCGAGGGCAGCAAGGAGCGCCGTGCGCATGGCCAGGAAGCCTTTCAGGGGAACGGGACTGGTTTGCTCGGTGAGCGAAACTTCCCGTGGTCGGGTCAGCGTTCTCAGGTGGTTGGATCGATTTGTTGTGGGATGAAGAGGCCTCCGGCGTTTGGCCGGTGGGCGGAACGGAGAAGAGGAGCGGGGTCGAACAGACATGCGCGGATCGGCGGTCACTGCCCCTGGCAGGTGGCGGGGAGACGCGTCTTCTCCGTGCGCTCGGTCTGCGTGACGCGACCGTCGTGCACGGTGAGCTGCACGACGCCGTAGCGGAGGCTCTCGTCTTTTCCGCGGACGAGCGCGGCCCACTCGGACGAGGCAGGCTGAGCACCGGAAAGGGCAGAAGCACGAGAAAGAGAACCAGAGGAGGCGGACATCGTGGGTGGGTCGTTGCCGGAGAATCAGATGGTGTAGTCGCCGAGGAGTTGGTGGAGCACGCCTTCGGTTTCATCGAGGCGGCCGGCCGTGGCGCGGCGGGCGAGTTTGCGGGCGTGGCGGGCGGGGACACGGACGGGCGAGGTCGTAGCGGCTTCGGCCTCCGGGGAAAACGGGAGCGGCACGTCGTCGCGGCGGAGTTTGCGGAGCGTGACTTCGACAACGTCGGCGAGGGTGTAGCGGTCGAGGATGCCGGCGATGGCGTTGCGCACGTCGAGCATCAACATCCGAAGGCCGCAGTGCGCTTCGTCGGGGCAGGTGCATTTCTCGTAAGCCGTCTGACTGACGCAGCCGATGGGGGCGAGCGGGCCATCGATCACGCGCACGACCTCGCCGATGGTGATCTTGGAAGCGGGCTTCGCGAGACGGTAGCCGCCGAACTTGCCCCGCATGCTCTCGACGTAACCGGCCTCCTTCAGCGCCCGCATGATTTGCTCGAGAAACTTGCCTGGGATCTGCTCGTTTTCCGCTAATTCGGAAACCTGCACCAGCGAACGCTGCACCTCGGCGGCAATGCCGAGGTTGATGAGCGAGCGGAGAGCGTATTCGCCTTTTTTGGAGAGCTTCATTTTTAGCCTACTGATTCAATCTACATTAACTTAGTATGATTTAAATCAAGCCCTGATTCCAAAGAGTTTAGAGCACGGCACTCAAACCGCCCGCCGGCGCGTTGGACCCGGGCGGGCGGAGGATAATCGAGGCTGGGGCGGCGCGAAGAAAGCCTAACCCAAAAGTGGAAAAGGCGGGAACGATACTCGTCTAGCGAAGAAAACCACCGGCCGTGTTGAGCGTGAGGTTTTTCCAAAAATCCGACGAATCTGGTTTCTCAACTGTGCCCGCGAGCGCAAAAGGCGTGGCCATAAGGTAGTAGCCCTTGGCGTCCGTTTTTCCATCCAGCTGACGCGCTTGGTTAAGGCCGTTCGCAAGTTGGCCCTTGGCGGCGAGTTGGAGCGTGAGGGCGAGCGGGCTGATCGCAAAAGGTATTCCCGGTTTTGAATCAATCCGGCCTGTTCCGGTGAGACGCATCATCGGGGAGAGCACTTCAAGGGATTTCACGACAATCGCCGCATCCGCTCCGCGCTCAACCTGCACGGTGATCCCGTCGAATTGCATGTCTTTCAATAACTGGGCCAACTCTGCGGCGCTATTTAACCCAGCGGCCAACTTTTGTTGACCGGCCAGACCTGCGGCAAGGCCCAGCAGTCCCGTCGCGAGCGAGGTCGTTTCGGCTTTCTTATTGAGCGCCCGCAGTATCCCTTTCGACCCCTTGAAATCAAACTGCCCCTGAATCCGGTCGGCAAACTCAGGGAGATTCGCAGCGGTACCATTAAATTTGGTCGCAATCGTAAACGTGGTTTCCATTGCGGGCGGGACCGATGGATCGGCTTTCCGCAGAAACTCGCCGACATTAAAACCGGGAATATCCACCGTGCCGGCGAGCGTGTAGGGGCGCGCCGATTTCGCGTCGAAGGACAGCAGGGTCGAAACTTTGAAAATATTACCGTTCAGCTTCCCGGAAATATTTTCTACCGCGAGCCGGTCTTCACGCACGGCCAAAGCGCCGCGCAGCTCCGCGAGCGTCGTGGCGGCATCCAATTTGATCGCCTTGATATTAAGATCCACCCGGCCGGTGAAGCCGGCCCAAACGGGCGTGGTGTCCTTGACCGGGCCCAATGGCTTTGCCGCTGACACCTGATTGGAACGAGGTGCGGGCGTAGTCGTCGTCGTCCCTTTCAGACTTGGACGCGGAGCAACCCCCGGTGATGTGGACACGGTGGCAGCAGACGGCGGCGGCGGCTCACCCAGCGCGGCGAACGCCTGAAGGTCATCCACCACGAGCTGATCGCCCGTGATCCGACCATCGAACGAAATTGCGCCGGCCTTCAATCCTACCCGCCCATCCAGCAAAATGTCCGAGCGCCTGCCGTCTTTCGTTATCACAAGAGGGACGCGGACCGGACCGGCATTGTTCGCATCGAGCACAGCGTCGACCGAAAGCTCCATGGAACCGAGCGCCAGCGCGCCCGCCCGTGCCACGAGATTTTTGGCGACGATGTTGATCTTGGCCTTCACCTCGTCGGCGGCCGCAGCCTCGAATTTCACGGTGACCGCACCGCGGGCCAACGGTAGCTGTGCCGCCAACGCGGGCTGCTTGGCCAGCACCGCAAAATCCGCATCGAGCTGACCGCGAGCTTTTGCCCGGATGACTTTCCCCAAGACCGCCTCACCGACCACCGACGCCGTGAGGAGCGAGAGATCGCCCTGGCGAAGATCGAGGCGCTTGATGTCGGCCGTCACGGTGCCCGCTTTCCACGTGGCATTGAGGTCCGTCGAAAAATCGACACCGCGGAGAAATTCCTGTCCGTTCATGGCGACCGTCGCCCCACGCAAAGCAATCGCTTCGGTCGCCCGCACTCCCACCGCCGCTGCGTCCAACAGCGATACTTCAATTGCGCCGGCCGAGAGCACACCGGCAAGTTTTGACTGCGCCACGTAGGGCTCGGCCCACGCCAGCGGCAGAACGCCCCAGCGCACTCGGGCCGCCGGCGCAGCCGCATTCGGCGCTCGCACCTGCAACTTCGTGAGATCAACGCTGATCGGTTGCAAAGCCTCGATGGCCGCGAGCGGCACGCCGCCTTCGCGGTCGATTTGGACCTTGAGCGCGGCGAACTGGAGCACGTTGCCGTCGTGCCGCCCTTTCGTGCTGAGCGCGAGCGTGAGCGGCCCCACGTCGGCCGGCAAATAGGGTTTCACCAAGGCCGTGAGCCGGCCTTTGAGTTCCGCGGAAAAAGCAGTGACTGGCGCAGCGCCACCGAGGGCAACATCGGCGTTGACCGCTCCGAGCAGCGTATCGCCATCCGGGGTGGAGACGCTGAGTTTTTCGATTTCAGCCACGACCCGCGTCGCCGTGTAGTCGACGCGCGGACTGAGCGAAACAGTGACACGATCAACGAGCACTTTGTTGCCTTCACGGATCGTCGCGGACCGAAGTGTGAGCGGCTCCAACGCGCGGGCCTTTACCCGGCTGCCATCGAGTTCGGCTTCGACGACAAACACGCCCGAAATGTCGCCGGACGAAATCGTGCGCGGCTTCACCACCGACTGCGCCCATGCGAGCGGCACGGCGATCAACGACACCCGCGCAAGTTCGGCCCCGGGACGCTCAGGCGTGAGCCGTTTGTCTTTGAAGTTAAACGAGAGCTTTTGCTGCGCGGCGACCGTGACGAATTTCCGTCCGTCCTCGGCGGCGACCTCGAATTCAAGTCGTCCGAGTTGCGCCGACTCCTTCGAGCTACCGCCCTCAAAGGCCGTGCGGACCTGGAGCGCACCGATGGACGCCAACTCCGCGCCGAGTTTTTCGAGGCGCGAAATCTTGCCCGTCACCTCACCCGCGGTGGTCGCGGCACCGGAATCGAGATGGTAGGTTAACTGCCCCTTGCCCGCCAAAGCGACCTCTGGGAGACCGAACCCCGCGAGCACCGCGCCGAGTTGTTCACTGCGGACCGCGAGGTCCCAAGCGCCACTCATCACCGGCTTCCCTGCCGCGTAGTCGACCTGCACATTGACCAACGGCTCAACCGCCGTGCCGCGCACCAGCGATACCCGCGCGCTAATGCTTTCCCCTGAATTCGCGGACGCCTGCGTGAGCTTCAGATCGAGCTTAACGTGATCGGCAGGTATCGCGGGTCCGGTGGCACCGGCATCGGCCGTCACTTCCACCAAATCGATCCGCAAATCGGAAGTCGTCCGCAGTTTTACCTCGCCGACCGCCTGTGCCGTCTTGAGCGCAGCACTCTTGCGTGGGTCAGCAAACACGACCTTCCAAGCAATTGTGCCGAGCTGGCCCGGAGCGATGCCGCCACCGTCGAGGTTCAGCGTGACCGATTGTTCATCGGGCAGCAGAACCTTGGCCTCGACCTCGATCCGGCCGACGCGGACTTCACCCGGGAGGCGAATCGCATTCAGGATTCCCGCGAAGGGCGCGAGCGCCGCCGTGGGCGGTGCCGGCGCCGACTTGGCCGTCGCTTTCCGGGTATCAATCTCGGCGCCCTTTACGGCGACGCGGCTGAGATAAATTTTCTTACCCGAGAGGTAGTCGGTCGCGGAATAGACGGCCGAAATTTCTTTGACGACAATCACCGTGCCGTCTTGCACCACCCGCACGTCCTGCAGCTCCGCCGACGACAAGCCGGCCGCCACGCGGCCAACCTCCAGGACGAGACCGGGCTGGCCGGCGAGCGCCCGGCGCACCACCCAGGTCTGCACCCCGGGTGTAAACGCCAAAACGACGGCGATCAGGGCCAGCGCCGCCAAACTGGCGACGATGATGAGTGTTAATTTTAGGCGAGTCATGACGTGAGAAAAATACGGAAAGGTTTATAGCAGGCACGAAGGACGCGCGAGACAAGCCCGGGTTCCAAGGGAAACACGAAAGAAGCCCGCCGCACCGCCCGCGCAAAAAGCAGCACGCGCGAACACCGCCTCCATCCCGTCACGCGCTCAGATCGTCAGCCGCAAGCCGTCGTAGGCAAACTTGATACCGTGGGGCAACGCAGCCTCGGCGGGACCATGGTCAATGTGGTGCGTCATGTGCGTGAGCCACGTCTGTTTTCCCCCGATCTCATGGGCCGCCACGCAGGCTTCCTCGATCGACATGTGCGACGGGTGGGACTGCGGCTTCAATCCATCGAGAACGACCGCGTCTGCGCCGCGCGCAAACTCCACGGCCTCGCGCGGCAGGCGTTTGCAATCCGTGTAATAGACAAACCGCTTGCCGCTGCTGCGCTCGGTAAAAACGAGCCCAAGGGTATTAATCCCGCCGTGCGGCAGGAGCGTCGACTGGATCGTGCCCTGTGGCAGATCCATCATCGGCGGCATGTCCACGAGTTTGAACGCCGCATATCCCTTCGCGATTGGCACCTCGCTCATCGCGTAGGGAAACATCGCGAGCACGCGGCTCATGCCTTCCTCCGTCGTGTGCACAGGCAGCGCCGTGCCGCCGCGTAAATCGCAAAAACGCCGCAGGTCGTCCATCCCCGTGACGTGGTCGGCGTGGCCATGCGTGAGAATGAAAACGTCCAGCTGGCGGATACTTTCCCGCAGGCACTGGACGCGAAATTCCGGCGCCGCATCCACCTGCACGTGCAGTCCATCCATGATGACGTGAATCGAGGAACGCGTCCGGCGATTGCGTGGATCTGGTGAGGTGCAAACGGCACAATCGCACGCGATCATGGGCACTCCTTGCGATGTGCCGGTGCCAAGAAAAATCACTTCCATCGAGAAACCGTGGCGAATGGATAAGCTGCGGTCAATCTGACGCGCCTCCCTATTGGGTCACACCACAGCCAACCTATCAGCGCACCGCGCACTCGGAGCACAAAAAAGGCGTCCCGCTTTCGCGGGACGCCTTTTTTAAAAAACGTGCGGACACTCGTCCGCGCGGAACGTAGCTTAGTAGTCCATACCGCCGCCACCGTGGCCGTGGCCACCGCCAGAAGGCGCTTCTTTCTTTTCAGGGATCTCGGTGATCATGCACTCGGTCGTCAGCAGCAAGCCGGCGATCGAAGCTGCATTCTGCAGCGCAGTGCGGGTGACCTTCGTCGGGTCAACCACGCCGGCTTTCACCAGGTCCTCATACTTGTCGGTCGCGACGTTGTAGCCGAAGTTGCCCTTGCCGGCGAGGATCTCGCCGACGACAACCGCGCCTTCAACTCCCGCATTCGAGCAGAGCATGCGGATCGGGTGCTCGATCGCACGACGCACGATCTGGGAACCGATCTTCTCGTCGCCTTCGAGGACGAGTGCATCGATGGCCTTCGCCGTGCGGAGCAGCGCGACGCCGCCGCCGGCGACGATACCCTCTTCCACCGCAGCGCGGGTGGCATGGAGAGCGTCTTCGACGCGGGCCTTCTTTTCCTTCATTTCAACCTCGGTGGAGGCACCGACGTTGATGACGGCGACGCCGCCGGCCAACTTGGCGAGACGCTCTTGGAGCTTCTCGCGATCGTAGTCGGAAGTGGTCTCGTCGATCTGGCGACGGATCTGCTTCACGCGGCCTTGGATGTCGGACGATTTGCCCGAACCCTCGACGATCGTGGTGTTCTCCTTGTCGACGACGATCCGCTTGGCGCGGCCGAGGTCGGCAATGGTGAGGCTCTCGAGCTTGAGACCGAGGTCTTCGGTGATGCATTTGCCGCCGGTGAGGACCGCGATGTCTTCGAGCATGGCCTTGCGGCGATCGCCGAAGCCAGGAGCCTTGACGGCGCACACGTTGATCGTGCCGCGGATCTTGTTAACGACGAGGGCCGCGAGGGCTTCGCCTTCCACTTCCTCGGCGATGACGAGGAGGGGCTTGCCGCTCTTGGCGACAACCTGGAGGAGGGGCAAAAACTCTTGGAGGTTCGAGATCTTCTTCTCGTGGATAAGCACGTAGGCGTCTTCGAGGACGGCTTCCTGCGCTTCCGCATTCGTGGTGAAGTAGGGCGAGAGATAGCCCTTGTCGAACTGCATGCCTTCGACGACGTCGAGGGTGGTTTCGATGGATTTGTTCTCTTCGACGGTGATCGTGCCATCTTTGCCGACCTTGTCCATGGCATCGGCGATGATGTTGCCGATCTCGTCATCCCAGTTGGCGGAGACGGTGGCGACTTGGCGGATTTCCTCGCGGTCGGAGACCTTCTTGGAAACGCGGGCGAGTTCCTTGACGGCGGCCTCAACGGCCTTGTCGATACCGCGCTTGAGGAAGATTGGATTCGAACCGGCGGTGACGTTCTTCAGACCCTCGCGGTAGATGCCCTCGGCGAGCACGGTCGCGGTGGTGGTGCCGTCGCCAGCTGCGTCGGAGGTCTTGGAAGCGACTTCCTTCACCATCTGTGCGCCCATGTTCTCGTAGGGATCGGGAAGCTCGACTTCCTTCGCGACGGTGACGCCGTCCTTGGTGACGGTGGGGGAACCGAATTTTTTGTCGATGACGACATTACGGCCCTTGGGCCCGAGGGTGACTTTGACCGCGCGGGAGAGGAGCTCGACGCCGCGGAGGATTTTCTGACGAGCTGTCTCGTCGAAGATGAGTTGTTTGGCTGCCATGTGAGTGAGTAATTAATTAATGGTTGAGAGTGAGTAAAAGGGAACTCAGGCGATGATGCCGAGGATGTCGTCCTCGCGCACGAGGGTGTATTTCTTGTCTTCGATCTTCACTTCGGTGCCGCCGTATTTGCTGATGAGGACCTTGTCACCGACTTTGACTTCGAAGGTCGAGAGCTTGCCGTCCTCACCCTTCTTGCCGGTGCCGAGGGCGATAACTTTCGCCTCCTGTGGTTTTTCTTTGGCGCTGTCCGGAATGATGATTCCGCCGCGAACTTGTTCTTTTTCTTCGATGTGCTCGACGAGAACACGATCACCGATGGGTTTGATTTTGACGTTAGCCATATATGGTTGGGTTGTTTTGGACTAGAGTTGGATGTTCTGGGTTTTCGACCAAGCAAACCTGCGGCGAACAGTGCGCAGCGGGCTCACGTCGGAAGGAAATTTACTTCTTCTTGGTATTTTCGTCGACGACCTCAAAGTCGGCATCGACGACGTCGGCTTTCTTCTCGGTTTTCTTCGGCGCACCTTCCGCACTGGCTGCGCCAGCGGGACCGGCGTTGGCATTCGCATCGGCTGCTTGGGCGGCCTTCTGTGCCTCGGCGTAGAGCTCGCCACCCATGGCGGTGAGCTTCTCCATCGCGGCTTTCATGCGGGCCCCATCGTTGCTCTCGAGATCCTTCTTCGCATCGGCAATGGCCGTCTCGAATTTGGTTTTCATCTCGGCGGGGATCTTGTCACCGGATTCTTTCAGCGTCTTTTCGAGCTGATAGATTGTGCTATCAAGTTGGTTCTTCGACTCGACCGCTTCCTTGCGCTTGCGGTCTTCCTCGGCGTGAAGTTCGGCTTCCTTGGTCATCTTCTCGACCTCTTCCTTGGAGAGGCCGGAAGATCCTTGGATCGTGATTTTCTGATCCTTGCCGGTGCCAAGATCCTTGGCCGAAACGTGAAGAATACCGTTCGCATCGATGTCGAACGTGACCTCGATCTGCGGAGTGCCACGCGGGGCCGGCGGAATGCCATCGAGCTTGAAGGTTCCCAGCGTCTTATTGTCGCGGGACATCGGGCGCTCACCCTGAATCACGACGATTTCTACACCTGGCTGATTGTCGCTAAAAGTCGAAAACGTCTGCGTCTTCTTCGAAGGAATCGTGGTATTGCGCGGGATCATCGGCGTGGCGACTTGGCCTGCCGTCTCGATTCCCAGGGTGAGCGGCGTGACGTCAAGCAGAAGCACGTCGCGGACTTCGCCCTTGAGCACGCCACCCTGCACGGCGGCGCCGATCGCGACGACTTCGTCGGGATTCACACCTTGGTGCGGGGGTTTGCCACCGAGTTGCTTCGCGATTTCGACGACCTTGGGCATGCGGGTCATGCCGCCGACCAACACGAGCTCGTCAATTTGGGAAGAAGTCAGTTCGGCGTCCTTCAAGCAGCTCTTGAACGGCGCAAGGCAGCGCTCAAAGAGCGACTCGCAGATTTGCTCCATCTTGGAACGACTGAGTTGCACATTGAGGTGCTTCGGACCCGACGCGTCAGCCGTGATAAACGGGAGATTGATGTCGACCGACTGCGTGGAAGAGAGGGCAATCTTGGCTTTTTCCGCCTCTTCTTTCAGACGCTGGAGGGCCATCGGATCCTTGCGGAGGTCGATCCCGTTTTCCTTCTTAAACGTGTCGACGAGCCAGCCAATCAGAGCGTCATCCCAATTGTCACCGCCGAGGTGCGTGTCGCCATTGGTGGCCTTAACCTCGAAAACGCCGTCGCCAATCTCGAGCACGGACACGTCGAACGTGCCGCCGCCCAAATCGAACACGGAAATCTTCTCGTCCTTCTTCTTGTCGAGACCGTAGGCGAGCGACGCGGCCGTCGGCTCGTTGATGATCCGGAGAACATCGAGACCCGCAATCTTGCCGGCATCTTTGGTCGCCTGACGCTGCGAATCGTTAAAATAGGCAGGCACCGTGATCACGGCCTGCGTGACCTTCTCGCCGAGATACGCTTCGGCATCGGTCTTCAGCTTGCCCAAGACGAACGCGGCGATTTGCTGCGGCGCAAATTGTTCGGCTTTGTCGCCGGCCTGCACTTCAATATAGGCGTCGCCATTCTTACCCTCGACGACCTTGAACGGCATATTCTTCGCTTCGGCGCTCACCTCGGAAAACTTGCGGCCGATCAATCGCTTTGCAGAGAAAACGGTGTTGCGCGGATTAGTCACCGCCTGGCGTTTTGCGGCTTGGCCCACCAAGCGCTCGCCGGTTTTGGTGAAAGCAACCACAGACGGCGTGGTCCGTGCGCCTTCAGCGTTGGGAATGACCACCGGCTCTCCGCCTTCCATCACGGCCATGCAAGAGTTAGTGGTGCCTAGGTCGATGCCAATAATACGGCTCATGAGCCCCGATAAGCAACGCATGTGCCCACAGTTTCCATAAATTCACTAACGACTCTAATCCAAATATTAAAAAACTTAAACGACCATTCTTACCCGAATTCGGTTCACGGAATTCACGCCACTCTGGCACACTTTTCCCGTGATCACTGTGTCCATGTCGCACTGCGCGTCACAGTTGAGTTTTAGCTTTCACGCCCTACGTTGCGCGCATGGAGATGGAAATTACTTTGCCCGACGAGCTGCCCGTCATGACATTGCCCGAGGTGGCATTCTTCCCTCAGGCACTGATGCCCCTGCACATTTTTGAGCCACGTTATCGCCAAATGCTCCGAGATGTCCTCGCGTCCAACCGCCTGTTCGCCGTCGCTGGCCTGAATCCGCAGACTAGCGCTGTGTCCGGTGCCTTCGAACCACCCCATCGCGTGGCCAGTGTCGGCATAATTCGCGCCTGTCAGGAAAACGAAAACGGCACGTCCAATCTGCTGCTCCAAGGTCTCTGTCGCGTCGAAATCGCAGAGATCATCACAGACGACCCCTACCGCCGAATTCGCGTGCGCGCACTCACCAGCCAACCCGGAGCGACCGACGACGATAACACCCATCTGCGGCGGGAACTCGCGCGTTTGATCGCCCTCAAGCAGAAGCTCGCTTCCACCCATCCCCTAGGCGCGGCCGAATTGACCACTTTTCTAAAAACCATCGAAGACCCCGAAGCATTTGTCGATATCGCCGCCTTCAGCCTCTGCGAAGATTCCCGTCTAAAACAGAAACTGCTCGAAACCCTGGACGTCCATCGGCGGCTGAAGATGTTTAGCTCTCAAATTCGCCAGGAAATCGCCGGGCTCAAACTCCATCGAAAACTCCAGGGCCGGCTCGCGGACGACCATATTTCGGACAACTAAATTCAAAACCCCGCGGGCAATCACGCCACACGGGGTTCAAAACTGGAGCCGAGCATCGGAATCGAACCGACGACCCACGCTTTACGAAAGCGTTGCTCTACCAACTGAGCTAGCTCGGCGAATCACAGAAGTTCGGAAGAAACTCGCAGCGTACGGAAGCGCAAGCTTCATTTTCCCGACAATTACCGTGACACCACTTGCGACCGACCTGTTCGACTATCAACTTCCGCCCCATCTGATCGCGCAAACCCCCACCGCGCGACGCGATCAATCACGGCTCCTCGTGGTTGACCGCACCAAGCGCACCGTCGCGCATCACACGTTTTCCGACCTTCCCTCATTTCTCCGAGCAGGCGATACGCTTTTTCGCAATAACGCCGCGGTTCTCCCGGCCCGCCTCCACGCCCGCCGCCCCACGGGTGGACAAGTCGAGTGCTTTTTACTTCGCCCGGTCGAAGGTGATCAAGTCTGGCGATGCTTGGTGAGACCCGGGAAAAAACTCCCCGTCGGGGCGACGTTCGCGGAGGCAGACGGAGCCTTTGCCGGCGAAATTGTTGCCAAATACGAGGACGGTTCTGTGCTGGTCCGACTCACCACTCCGGGCGATGAACCCATTACCAACGTCGCCAATCGCCTCGGCGAGGTGCCGTTGCCTCCCTATATCGAACGTGCCGACGGCTCTCGACGCACCGAAGATCTTTCCCGCTACCAAACCGTCTACGCGGATCGCGCCCGCCAAGTCGCCGTCGCCGCACCGACCGCCGGCTTACACTTCACCCCGGAACTTTTCACCACCCTGTCTGCGCAAGCCGTGCGCACCGCCGAAATCACGCTTCACGTAGGGCTCGGCACCTTCAAGCCCATCATCACCGACACCATCGACGCACACGTGATTCATCGGGAACTCTACGAGCTCCCAGCCGCCACCCAACGAGCGCTCTTCCCCCCGCTCCCCGGCCGGCGCATTGCGGTCGGCACCACCAGCGTGCGCAGCCTCGAACATTTCCTTTCCGTGAATTCGTCGCCGCTCGCCAACAACCAGACCCACATCGCCGAGGCCGACACGTTTATCTATCCGCCGCGCACTTTTCTCGGCGTCGACGCGCTCATCACCAATTTTCACCAACCGCGCTCCACGCTGCTTTGCCTCGTCGCCGCCTTGCTCGCACCGGGCTCACTCGACGGCATCGCGTGGTTGCACGAGATTTACGCCGAAGCCATCGCCCGGGAATACCGCTTCTTCAGCTACGGGGACGCGATGTTGATCCACTGAGGCCCGCCCACGCACCCCGCAGAGCGGGCTTGGCCAATATGTAATTGTTTTAGTTGCATTTCATTTCATTCCCGCTTTTTTCCGCCCGATCCAATTTCTTCCAGCTATGAAAATCCGCTCCGCGTTCCTCGCTCTCGCCACCCTTACTGCCGGCCTCGCCTCTTCGGTTTCCGCCGCCACGGAAACCTACAAGATCGATGCCACCCATTCGCACATCCAGTTCAGCCTCCGCCACCTCGTCTCCAAGTTTTCCGGCAGTTTTTCCACCGTCGCGGGCACCATCTCCGTTGACCGTGAAAATCTCGAAAAGAGTTCGGTCGACGCCGTCATCGATATCGGCTCGATCAACACGGCCGATGAAAAGCGCAACAATCACCTGAAGAGCCCCGATTTCTTCGACTTCGCCAAGTTCCCCTCGATGACCTTTAAGAGCATCGCGTGGAACAAGACCGCGACCGACACCTTCGACGTCACGGGCAACCTGACGATCCGCGATGTCTCGAAGCCGGTGGTGCTGAAGGTGAAGCTCCTCGGTTTCGGCGAGGGCATGGGCGGAACCCAAGTTTCCGGCTGGGAAGTCACTGGAACGATCAAGAAATCCGAGTTCGGCCTCGCCGGTCCTGCGATGCTCGGGAAAGTCTTGGGTGACGAAGTCGCCATTAATATCGGGGTCGAAGCCGGTTTCAAAAAATAGTTTCCGGAGCGCAGCGATCTATTCTCCTCCTATTTTCGATTCGAACAGGACGGCCCAAAAGGCCGTCCTTTCTTTTTTCCCGCCGCGCTCCACACTGCCCATTTACCATGACTGACGACGAACTTCAGACGCTGATCGAAGATGCCACCGCCGATTTTACCCTCGGCGAATCCGACCTTGCGATCGCCAAACTCACCCGCGCGACGGCGGCAGCGCCCCAATCATTCGAAGCGTGGCATGCTTTGGCCGAAGTGAATTTTTCGCTCCGGCACCTCGATCCCGCGCTCGCCGCCGCTGAGCGTGGCCACGCGCTTCGCCCGTCCGATCTTTTCATTAACACGACCCTCTCGCGCATCTGGATGGAGCGCGGCGACAAAGCCCGCGCCGAGCACTTCGGAGCGCAGGCAAAGATCGCGGACTGGAAAGAGCAGCTCAAAAATCCCCCTGCCCCCAATGCAGGCGGGTTGCACTGAGGCCCGTTGACAGTGCTCCCAAGCACCCCGTATTTTTCGCCCCTATGGAAAGCCTTGTCTACGTGTTGGAGTTCGAAAAGCCACTCCGTGAGCTCACGAAACAGATCGATGAGCTGCGTCAGCAGTCGATCGAGACCAATATCGATCTGGCGAAAGAGATTCACGCGATTGAAGGCAAGATCGAGGCCACCCGCCGCGAAATCTACTCCAACCTTACGCCATGGCAAAAGGTGCAGATTGCCCGCCATCCCAAGCGTCCCTACGCTCTCGATTACGTCCAGGCGATCTGCCAAGGCTTTCAGGAACTCCACGGCGATCGCCAATTCAAGGACGACCAGGCGCTCATCGGCGGCACGGCGTTTTTCGACGGCCGCGCCGTGATGATCATCGCGCAACAAAAAGGCCGGGATCCCAAGGAACGCATCGTTCGCAATTTCGGCATGCCCCAGCCCGAGGGTTACCGCAAGGCCCTTCGCCTGATGAAAATGGCGGAGAAATTTAACCTCCCCGTCTTCACGTTTATCGACACGCCGGGCGCCTTCCCCGGCATCGAGTCCGAGGCCCGCCACGTTTCTGAAGCCATCGCCACCAATCTCCGCGAAATGGCCATGCTGCGAACCCCCACCATTTCTGTCGTCGTCGGCGAAGGTGGTTCAGGCGGCGCGCTCGGCATCGGCGTCACCGATCGCGTGCTGATTTTCGAGAATAGCTACTACTCAGTCATCTCGCCCGAGGGCTGCGCCGCGATTCTGTGGAAAGACTCGTCCGCCGCCCCCAAGGCCGCCGAAGCACTGAAAGTCAGTGCCGACCACCTTGAAAAACTCGGCGTAGTCGATGAAGTCGTTCCCGAACCGTCCGGCGGAGCGCACCATGATCCCGTGCAGGCTGCCACCGCGCTGAAGTATTCGTTGCACAAGCATCTCAACGATCTGCGCGCCCTCGACACCGATCAGCTCCTCGACGCGCGCTATGATCGCTACCGCCACCTCGGAGTTTACGAGGAAGCCGGCGTGGTGCGGAGCTGAACTCGCCACCAGCACTGCGCGAGGCTGGGCAGGGCTAAGATGACGCAGCGCGTCAACCCCTTCGCACCGTCAGTAGCTCGATCTTCTGCGCGTGTGCCATCCGCGCGCTGATCTCGATGAGCGCTCCCGAGATGCGCACGTCCTCCGTCGCTACTTCAAAACGCCGGGGCATGCCGTCCAGAAATTTTGCGACCACCGGCGATACCTCGCGGCCGAGCACCCCCGCATAGGGCCCCGTCATCCCTACGTCGCAAATAAACGCCGTGCCCTTCGGCAGCACCCGGCCATCAGCCGTGGGCACGTGCGTATGCGTGCCGAGCACCGCCGTCACGCGGCCATCGAGATACCAGCCCAGTGCGATTTTCTCCGACGTGGCCTCCGCGTGGATTTCCACGATGATCGCGTCCGCCTGACCTTTGAGTTGCTCGATCATCCGGTCGGCGCAAAGAAACGGGCAGTCGGCTTTCATGCCCATGAACGTGCGCCCGAGCACGGTGAACACCGCCACCCTAAAACCACGTTTCTCAATAATGAGATGATCCCAGCCGGGATTCGACTTGGGCAGGTTCGCGGGCCGGCACACGTGCTCGATTTGGCCAATCTCGTTTTCCCAGCCGCGTTGATCCCACACGTGGTCACCGAGCGTAATCGCATCGACCCCGCAACCGAGGATGGATTTCGCGATGGTCCCCGTGATGCCGGCGCCGGCGGCGGCGTTCTCGCCATTCGCGATCACAAAATCAATCCCGTGCTCTGCCCGCACGCGCGGCAGTTTCTCGGCGAGAATATCCCGGCCGGGCCGACCCACGATGTCGCCGATGAAAAGCAGTTTTAGCACGCCCGACGGTGCGATGCGCCCACTCGGAAACAAAGCTTAAAATCGCCTCATCTTACGCGGGGCAATCAATCGAACCGGGGTAGGTCCAAAGTAACGTGCAAGCCGCGGCCATCGGCCCCGGCCTGCACGAGAAACTGGCCGCCCGCAATTTCCGCCGCGGTGCGAGCGATGGCCAGACCCAGGCCGAGGCCCTGCTGGTTCCGCTGCGCGCGCCCAAATTGCTGGAACGCCCCAACCCGGGCACACTCCTCCGGCGGCATACCCGGCCCCAAGTCCGCGACCTCGATCCGGTAGCGCCCCGGGTGCGCCACCCCCGTGACCGTTACCGCGTCGCCCGGCTTCGAGAAAATGAACGCATTGGCCACGAGTTCGGCGATCGCCGCACTGAGGTGGGCCCCGTCCAGCGCCACCGTTCCTTCAGCGACGCTCACCGTCAAATCGGTGCCACGCGTGAAGCGCTGCGCGACGGCGCTGACTCCGGCGGCGATCGCGACGGACGCGTCACATCTGGCAGTAGATGCCTCCCGCGACAGCTTCAACCGCTCCAGTTCGAAGTAGACCATGATTTTTTTCGACAACTGATATTGCCGCTCGGCGCCACCGCGGATGATCGCCAGCAGGCCTTTGAGTTCGTCCGGTTCGACCGAATCAATTTCCGACTCGATCAGTTCGAGGCCGCCCAGCACACCCGTGAGTGGCGTCATCAATTCATGCGACCACTCGGCCCCGGCCTCGCGATACCGGTCGGCGACCAAGGCCTCGATCCGTTCGCGGAGCGGCTTTTGGCGGCGGATGCGCGCTTCGATCGCCGCGAGAATCTCCCGTGAGGCAAACGGTTTGGTGATGAAATCGTCCGCGCCCAGCGTCATGCCGTGACGCTGGGACTCCCGCTCGGTCATCGCGGTCAAAAACACGAACGGGATGCCTTGGCACTGCGGGACTTTCTGGATCTCTTGGAAGACCTGATAACCGTCCATGCCCGGCAGGCCAATATCGCAAAAAATGAAATTAGGGCCCCGTTCGGCCAACTTGATGGCCTCAAAGCCGTCGGCGGCGGCCAGCACGTTGTGACCGTTCAGCTCCAGCAAAAGAGCCAGCCCGGTACGGATCGCCTCGTCGTCTTCAACAATCAGGATGTTCATGGCAAAGGGAGGGCGGGGTTGGCCGCCGGCGGATGGTCGGCCGGCAGTTCGAACCAAAACCGAGCACCCGCGCCGGGACGACTCACGACGCCGACGTTGCCGCCGAGTTTCTCGGCAATGCGACGCACGATGGAGAGGCCGAGCCCGTTGCCTTTGACGCGCGCGTCGGAAATCCGTGAAAAAGGAACGAACATCCGCGCCTGCTCGGCCTCGTCGAGACCCGGCCCGTCATCCTCCACCCAAAACCGCACGTGCCGTCCGTCGGCATTCAGGGCCGCGCCAAGCCTGATCCGCGGCGCCGGCCCGCCGTATTTCGCCGCATTGCTGAGGTAGTTCGCCCAAAGGTGGGTGACCCACGGGCCGTGGCCGAGTGCGGCGGGCCAAACCGCGGCCTGCGCGATCTCCACTTCATGCTTTCCGAGGAGACTGTCGAGTTGCTCAATCGCCTCGGCGACGATCAACGCCATCTCAAGTGGGCGCAAAATGACGGCCTGTCGCCGCACTCCGGCGAGCACGAGCAGTTCGTTGATGATGGCGTTCAGCCTCCGGCAGGATTTCCTCGCCTCGTCCACCTGGTGCTGCAGCGTCGCCTTGTCCGCGGTGTCAAGGAGCAGCCCAAGCAGATCGATCCGCCCCAGGAGCGTGGTGAGCGGATTCTTGAGATCGTGCGCCACGGTGTGGGAGAACGCATCCAGTTCGTCGAGCAGCTCCTTTTTCTCCAGGCGGGCGGCAATCGAGTGCAACACTTCAGACTCGGAAAACGGCTTGGTGATAAAGTCCGCCGCCCCCAGTTCCATTCCGCGCCGCGTGGCCTCGCGGTCCACACTCGCCGAGATCACGATCACCGGGATCGCGCGCAGCGTCTCGTCGGCGCGAAACACCTCCAGCAGCTCAAAGCCCGTCAGGCCCGGCATGTTGACGTCCGTCATCACGATCGCCGGCCGCTCGCAGCGGGCGAGCCGCAGCCCTTCCGGCCCATCTGCGGCGACCACCACATGAAAATTATTCAGTTCAAGCATCTCGGCGAGCGACTGGCGGATCGCTTCATCGTCCTCGATGATTAGAATGGTGACGGCGGGGAGTGGGGTCATGAAGGTGAAGGCGTACAACTTGGCAGAATCAGGATGAAGCGGCTGCCGCCCGTCGGCACGGCCTCGTAGGTGATCGTGCCGCCGAGTTTCTCCGTCTTGCGCTGCACGATATTGAGTCCGAGTCCGGTGCCTTTGATATTGCCGACGTTGGAACCGCGCTCGAAGGGTTCGAAAATTCGCGCGCGATCGGCCTCCGGGATCCCGATCCCCCGGTCCTCCACCGTCACCCGCACGCCGGCGCGATCCGCCGCCAACGACGTGACTATGGCGGTGCCGGCGGGCGAATAGCGCACCGCGTTGCTCAACAGATTGGAGAGAATCTGATGGAGCAAATTGGTCTCGGTGACGAACGGCCCGGGGCTTCCTTCCGCGTGGAATTCAAACCGGTGGGCGGCTTGGTCGCCCGCCTCGACTTCCGCCATGACGGCTCGGGTGAACGCCACGGGGTCAATCGACTCGAGCTTCAGCGTGAGCCGGCCGGCGTCCATCCGGCTCAGCACCAGCACCTCGTCGAGCATGGTGGTCATGCGGCGCATCGACGTGTAAATGCGGCCGAACAACTCGGTGCGCTTGGCCGGCGATAGCTGCTCCAGGTGGTTCTGCAGCGTGTCGATCGACACCATCGCGGCGGCCATCGGCGTCCGAAATTCGTGCGAGGTGACTGAGATGAACCGGGTCTTCATCGCGGAAACCTGGCGCTCCTTCTCCAGATTCGCGGCGATTTCAAATTCCAGCCGCTTTTGTGTGGTGATGTCTTCGAAAATGTAGTACCGCCCGTGATATTCGTCCATCTGGTCGCGAATTTGCGTCGAATAGCGGCGGATGGTGCGCCCCTCCGCAAAGGCGATCTCGTCTTCGACGATCGTGCGGTTATCCACCTCCTGCAGGGGGGCGCACGAGGCGGCAAAAGCCGGCACGTCCATGAGCATGGGGAGGCAATCCGGAATGATGTCGTTGTTCTTCAGTTCACCGCGGCGCATGCCCGCAGCTAAACGGGTGATGCCCCAAAGTTCACAGAAGCGCTCGTTGAAATGCAAAATCGCATCGGTGCGGTTGTCGACCACGAGGAAGCCCAGGGGCGACGCCTGGAACATCAACTGCAGCAGCGATTCATTCCGACGCAGGCTGCGCGCCACCCGCTTTTCCGCGGTGATATCCCAGTTGGTGCCGATCATGCGCCGCGCCCGACCGTGGGTATCCCGCTGCACGACGGCCACCGCGCGGATGTCATGCACGCTGCCGTCCGGCCAGACGACGCGGAACTCAGTATTGAACTCCTTTTGGCCCTGCAACGCCGCCTGGATTTCCTCGCCGCCCCGCAACCGGTCGTCGGGGTGGAGGGCATGCTGCCACCCGTCGTAGGTGGTGTTGAACCGCTCCCGCTTTAAGCCGTAGAGGCGCAGCATCTGGTCGTCCCACACCAATTTACCTTCGCCCACGACGAAGTCCCAAATCCCCACTCCGCCAGCTCGGGCAGCCAAGTTGAGCCGCTCGCTGGACTCCTGCACTGCCGCCGCCATGCGTTGGAGCTCGGTGATGTCGTTGATCACCATGAGGAGGAAGTTCCGGCCTTGGTGGAGGACGATTTCACCCGACAACAAACCGATCAGGACCGCCCCGTCCTTCGTTCGTAATTGGATTTCGATGTTGTTGATATGCCCGTGCGCCATCTGCTCATCGATCAGCTCCGCATAGCGGTCGGGCGCAGGAAACAGCGCGAGGTCCTGAGCCGTTTTGCCAATGACCTCGGCCTGGGTGTAACCAAGCACCTTGATGAAGGCATCGTTGACGTCGGAAAAACGCTGGTCCGGCAGGCTGGCGAGGGCCATCAGCGACGGGTTCACGCGGAACATGCGCTCAAACCGCTGCTGCGCTTCCTGTTCAGCACTCAAATCCTTCGCGACCATGAAAAGGCAATTGAGCCCGTTCCACCGGCCGAACCACAGGCGCGTGTCGGCGGGCACCAGACCGCCGTCTTTGCGCAGGAGGGGCAGGGGGCAACTGTTTCGTTCACCCCGGAACACCGCGGCACAAATCGCCTCGGCTTCCGGCCGGAGGTTCGCCGGGTGCATTTCGAGCAGACTCATTGCGCCCAGTTCGACTTCGCTGTAGCCGAGCGTCTGAGCAACCGCCCGATTGGTCGCGATCAGTTTCCTGTCCGCGCCTCCGACGAAGACCAGGTCGGTGGTGGTTTCGAAAAAGGCCCGGAAATTCGTCAGGTTCTCGATCATCGCCCGCTCTTGGAGGCGCCGCGCGGTGACGTCGGTGGCGGAACCGGTATAGCCCAGCAGGCTGCCATCGGCGGACAACTCCGCCTCGCCGGTGATGGAGAGCCAGATCAGGCGACCGTCCTTGGTCTCCGCGGCGGAGATCCGGTCCACGATCGGTTCCCGTCGTCCGATGGCCGCCAGGCCGTCCACCTTGTACTCCTCCCGGCCGGCGCTCGGATGCAGGTCGTAGAAATGCACCCGGCCGACTAGTTCGTCTGCGGGGTAGCCCAGCACACGCTCCGCCAGCGAGCTGACATAGGTGTAGAGACCGTCAGCGTCCATCTGCCACACGAGGGTGCCGGTCTGCTCGGCGAGTCGGACGAAGCGCGTCTCACTCGCTTGCAGGTCAAATTGCAGCTGCTTGCGCTCGGATACGTCCTGTTCGACCGCCACATAATTCGAGATGCGCCCGTCCGGTTCCCGGAGCGGGGAAATCGTCAACGTCGCCCAATAAGTCTCGCCGGTCTTTTTCCGGTTCTGGAGCTCCCCGTGCCAACTCTCCTCCGCCACGAGGGCCCGCCACATTTCCACATAGACCTCCGCCGGCGTGAAGCCCGATTGGAGGATGCGGGGGTTCTTTCCCTGCATCTCCTCGTCCGTATAGCCAGTCTGGCGGGTGAACTCGGCATTCACGTAGACCGTCGCGCAGCGCAGATCGGTGACGACGATGGAGGTGTGCGTCTGTTCGACCACCAAATTGGCGCGGAGGAGGCGTCCTTCCAATTCCTTGACCTTGGTGACATCGCGCCCGCTGGCCCGCAGTCCGATGGGCCGACCGCTGGAATCAAAAATCGGCTGCCACGACAGACTCAACCAGAACTTTGTCCCGTCTTTGTGGTGACAATGAAGTTCCCGCACGCTGTCCGATCCGCCGTTCGCGACACCCACGTCGAGCGCGGCGAGCACTTCGGCGTTGGCGCTGTCCGCGGTGGCGATCGATCCGATAAAATCCGGCAGCTCCATGACCGTGGCGGGCGAGTAGCCGGTTATACGCTCCACACTTGGACTCACCCATTGAATCGCACCAAATTGGTTGAACCACAACTCAAGATCCACGGTGTAATCGGCGATCGCGCGAAACTTTTCCTCGCTCGACCTCAGTTCCCCGGTGAGCTGCCCCGCCATTCTCTGGGCCTTGAACCGCGTGTTGAGGAGTGAAAAAACCAACCCGGCCAAAAACAGACTCGTGCTGGTCCCGCCCACCAGCGAGACCCAAACACTGCGTTCGAGCAGCAGTGGGGTTTCGGGGTTGGGCCGGGTCAAGCGCAAGGTCCATGGGCAACCCGCGAACGTCATTTGGATTTTCTGCGTCCGGTTCGTCCCTCCGTCCGGGGGCCGGGGCCCGCGCGCCGCGCTGTCGTGGAGCAATCCAGTGGGCGCGGCCACATTGCCGTCGAAAACCTCCAGGCGCAGGATTCGGCCATCGGGGTGAGTGAGCTTGGTCCGGAGGCTGCGCATCAAATCATCCATCCGGTAGGGGCTGTAGACCCAACCCAGCAGTGCGGCCCGCCGGTCGCCGACCGACTCGAGTGGCGCCTTCCACCGGTATAACGGCCAATACATCAACGTGCCGGCTTGGATGTCTTGGCCCGTCTCCTGCACGAGGACGACCCGGCCCGAGAGCGCCGCAGCATTCTGGTCCCGCGCCCGTTCCATCGCCGCGCGACGGACGGGTTCGCTCAGCATGTCGTAGCCCAGGGCCCGGAGATTCCGATCGGCAAACGGTTCGAGGTAGATGATCGCCGAGTAGGTCTCCCGGTCACCCGCCGGTCGGACCAGATAGTCGGGAAATCCTTCGGCCCGGAGCGCCGCCACGTGACGCGGCAGATCCGCCCGGGCAATCGCCTGCGCAAAACCCACGCCCTGAATCCCCGACCACCGCGGGCCCGGCCGGGTCTGATCGACGATGAAATGGCGCCATTCGTCGCGCGTGATCTGCTCCGGGCCGTGGGCAAAAAACGCCACCCCACCGCGCAGGATTGCTTCGCAGTCCTGGAGTCGGTTCAACACCTCGCTCTCGACTTCTTTGCAGTGGAATTCGAAATCGACCCGTTCAATTTCATCCACCGCCGACTGGGTCAATCGGGCGATGCGGGCCGTGACGAACAGCCCAGCCAGCAAAACGGCCAAGCTCAGGAAAAACTGGCTACGGCCCGCGCGCAGCAGAGAATCTATCGGCTGATTCGCAGATGTGCTCATAGCCCTTCCCCGTCCTTTGGCGAGTCGCCGTCGCCCTGGACGGCGTGATCGCCGGCATCGCCCCGCCACTCGCCCTCTACCAACCACAGCGACGGCAGTCGGAAATTCGATACCGTGATGAAAAGAAATGGATTCGCCGTCCGCTGCATGGGTGATGGGCTCGGGGCGGTTGTTCGTGACTCAGCCCCGGTCCAAAAATACCACCCCCGGCATGGGCATACACCCCATATCATCCGACAATTCCTGACATGGTCTGACATGACCGTACGCCGCCGGCTGGGGCGCATCGAAGGCGGAAGCAACTGCCCCGCCAGCTAACGGCGCGCGATCGGCCCCGCGAAGAAATAACCGACTCCATGGTGCGTAAGAATCGGAGGCCGCAACTGGGTTTCTGCAGCGATGCGGTGGCGGGTGCGACGAATCAACGTCTCCAGCGCCCGCCCGGCACTGCTGTTTTCACTCTGATAGAGCTCGGCCAGCAGGTGGGCCCGGGTAACCGTGCTGCCCTGCGCCATCAGCAGGCTGAGCAACTTGAATTCCATCGCGGTCAACTCCAACACCATCCCTTGCGGTGTCCGCAATGCGCGCTCCATCGCCAACAAGGTCCAAACCGGGGTGCTTGCGGCGGACAGCGTTGGCGGCGCATCGGCGCTCTGTTTTTCCAGTTTGCGCAGCACCAGATTACCAATCGCTGCGGTCAGCTCGCGCAAATCCACCGGTTTGCTGAAGAACAGATCCGCGCCGGCCTGAAACGCATCGATCCGGGCTTCCACCCGGTCCTGCGCCGTCACGACGACGATCCCGCTCGCGGTATTCTGGCGGGTGTATTCGACGAGGATTTTCCCTGCCTGATCCGGCAAGCCCAGGTCAATCACGGCGATCGTGAAGGCGCGGCTGGCGAGTTCCTGATAGTAGGCGAGCCCGCTGTTCACGGCCGTGACCGCAAAACCCATGTGCAGAAAGAAAGCCGTGAGCGTGAGGCGTTCGGCCTCACCGTCCTCCACCAGAACGGCGCTCGCGCCCTCCCCTATCGTCTTGGTGGGATTGCCCGCCTGCAAACAGGCCGGGGATTCGGGGAATGCGAGCACAGTGCCAGTGGGCGCAGATTCTCGACGAGATGACCAATTGTTTCTGGCCACCGCCGGCAGCCGTCCCGCCGCGAGGCACGCTCAACGACGGGGGGAGGCAACCCTCACGGCACCCTGGACACCGCCCGACGGGGCGCGTGGTGCCGCGTACGATGGATCCGTTTCCGTGGGTTGTCGATGGGACGCCTGTTTCCAGCCTTGCCTCAGGCAGACGCGATCCGCTTTCCTCAAAGCGTATCTGCACCCACCTATCGCCATGAAAAAAGACATCACCTCCCCCGCAGCGTTTCCTCAGGCCGAAATCGGCCGCGAAATGAAGGGCGCCGACTGCGTCGTCGAGTGCCTGATTCGCGAAGGTGTCGATGTCATCTTCGCCTATCCAGGTGGCGCTTCCCAGGAACTCCACCAGTCCCTTGCCCGCACCGACAAGATTCGCACGATCCTCCCTCGTCATGAGCAGGGCGGTTCCTTCGCCGCCGAGGGCTACGCCCGCGCCACCGGCAAAGTCGGCGTGTGCATGGCCACCTCCGGGCCCGGCGCCACCAATCTCGTCTCGGCCATCGCTGATGCGTTCATGGATTCCATCCCGATGGTCGCGATCACGGGCCAAGTGTTCTCGAAATACATCGGCAAGATGGCGTTTCAGGAAACCGATTTCTACGGCATGACCCTGCCGGTCGTGAAGCACTCCTACCTCGTGATGGACGTGAAGGATCTGCCGCGTATTTTCAAAGAGGCCTTTTACCTCGCCCGCAGCGGCCGGCCCGGCCCGGTCGTCATCGACATTCCGAAGGACGTCCAGCAGGCAAAATTCCAGCCCGTGTTTCCCGCGACGGTGGAGTTCCGCAGCAGCTACGCGACGGCGACCTTCCAAGCGCCCGACGAACAACTCAAACAAGTCCTCGCCCTCATCTCCGAGGCGAAACGCCCGGTGCTCTACGCCGGCGGCGGCATCATCTCCGCCGAGGCCCACACCGACCTAAAGGCTTTCGCGGAAAAGACCAACGTCCCCGTCGCCACGACCTTGATGGGCGTCGGCGGATTCCCTGAGACGCACCCGCTCTCGATGCAGTGGTTCGGCATGCATGGCGCCGCCTACGGCAATTGGGCCGTCGATCAATGCGACCTCCTCCTGTGTTTCGGCGCACGCTTCGATGACCGTATCACCGGTGACACGAACAAATTCGCGAGCAGCGCCAAAATCGTCCACATCGACATCGACGCTTCCGAGCACAACAAGAACAAACGCGTCACCCTCCCCATCGTCAGCGACATCAAGCCCGCGCTCGTGCGCCTCAACGAACTCGCCACTGCGCACAAGTTCACCCCGCCCGACAACGCGGCGTGGCACGCGCAAATCGCGCAGTGGAAAAAGGACGAGCCTTTCCGCTACGAAGAGAGCAAACACATCATCCCGCAGGAAGCCGTGGCCGCCCTCTACGAACTCACCAAGGGCGACGCCATCATCACCACCGGCGTCGGCCAGCACCAGATGTGGGCCGCCCAGTTCTATCGCTTCAACGAACCCCGCCGCTTTATCAGCTCACTCGGTCTCGGCGCGATGGGCTTCGGTTATCCCGCTGCGATGGGTGCCAAGGTGGCCTGCCCGGACAAGCAGGTCATCGACATCGATGGCGACGGCTCGTTCATCATGAACATCCAGGAGCTCGCCACCTGCCACATCGAAAAGATCGCGGCAAAAGCGATGATTCTTAACAACCAGCACCTGGGCATGGTCGTGCAGTGGGAAGACCGCTTCTACGGCAGCGTCCGTGGCAACACCATCCTCGGTGACGAGACTAACGTCGGCGGTCCCGAGAACCTCACCGGCCTCTACCCGGATTTCGTCAAAATCGCCGAGGGCTTCGGCGTCAAAGGCCGCCGCGTCCACCAGAAGAGCGAGCTCAAGGCCGCCATTCAGGAAATGCTCGACCACGACGGCCCGTTCGTCCTCGACGTCATCGTCCCCTACACCGAACACGTGCTGCCGATGATCCCGGCCGGCAAGACGGTGAAGGACATGATCCTGAAATAATCGAGCGCGACACCTCTCCGAAAAGGCGGGCTTTCAACCCGCCTTTTTTTGCGGCCAAATCCTCCCGCGCTCCGACCTCCGCTCTTTCTTCGCCCTGGTCTTCGCGTTCACCGTCGCCGCCCTCTCCGCATCGCCAGCGGCCCAGTTGAAACTCGACGCGGTCGTCGCGGCTGATGGGACCGGCCAGGATACCACCGTCCGCGCCGCCGTCGACGCCGCGCCCCAGCTCACCCACACCAACGCCGGACCAAATCCCTCTCGGAAGCCGCCGCCCTCGCCCTCACCGCGCAAAAGGTTTTGTCCGGGGATCACGCGTGGAATCCAAAGAACGGGAAATTTTTTCCACCGCCCGTTCGCCGCGGAGTATCCGCGCGACCTTGAGAAACGTTCCTCATCGCTCGGCTCAGGTTCCCGTTTTCTGCGCTTCCCGATTTGCGAGCAGCGCCAAGAACGGCCCCCAGCGCTCGCCGTGCGGATCTTCGGTTTCGAAGAAAATGGTTTCCCGCCGGAGCGTCAGCGTATCCCGCGCCTCCGCGCGGTTCCAATAGCGGGCCGTCCGCGTAACGGAATGCTCTGCGCCCATCACCTCGGCGTTTGGCGCAAATTCAAGCGTCTGCACACTCACCCCAAATCCGCCGAAATATCCCTCAAGCACAGCCGCCGCCCCCTCGGAGATCGCCACCATCGCATCGTTGCCGAGTCGCTCGCGCAACTCTCCGAAAAATTTTTCGCGCAACGCATCACCGGCCACCGGATAGGGGGGAATCTCCAGCCGATTTTTCTCCCCGGTCGAGGCGATCGCAATCGTCGCTTCAAAGGTCTGCCGCACCGTCTGGTAGTGCGAGGCCACCGCCGCGAACGTTGCCCATTGGTCCGCTGTGAGCTCAAGCTTCGCGTTCTGCGCGAGGAGTTGCCAAGCAACCTGCTCAGCAAGCAAAGCTTCGTCCGGCAGGCTCAAACGAGCCGCCTCCGACGCCGCTCGTTTGCTGGCCGGCGGCGCATTCAAGCCGACAGGCGTCGACGCACCCTCGCCTGCCGAAGTGCCGGGCTTTGCAGCCATCGGCGTCAATAACGTGAGCCCTTTCTCCACCGTTGCTTCCGACCGCCTGAGCTCTCGGTGCGCGAGACCAAAGCCCACGACCAGCGCTGCAAGCAGCGAAACTGGAATGAGGCGGCGTTTGGACATAATCCCAGCCCAATCCGGCTTTCCCGGGTCCGCGACATTTATTTTAAAATTCCCCTAAAGCTTTTCGTCCGCCGGTCGACCCAGAGGCGAATTTATCGGAAACCCCTGAAAAATACGCGGTGTGCAGCCTAGCCCACCACGTGGCTAAACCGGTACAACGATCACGCAAGGTGTGGCGCGCCAGCTCACTTCTCCTTCATGTGATAGACCCCATCCCAGTTTTCTCCGGGTGAGTGGCGCCGCATCTTGGCACACCGCTCGATCAGCACGAGCGAGGGGTTCGTTTCCACGCCGGGCGTTTGTCCCGGGATGTTCGGCTCAATCAGCGCACTCCGCCGGAATAATTCCTCTGCCTGATCCCAATCTTGCACCAGATATTTTGCCATGCCCTGCGCAAACAACTGCAAACACTCCAGCGTTTGCGGCGGCACACTTTCCTTGAGCCCCGCTACCTCGAAAACGGGCACGGGGATCGAGCGTCCCTTCACCACGATCTTATCGAGGTAGCGGAACACCAGCCGGTCGCCGCCGTGTTGCTCGCAGGCCAGCTTCGTTGCTTCGGTGACCATCGTGTAGACGCCGTAAGCCTTGGCGCCACTTTCCATCCGCGCCGCGAGGTTCACGTCGTCGCCCATCATCGTGTAATTAAATTTCTTGGTGCTGCCCATGTTGCCGATGGTCGCCAGGCCGGTATTGAGGCCAATTCGCGACTGCATCCGCCAAACAATCTGCGGCCACTTCGCGCCTTCCGCCTGCCATTTCGCGCGCAATTCCGCGAGTTTGAGATGCACGCGTTGCGTGGCCACACAGGCGCGGAACGCATGATCGGGCAATGGAAATGGCGCACCAAACATCGCCACGATGGCGTCACCGATATATTTATCCAGGTAACCGCCCTCTTCCAAAATAATATCCGAGCACGCTGTCAGGTATTCATTCATCAGCTCAACTAGCTGCTTTGAATCCAATAACTCGGAGAAGGCGGAGAACCCTTGGATGTCGCT
>Ga0209829_10000307_pt1 | contig 45891 bp, 43 predicted proteins | sample C_140205_EF_Meta_FD_187311 | JGI IMG/M metagenome (GOLD analysis project Ga0209829, IMG submission 187311) | Freshwater microbial communities from Lake Croche, Canada to study carbon cycling - C_140205_EF_MetaG (SPAdes) (version 2) | ecosystem: Environmental > Aquatic > Freshwater > Lake...
AATAGTGGGACTGGGGGATGCAAAAGCGATTGGATTTAACCCCGCGAACAAACAGGACACGCCAAGGGCGTTAAAGTATCGACGTTTCAATCTCATTCCTTCTCATGTCTGATTCTTCCCTGATTGTCGTTTCGAAGCTTAACAAATCCGTCGTCGATGCAACGGGTCAATTGCAGATTCTCTGCGATATTGACTTTTCGTTGAATACCCGCGAAACCGTTGCCATTGTGGGGGCGTCGGGGTCTGGCAAAAGCACACTCTTGGCCATCATCGCGGGTTTGGATAAACCCACCTCAGGCACTGTACATATTTTGAACACTGATTTATTTTCATTGAAAGAAGACGATCGTGCTGCATTGAGAGCCAAACACTTGGCTTTTGTTTTTCAAAGTTTCCAATTGCTGGGATCACTCACCGCTTTAGAAAATGTGATGTTGCCCCTTGAGTTGGCAGGTGACTCGCATGCCAAAAAAATAGCAACAGAGATGATGCGACGTGTGGGTTTGCAAGATCGACTCCACCATTACCCCAAGGTTTTGAGTGGGGGAGAGCAGCAGCGCGTTGCCTTGGCCCGTGCCTTTGTGGTCTCGCCCGCTATCTTGTTGGCCGATGAACCCACTGGAAGTTTGGACCATGCAACGGGTCAAAGTGTATTGAAATTGATGATGAGTCTCAATAAAGAACTAGGAACGGCGCTGATTTTGGTTACGCACGATTTGCAATTGAGTCAGCAGTGTCAAAAAATTTGGGTGATGGAGCAAGGCTGTTTGAGCTTGCAGTCACATTAATCGCGTAACTTGTGTTTCATGGCGCGCTCAACTTCTTTTTTGCCTTCTCTGTCTTTAATCGTGTCGCGCTTGTCATGCTCGGCTTTTCCTTTGGCTAAAGCGATTTCACATTTGACTTTGCCATTTTTCCAATGTAGGTTGATGGGCACCAAGGTATAGCCTTTTCGTTCAACCTTGCCGATCAATCGCTTAATCTCATCTTTTTTCATCAATAATTTTTTTGTTCTGACCGAATCGGGTCGAACATGACTAGACGCCGTATGCAAAGGATTGATTTGACAGCCAATCACAAATAATTCACCGTTTCTAATCACCACATAACCGTCGGTGAGCTGAACCTTGCCTTCACGAAGTGATTTGACTTCCCAGCCCTCGAGCACAATCCCCGCCTCAAATCTTTCATCAAAAAAATAGTTGAAAGCGGCTTTTTTGTTGTCTGCAATTTTGGCTGGAAGAGATTTTTTGGTGGCCATAGGGTCTTTGGGAGCGAGGCTCAAGAGATACTTACAATGTGTGAGGCTTTTAGTTGTAATCCCCACATTCTATGAAAACTGTTCACAAGTCCGTTTTAATCTGGTTTAGCGCCGAAGAAATGTTTCAATTGGTGACCGATTTGCCTCGATATCCAGAGTTTTTACCTTGGTGCGATCGGGCATCTATTGTCACTCAAAACGCCGACGGTGTTGACGCTCAAATTGGCATGCACCTGGCTGGGTTTAAAAAAAGTTTTACTACCCGTAATAAGCACCAACTTAATCAACGCATCCAACTGTTGTTGATCGATGGCCCATTTAAGCATTTGGACGGAGATTGGGAATTTATTCCTGTCGAGGGACAGCGCGCTTGTCGGGTCAATCTCACTCTCAATTACAGTTTTGAAAGTATGTTTGGCGCGTTGGTTGGACCGTTATTTGACAAAATTGCCTCTACTTTGATCGATGCCTTTGTAAAAAGGGCAGAGCAAATCTATACATGATAGAAATTACCGTCATCGCATGTCCAAAACCACGTTTATGGATTGAAAAAATTTTTTCAATCGACAGCGCATCTGCATTGTCGCAAGTGATAGAAGTCATTCAAAAAGACCCCAATTGGATATTTTTACAAGATAAAAAAGATTGGACGTTTAGCGTGTGGGGCAGAAAAATTAATTCGTCCTATCTCTTCGCGCATCTTGATCGATTAGAAATTGTTCGAGGATTGTTGGTTGATCCCAAAACGGCTAGGCGAGAGCGATTTAAAAAACAAGGTGCGCGAACGGCCGGACTTTTTTCTAAAAAGCGCCCTGGCGCCAAGCAAGGTTATTAAAACTTGGTGAATTTATACGCGGCCGTGTAATGCGCGTGTTCTGACATGAGACGTTGAATCTTTTCGATCATGATGGCTTTTTCAAAGGGCTTAAACATAATGTCATTGGCACCCGCTTGCATGAAAATATTTCCATCTGATGCGTTGACGTTAGCTGTGAGACCCAAAACAGGAACGCGGCATTTGGGCTCTAAAAAGTCTTGTCGAATTCTTCGTGTAGACTCGACGCCATCCATGATTGGCATTACCATGTCCATGACGATCATGTCGATCGGGTTGTTTTTAAACAGTTCCAACGCTTTTTGTCCGTTGTCTGCTTCATACAGTGAGCAATGCGTACAATAATTTTGCAAAACTTTTTTGAGCAAGAGACGATTCACCGCATTGTCGTCAACGATCATGATATGAATAGTTCGATTTTGAATGAGATTGTCTTGCCGTAAAGAAGCAATAAACAAATCCTCTGAGGTGGCTGAAATGAGGGGCAGTTTGAACCAAAAGCGTGAACCTTTACCCAATTCGCTTTCAAAGCCAATTTCGCCACCCATCAGTTGCACCAAGTTGTGACAGATAGAAAGCCCAAGCCCACTTCCACCATATCTAACTTGAATTTCGTCGTTCGCTTGGTTGAATCGTTTAAAGATCGATGAAAAATGTTCGGTCGCAATGCCGATACCCGTGTCTCTCACAGAAAATAGAATTTCGGTTGAATTGCATTCAACAAAAATATGAACCGATCCTTGATGCGTAAATTTAACGGCATTGCCGATTAAATTCACTAAGATTTGTATGACTCGATTTTTGTCGCCTCGGATGACTTGGGGTACGACGTCGCTGATGTCGTAACTATATGCGAAGCGCATACTTTCGATTTTGGGTTTGTGTAATAAAAAAGCGTTTTCAACGGTTTGCCGGATCTGAAAATTCTCAACGTTGATTCTTAATTTTCCCGCTTGCAATTGAGAATAATCCAGTACATCATTGATGACCGTGAGTAAGTGCTCTGCCGACTGACGCGTTTGTTGCGTGATTTGCAAAGCGCGAGGATTGCTTGCTACCTTTTCTTTTAATAGGTCATTAAATCCCAAAATACCGTTCATGAGTGTTCGCAACGCATGACTGATGGCAGAAATAAACTTATCTCGACTCGCAGTTGTTTCTTGCAATTCTTTTTGACGCTTTTCGAGTTCAATATTTCTTAATTCACTTTTAATCAAGGTGTATTTGTTGAGTTGATCGTAAACAATTGGAAGCGACATCAAGGCTAAAGCTAAAAAGCAGTAATCTGAAAATGCGATGGACATGAACTCCAAGCCATATTGAAAATCCGAATATAAATAACCGTGCCATGTAAGAGAAGCCATGATAAAAAATAAAGCGACACTGATACACATCCAAATATAGCTTTCGCGTCGACTAAGTACAAAGAAAGGAGCAATGGGCAAAATTATCAACCAAGCACAAGTGGGGGCAAAAATACCATTGCTAGTCCAAGCGTTAATCACAATTTTTGACATTCCCAAAAAAGTGACCAGATGAATATAAATACTTAATGATCCATTAAAGTGCAAATAAATCAAGCCTAACAACATGCAAATAACATAGGCCAAATTAATTTCGAAGGCATAGGCATAAGGCTCAAATATTGTGCCATTTAAAACCGTAATAATGATTAAAAAGGAATAAACAAAAGTGAACGTAACTTGTCGATCTTTGTAGCGCTCAGGAAGCGCTGCAAGAAATTTTTCGAGGCGCCTTAAGAGTGCTAATTGAAATGTGGTTTTAGAGGTCATGACAAGCTTTTTTTCTCGGACATGGTGAGCCAGTATTGAATAGTTTGGGATAGAACAGTTTTATCTACAGGCTTATGGATCACTGCATTCATACCCGCTTGCAACGCCATATCTTCGTCAATTGGATTTGTGCTTGCTGTTAAGGCGATGATGGGTACAGGGTTGTGTGCCATCAAAGAACGAACGGCGTTGGTAAAGCCTATTCCATCCATATCAGGCATCATCAAATCAGTCAGTATCAAGTCAATGGCTTGCTTGCCGATGATGTCTAAACCCTCCTGTCCTGTGGTTACTTGGTGTAATAGGGCGGTTGGCCAAAGATCGGCAATCATTTTTTTAACGATTAAAAGGTTAACGGCATTGTCGTCGACGACTAAAATTTGGAGGTCGATCCATTGTTTGTTCAATGCAAGGGGTGCGGAGGTTTCTACCCATTGCACTTCGGGCAATGGCACATAAAAGCAAAACTCGGTTCCTTTTCCAGTTCGTTTTTTAATTCCAAGTCGACCTTTGAGTAAATGAATCAAGGCCGCGCTAATAGTGAGTCCCATTCCTGTATCGCCCAAATTTTTACGCTCATTGTTTGCGTTGTGAGTAGCCCGATGTTGGTTAATAATTGAATGAGCCAATTCAAATTGTGCGCTTGATAAATTGATATCCTGGTTTGTAATTAAGAAAAAAATCTCACCGTCTCGTAATTCGCATTCGAGTTGTATGCGGCCTTCCATTGAAAAGCCCATAAAGGTGTCTAATAAATTTCGAATGATTTGCTGTAATCTTTTGGGATCTCCATGAACATACGCTGGTAACTTTTCGTCTAGATGAATGTCGAATGCAATGCCCAGATGTTCATATTTTTTTTTAATTCGATGAAAAATCGCGTCGATGCATTGGTGTAGATGAAAATCTTGCGGTTGTATTTTGAGTCGTCCTGCTTGCACAGAGGAATAATCTAAAACATCATCAACGATATGGAGCAATTGTTCAGTAGATTGTCGAATGTGATTTACAATTTCAATATCAGCGTGTTCGTTTTTTAATTCATCTTTTAATATTTCATTCAGACCTAATATCGCATTCATGGGCGTTCTGAGTTCATGGCCGACGGACGCAATCAAATCATCCTTGTGGGCTTGCGCTTTAGTAATAGCCAGTTGCATATCGCTAAGACTTTCTGATCGTTCTTTGAGCGTTTGAATGCGACTGCGGTGTGATGTGTCGTAGAACACAATAATTAACATCAAGGAGCCGATCGCCAAAATGTAATTAATCAAGCTCCAAATCACCATGGGATGATCGACGGCAACCCGTGCAGAAATCACAGAGCGATGTGCAAGTTCCATTAACAAAACACCAATTGCAACCATGACAAAAAACCATGAAACGGCGGCCCGCCAACCTTGAAGTAATACGGTGGCGGTGAGAATAATACAAAGCCAAATCATGGCTGTGGAGTTGACGCTACCTGTTTCTGCAATGAGGTTTGTTAAAAAAATCATTAACACAAAAATGGCGAAATTCAGAGCCCAATCAATTTTCAACCCCAAAAATGTGGCTAAATAAATTGTAAAAATAGCAATTGCGGTCCAAATGTTGTATTTGCTGATGGGTATGAGATTGTTTAAAAAATAAAATAGCGCTAAGATAACAACGCTGATGATCAACCCCCTTTGGGCTAATTTGGCCTTGGTCAGCTGCCGACCGCTTACGGGGTCCTTTCGATTTTTATTATCAAGAGAGTTGGACTGCAACATTGAATTTTATGTCTAAAAATATATACATTTTAGACAACAACTCATTCAAAAGTTCATTCTTTTTGTTACATATGTATACAACTATCTATTAGAGGTAGGTATGATCGCTCTTTTGGAGCCTCTTATATGCGTTTACTCGGCCACGCGTTCACCTTTGATGATGTTTTGTTGGTGCCAGCTTTTTCTCAAGTTTTGCCCAAAGACACCGTCCTGTCCACCCCGTTTTCCCGACGAATTCAACTCAATTTGCCCTTGGTTTCTGCCGCTATGGACACGGTGACAGAGGCTCGTTTGGCTATTGCTATCGCTCAAGAGGGCGGTATTGGCATCATCCACAAAAATCTCACACCCCAGCAACAGGCGTCAGAAGTTGCCCGGGTCAAGCGATACGAAAGCGGGGTTTTGCGCGATCCTGTTGTTATTACCCCAACTCATACTGTGAGGCAAGTCATGGCCATGTCCGACGAGATGGGCATTTCTGGCTTTCCTGTGGTTGAAGGCGGTAAGGTCATAGGCATCGTTACAGGCCGAGATTTGCGTTTTGAAACACGCTATGACGTGATGGTGAAAGACATCATGACGCCGCAAAACAAGCTCATAACCGTGGCTGATGGCACAACGCCCGAGCAGGCCAAGGCATTACTCAACAAATACAAGCTCGAGCGCTTGCTCGTGGTCAACGATGCGTTTGAGCTCAAAGGCCTCATCACCGTTAAAGACATTACCAAGCAAACCAGTTTCCCCAACGCCGCTCGCGACACCGCGGGTCGACTGCGCGTGGGCGCGGCGGTGGGCGTGGGTGAGGGCACAGAAGAGCGAGTTGAGGCGCTGGTTAAAGCGGGTGTAGACGCGATTGTGGTGGATACGGCGCACGGTCACAGCCGTGGTGTGATTGAACGAGTCAGATGGGTCAAGCAAAATTATCCACAAATTGATGTGGTAGGGGGCAATATTGCAACAGGTGCGGCAGCTTTGGCATTGGTCGAGGCGGGGGCTGATGCCGTCAAAGTGGGTATTGGGCCTGGCTCCATTTGCACAACGCGTATTGTGGCGGGCGTGGGCGTTCCTCAAATCACCGCCATTGACAATGTGGCTACTGCGCTTAAAGGGACGGGTGTTCCATTGATTGCCGACGGTGGCATTCGTTACAGCGGCGATATTTCAAAGGCCATTGCTGCGGGTGCAGCCAGCGTGATGATGGGCGGTATGTTTGCGGGTACCGAAGAGGCACCCGGCGAAATTATTTTGTATCAAGGGCGTAGTTACAAAAGTTACCGAGGCATGGGCAGTATCGGGGCGATGCAACAAGGCAGTGCCGATCGCTATTTTCAAGAAGCCACCACGGGCAACCCCAATGCCGACAAATTGGTGCCCGAGGGCATTGAAGGTCGCGTGCCCTACAAAGGCTCTTTGATTTCGATTATTTTTCAATTGGCGGGGGGAGTGAGAGCTTCCATGGGCTATTGCGGCTGCGCCAACATTGACGAATTACGCGATAAAGCAGAATTTGTACAAATCACCTCGGCGGGTATGCGCGAAAGCCACGTGCACGACGTGCAAATTACCAAAGAAGCGCCCAATTACCGCTCAGACTGAGCCTCATCCATGGGGTTTCGACTCTGCGACAATCAAGCCAAGAAACTTTCTTGGCTTTTTGTTTTATGCACCATCAAAAAATTCTCATTCTCGATTTTGGTTCACAAGTGACGCAATTGATTGCGCGTCGTGTGCGCGAAGCGCACGTGTATTGCGAAGTTCATCCATGCGATGTGAGCGATGAATGGCTCGAGTCCTATGCGAGTGATGGAAAGCTTAAAGGCATTGTTTTGTCGGGTAGTCATGCGAGTGTGTATGAAGAATCCACAGACAACGCGCCCGTATCTGTTTTTACATTGGGCGTGCCTGTGCTGGGTATTTGTTATGGCATGCAAACCATGGCGCAACAATTGGGTGGCAAAGTTGAAAGCGGGCATCAGCGCGAATTCGGTTACGCCGAAGTGCGTGCGCATGGTCATACGGCATTACTTAAAAACATTGCAGACTTCACCACCGAGCAGGGACACGGCATGCTCAAAGTGTGGATGAGTCACGGCGACAAAGTAACGCAGATGCCCCAAGGCTTTAAGTTGATGGCAAGTACCCCGAGTTGCCCCATTGCCGGCATGGCCGATGAAGCGCGACATTTTTATGCACTGCAGTTTCACCCTGAAGTGACGCACACTTTGCAAGGGCAAGCGGTGCTCAATCGTTTTATTTTGGATATTTGTAAGGCCAAGCCCGATTGGATCATGGGCGACTACATCACCGAAGCCGTTGAAAAAATCAAACAACAAGTCGGTACACAAGAAGTAATCTTGGGATTGTCAGGCGGTGTGGATTCATCGGTGGCTGCTGCGTTGATTCATCGCGCCATTGGTAATCAACTCACTTGTGTTTTTGTTGATCACGGATTGTTGCGTCTCAATGAAGGCGATATGGTGATGGAGATGTTTGCCAATCGTTTGCACGCGCGAGTGATTCGTGTGGATGCAAGCGATTTATTTTTGGGCAAACTCGCAGGCGTGAGTGAGCCCGAGGCCAAACGAAAAATCATTGGTGGTTTGTTTGTGGATGTGTTTAAAGCCGAAGCAGCCAAACTCAAAGCGGGCAACGAAGGCCACAAGGGCGCAACATTTTTGGCGCAAGGCACTATTTATCCGGATGTGATTGAAAGCGGTGGCGGTAAAAGCAAAAAAGCAGTCACCATCAAGAGTCATCACAACGTGGGCGGCTTACCCGAGCAACTGGGCTTGCAATTGCTAGAGCCTTTGCGTGATTTGTTTAAAGATGAAGTGCGTGAACTCGGTGTTGCTTTGGGGTTGACGCATGGGATGGTGTACAGACATCCGTTTCCTGGACCAGGACTTGGTGTTCGAATTTTGGGCGAAGTTAAAAAGGAATATGCAGATTTGTTGCGTCGTGCAGATGATATTTTTATTCAAGAACTTCATCACTTCAAAGATGAAGCGACGGGCAAGAGTTGGTATGACTTAACCAGCCAAGCGTTTACAGTTTTTTTACCTGTGAAGAGTGTGGGTGTGATGGGCGACGGCAGAACCTATGACTACGTGGTGGCTTTGCGTGCGGTGCAAACGAGTGACTTCATGACGGCCGATTGGGCCGAGTTGCCATATGCGTTGTTGAAGAAAGTGTCGAGTCGCATTATCAATGAGGTGAGAGGAATTAATCGAGTAACATATGATGTGTCGAGTAAACCGCCTGCGACGATAGAGTGGGAATGACGGGATTTTTTTATAGATAGACAAGTTTTTTAATCGCTAGGTTGGAGGATGAATTTGATGCTTCTATTTGTTGATTCTAATTTTCTATCGCCTTATGCGATGTCTGCATTTGTCGCATTAAAAGTGAAGAAGTTAAACTTTGATTTGAGAACTATTCATATTGACTCGAAAGAAAATAGACCGACTGATTTTTCAACGGCTTCGCTTACAAATCGCGTTCCAACGCTTAATGATGGTGATTTTTCTTTAACGGAGTCATCCGCTATCACTGAATATGTCGAGGAAATGTGTCCTTCGCCGCGCCTTTATCCTGGCGATATGCGCGAGCTTGCAAGAGCACGACAAATTCAAGCATGGCTTCGAAGTGATTTGGTGGCTTTGCGTGAAGAGCGGCCTACTGAAGTCATTTTTCAAAGGCCCTCTGATCAACCCTTAACAAATCTTGGTAGAGAGGCAGCTGAAAAACTTTTTGCGATTGCAAGTTCGCTTTTGCATCACGGGCGCTTGAGTATTTTTAAGGACTGGAGTATTGCAGATGTTGATTTGGCTGTGATGCTCAATCGTCTCGTAGTGAATGGTGATGAAGTGCCTAATCAACTTGTACGATATGTCGTTCATCAATGGCAACATCCGGCGATTCAAGAGTGGTTTGGGTTTCCAAGATTTTTCAAATAGTTAAATTTTGAGCCCGTTTAGCCTCTCTCAGACCATGATGGTAAACTCGTTACTTCAATCTCAAGCTGTGTAGCAGTTGTGCGACCATCACCTGATCGGTGATAGCCTCCATCTCCCTCCCTTCTTGATTAATGCCCCGCTTTGGGTTGGTACCATCAAAAGGTTATTGCTACACATGTCAAAAGAAGAAATGTTAGAGATGAAGGGCGTCGTTAATGAGGTTCTGCCCGACTCACGTTACCGCGTCACACTAGAAAACGGCCACGGCCTGATTGCCTATACCGCAGGCAAGATGCGCATGCATCACATCCGCATTTTGGCGGGCGATAAAGTCACACTCGAATTGTCCCCCTACGACATGACCAAGGGACGCATCACTTTTAGACATATTGAAGGTAAAGGCCCCGGCCCAGCAGCTCGGCGCCGCTATTGACCGATTCCATAGCCCTCGGCTATTCGGTTAAGCAAACCGAAGTCGCTGTGGAAGGAGGCGATTCTCTGCAAATTCGATCGCTTCTCAACAACCAACAGTTTTTTGATCCGTGGGGCTTGGCCTCAGCACAAGGTATATCTTCTGCCACTTGGCCCTTGTTTGGATTGGTTTGGCCGTCAGCGCAAAAAATGGCCGATTTGATGCAAACATGGCAATTTCAGAATCAACGTGTATTAGAAATCGGTTGTGGACTCGGTTTGGCCAGTTTGGTATTGCACCGCAGAGATATCGACATCACCGCTTCAGACTGTCACCCCTTAACTCAAACATTTTTACAAAAAAACACTCAACTCAATCATCTGTTGGATATGAAATACCAAACAGGGCATTGGGCCAGAAGCAATTTGGATTTGGGTAAATTTGATTTAATCATTGGCAGTGATGTGTTGTATGAGCGCGATCAACCTGGGCAATTGGCCGCATTTATTGGTCGTCACGCCAATATGCATTGCACGGTTTTGATTGTTGACCCCAATCGAAGCAACCGTTCGGCGTTTATGCAAAGCATGAAAGCCATCGGCTACATCTGCCATGAAAGTCAAATTGTGGCGCCATTGCACGATATGTCGCCCTACAGGGGGCGTTTGCTGCATTTTCAGATTCATTGAGTTGCACTTGGGTTACAGTTTCGTTTTTACCTGAGTCGAGGTTCAAAATGTATTTACCCCCGCAATTCAATAAGCCCGAACATGCGCATACATTGATGCACGAGCATCCGTTAGCGCAGTTGATTTCTAATAACAATGAAGGTTTTCCGTTTGTTACTGCATTGCCTCTTAAGTTAGACAAAAAAGACCCAGAGTTTGTGTTGCTGGGCCATTGCGCTAAACCCAATCCGCATTGGAAATATTTAACTCAACGCCCCGAAGCCTTGGCTATTTTTACGGGGCCGCAAGCATTTATGTCTACGCGTGTTTATCCCGATTTGGTTCGAGTACCAACTTGGAATTATTTAACTGTGCATGCCAAGGTAAGGGCGCGCATACTGGAAGGGGCGGAGGCCAAGGACGCGTTGTTGAAGCAATTGATTGCTGATCACGATGCCCCTTATGCGGCGCAATGGCGTTCTTTGTCTCATGATTACACCGAAAAAATGTTGAACGGTATTACTGCGTTTGAATTGGAATTGTTGGACGTTCAATGCAAGGTCAAACTCAATCAACACCGACCTGAATCGCATGAAGCGATGTATAAAGCCTATGCCAGTGGCAATGAGCAAGAAAAGCAATTGGCGCAATGGATGACTCGCTTGGGGTTGTATGCATGAGTGATGAGGCATGGATGACTGAAGCGCTTTTATCTGCCAAGCAGGGGGCGAGTAGGGCAGAGGTGCCCGTGGGTGCTGTGGTGGTTCATGAGGGAGTGGTGATTGCACGTGCGCACAATTCAACCCTTCACCATTACGACCCGACTGCCCATGCAGAAATGGAAGCCTTGCGAATGGCGGCTCAGCAGTTGGGCAATTATCGATTGGACGAATGCGAAATGTATGTGACGCTTGAACCGTGTGCGATGTGCGCGGGTGCCATCATGAATGCGCGTATTCGACGTTTGGTTTATGGTGCGCATGAACCGAAAACTGGTGCTGCGGGTTCGGTGGTGGATCTTTTTTCCAATGACAAACTCAATCATCAAACAAAGCTTGTGTCGGGTGTTCTGGCCGAGCCGTGCGCGCAAGTGATGAAAGATTTTTTTAGTCAACAACGGATCGATCATAAAAATAAAGCGCAGACCATGCGTTTAAGAGACGATTGCGTGCGCACGCCTGACTCGGCTTTTGAGCAGATCCCAGATTACCCATGGGCGGGTCATTATGTAAATGATTTGCCTGCCCTTAACGGCATTCGAATTCATTATCTTGACGAGGGGCCGCCCGATGCGGCCGTGACATGGTTGTGTTTGCACGGAAACCCTGCGTGGAGTTATTTGTATCGAAAAATGATTCCTCTGTTTTTAAAACGAGGACATCGTGTGATTGCGCCCGATTTGCCAGGATTTGGAAAAAGCGATAAGCCCAAAAAAGTATCGGTGCATACCTTCGATTGGCATCGACAGGTGTTGCTTGAACTGATCGAGCGTATTGATTTAAAGCATATTCATTTGGTGGTGCAAGATTGGGGCGGCTTATTGGGTTTGACCTTGCCGATGGAAGCGCCTCATCGCTACGATGCCTTGCTGGTGATGAATACCACCTTGGCAACGGGTGAAAAGCCCCTATCCGACGGTTTTGTGGCTTGGCGGACTATGTGCGCACATAAACCAAATTTTGACGTAGGGCGCTTGTTGATGAGGGCTAATCCGCAGATGACCCAACAGGAGGCCGACACCTACAACGCCCCCTTTGTGGATGCGGGCCACCGTGCAGCGTTGCAAGCTTTCCCACCCATGGTGCCTGAGTTTTCAAACTCAGAAGGCGCAGCGGTATCGCGCATGGCGCAAGCGTTTTGGAGAAATCAATGGACAGGTCGCTCGTGCATGGTCATTGGTCAAGCAGATCCTGTGTTGGGTGAACCCATCATGCGTGATTTACAAACTCAAATCAAAGGATGTCCGCCACCTCATGTGTTGACGCATGCGGGTCATTTTGTACAAGAACACGGCGAGGATGTTGCGAAAATCGCCTTATCTCATTTGTTTTAAATTTTTAACATGTCAAACATTTATATTTATTCTCCATCGGGTGCAGTTCGTGACAAAGCGGGTTTTTTGCGTGGGGTGGCACACCTCAAAGGCATGGGGCATTCAGTCGAAATCGACCCCGATGCGCTTAACAGCCATTTGCGTTTTGCGGGTGATGACGCAACGCGTTTATCTGCAATCTCACGCGCGGCCGCCAGCGGCGCAGATATCACCATGATGAGTCGTGGCGGCTATGGCTTAACGCGTTTATTGCCCAAACTTCCATACAAAGCCATCCTCAAGTCGATGCGGCAAGGTACGCAATGGATGGGCCACAGCGATTTCACGTCCATGCAAATGGCGTTGTTGTCACAAATTGATGCAATGACTTGGGCAGGACCGCATCTGATATTTGATTTTGGACCCCCCAAGGTTGATGACATCATGCAAGCGTGTTTTGAAGATGTGACTTTGGGTCAATCCGAAGGTTTGGGTTGGCGTGTTCCTGCCCAAAACCTCAAAACCTTGAAGATCAAACCATCTGGCGTGGTGGCCAAAAATGCCACGCTTTGGGGTGGAAACTTGGCGGTATTTGCAAGCCTTGTGGGGACGCCCTATTTGCCCAAGGTCGAGAACGGTGTTTTGTTTTTTGAAGACGTCGGCGAGCATCCATACAAAATCGAAAGATTGTTGACGCAACTCTTAAACGCTGGAATTTTGGTCAAACAAAAAGCCATCGTTTTGGGATCCTTTACCGATTACACATTGATTGATCACGACAAAGGTTTTGATTTATACAACGTCGTTCAGTTTCTTCAAAGCCATCTCAAGATTCCTGTTGTCACAGGATTTCCGATGGGTCATGTGTCCACCAAGGTATGCCTGCCAGTGGGCGCCAAAGTTAACTTTCATATCGACGGCAATGAGGCGTTTTTGATGTGGGGTGCTATCGGGCACTAATCGGAATATCATTTAATTTGTTTCTACGATGTGTATTATGTAAACTAATAAATATTATTTTAAATCATAGGGTTGGATTCTTTCGGCAACAAAGCCACGCCTTTTATTTGGCAAATAACAGATGCTGATCCGCAAACGCTTTGAACTCAATGGCGTTGCCACATGGATCTAAAAAAAACATGGTAGCTTGCTCACCAACTTCACCTTTGAAACGAATATAAGGTTCGATGATGAATTGAGTGTTGACGGCTTTTAATTTGTGAGCCAATGAGTTCCATTGATCCATGGTGAGGATCATTCCAAAATGCCTTACAGGAACGTTTTGTCCATCAACAGCGCTGGTGTTGTTATGACCGGCTTCAGATGGGCTTAAATGCGCCACGATTTGATGGCCATAAAAGTTGAAATCGACCCATTCTTCGGACGATCGACCCTCTGGGCAACCTAATAAATCGCCATAAAAGGCGCGTGCTTTTGCGAGGCACGTAACGGGAAATGCGAGGTGAAAAGGTTGCATGATGTTTTATGTGATGTTGCTATTTTTTGCTATTCCAAGCGTGGACAAAGGATTCTAAATACGCAATAGAGTCCTTTTTTTCTCCAAGTTTTGCAAAGTCGATGGCGGTGAGGCCTTTTTGATTTTGGATTGTTGGGTCTGCGCCCTCTTCTAACAATAATTTACAAATGAGGGGTGTGCCGTATTGAGCTGCCATCATCAGGGGCGTCGTCCCATTTGGTGAGGGTGAGTCGATATAAGCGTGGTGTTCTAAGAGAAGTCTTGCCATCGCAATGTGCCCATTCGTCGCTGCATAGTGAAGCGGTGTCCAACCCGTTTTGTTGACATCGGCGCCACGGTTGATTAAGTGCTTGGCTAAATCAAGGTTGTTGATATAGGCGGCAAACATCAATGCGGATTCACCATCGGGGTTGATTTGACTCAATTGTGTTTTGGGCCATTCAATCAAAACCTTTGCAACCTTATTGGATCCTTTGTTGATGGCGATATGCAAGCCAATTTGACCTTGTTCGTTGGGTGTATTGGCGTCAAATCCTCTTTTGAGCAAGTATTCAATCGGCTGTGGTTGATCAAACTCAATCGCTTTAAAAAAATCATCAAAAGATGATGCCGTACTTGTATTTAGGTGAGTTAAAACAAATAGATATGGAATAAATTTGAAGTACTTCATATACTTATTGGGGTTTAAATAAAGTATTAAAATTTTGGGTCGTTTGGTGTGCGATTGTTTCGACATTCGTGTCTTTGAGGATGGCCAATTGATGCGCAACCCATGGAACCAAAGCAGGTGAATTAGTTTTTCCTCGATGTGGCGTTGGTGCCAAGTATGGGCTGTCCGTTTCTATCAACATGCGATCCATAGGAACAAATCGAGCCACCTCTTGCAGGTCTTTGGCATTTTTAAAGGTCACGATGCCAGAGAAAGAAATGTAAAACCCCAAATCAAGGGCGGCACGTGCCACCTCCATGGTTTCTGTAAAGCAGTGGAATACACCGCCTGCACTGTTTGTCGTGCCGTCTTCGCCCTCTTCCTTGAGGATGCTTAGCGTATCGGCCGATGCGCTACGGGTATGTATCACCAGGGGTAAGCGCGTGTCTTGTGCGGCTTGTATATGAATCCGAAATCGCTCGCGTTGCCACTCCATTTGTTCGTAAGTGCGCTCACGGATGCGGTAGTAATCAAGGCCTGTCTCTCCAATACCGATGACGCGTGCACGTTTGGCGCGATCGGTCAGGTCAAGCAAAGTCGGTTCTTGAACGTCTTCTTCATCGGGGTGAACGCCAATGGTGCACCAAAAATTGTCGTAGTCGACAGCTAGCTGGTGGACGGCGTCAAAGGTTTCCAGCTTGGTGCTGATAACCAGCGCACGATTTACCTGAGCCTCGGCCATTGCCGCACGAATGCTGGAGAGATTTTGCATTAACTCTGGAAAATTCAAATGACAATGAGAATCAACAAACATGTTCGATCAAACTTTTGAAATCAGCGCGCGCTGGGCTTGTGACACCAAGGCCTCTAGCATCAAGCCCGCTTGGAAGGGATGGTCGGCGGTTTTAGAGATTTGCATCAAATCTTTGGACCATTGGCTCAGCGCATTAAAATTTTTGGATGCGGGTAAATCTTTATTTAAAAAATAACGAGGTTGCAAGCCTTGAAAATGAATGAGTGCGTCATGACATATTTTTTGCAAAATTTCAACTACTTGAGTAGGTGAAAAGTCGCTCAGACTTTTGATTTCACCTTTGGCAATGGATTGCGGCAAACCAGACCAAGTAGAGGCCTTGAGTCCCATGTGATGAAATTGCAAGGCATCATCGGGACGCCCGCCGCTGGCGCGTAAAAGCACTTCGGCGTCTTCTTTTTTAAGACCTTGCCCAATTAACCAAGCAATGGATTCCTCTAAGCTTGGCCACTGCAACGAATGAAATTGACAGCGACTGCGGATGGTGGGCAACAATTGATGCGCGCTATCCGTGGCCAAAATGAATCGTGTGTTGCCAGCGGGCTCTTCTAAAGACTTGAGCAAAGTATTAGCCGATATCGTATTCATGCGATCGGCTGGATAAATCAAAACAACTTGAGACTTGGGCCCTGATTGTGTGAGCTGAGTAAATGCCACCATATTTCTTAAATCGTCGACACGAATTTCAGAGCTGGGCTTTCGTTTTTTATTTTCTAAATCTTCTTGGGCTTTTTCGCTCAAAGGCCATTCGTGGTCGAGCATCCACGTTTCTGGCATTAAGACGCATAAATCGGCGTGCGTGTGAACGTCGATTTGATGGCAACTGGGACACACACCGCAAGCACCATCCTGTGTGGGTTGATGGCACAACCAAGTTTTGGCCAATTCAAGTCCGAGTTGGTATTGCCCCAACCCTGAGGGGCCTTGAAGCAACCAAGCGTGACCTTTTTGAGAACTTAAATCAATCAGCTGGCGCTTGAGCCAAGGAGCCAATAACGCACTCATTAGGCGTGTCCTGTATTTGAAAAATCATGCGCCGAGAGCCATTGTTTTTGAATCAGGGTTGAAGCTACATCATCCCAAACTTGCTCTTTTGTTTGGTCGGCATTGATCTGAGCAAAACGCTGGGGCGACTCATTCATTCGGTTTTGATAGCCTCGATGAACTTGTTTAAAAAAATCAATCGGCTGAGATTCAAAGCGATCGGGGACACGTGCGCCCACCAAACGTTGGGCCGCAATCGAGGGGTCGAGTGCAAACCACAAAGTCATATCGGGTTGATGCAGTTGATCTGAACTTTCAATCTGTTGAACCCAGCGCTCGAGTTGTGACAGCACTTCTAAATTGAATTGGCGCCCATATCCTTGATAGGCAAATGTGGCGTCCGTGAATCGATCGCACAACACCACATCACCTCGCTCAAGTGCGGGTTCAATCACATTTTTTAAATGATCGCGCCTTGCCGCAAAGATCAAGAGTGCCTCGGTGAGTGGATCCATCGCATCGTTTAAAACCATGTTTCTAAGCTTTTCGGCCAGCGGTGTGCCCCCAGGCTCGCGCGTGAGTGTGACTCGTCGCTTTGCTTGTTTAAAAGCCTGCGCCAAGGCTTCCACATGCGTGGATTTGCCCGCTCCATCGATACCTTCGAAACTGATGAATAAACCTAGGGTCATGAAATAATTATTTTTGTGAAGTGCTGGTTTTATTTTTGTTCAAAATAAAACGCTGAACCGCCGCATTGTGATCTTCAAGATTGTCGCTGAATTGACTTGAGCCGTCCCCACGCGCCACAAAGTACAGTGATTTACTGGTGGCGGGCTGAACAGCTGCCATCAATGACTCTTTGCCTGGCATGGCAATGGGTGTGGGCGGCATGCCTTTTCGGGTGTAAGTGTTCCAAGGATGGTCGGTGCGCAAATCGATGCGTCTCAAGTTGCCGTCAAAAGCATCTCCCATGCCGTAAATCACTGTGGGGTCGGTTTGAAGCGGCATGTCAATTTTTAATCGGTTATGAAAAACACTTGAAATAAAAAAACGGTCACTGGCTTTGCCCGTTTCTTTTTCAATAATGCTGGCCAGTATCAATACGTCGTAGGGATCTTTTAAAACCGAGTTGGCATCTTTTTGTTTCCACGCGTCTGCCAATTTTTGATCCATGGCTTTGAGCGAGCGTCGCAAAATTTCTTTGTCGGATGTGCCTTTGCCGTAGGTATAGGTATCTGGATAAAAGCGCCCTTCGGCTGGCACGTCAGTACGACCCAAAAGTGCCATGATTTCTGTGTCACTCAGGGGTTTGGTATCGTGTTTGATGAACTCCGATTGATTGAGTGCTTGCCGCCATTGCTTAAATGTCCAGCCTTCAATCAGAGTCACGGCTTTTAAGTTTTCATCGCCGCGGGCTAATTTTTGTAACAAATCCCATGGACTGATGGGAAGGGTGAGCTCATAACTGCCTGCGCGCAGTTGCCGAGATTGACCGCTGAGTTTGAAGAAGTAATACAAAATTGTGGGCGAGACATCGACCCCTGCATTGGAGACAAGTTGACTGATCGCTCGAACCGACGTGCCGGGTTCAATGGACACATCGACAACCTGTGATTTGAGAGCTAAGGGTTGGGTCGCCCAAAGCCCTATGGCACCTATCGCCAAGCCCATCGAGACCACGCTCAAAGCGATCAACCGTTTTAAAAACTTCTTCACAACCCTATTCCTGTGCTAATTCTCAACTCCGATGATAATTCACCCATGCAAAATTTTATTTATAACGGAAAAACGACTCTTTCCCACTTGGGCGTCATCAAATCCCAAGGCGTGGATGCCGCAAATTTTTTGCACAATCAACTGACTCAAGATTTTTTAATGATTCAAGAGGGCGAATCCAGACTTGCTGCATTTTGCAATGCCAAGGGTCGAATACAAGCCTCTTTTTTAGGGATTAAAAAAAATGCCGAAGAGATTTTGTTGATTTGTGATTTGTCTTTGTTGCCTCAAACGCTCAAGCGCTTGTCGATGTTTGTGTTACGCAGCAAAGTCAAACTCACTGACGCTTCACAAGAATTTTCTATTTCGGGATGTATCGGTAAAACCGCATCAGATTTGATGCACGACTCGCCGCCTTGGCGTCATCAAGTTTTGGCATCAACCGATATGATCTCGCTTTATCCATCGCTTGGGTTAGCAAGAGTCTTGTGCATTGCACCCGCAAGCGTGTTGCCCATAGGACCCTCCGTCGATCTGGACGCATGGCTTTGGGCCGATGTTCACAGCGGTGTTGCTATGTTAGATGTGGCCTGTTTCGAAGCCTTTGTGCCGCAAATGCTCAACTATGAATCGGTAGGCGGTGTTAACTTTAAAAAAGGTTGTTACCCGGGTCAAGAAGTGGTTGCTCGAAGTCAATTCAGGGGCACACTCAAACGAAGGGCATTTATTGTTCACGGGCCATCGCCTTTTCAATCGGGACAAGAGATTTTTTCTTCCCATGACCCCTTGCAACCTTGTGGAATGGTTGTTCAAGCAGCGAGTTGGCGCAATCAATTTGCTGCCATTGTTTCCTTGCAAACGCAGGCCACGCTACAAGGCTCTTTGCATTTGGGATCGTTACAGGGCGATGCGTTGCAGTTGCAAGATCTGCCCTACCCGCTTTTAGAAGATATATAACAGGGTTCGATCATGGACAGAAAAGATTTTCGATTTTTTCATACGCTGCGTGTGCGTTGGGCAGAAATTGATATGCAAAAAATTGTTTTCAATGGCCACTACTTGATGTATTTTGATACAGCCATTGCAGATTATTGGCGTGCATTGGCACTCCCCTACGAAGCGGCGCTTCATGAACTCGGCGGTGATTTGTACGTCGTCAAAGCGGGGTTGGAATACAAAGGATCGGCTCGTTACGACGAACTACTCCATGTAGGAATGAAGTGTTCGCGCATGGGCAATTCATCCATGACTTTTACGGGTGGAATTTTTAAAGGCGATCAACTCTTGATCACGGGTGAGTTGGTTTATGTTTATGCCGATCCGCAAACGCAAACATCCAAGCCCATTCCCGATATTTTGCGCAGCACGATCAGCGGCTACGAAGAAGGTCAATCGTCACTCCAACTTCGTGTGGGCGATTGGACTTCGATGAAAAAAATGGCTGTGTCTATTCGAACTCAGGTTTTTGTTGAAGAACAAAAAATCTCTCAAGAAGAAGAGTGGGACAAGTGGGATGACGGCGCCGTGCATGTGGTGGCTTGTAATGGAATGGGTTTGCCCATTGCAACGGGTCGATTGCTTCAACCCTCCCCGCGCGTTGCACAAATCGGTCGCATGGCGGTTATTGAACGAATGCGCGGGCAACAATTTGGCGATATTATTTTGCAAAAAATAGTGAGTCTTGCGCGTGATCGAGGTGATCAAGAAGCGGTGTTGCATGCACAACTGAGCGCAGAAAATTTTTATCGACGACAAGGCTTTCAAAGACGTGGCGATGTGTTTTTAGAGGCGGGAATTGAACATATCGAAATGAGCCTTAAGCTTTGATGCTTTTTACGCCAAATCCAAAACTTGCTTGAGATCTGGGCGTCGCAGCCAATCTTCAAATTCTTCGGCCATCTGTACCGCAGCTGATGTGGCTATTTGCCAAATTTGTACACGTGCCTTTAAATCATGCCCGTATGTTCTAAAGTCGGAGCGATCGGGTAATTTGCCATTGGGTAATTTTTTAACCCAATCTGGGTTGGGCGCTAAAAGTATTGTTTTGTCTAAAAATGCAGTGGAACCGTGTCGATGTTTGAATTTTTTATCCAACCATCCAGGAATCACTTCTTTTTGAAAATGTGGATACAAGGTAAGACCTGTGGATGCACGGTAATCCAAATGCAAATGGTAGTCTGTGATACCACCGTCCCAATAAGGCCCTGAAGGAGCGCCTGCAATGTCAATGACGGGCTGTGTGACAAAAGGAATAGAGCAAGAGCCTTGAATCGCATCCATAAAATTATTTGCTGATAAAGCCACTTGTTGCGTTTTGTAATCATGGGTTGCAAAGGGTAAGGGCTGGGGTTGAGTTAAAAATGGACTTGAGAATACAACACGCTCAAGCCAAAAAGACATGGCGGGTCTGTGGACGGCATTGGTGATGAATGCGCCCATATACCCCAATGACATTCGCCAAGGTTTGTTTTGATTGAGTATGAACTTTCCCAATGACGTGATTACGTGCAGTCGATAACGCGAATGGTTCATGACCTCTTGAATATGGTCGCCATAGAAATGGTTTAAATTTTTTCTAAAAGCCTCGCTGATTTCGGCGGGGTTTGCTTTGTGCCCCTGATAGTTGACATAGTCTTGGTGGATATAGTCGTGCTCAAGTTTTAGCAATGCTTTTTCGGGTTCCGCCATACAAGCCGTTGCCATGCGCCACGCGCCGATAGACGCACCCACTAAATCGACCGACTGTCGGCTTCTCGCCAACCATTTGCCAAAGATAAATCGATCCAGTGGACCCAATATGAGGCCCTTTGGGCCACCCGCAGCGCCAGGAATAACCCCGATATGTTCTGGTTGTAAGCCATTGATTTGTATATGTTCTTTGGCTTTTGGACCTGCATAAATTTGCAGTGCTTGCATGGACTTGTTTCCTGTTTGTTTGTAGGGTTAATCAATGGCAATGGAGTGTGCCACAGCTCATTTTTAGCAATTATTTTATCAAAAAAAATAAATTTTAAGATACAAAAGAAATAATATTAAAAATTAATTAAAAATAAAGTAATTATTTAAATTTCTTAAAATAAATCATAATAGTTAATTTTTCAACTGAGGGTCGAGAATATAAGAAATGATTACCCAGCAATCACAACTCGACACTATTTATCGCTCATTAAGAAAAAAGAAGTTAGAGTAAAAAATCGAAGTTGTACAACCGATCGATACCTATGTCACGTGGTTGCAAAGATTTATTCATGCCAACAAAATATATTTGCAAAATGGCCAGTCGCAAATGCAAGACGAATCTGCACAAAATTAACAGAAATTAACGACTCAAATCAAAAAAACTAAACTTCCTTTAACATTAAAGCGTTTGCCTGAGCGCTTCTCTTAACTGTTCACCAATTTCAGGTCTTTGCGCAAAAGGATCGGGCGGATTATTTCCCATCACGATCGCTTCCATGCGTTGCTGAACATTACCCAAGGCTTTGGGATGGCTATAAATATAAAACTGATTCTTTGTCATGGCTTCAAAAACCATTTGGGCAACATCATCGGCACTCACCTTGCCGCTGCCTACTGCTTTGTCGCTCATGGCCTGACCAATGAGTTGACTTTGTGTGGGTTTTTCTGCTGGCGCAGAATTGGGTCGATTGCGATGACTTTGACTGATGCCTGTTGGAACAAAATAAGGACATAAAACACTCGCACTCACTTGCTCGGTGATCAGTTGCAAATCTTGATACAAGGTTTCGGTGAGAGCAACCACTGCATGTTTGCTGACGTTATAAATGCCCATATTGGGAGGTGTTAACAGGCCAGCCATACTGGCTGTGTTTACCATGTGTCCACGATAGTGGGGATCTTTTTTTGCAGCTTCGAGCATGATGGGTGTAAACAATCTCATGCCATGAATAACGCCCATCATGTTGACGCCCAACAACCATTGCCAATCAGCAAGGCTACTTTCCCAAATCAAACCACCCGCAGCAACGCCTGCATTGTTGAAAACAAAATGAGGCGCGCCAAATTGTTGCATCACTTTTGTAGCAAGTTGTTCCATTTCAGTAGCCGATGAAACATCGACTTTGACGGCCAACACTTCAGCTCCCATTGCGCTAATTTCTTGAGCGGCCTTTTGCAATGCGTCTTCTTGAACATCAACCATCACCAATCGCATGTCCAACATCGCGCCCTGTTTGGCGCAGGCCAAACCAAAGCCCGAACCTGCGCCCGTTAAGACCGCAGTTTTACCTTTAAAATCACTGATCATGGACTCACCTTGCTGATTGAAAAACCAATTCTTGGAAAATGAACATGTACCTGACCTGCACGTTCATCGGTGCGCTCGATGGAGTAACGGGTACGCGTAGACGCAATCAATTTGCCTTCGGTCGGTTCGGTGCCAAATGATTCGGCACGAATGACCACAGGCGTACCTAGTGCAATGCCGTGCTCATCCATGAAGGGCTCGTTGTTCAGTGCAAGTGTTTGAGATGATTTTGAAAGCTTCAATGCGTCGTCACTGCTGATGGTTTTGAAGCTTCCATGTCCGATGTCTTTCATACGTTTAGCCCAATCACGCACCAAAGGTGTTGCATCGAAGATTGATGCCATCGCGGGTGTTTTTTCAAGCGTGAACCACAAAGGGTGGTAGGCAGAAAAATCAGCGACACACGGCGCATCGCCAAATAAAAAGGGATGATCCGTTAGGATATCCGATAAACGTCTTAAATAACTTTTGTAAGTGGACGCCGCATCTTCGGGTCGCATGCGGGGTTGTCCACCGCGCATGGTTTGACGATCTTGCGAAAAACTTTTCATGAACTCAGGTTCCGAATTTCCAAACGCTTGCGCAGCGCCTTGTGGATGAAAGTTGTAGGCCATCACGGGACCAAAGATGATGGCGTCGGCCCATTGCGCAACAATGCGAGCCAATCCTTTTTGATGTTCTGGATAAAGCGTGGGCGCGGGATATAAATGTTCGAGCACATCACAAATTAATGCTGTGTCGCAATAGATATCAGCACCGATTTGCAACAAAGGTGTACGACGGTGACCGCCCGTCAGTGAGACTACATCGGGCTTGGGCATCATCATAGGAATGATGACGCTGGTCCAATTGATTTTTTTGTAACCCAATACCAATCGAATTTTTTCTGCAAAAGGTGACATCGGGTAATGATGCAAAATAATATCGGCCATGCTTGTCTCCGTTTTTTTTATTTAAATTAATTTAACTAATTGCTTGCCAAAATTTTTGCCTTTAAGTAAACCCAAAAAGGCCTCGGGCGCATGGGATAAACCTTGCGCAATAGTTTCTCTAGGTTTGAGTTTTCCACGGGCTACCAATTGAGCTAACTCGGTGAGTGCAGTAGGCCAGTCTTCCATGTGCTCACTCACAATAAAGCCTTGCACTTTGAGTCGATTCACCAAAATCAAAGAAGGATGTGTCATAGGTAGTGGCGCGCCGTCGTAACCTGCAATCATTCCGCAGACTGCGATGCGACCAAACGCATTGGTTCTGATCATGACAGCGTCTAACACCATGCCGCCTACATTTTCAAAATGTGCATCAATGCCATTGGGGCATGCATCGCGCAGTGCTTTAGAAAGTGAAAGATAGTCTTTCTGTTGCTTGTAATCAACGCATGCATCAAAACCCAATTCATTGACGACATAGTCGCACTTATCTTTACCGCCTGCAATGCCGACCACTCGACATCCGCGAGCTTTTGCCAATGCGCCTAATGCGCTACCCACGGCACCACTAGCCGCGCTGACAGTGACAGTTTGACCCGCTTTGGGTTCCATGATTCGAACCAACCCGTACCATGCGGTGACGCCAGGCATGCCAACGGCGCCTAAGTAATAACTCAAGGGAACATGAGTGGTATCGACTTTTCGAATCGCACCTGGTGTATCGCCGTGAACCACACTGTGCGTTTGCCAACCGCCCATACCCACCACGTAATCGCCTGTTTTAAATTTGGCATGAAGACTTTGTACGACCTCGCCTACCGTGCCCCCAATCATCACTTCACCCAAGGCTTGTGGTTGCGCATAACTCTTGGATTCGTTCATTCGGCCGCGCATGTAAGGGTCTAAGCTTAAGTAATAGTGACGAATCAACACTTCACCGTCTTTTAAAACAGGAGCGGCTGTTTCAATCAGTTTGAAGTTGTCAACAGTGGCAACGCCTTGTGGGCGATTATCTAAAATAATTTTTTGAATCGTCGTCATTGTCATTCCTTGTTTTAAAAATTAATTCGAGGCTGGTTTCTTGAGGTTGGCTTGATTTTTATTGTGAACATATTTAAATGTACCCGTTGCATGTGCGCAGTGTTTGTTATTGATATCAAAAATACTCGCCTCTAAAAATGCAGTCGATTGCGTTCGATAAATCAATCGCCCTTTGGTGATGACTTTGCCGATGGCTGGTTGCATAAACGTTGTTTTCATTTCAATGGTGATCACCGATAAAAGCGGATCGATACTGCGCGCAGCTGCGGCCATCGCTACATCCATGAGCGTCATCAAAACGCCACCATGAATAAAATCTAATGTGTTGAGATGCTCTGGCAGGGGGTCAAATTTAACTTCTGCAAGTCCATTTTCAAATTTGGCGAGATTAAAGCCTAAAAGTTCAACAAAAGGAATTGGATATAAAAAGCCTTCACTTTTGCGTGGTGTGTTTAAACTGGCCATTCAACCGCCTTTGATGACGCTCACACCGCCATCAACGGCGATGTATTGACCCGTGATATGTTTGCTAGCGTCTGACGCGAGTAACACGCATATTCCTTTTAAATCCTCGTCATCGCCTAATCGACCCAAAGGCGCGTGAGCTGCCAAACGCTCTTCACCTAAATTTTTAAGCGTACCTTGGGTCATTTTGCTGGGAAAGAAACCAGGGCAGATGGCATTGACACGAATGTGATGTTCGCCCCACTCGCCTGCTAATGCGCGCGTGAAATTAACGACTGCACCTTTGGATGTGTTGTAAGCGATGGTATCCATGCCTTTGGGGTTCCCGCCCAATCCAGCAATTGAGGCCAAGTTGATGATGCTACCTTTGCCTCTTGGAATCATCGAATGCTTGCCCACATACTGACTCAGAATAAAGTAGCCTCTAATATTAAGGTTCATAACTTTGTCCCACGCATCAATGGGATGGTCTTCAGCGGGCGCTCCCCATGCGGCACCTGCGTTGTTAATCAAAATATCGATGTGACCCAAGCGTTGAATGGTTTGCGCGCCGAGTTCGTGAATCTCTTTTTCATTGGCGCAGTCGGCTGCGATCCAATCTGCATCAATGCCTTGGGACTTTAGCTTTGAAGTGGCTTCTTTTAAATCATCGGCTTTGCGAGATGAGATGATTATTTTTGCGCCACCTTCACCCAATGCTTGCGCCATTTGAAAACCAAGACCGCGTGAGCCACCTGTGACGAGTGCGGTTTTGCCTTTGAGGCTTAACAGTTCTAATACATTGCGTATCATTCGAATTCTCCAAATTGAAGGTGAAAAAAATTAAAAACTCTCGATGGGCATTTCAGCGCATGTCATGTCGTGGTTGTTCACCACATGGAGCCATGCACTGATTTTAGGCAATTCATAGTTGAAAAAGTAGTCGCATGCGCGTCGGCGACCCTCATGCGTAGCATCTTTGCATTGAGTGGAAGCTATAACGCTTAACCATGTCCAAGCCATCACCGTATGACCAAATGCTTGCATATAGGGGACTGCATTGGCTAATGCGATGCTTGGGTTTTGTTGGCTCCACGCTAGTTGTGTAGCGTGTTCAATTTGCTCAATGGCATCAACCAATTTTTGCGCATGCATTTTGATCGGTTGCTCTTGGGTGTTAGCCAAACGAACTGTCTCCATGATGCGTTGCTTTAACAATTTCAAGCCAAGACCTTCTTCCATCAATACTTTTCGCCCTAACAAATCCAAGGCCTGAATACCATGTGTGCCTTCGTGAATCATGTTGAGTCGATTGTCGCGCCAATATTGCTCAACAGGAAAATCACGCGTGTAGCCATAGCCTCCGTGAATTTGAATGGCTAAATTATTGGCCTCTAAACACCATTCGCTGGGCCAGCTTTTTGCAATTGGTGTTAACACTTCTAAGAGTAATCGGGCCTCGTTGGCTTGTTCACGGGTGCCTGTATGTTGTTCATCAACTAAACGTGCGCAATATAAAGCCAAAGCCAGTGCACCTTCTCCATATGATTTTTGTGCCAGCAACATACGCTTGATATCTGCATGTTGAATGATAGGAATACTGGGGCTTGATGGATCTTTGCCTTGGCCCCGCGCAGAGCGTCCTTGATGGCGATTTTTTGCATAGTCCAATGATGCGTAATACCCCGCAAGACCGAGCATCGTAGCGGCCAATCCAACACCAATACGCGCCTCATTCATCATGTGAAACATACAACGCAAACCTTGGCCAGGTTGTCCTACTAAATAGCCGATCGCACCTGCACCACGGTGATCAATTCCACCTGAGCGCACAGGATATTTGCCTTCGCCAAAATTGAGCAAGGTGTTGACCGTGCCTCTCCAACCGCATTTGTGATTGAGTCCTGCCAATGCAACGTCGTTTCGCTCTCCCGTTAGTTGGCCTTGCTCGTTGACCAATTGTTTGGGAACAATAAACAGTGAGATGCCTTTGGTACCTAGAATGAATTGACCGTTGGCGTCCGGAATTTTGGCAAGCACCAAATGCACAATGTTTTCGGTGATGTCGTGGTCTCCTGTCGAGATCCACATTTTGTTGCCTTTGAGGCGATAACGTTCACCCAACACATCGTTTTTAAAATCATCACCATCAGGCGTTGCACGTGTCGTGATGTCCGATAAAGATGAACCTGCTTGAGGTTCAGACAAACACATGGTGCCCATCCAGCGACCTGAAAACTCGTTACGTGCAAAAACTTTTTTTTGTGTCTCGCTGCCATGCGCCATTAATAAATTGGCATTGCCAACGGTGAGCATGCCGCTACCAATACTCACCGACGCGGCAGCAAAAAATGAATTGGCTGCAGCCTCTACTGTATAGGGCAACTGCATACCACCGATGTCGTAGTCTTGCGCGGCGCTGAGCATGCCAGAGCCTGCATAGGCCGCGTGTGCATCGTGCGTGACTTGTGGAAGAATGACGCGGTCCCCTTCCATTCGGGGTTCTTGCGTATCCACCAATCGATTGAACGGCGCGTATTTGTCTTTGGCGATACGCTCGCATATATCTAATACCGCATCGAAAGTTTCTTTGCCGTGTTCTAAAAAACGATCTCTTCCACACAAAGTGTCGACATGCAGCCAGTCATACAGAAAAAAATCAATGCTTTGACGCAAGCTCATGTCAACATCCTTGAAGACGTTTTTTTATAAAACTTCAAAAATGCCTGCTGCACCCATACCACCACCAATACACATGGTGACGCAGACGCGTTTGGCACCACGACGTTTTCCTTCAATCAATGCATGACCTGTGAGGCGTTGTCCGCTCACACCATAAGGATGACCCACAGCGATAGCACCACCATTGACATTGAGAAGTTCTGAGGGAATGCCCAGTTTGTCTCTGCAATACAAAACTTGTACCGCGAAGGCTTCGTTGAGCTCCCACAAATCGATGTCTTTAACGCTCAAGCCCAACCGTTTGAGTAATTTAGGAACTGCAAACACAGGACCAATACCCATTTCGTCGGGTTCACAACCCGCAACAGCAAATCCTAAAAAACGACCCAAGGGTTTGAGGTTTCGTTTGCTGGCGAGTTCTTCGCTCATCACCACGCACGCACCAGCACCATCAGAGAATTGGCTCGCATTCCCTGCGGCAATGACACCACCTGGCATGGCCGACTTGATTCCACTGATACCTTGCGCAGTGGTTCCTTCACGCAGACCCTCGTCTTTGCTTACGGTCACTTGTTGCGTTATCATGCCCATGGTTTTATCAATGACACCTGCCTTGACCGTGATGGCCGCAATTTCAGAGTCGAATTTGCCAGCGGCTTGTGCGGCGCATGCTTTTTGTTGACTCAATGCACCGTATTCATCCATTACATCGCGATTGATTTTGTATCGCTTGGCCACTTGCTCTGCCGTTTGCAACATGTTCCAATAAATTTCTGGTTTTTTCTTGCTTAAATTGGGATCTGCCAACATGTGTTGATTCATTTCTTGTTGCACACAAGAAATACTTTCAACACCACCTGCTACATACACGTCTCCCTCGCCTGCAATGATGCGTTGAGAAGCCAATGCAATGGTTTGCAAACCCGATGAACAAAACCGATTAACAGTAACGCCTGATACCGTTATGGGGCAATCTGCCATGAGAGCAATTTGTCGAGCGATATTGGCGCCTGTTGCACCTTCGGGTGTTGCGCATCCCATGATCACATCGTCAATTTCGGCAGCCTCGATGCCTGCACGAGCAATCGCGTGTTTGACTGCGTGGCCACCTAAGGATGCACCATGCGTCATATTGAAAGCGCCCTTCCAGCTTTTTGCCAAAGGGGTTCTAGCGGTTGAAACAATCACTGCGTTGGTCATGTCAGTTCCTTAATTGAATGTTTTGCCTTCGGCGGCGAGTTTGGCAAGCAAGGGTGCGGGTTTCCAAAAACTCGCATCGTCGAGTGGGTTTCGTGCAAAGCGTTGCATGGCTTGAATCACATTGAATAAACCGAATTGATCGGCATAAAGCATGGGGCCACCGCGATAGATTGGAAATCCATAACCTGTGATGTAGACCATGTCAATATCTGATGCACGCGCAGCAATACCTTCCTCGAGGATGTGAGCAGCTTCGTTGACCAATGAGAACACCAAGCGTTGAACAATTTCTTCATCAGAAATTGTTCGAGCTGTGATGCCCATGGTTTTTCGATGATTGACCACCATGTCCTCGACTTCCTTGTTTGGAATAGCGTCGCGTTTTCCTTCTTGGTAGTCATACCAGCCTTTACCCACTTTTTGACCAAAGCGGCCCATCTCACACAACAAGTCGGCCGTTTTGCTGTACTTCATATTGGATTTTTCAACATAGCGACGTTTGCGAATCGCCCAACCGATGTCGTTGCCTGCAAGGTCACCCATGCGAAAGGGTCCCATGGCAAAACCAAATTTTTCAATCGCTTTATCCACTTGTTGAGGTGTGCAGCCTTCCTCAAGTAAAAATCCACCTTGACGTCCATATTGTTCGATCATGCGGTTGCCAATGAAGCCATCGCACACGCCAGATACAACCGCAGTTTTTTTGATTTTTTTAGCAACAGACATGACAGTTGCCATCACGTCCTTGGCCGTTTTTTCGCCACGCACCACTTCAAGTAATTTCATGACATTGGCAGGGCTGAAAAAATGCAATCCAACGACGTCTTGAGGACGCTTGGTGAAGCTTGCAATTTGGTTCACATCTAATGTGGACGTGTTGCTGGCCAATATTGCGCCTTTTTTCATCACTTGATCGAGTTTTTCAAATACTTGTTGCTTGACGCCCATTTCTTCAAACACCGCTTCGATGACCAAGTCGGCGTCCTTGATGTCGTCGTAACTGAGCGTGGTACTGAGCAAGGACATGCGTTGTTGGTATTTGTCTTCTTTGAGCTTTCCTCTTTTAACCTGTGACTCGTAATTTTTTTTGATCACAGTCAAACCGCGATCCAAAGCTTCTTGTTTAGTTTCCAAAATTTTGACGGGTATGCCAGCATTGAGAAAATTCATGCTAATACCACCGCCCATGGTGCCCGCACCAATCACAGCGATCGATCCAATGTTGCGTTGTGGCGTGTCAGATGGTACGTCTTCAATTTTGGACGCAGCACGTTGTGAAATAAACAAATGACGCAAAGCGCGTGATTCGGGTGTGAGCATGAGATTCATAAAAGTCTCGCGCTCATAGTTCATGCCGTCATCAAACTTTAACTTGGTAGCCATCTCAACTGCATCCACGCATTTGGGTGGTGCAGGATAATTTTTTGACATGCCCTTGACCATGTTGCGAGCAAATTGAAAGTAAGCGTCCCCCAATGGATGTTTGCATGGCAAATCGCGAATGCGTGGGAGTGGTTTTGTATCTGCAACGGATTGAGCAAATGCAATCGCTTCATCCATCAGTTTGTCGGGTGCGCTGGCCATTTGATCAAATAATTTTTGACCTGGAAGCATGGCCAAAATATCGCTTTTGATTGTTTCGCCACTGGCGATTAAATTGACCGAAGGCTCAACACCTAATACACGCGGTAAACGCTGCGTACCACCTGCACCAGGAATCAAACCAAGTTTGACTTCTGGAAAAGAAATATCACAACCAGGCGCGCAAACTCTGTAATGACACCCAAGGGCTAATTCGAGTCCACCGCCCATGGTGACACTGTGCATGGCTGCAACCACGGGTTTAGTGCTGTTTTCGATGGCATTGATGACGCTAATTAAATGCGGTTCTTGAATGGCTTTGGGTGTTCCAAATTCTTTGATATCTGCGCCACTTGAAAATGCTTTGCCTGCGCCCGTGATGACGACCGCTTTGACCTTGGCGTCTGCAACGGCTTTATTTAATCCATCGACAATCCCTTGGCGCGTTGATAGACCCAACCCATTCATGGGTGGATTATTGAGAATGATGATGGCGATGTCGCCTTGAACTTTGTAATCTGCGCTCATATGGGATCCTCTAAGAATTCGACAAAAAAGAACGGTCGTTCACTTTTTGATTTGATTGTAGCAAAGGCAGTTTCTTTTGACTGAATAAAAATGCTCGATGTGACAGTGGTTTTTAATTGCCTTGAAAGACAGGTTTTTGTTTGTTAACAAACGCCAGATAAGCTCTTTCGTAGTCTTTTGTTTGCATGCAGATGGCTTGGGCTTGGGCTTCTGCTTCAATGGCTTCGTCAATACCCATGTTCCATTCTTGATGAATGCATCGTTTGGTCATGGCGTGGGCAAACGTAGGGCCGTTAGCTAGTTCTTGAGCAAGCTTGTGCGCATCGTTCAAAAGTTGATTGGGTGCGCAAAGTCGATTTAAAAATCCCCACCGCTCGGCTTCGACGCCGTTCATGGATCGACCCGTGTATAAAAGCTCAGCCGCGCGACCCGCACCAATGATTCGTGGCAATATATTGCAGGCTCCCATGTCGGCTCCCGCTAAACCCACTCTGACAAATAAAAATGCTGTTTTTGACTGCTCTGTACCCAAACGCAGATCGCTGGCCATCGCCAAAATCGCGCCTGCACCTGCGCACACGCCATCGATGGCAGACACAATGATTTGTGGACAGGCACGCATGGCCTTGACCAAATCACCTGTCATGCGAGTAAATTGAAGCAACCCATCCATGTCTTCGTCTTTTTGCATTTGAACCAATGGACCAATGATTTCATGTACATCACCACCCGAACAAAAATTACCACCTGCACCCGTCAGAACAACTGCTTTGATTTGTTTCGTATAGGTTAAATTTCTAAAAGTATCACGCAGTTGCGCATAGGACTCGAGCGTGAGTGGATTTTTTTTATCGGGTCGATTGAGGGTTATGGTGGCTACTTTATCGTTGACTTGCCAATCAAAGTGTTCGGGTTTGAAATTTTCAAAATTAAAATTTTTCGGCTTGAACCGATCCGATGTAGTCATTGCAATCTTTCTTTCAACATACGATTTAAACTTCCAACCATTCTTTTCGAATGTAATTGTCTTCTTTGAGCGCCTGCGGCGTTCCATTAAAAACAATACTGCCGTGTCCCATCACCAACGCAATATCCGATATATCCATTGCGATGGTGAGTTTTTGTTCGATCAACAAAACCGATACACCGCGTTGTTTGAGTGTTTTTAAAAATACACCTACTTGCTCCACGATCTTGGGTGCAAGTCCTTCGGTCGGTTCATCAATGATGATGAGTTCGGGGTTACCCATCAAGGTGCGACACAGCGTGAGCATTTGTTGCTCGCCACCCGACAACACGCCTGCTTCAGTGTGTTGACGCTCAAGCAACCGAGGAAACATGGTGTAAATATCATCAAAAGACCATTGACTCTTTTCGCCCTTGACTTTGATGCCAAGCATTAAGTTTTGATGCACGGTCAGTTTGGGAAAGATGTCTCTGTTTTCGGGCACGTAGCCAATTCCCATCCAAGCGACTTCAAATGCTTCTTTATCGATGATGGATTGGCCTTTCCATTTCATCTGTCCGTGGGCATCGACCAATCCCATTATTGCTTTGGCAGTTGTGGAACGACCCGAGCCATTGCGACCGAGCAAGGCCACAATTTGACCGGGTTCTACGCAAAAGTTAACGCCATGTAAAACATGGCTTTTGCCATAAAACGCGTGAAGATTTTCAACTTCTAACATGTCAATGCGCCTGATCGGTTGAAACGCCTAGATAGGCTTCTTGCACAATGGTGTTGGCGCGAATGGCTTGCGGCGTATCAAACGCAATCACCTCGCCATATACAACCACTGCAATTTTGTCGGCCAATTCAAACACTACACCCATGTCGTGTTCAACTGCAAGCAAGGTTTTACCTTCTGTCACTTGCTTGATGAGACGAATAAACCGTGTGGTTTCACTTTTGCTCATGCCCGCAGTGGGCTCATCCAATAAAATCACATTGGCGCCACCCGCAATGGTGACGCCAATTTCAAGCGCACGTTGTTCTGCGTAGGTGAGATTCATGGCCAGCAAATCTCTTTTTTTATCCAAGCGAATGCGCTCCATCAAATCTTCGACTTTGTCGTTGAGATCATCCAGTCCCGCTAAAAAATGCCAAAAGCTGTAGCGATAACCTTTGCTCCACAACATCGCGCAACGCAAATTTTCGAACACACTAAGTTTGGGAAAAATATGCGTGATTTGAAAGCTGCGAGCTAGTCCTTTGCGATTGATCTCAAACGGTTTGAGCCCATCAATGCGCGAGCCATTCAAAAGAATTTCACCGCGCGTGTTTTCAAGGCGACCGCTGATGAGATTAAACAATGTGGATTTACCTGCGCCATTGGGGCCAATGATGGCGACGCGCTCACCTTGTTTAATTTGTAAATTGATGCCCCGAATGATTTCTGTTTTACCAAAATTTTTGTAAAGATCTTTGATCTCTAAAGCCCAAGGTGAAGACGGTGAATTACTCATAGTGCCTCCCTCCTTTTGACTTCTTTTTCAATGTACTCTTGGGTTTCATTCCAATCGCGAAGGTAATGTCTTCTCGCAACCTCAAAAAGACCAATGCCTGTCAACATCACAAAAACAGAACCAAACCATGAATTAACACCCTCTGTGTCGAGCGTGACGCCCGCAAACTTAACCAAGGGTCCTAATGCAGAGTTGAGTTGCATGTGATAAAGCATTTCAATCATCGCAGCAGCGCCTGCCATACCCATTAAAGCAGTAAACCCCAATCCAATATACGCAAACCAAATTTTCCCTAGTCGCCCAAATGCGGCTAGACGCAAATTCATCATGATCAAACTGGCGATTCCACCAGGGGCATACATCACCATGAATAAAAAGGCCATGCCCAGATAGAGCAGCCATGCTTTGGTAAATTCAGATAACAGCACGTAGGTTACGACTAACAAAATCGCACCGATGATGGGACCAAAAAAGAATGTGATACCACCTAAAAATGTAAATAGCAACACAGCACCGGATCGGACAGGTCCCACCACTTCAGCCGTGACAATTTCAAAATTAATCACGCCCAAGCCGCCACTAATACCTGCAAAAAAACCAGTGATGATGAAGGCGATATAGCGTACTTGTCGCGTGCTAAAACCAATAAACTCCACGCGCTCAGGGTTGTCTCTTACAGCATTGAGGATGCGACCCAACGGTGTGCGTGTCAATGCATACAACAATGCGACAGAGAAAAATGTATAAATGGCCACCAAATAATAAACTTGAATTTGTGGTCCAAACGTGATGCCCCAAAAAGCTTCTTCCACCACTCGGTTGGTTGAAATGCCGGCCTCGCCACCAAAAAATTCAGAGAACATCAATGACATGGCAAATACCAACTCAGAGATGCCCAAGGTAATCATGGCAAACGTTGTGCCCGATTTACGCGTTGTGACATAGCCAAACAAAACGGCAAAAAACATACCGCCCAATCCGCCCACAAAGGGGATCAAACTCACAGGCATGTAAAACACGCCAGCAGCAACCGCATTGAGTGCATGCACAGCACAATAACTTCCAAGTCCAGCGTAGACAGCGTGACCAAAACTCAGCATGCCTCCCTGCCCCAATAACAAGTTATAAGCCAATGCCGAAATAATCACGGTGCCAATTTGGGTGAGGACTGAAATTCCGAAATTACTTTTGAAATAATAAGGAGCAGCGATCAATATCAATGCAAACAAAGACCAAATGATCCACCGCGCTACATTGACGGGTTTGAATTGATAAACAGCAGACACGTTATTCATCTTCACGCGTTCCTAAAAGACCTTTGGGTCTGAAAATTAAAATAAGAACCAATAATAAATAGGGCAATATCGGTGCAACTTGTGACACTGATAATTTGAGCATGGTGTTGTCGCGCATGGTTTCTGTGATCGTCATACCCAATGAAGATATAAATTGCAAAATGGAATAGTCCACAGCAACAGCAAATGTTTGAATCACACCAATCAAAATCGAAGCTAAAAAAGCACCCGCAAGCGAGCCCATTCCACCGACCACGACAACAACAAAAATGACCGAGCCCACAGTAGCTGCCATCGCAGGTTCTGTCACAAAAGTACTGCCGCCAATCACACCCGCAAGACCAGCAAGCCCTGTGCCCAAACCAAACACGATTAAAAAGACTCTGGGTACGTTATGTCCCAATGCTTCGACCATTTCGGGGTGCGTGAGTGCGGCTTGAATAATCAAACCCATGCGTGTGCGTGTGAGAACCAGCCATAAACTGAACATCATCAATAAAGCAATGAACATCACAAAAGCGCGCGTTGCAGGAAATGGAGAGCACGAAACTGAGTTGTTGGAAATCTCTGCTTTGCATAAAGTTGAAGCGTCGCCCCAAACCAAAGAGATTCCTTCTTGCACGTGATTGATGATGGTAAAAAATGGACCTTGCAAAATATCAGGTGGTGTGAAATCAACTGCCGTTCGACCCCAAACCAATTGAATAATTTCTAAAATAATGTAGGATAAACCAAAGGTAATCAATAACTCAGGAACGTGCCCCCATTTGTGGACCTGACGCAAGCATAATTTTTCAAATAAAGCGCCCAGTAAGGCTGTGCAAATCGGCGCAACGATCAGTGCCGGCCAAAAGCCAGTGATGAACGAAAGCGTATATCCAAAATATGCGCCGATCATGTAAAACGATGCGTGTGCAAAGTTGAGTACACCCATCATGCTAAAGATGAGTGTGAGGCCTGAACTCAACATGAACAACAACAACCCGTAGCTCAATCCATTGAGCATGGAGATGATAAAAAACTCCATCGATGAATTTCTTTCAAAACTAAAAAAGATGGCACGGTAGTTCCGTGCCATCGTTCACAAAATAAACGCCTTCAAGGTGTTTTCATTTGACAACTGGTGGGTGTGCTCGAAATATAAGATTCGAATGTTTTTACGGGTACCAATGTCATGCCTGTGTTTTCTGCATCGTATGGAAATTTTTTATCTGTTTTTTTCCAAACTGTGAGATACAGAGGTTGTTGCAATTGATGGTCTAAACTTCTCATTTCAACGTCTCCATTGAAGCTTTTAAATTTTAGACCGTGCATCGCTGCAGCAACTTTAACTGGATCGGTTGATTTGGCTTTAGCCATTGCCTCACCCAAGGCCGTATAAATGTGAATCACCGAGCCTGTGTAGAAATCATCATTGAATTTCTTTTTAAAGTCAGCCATCCATTTTTGCATTTGCCCGCCCATGTTGTAGTGCGAATAGGCAATTTGGAAAACGCGGCCTTCTCCCCCTTTGCCTAATGCAGTGGGTGTTCCTGTAACGCCTGTGTAATAGGTATAGAACTTGCCCGTGTATCCATTTTCATTGGCTGCTTTGACCAACAATGACAAGTCAGATCCCCAGTTGCCAGTGATAACAGTGTCAGCACCCGAGGCTTTAATTTTTGCAATATAAGGGGCAAAGTCACGCACTTGCGCCAAAGGATGCAAATCTTCTCCAACGATTTGTACATCGGTGCGCTTGCGGGCTAAATTTTCTTTGGCAAATTTAGCTACCTGGTGACCATGTGAATAATTTTGATTGAGCAAATAAACTTTTTTAATGTCTTTTTGATCTTTCATAAATGTAGTCATCGCTTCGAGCTTCATCGACGTGTCAGCATCAAAACGGAAATGCCAATAACTGCACTTGCTATTGGTGAAATCGGGATCGACGGCTGAGTGATTCAAAAAAATCACTTCTTTGCCAGGATTTCTTTCGTTGTGTTTGTTCACGGCGTCGATGATGGCGCCTGCAACACCCGAACCATTACCCTGAGTGATGTAACGCACGCCTTGGTCCATAGCAGATTTAAGTTGATTCAAACTCTCGGCAGGACTTAGTTTGTTGTCCAAGCCGATCACTTCAAACTTAACGCCAGCAGGGTTGGTTTTGCTAAATTCATCAGCAAAAAATTGAAAACTTTTGAGTTGATTGGAACCAACAGGCGCCATCAATCCAGATAAAGGATCAATCCATGCAATTTTGACGGTTTCGCCTTTTTGCGCATAAGCACTCACAGCAAACATTGCACTTGTAGCCAAGGCCAGTGCCATTTTTTTGAATTTCATCGCCAACTCCTTGATTTATTTCATGCTTGAGAGGTTACCTTGAAAAAAACACTTACCCTCTAGGGTTACCCCTAAAATGAGAGTGTAGCCAAGAATCTTTAAACGGGTAGTTTGTAATTTTTGAGTTGTTCTCGCAACTTGGTTTTGAGCATTTTCCCTGTGGCGCCTAACGGAATGGCGTCTACAAAAACAACATCATCGGGTTTTTGCCATTTGGAGATTTTGTTGTCGTAAAAACTCAAAATCTCTTCGCGAGTGACATCTTGGCCTTGTTTTTTGACCACTACAACAATAGGTCTTTCATCCCATTTAGGATGTGGCATGCCCACACAAGCGGCCATTACGACCGCTGGATGACCCATAGCGATGTTTTCGATGTCGATGGAACTGATCCACTCGCCCCCCGATTTGATGACGTCTTTGCTGCGATCGGTGATTTGCATATAGCCATCGGGATCGATGGTGGCCACGTCGCCCGTTGGAAACCAGCCGTCGACCAAAGGCGTGCCGCCCTCTTGCTTGTAATACTCTCGCAATACCCAGGGCCCTTTAACCAATAAATTGCCAAACGCTTTTCCGTCGTGCGGTTGCTCAAGACCTTCGTCATTCACAATTTTCATATCTACACCAAAGATCACGCGACCTTGTTTAACCAAGAAATTCATTTGTTCGTCTTGCGGCAAAGACAGATGTTTATTTTTGAGTGTGCAAAGCGTGCCCAATGGGCTCATCTCCGTCATGCCCCATGCGTGTAAAACATTCACGCCGTATTCTTCTTTGAATGAATGAATCATGGCGGGAGGACACGCGGAACCTCCAATAACGGTTCGATTGAGTTTGGAAAATTTCAGCCCCGATGGTTTCATGTGACTGAGCAACATTTGCCAAACGGTGGGCACGCCTGCTGCAAACGTGACGCCTTCGGTTTCAATCAATTCATAAACCGATTTGCCGTCAAGTGTTGGTCCTGGGAAAACTAATTTTGCGCCCACCATGGCTGCGCTATAGGGGATGCCCCAGGCATTGACGTGGAACATGGGCACGACGGGCAATATGGAGTCTTTTGCAGATAAACACATCACATCTGGTAAGGCTGCAGCATAAGCGTGCAAAAGCGTTGATCGATGGCTGTACAAAGCAGCCTTTGGATTACCCGTTGTTCCACTGGTGTAGCACATGCTCGACGCTGTGTTCTCATCAAAAATAGGCCATGTGTATTGATTGGATTGTTTGCCAATCCAAGTTTCATAACTTACCAACTTTGGAATGCCTGAATCTTTGGGCAATAGCGATTCATCGCACATAGCAACCCAATGTTTGATGGTGTTGCATTTAGCATGCACTTGTTGAACGATAGGCAAAAAGCTCATGTCAAAACACAACACTTGATCCTCTGCGTGATTGGCAATCCAAACAATTTGATCGGGATGCAAGCGAGGATTGATGGTGTGCAAAACGCGACCACTGCCACTCACGCCAAAATACAACTCTAAATGGCGATATCCATTCCATGCAAGCGTTGCAACGCGTCCACTCATTTCAATGTGAAGGGCGTCCAAGGCGTTGGCGACTTGACGAGCGCGTTGGGCGATTTGCTCCCAATTGGAACGATGAATATCTCCCTCAACACGGCGAGAAACAATTTCAACGTCACCGTTGTGTTTTTCTGCAAAATCAATGAGCGAAGAAATACTTAGATTTTGCGATTGCATCAAACCCAACATGTCACGATCTCCTCAAAATAAAATTGGTTAATCCGCTATTTTGCACTCTTCAAAGGCTTTTGAATACAGTGGTTACTTTGAAATACCAAAAGCCATCGATCTGGTTTCGAAGGACAATAGCGCTTATGACTGTTGCAACTTCTGAAATGAATAGCCTTCAATGGACCCACCGCTACGCCAAGTTGGGCTTGCCATTTGTCACGACTTGGCAGGGAACGCCACTTTCTGACGTGCATTGGGTGGCTCAAAATCATTCCTTACTTCAAAAATTGGGTTTGGATGAATCCTTTTGGGCTACTGAAGGTGTTCTAGAGGCGCTCTCGGGCAATCAAATTCTGAATGGGATGCAACCCCACACAAGTGTTTACAGCGGCCATCAATTTGGCGTGTGGGCAGGTCAACTCGGGGACGGACGCGCACTCTGGTTGGGTGAGTCGCGCATTGGTCACGCGCATTGGGAGTGGCAGCTCAAAGGGGCTGGTAAAACGCCTTATTCGCGTATGGGCGATGGTCGTGCAGTTTTGCGCTCCAGTATTAGAGAATATTTATGCAGCGAAGCCATGCATGGATTGGGTATTCCTACAACGCGAGCTTTGTGTATCACGGGTTCACCCGATGCAGTATTGCGCGAAAGTGTAGAAACTGCTGCAGTTGTGACGCGCATCGCACCATCTTTTTTACGCTTTGGACACTTCGAACATTTTGCAGCTTTAGGTCAAGACGACAAAGTCAAGCAGTTGGCTGACTTTGCTATTGAGCATTATTTTGCAGATCTCAAAGATCAAACCGACGCATGGCGTGGAAATATTTATGCGGCCTTTTTGCATCAAGTGGTTCGTTCAACCGCTCAATTGATGGCGAAATGGCAAGCCGTTGGTTTTTGTCATGGTGTGATGAACACCGACAACATGAGCGTCTTAGGACTCACTTTAGATTACGGGCCCTTTCAATTTTTAGATGACTTTGATCACAACCATATTTGCAATCACTCGGATCATCAAGGGCGATATTCGTATGCTAATCAACCCAAAATTGGCTATTGGAATTTATTTTGTTTGGCACAAGCTTTGTGGGGCCTCATCAAAGAAGAAGACCTTGCTATGCAAGCCTTGGAGCCCTATCAAACCTTATTCCCCGAGGCACTCGACGAGCAAATGAGACGTAAATTGGGATTAACCGATATTCAACACGGCGATCGACAACTGGCCACCGACGTTCTCGCATGTCTTTCAAAAGAGCGTGTTGACTTCACTATTTTTTGGCGCAGATTGAGTGTGTGTGTCAAAGATTTTTCCAATCATTCAACACCCATGCAAGCGTGGCAACTCGTGCTCGATTTGTTTTTAGATGCCCAACCGATTGAGCAGTGGTTAGACACATACACGCATCGCTTGTCCTCACAAAATCTGCAAGCGGCTGCGCTTTTGATGTTACAAAACAATCCCAAATTTGTTTTGCGCAATCATTTGGGTGAAGAGGCCATTCAAAAAGCAAAAACGGGTGATTTTTTTGAGATCGATACCCTGCTTCATTTGTTGCATTCTCCGTACGACGAACACAGCGGTTACGATCGCTATGCCAATTTCCCGCCCAGCTGGGCTTCCTCCATTGAAATCAGTTGTTCATCATGAGATCCATCCAAAAAACCGACGACGAATGGCGCGCATTGCTCAATGCCAAAGGCGCAGAGCCTGTTGCATTTCAAGTCACGCGCAAAGCCGCGACCGAAAGACCTTATTCGGGCAAATACGAAAATCACTGGACCTCAGGCGAGTATCACTGTGTGTGCTGTGGAAACAAACTCTTTGACTCAGAAACTAAATTTGATGCTGGATGTGGTTGGCCTAGTTTTTACCAAGCTGCAGATAAAAAGGCCATTGAAGAACACGTGGATCGCGCCCACGGTATGACGCGCACAGAAACCTTGTGCTCGCAATGCGGCGCGCACCTCGGCCATGTTTTTCCTGATGGACCGCAACCCACAGGTCTGCGCTATTGCATGAATTCTGCATCTCTCGAATTCAAACCCAAATATTAATGCCATGAAATTATTTTTAGATTTTTTTCCAATTGTTTTATTTTTTATTGCATTCAAAGTTTTTGATATTTATGTGGCAACAGGCGTTGCAATTGTTGGCACGATTGCGCAAATCGCTTACATCAAGCACAGCACCGGAAAAATCGAAGCCATGCAGTGGGTCAGTTTGGCGGTGATTGTGGTGTTTGGTGGCGCCACCATCATTGCCCACGACGAAACATTTATTAAATGGAAGCCCACGATTCTTTACTGGTTAATGAGTGTGGCTTTACTCGGCGGTCAATTGATCTTAAAGAAAAATTTTTTACGCAAACTCATGAGTGCCCAATTAGAGTTGCCCGATCACGCATGGTTGGTGTTGCTCTACAGTTGGAGTGGTTTTTTTACGGTGATGGGATTTCTTAATCTTTATATTGCCTATCAATTCGACACCGACACATGGGTTAATTTTAAACTGTTTGGTGGCATGGGCTTGATGTTGGTATTTGTTTTGGTACAAGCGGCCTATATGAGTCGATTCATCAAAAAAGACGATGAAACGCAATGAAAAGTATCACTTCAGAAAAGCTTGAGCAACGTTTAAAAGAACTGCTCATACCCTCCCAACTTCAAGTGATTGATGAGAGTGCAGCACACGCTGGCCATGTCGGCGCCAATGAAACAGGACAAGGAACCCACTTTCGGGTGCGGATTGCTTGCGCGCAGTTTGAAGGGCTTAGCCGAGTGCAGCGGCACCGTCTTGTGTATGATGTCCTCAAAGATTTCATTGACCAAGGCCTTCACGCGCTGGCCATTGAAGTCCAAAACCCCTAGATTTCTTTTTTAACTTTGAGTTCTTTCATGACTACTTTCTCTATCAAAACCACGGCTTTGGCTGTCGCTCTTGTCGCATCCGCTATGGGTGTGCAGGCTCAAAACCTCGCTATCGTCAACGGCAAAGCCGTCCCCAAAACTCGTATGGAGGCCTTGTCACAGCAGGTGGCTCGCTCAGGTCGCCCCATCACGCCAGAGATTGAGGCGCAAATCAAAGAAGAAGTGATTGCACGCGAAATCTTTATGCAAGAAGCACAAAAACGTGGGCTTGACGCAACCGATGATTTCAAAACACAAATGGAATTGGCGCGTCAAACATTACTCATTCGCGAATTGTTTGGCGAGTTTCAGAAAAAAAATCCAGTTACAGAAGAAGATATCAAAGCTGAATTCGACAAATTTGTAGCGGCCAATTCGGGTAAAGAATTTCGCGCACGTCACATCTTGGTAGAAAAAGAAGACCAAGCCAAGGCCATCATTGCTAATCTTAAAAAAGGCGGCAAGTTTGAAGAAATCGCCAAAAAACAGTCCAAGGATCCAGGCTCAGGTGCCAATGGTGGAGACTTGGATTGGGCCAGTCCTGGCAACTACGTCAAAGAATTCTCTGAAGCCATGGTTGCTCTCAAAAAAGGTCAGCTCACCGAAAAACCAGTCAAAAGTCAGTTCGGCTTTCACATCATCAAGTTAGAAGATGTGCGTGACGTTCAACTGCCCAAGTTTGAAGACGTCAAACCACAGATTGCTCAGCAATTGGGTCAATCAAAGCTCAGCGCGTTCCAAGAAGAGTTACGCGGCAAAGCAAAAATCGAATAATGGTTTAACCGACCCAACGCCTCGCGTTGTGCCACAGTTGGATCCATGGACTAAATTGTGAGTCGTCCATGGATGTCCAACTCATTTGAATATTTCTAGACACGCGCTCGGGGTGCGGCATCATCGCTGTGAATCGACCATCTACCGTTGTGACACCCGTTAAACCATTGATACTGCCATTGGGGTTATAGGGATAAGTTTGTGTGGCTTGCCCATTGTTATCTACAAATCGGAGCGTAGGCAATACAAGTTGTGAATCGCCTCTTTGAGAAAAATTGGCAAAGCCTTCTCCATGCGCCACCGCTATCGGCAAACGACTACCCGCCATGCCTTTGAAAAATAAACTGGGCGACTCTAAGATTTCAACCATTGACAGACGCGCTTCAAAACGCTCGCTTTGGTTGGTGGTGAATCGAGGCCATGCATCGGCGCCAGGAATAATTTGCGCCAACTCTGCAAACATTTGACACCCGTTGCAAACTCCCAACCCAAAGGTATCGCCTCGCGCAAAAAACGCTTGAAAGGCATCTGATAATTGTGAGTTGAACGTGATGCTGCGCGCCCAACCGATGCCCGCACCCAAAGTGTCTCCATAACTAAAACCGCCACAAGCCACCATCCCTGCATAGTTTGTTAAATTGGCGCGACCCGTTTGCAAATCAGTCATGTGCACATCGTGCGCTTCAAATCCAGCCAGATCAAAAGCATAGGCCATCTCAATGTGTGAGTTAACGCCTTGCTCTCGCAAAATAGCCACTTTAGGACGAGCAGAATGAACGACAGAGGCCTGTTGCGGCTCAAAAGTGAGATGCACGTGCAAACCAGGGTCTTTCAATTGACCCGTGTGTTGATGCTCTGAATCTGCGCACTCTGGGTTGTCGCGCAATTGGCAAATTTTCCAACTCACGCTATCCCATACTTGATGCAAGTCTTGAAGTGGCGCAGTAAAAATCTCTTGTGTATCGCGCCATATGCTCAGAGCACCAAAGCCGCGTTGCATCGCAGATGTTGTGGGGCGTGTTTTACCAATGATGTGACTGTGTTTGTACAAACCATGATCGCGCAAAATTTGCATCACATCGTCGCGCTCAGATGTGCGAATTTGAATCACGACACCCAGCTCTTCATTGAACAATGCTTCGAGTGTGAGTTGATCGCGTCGAACACTCACCTGAGACGTCCAATTTTTAGCGTCGCCATAATCGGCACGTGAATCGCTGATGCCGTCACCTTCTGTGATGAGTACATCAACATTGAGCGCAACGCCCACATGTCCTGCAAACGCCATTTCTGCAACGGTCGTGAGCAAACCGCCGTCGCTTTTGTCGTGGTAGGCCAAAATAAAGTTGCGCGTGCGCAATGCGTTGATCGCTTCAACCAATCGAATCAATTGTTGCGTATCATCAAGATCGGGCACGCAATCGCCAAATTGTTGGATAGTTTGCGCCAAGATACTGCCGGCCATGCGTCGTTTGCCTTGTGCTAAATCAATCAAGATCAAACTCGTGTCTGGTGTGTTGGCATCGAGTTGTGGCGTCAATGTAAGACGCACATCATCCAAACTTGAAAATGCACTCACAATCAAGCTCACAGGCGACGTGACTTTATGAGATTGTTGATTGTGCTGCCACTGCGTGCGCATCGACAAACTGTCTTTGCCTACAGGAATAGAAATGCCTAAGGCAGGACACAATTCCAAACCAACAGCCTTGACGGTTTGATACAAGGCTGCGTCTTCACCCGGTTCACCGCAAGCAGCCATCCAATTGGCACTCAATTTAATTTTGGATAAGGTGATGGGGGATGCAAGTAAATTGGTGATGGCCTCTGCAATAGCCATACGGCCCGACGCAGGGGCATTCAAACTGGCCAAAGGCGTGCGTTCGCCTATCGACATGGCCTCACCTGCAAACCCTTTGTAGTCAGCCAAGGTAACCGCGCAATCAGCGACAGGCACTTGCCAAGGCCCCACCATTTGATCGCGATGCGTGAGTCCACCCACTGTACGGTCACCAATAGTGATTAAAAATCTTTTGGATGCAACTGTTGGATGACTCAGCACGTTAATCACAGCATCTTGCAAACTCAAGTTGGATAAATCCAATGCGGGGGATTGATGAATGTGTGTTTGCACATTGCGATGCATTTTGGGGGGCTTGCCAAGTAGCACCGACATCGGCATGTCAACTGGCTTGTCATGTCCAACATCTACCAATTGCAATTGACGCTCTTGCGTGGCCACACCAATCACTGCAAACGGGCAACGTTCGCGTTCGCACAATTGTTTAAAAAGATGAAGTAACTCAGGAGCAATGGCCATCACATAACGTTCTTGACTTTCATTGCACCAAATTTCTTTGGGAGATAAGCCCGATTCTTCTAAAGGTATACTGAGCAAATCAAAACGCGCACCGCGCTTGGCATCGTTGGTAAGTTCTGGAAAAGCATTGGATAAGCCCCCAGCTCCAACATCATGAATCGCCAAAATCGGATTGTGTGTTCCTAAGCCCCAACAATGATTGATTACCTCTTGCGCACGGCGTTCAATTTCGGGGTTGCTGCGTTGCACAGAATCAAAATCAAGATCTGCTGCGTTGGTGCCCGACGCCATCGAACTGGCCGCACTTCCACCCATTCCAATACGCATACCAGGCCCACCCAATTGAATCAGCAAAGTGCCTGCAGGAAATTGAATTTTTTGTGTTTGCTCTGCGTCAATCGTGCCTAAACCACCCGCAATCATGATGGGTTTGTGATAGCCACGTTGAACACCATCAACGCTTAGTTCAAACTCACGAAAGTAGCCCAGCAAATTGGGCCTGCCAAATTCATTGTTGAATGCAGCTCCTCCCAAGGGTCCTTCAATCATGATTTGCAAAGGGCTGGCAATGTGATCTGGTTTACCAAACGAGCCATTCCACATTTTGGATACCGTATAGCCCGTGAGTCCTGCTTTGGGCTTTGATCCTCTGCCAGTTGCACCTTCGTCTCTAATTTCTCCGCCTGCGCCCGTTGAGGCGCCTGCAAATGGCGATATGGCAGTTGGGTGGTTGTGCGTTTCAACTTTCATCAACACATGTTGCAATGCATTTTGATGTTGATACACAGGCGGTGTTTGGTTTGAAACGGGTGCTGTAAACCGTTGCACCTGATGCCCTTGCATGATCGATGCGTTATCCGAATAAGCAACCACTGTGTGTTGTGGATTTTGCTCATGCGTGTGACGAATCATGTCAAACAAACTGTGCGCTTGATCAACGCCATCAATCGTAAAAGTGGCATTAAAAATTTTGTGTCTGCAATGCTCGCTGTTAGCCTGAGCAAACATCATCAATTCCACGTCGGTGGGATTGCGCGCTAATTTTTTAAAGGCGTCGAGCAAATAATCGAT
>Ga0209829_10000309_pt1 | contig 45853 bp, 31 predicted proteins | sample C_140205_EF_Meta_FD_187311 | JGI IMG/M metagenome (GOLD analysis project Ga0209829, IMG submission 187311) | Freshwater microbial communities from Lake Croche, Canada to study carbon cycling - C_140205_EF_MetaG (SPAdes) (version 2) | ecosystem: Environmental > Aquatic > Freshwater > Lake...
GCAGAACCGGCAAACTGTGCGCCTACGACATTCGCAGAGCAATAGCACGGAGGAAGGATTCCAATCATGCGCGCCAACAAAAATGCGATGTTTCCAAAAGGAAGGTATTGGAAACGGAGGCTTCAAGCAGCCGGATAGACCGTTTGACGTAAAGACCTGCCAAGCGGGCATGACGTATAGATCAGCCAAAGCCTGTAAACATTCCGGCAGTGCCCATGACCATGCGGCGGAGATTTTTTCCGCGGTCCTCAAAATTTTCTTACCAATAAAATCTTCCTGCCCTAATTCCGGCTAAATTCTGAGGGTAGGACACGTCGTGGGCTCAAAAAGCTGTCTGAAATTGGGCGAGTATTGCCGCATCCGGTTTGGTCAGTGATCGCAGCGGCTGTTTTCCGTTTGCCCGGTGAGTGGTCGCCGGGTCGGGAGGCATCTTTTTGCCAGCGCTAAAACAGCGAGTAGATGAACGGCGCGGCGGCCGTTCCGCCGAGGATGGCGACGAGTCCAAGTAGCAGCAGCGCGGCGAGCAGCGGAAACAGCCAGAATTTTTTATTGGTGCGGAGGAAGAGGAGGAATTCCTGCGCTACACCCGGCGGCTTTTGCCGACCGGCCTGTTGAAACTCGTGAGTTGGATCATCGTTCATGGCAGGCTGATTAGAATTGCCGATAGTAGCGGGCGGGGGAGGCGGGTTTCGGAGCGTCGCGCCAATAGGTCGTCACGCGGCGATCAAAGGTTTTGGCGAAGGTCGGTTTGCCGAGTAAACGCCGCACCCAGCCAGTGGGTGTGACTAGCAAAAAGAACACGGTGGCGAGGAGGGCGTTGCCGATGACGAAACCGATGGTGCACGCCACGCCATACCAAACGAGGTAGAACGGCCGCGCGATCTGTGGCAGCACCCACAGGATCGCGCCGAGGGTGATTCCTGCGGCGGCCAGCGTGAGCGCGGGGGAAAGATTCCACCCACCGGTGTGCCAGCGTTGGGCTGTCAGCAGCGCCATCGCGAGGCACGGAAAACCAACGGCGAGGCTCACGGCGAAGGTTCGTCGCTCCGGGAGGTTGGGATGCCAGTTGATCTCGTGAAATGGATTCAGCACGGGAAGGAGAATGGTCAGTCGCGCGGGAAGCTGGCAATGTGGCGTTCGCGCTCGGCGGCGGACCGGGGGCGCTGCTCCGTGCGCCGCAGCACGAAATTTTCCAAAACGAGCACGTCCATGTCGGTGGCGAGAAAACAGCGGCACGCGTCCTCTGGTGTGCAGACGATCGGTTCGCCGCGGACATTGAAGCTCGTGTTGATGACGACGCTGCAACCGGTCTGGTGTTTGAACTCGCACAGCAGACGGTAGAAGCGCCCGTGCCGCAGCTCGTCGACGGTCTGTACGCGGGCGGAGTGGTCGACGTGGGTCACAGCGGGGATCGTGGAGCGCGCGACGCCGATGCGTTTGCGCAAGTCCGGATCGGCGGCGAGGCGCTGCTCGTCGACGCTGGGCTCGCGGCGGAGAGTTGGTCGCACCGCAGCGACGAGCGCCATGTGGGGCGATTCACCTTCGAGGTCGAAATACTGCGCCGCGTCTTCAGCGAGGACGGCCGGGGCGAAGGGGCGGAATGATTCCCGGAATTTCACGCGGAGGTTCATGGTCGACTGCATCGTGAGGTTGCGGGCGTCGCCGAGAATGCTGCGGGCGCCGAGCCCGCGCGGGCCAAACTCCAGGCGGCCGTGAAACCAGCCGACGACCTGGCTGCTGGCGATGGCTGCGGCCGTCGTGCGCAGGAGGGCGGCTTCGTCGGCGATGTGTTCGTAGCGCAAACCGAGCCGGTCGAGCACGGGACGAATGTCGTCGTTGCAAAATGCCGGGCCCAGGAGTGAGCCGCGCATGGTGTCGCGGCCGGTGGTCACGCGAGGGTGGCCGAGCAAGTGGTGGTGCACGAAGAGCGCGGCACCAAGGGCACCGCCGGCGTCGCCGGGGGCGGGCGGGACGAAGAGGGCGTCGAAAATTCCCGCGCGGGCGAGTTTTCCGTTGGCGACACCGTTGAGGGCGACGCCGCCGGCGAGACATAGCTTGCGTGCCCCGGTCAGCCGCTGCGCTTCCCGGGCCATGCGCAGCACGGCCTCCTCCGTGATAAATTGGATCGAGGCGGCGAGGTCCATTTCGCGCTGGGTGAGGGGCGCCTCAGGAGTGCGCGGAGGGCCTTCGAACAGGGCTGCGAGTTTCTTCGAGGTCATCCGGAGGCCCGCACAGTAGTCGAAATAGCTGAGGTCCAAGGCGAGCGAGCCGTCTGGCTTGAGGTCGACTACTTTCTCAAGCAGCGCGTCGGCGAAACGCGGGCGGCCGTAGGGTGCAAGGCCCATCAGCTTATATTCGCCGGAGTTGACCTTGAAGCCGCAGAAAGAGGTGACCGCGCTGTAGAGCAGGCCAAGCGAATGGGGGAAGTGCAGCGTCTTGAGGAACTCAATGCGATGGCCTTGGCCGTGGCTGATTGTCGCGGTGTCCCATTCGCCGACGCCGTCGATGGTGAGGATCGCAGCCTCGTCGAAGGGTGAAGGGAAAAATGCACTGGCGGCGTGAGATTCGTGGTGGTGGGTGAAGGCGATCTCGTTGCGCAGGTGGCCGCCGAGGGCACGGCGAATTTCGCGGGGCAAGTGGAGCTTCGTGCGCAGCCACGGCGGCATCGCCAGCATAAACGAACGCAGTCCGGCGGGAGCGTAGGTGAGATAGGTTTCGAGCAGTCGGTCGAACTTGAGAAACGGTTTCTCGTAGAAGACCACGTAGTCGACCTGCGCCGGCGAGATACCGCCCGTGCGCAACACGTAGTCGACGGCCTGTGCAGGGAAACGATGGTCGTGTTTGATCCGGGAAAACCGCTCCTCCTGGGCTGCGGCGATGATCTCCCCACCGCCGACCAAGCAGGCCGCGCTGTCGTGGTAGTAACCGGAGAGTCCGAGGATGAAGGGGGAAGGCACAGTGCGACGACCACGGAGAGCGGCCGGTCACGATTCAGAGGCGGCCGGTGGAAAAAACAAGGCCGCGCTGCGGGGCGCGAGGATGGAGGTATGCGTCTGGGCGGAGACGGTCACTCCCCGTCAACGTGTCCTCGGCGCACATGATTTAAGGCATCAGGCGGGATTCATCGGTGATTTGACCTGGAGTTACGGGTGTGGGCGATCCGTCGGGAGTATCAGCTGGATCGCCGCGCCCGCGTTCCTCGGGGTTCGCGATGATAAAAAGGCGGCTGATGGGGCGGAGGGCGGGTGGGCGCGTTTCGTTTCGCGGAACGTTCGAGGCCGCAAATGCGGGCACCGGGACGTGCCCGCCCACCTTCGCGGAAACTCAAAACAGGCCCTTTATGCCGAAGACCCAGTTGGAGCCGTAGTATGGGTATTTCCAGCGGATGCCGGACTAGCCTGCGGGGACGCCGTTAGGGCTTTCGAACGAGGGCATGGGTTATGGTGCTGGCGAGTCCGTTCTTTCCAATCGGAATGCTTCCTGTCAGCTGGTGTTCATCGATTGTTTTTTCCTCAGCCTCGGCGTCGGCCCCCCTCTATGAAACACCTTTTCTTCAAAATGCTTGGTGCCTTGGTGGCCTGCGGCGTGGTTGTTTGTTGCGTGCCCGCTTGCTCCGCCAACAAGGCGATCGTGCTGCGCGGTGCCGCCCAATTTGACGGGTCGCACGTGCATACGCGCACGCTCCGCAAGTTCGAAGAGCTCGTGAAGCAATACTACGGCAAGCCGATCACGTTTGAGCTCTACCTCAACAGCGAGCTCGGCCTGGAGAAGGACTTTTTCGCCTACATGAGCCAGGGCATCTCGGTGGATTACGCCCTCGTCTCGCCTTCGCATATGTCGACGTTTTCAAAGGGGGCGCCGCTAATGGACATGCCGTTCTTGTTTCGCGATCTGGCGCATTGGAACAAGGTGCTGGACGGCGATGCGCTTACACCGATCACCGATGAAGTGGCCAAAAAAGCGGACGTGATGTTAGTCGGCTTCGCCGGGGGCGGCACCCGCAATCTCATCGTCAACAAGCCGGTGACCAATCTGGCCGAGCTGCGCGGTCTGGCGATTCGGGTGATGGGATCGCCGATTCAGACCCGGATCTTTCAGGCGCTCAACGCGGCCCCGACCGTGATCGCCTACAATGAAATCTACAATGCGGTGCAAACGGGGGTGATCGCAGGCGCGGAAAACGAAGCGGCCGGCATTGCGCAAATGAAGTTCTACGAAGTCGGCCCGGAGATTTCACTGACCGAGCACGCGATCACGGTCCGTCCGGTGTGCATCAGTGGAAAAACGTTCCGTCGCCTGCCCGAGGATTTGCAGGCCGCGATTGTCCGCGCAGGGCGGGAGGCCGGCGCGTGGGGGCGGCAGACGGAATCGACCGAAGACGCGGCGGTGCTCGCGAAACTGAAGGCGGAGGGGAAACTGCGAACGCACGTGTTCACGCAGCGGGATGAGTTGATGCGGCTCGCGGAGCCGGTGAAGGCGGCCTACGCGAAGGAGATCGAGGCGGGGGACGTCTACGCCCGCATCAATGCGGTAAAGTGATCTTGCCGGCGACCGCGCGCACCGCAGTCTCCGTTCCACCCCATGACCAAGTTTCTGGCAGGATACACCCGGCTGTTAAATTTCGTTCTGACCGTCCTGATGGGACTGTTGATCATTCCCGTCACGTTGCAGATTTTATCCCGCTACACCGGCGTCATTCCGCGCTATATCTGGACCGAGGAGGCGGCGCGTTTCTGCTTCGTCTGGATTATCATGATCGGCTCGATGATCGCCGTCCGGGATCGCGCCCATTTTGATGTCGACCTGCTGCCGCATCCGAAGACGTCGCGGCAAAAGGCCATCGCCGGGCTCGTCGTGCACGTCACCATGATGGTGATGGCCGTGGTCTTCATTCGCTACGGTTACGACTTCGCGAAATTCGGGGCCATCCAGACTTCGGAGATGAGCGGAATCAACATGCTCAGCATCTACCTCGCGTTCCCGCTCGCGGGTGTCACGTGGGCGCTTTTTCTCGCGGAAAATATCGTGGCAGATGTTCGCCTGCTCCGCTCGCCCTCGACCGAGATTTCCGCATGAGCCCGGGCGAAGTCTCCTTGCTGATGTTCGGTGTGTTCGCGGTGCTGATCGTGGCCCGTATTCCCGTTTCGTTTGCGCTTGGGCTGGCGTGCCTGCCGGTGCTGCTCATCGATAACCGGCTAAGCCCGGTGATTTTGATCAGCGAAATGTGGAAGTCTTATAATTCGTTTATTCTGCTCTCGGTGCCGTTCTTCGTGCTGTCGGCCAATCTGATGAACGCTGCGCGGATCACGGACCGGCTGGTGACGCTCGCACGAGCGTCGGTCGGTCATCTGCCGGGCGGTTTGGGCCAGATCAATGTGGTGGTGAGCATGCTCTTCGCGGGCGTGTCGGGGTCGTCCACGGCGGAGGCGGCGGGCATCGGGTCGCTGCTGATTCCGGCGATGAAAAAACAGGGCTACGACACGTCGTTTACCGTGGCGATCACGGCGTGCGCCGCGACGATGGGCGTCATTATTCCTCCCAGCATTTTGATGGTGGTGTGGGGCGGGATGATGTCGGTTTCGATCGGCGCGATGTTTCTCGCCGGAGTGGTGCCCGGCGTGATGATCGGGTTTTTCTTGATGGGGACGGTGTATGTTTACGCGAAGGTGCGCCGCTACCCGATGGCCCAACGCGCGTCGGCGAAGGAATTTTTCTCGGCGCTGCGCGGCGCAATCTTGGCGCTGATCACCCCGGCGATCATCGTCGGCGGAATTGTGGGTGGGTTCTTCACGCCGACGGAGGCTTCCGTGATCGCGGTGCTCTATGCCGCGGCGTTGGGCGGTCTCGTTTACCGCACGCTTGGGCGGAAGGAATTTGCCGCGGTGCTCCATGAGTCGGCGCGGCTGTCGGCCGTTTCGCTGTTCTGCATTGGGACGGCGTCAGCGTTTGGCTGGTTGCTCGCGTATTATCGGGTGCCGCAGGCTTTGGTCGGGGCGCTGGCGGGCTTCGCGACGGGTCCGATTTCGGCGGGTCTCTTGATCGCGTTGGCGTTTCTGATCATCGGGTGCTTCATCGATGCGATTCCGGCCATCATTATCATGGGCACGGTATTGCTGCCGCTGGCGCAGAATGCGGGCATGCACCCAATCCACTTCGCACTGATTGGAGTGATCTCTCTGGCCTTCGGCTTGGTGACGCCGCCCTACGGTCTGTGTCTGTTGATCGCCGCGAGCATCGGGCAAATCAAGGTCGTCGCGACGTTGAAGGACGTGGGTATCATCCTCGCGGCAATGTTGCTGGTGCTGCTCCTTGTGATCGTTTTCCCAGAGCTGGTGCTCTTCCTGCCGCGTTTGATCGCGCCGAAGTTTGCGGATTGAGGCGCCGAACATGGGTTTTGGTGGGTGAAGGTGCCTGCCAGTCACACTGCGAATTGCCAGAACTTGGACCCCGTTGGTTGTCGTGCGCTTTCCGCTGTCTCCTCCCAACTTGTCGCCTTGTCAGGAGTGGGAACGCGTGCAGGGTTTGCGCCATGCCAACTGTGACTGTAATCAGTCCGAAGAAAATCGTCCGCCGTCGCGCGAAGAAAAAAGTTTCCGCATTGAGAATCAAGGCTGAGCCGGGCAGTGCGCTCGCTGGTTTGGAACATTTGATCGGTTGCGCTTCCCTCCCGCGGGACTTGCGTCCCCGTCGGGAGATCCTCCGTGCCCGCTACCTCGCCGATCATAATACTTGATGCGGGTCCCTTGGTGGCGTTGGCGGATGCGCCCGACCCGCATCATCAATGGGCGGTAACGCTAATCGGAGGAACCGTCCTTTCATTGTCACGAGCGCGGCCGTCGCAGAAGCCACGCACCTGCTCAAGAATGTCCCGTTGGCTTTGTCATTTTTGGAGCAACTCGTGGCGAAGATGCACGTTGAAGATCCGGCCCCGGTCGCGGTGCTTTCGGAGATGCGCCGGTGGGACCAACGCATGGACTACGTGGATGCCTGCGCGGTGCTGTTGGCCCGACGCCACAAAGGCGCCGTGGTGCTCACCACCGACCATCGGGATTTTTCGGTCTATCGGGTCCCGTTTGTGTCGCCGAAAGGCGAGTTCCACGGTTGATTGTCTCCGGGGAGATGTCGGCGCAGTAGACGACCCACTGCGTCGCGTGCCACGCAGTAAATTGCCAACCCGGATCTCGATGGCCGGCACTTGAATGGGGTTTGGCTCGCCGCAATCCTGGCCCGGACCGCGCCCGCCAATCCCGGACAGTTGCACTGAGCGGGGTCGCGCCGTAGAGATCCCACCATGAACCTACCCCTCACCCGTCGCGCCGCCCTTAAATCGCTCGGTCTCGGCGCCGGCCTTTCCGCGTTGGGATTTCTTGACCGTGGCGCGCGCGCCGCCGATGCCGCGACCGCGCGCGTCAACAAGGGCGCGAAGCCCGTCACCATCACCAAGGTCCGCGCCATCACGTGCGCGACGCAAGGCTCGATCCGCTTCGTCGTCATCCGCGTCGACACGTCGGAGCCGGGGCTCTACGGGCTCGGTTGCGGCACCTACAACCAGCGGCCACTCACGGTCGTCACCGCCGTCAACGAATACCTCGATCCCTTCGCGCGCGGGCGCAACGTCGATGACATCGAGGACATCTGGCAGACCGCCTACACGAGTTCCTACTGGCGCAACGGGCCGGTGATGAACAACGCGCTCAGCGGACTCGACCTCGCGCTCTGGGACATCAAGGGCAAGCGCGCGGGCTTGCCGGTGTATCAGCTCATTGGCGGCCGTTCCCGGTTTGCGGTCGACACCTACACGCACTGCAGTGGCCTCGATCTGAATCAATTGGAGCAACAGGTGAAGATCCGCCAGGCGGAGGGGTTCCGTCACGTCCGTATCCAATTTGGGTCATACGGTTCTCAGCATCTGAATTCCAAGGCCAATTTCCGCGAGGCGGGATTTGGTCTGCCCGCGGACCAACACATGGATTCGCTGCCGTATTTGCAGGCGGTGCCCAAGATGTTCGCGCATATCCGGTCGACGTGCGGCGACCAGGTCGAACTGCTCCACGACATTCACGAGCGCATCGAACCGATCGAGGCCATCCGGCTGTGCAAGGAACTGGAACAGTATCGACCGTTCTTCATCGAGGATCCGCTCTCACCGGAGCAAAACGGCTGGTTCGCGCAACTGCGGGCGGCGACCACCGTGCCGCTCGCGATGGGCGAGTTGTTCAACAGCCCCCATGAGTGGGTGCCATTGATCAAGGACCGGCTCATCGACTTCTTGCGCGTGCACCTCACGCAGGCGGGCGGCTTCACGCCGACGCGGAAGATCGCAGCGTTGGCGGAATGGTTTGGCGTGCGCAGTGCCTGGCACGGACCGGGGGATCTCTGTCCAATCGGCCACGCGGCGAGTCTCCATCTCGATCTGAACATCCACAACTTCGGCATCCAGGAATCGATCAACTTCAACGATGCGACCCGCGAGGTTTTCCCCGGCACGCACACCTTGAAGAACGGCTACGCGATCGTGAACGAGGCTCCCGGCTGGGGCGTGGACTTTGACGAGGAGAAGGCGAAGAAGTATCCGTTGCCCGCCCATCCCGGTTATTGGGAGCCCGTGCGTCGGCGCGACGGCACGGCGGTCAGACCGTAGGCGTGGCGTGATCGAGCGGACGGTGGCGGGGGCGCGTGAATTCGCAGAGAGGAAAACGCAGCTCGCTCAGGCGAGGATGTCGTGGAGGACGTGGCCGTGGACGTCGGTGAGGCGGAAGTTTCTTCCGCCGGAGAGGTAGGTGAGGTTGGTGTGGTCGAGGCCGAGGAGGTGCAGAACCGTGGCCCAGAGGTCGTAAACGGTCGTGGGTTGGTCGACGACGTGATAGCCGAGGTCGTCGGTGGCGCCGTAGATTGTGCCGCCTTTGACGCCGCCGCCGGCGAGCCAGATGGAAAACCCGTAGGGGTTGTGGTCGCGGCCGTTACTACCCTGCGAAAACGGGGTGCGGCCGAATTCGCCGGCCCAGATGACGAGTGTTTCGTCGAGGAGGCCGCGTTGCTTGAGATCGGTCATGAGCGCTGCGATGGGTTGGTCGACTTGGTTGGCCATGGCGGCGTGACCTTTGTGCAACTCGCCGTGTTGGTCCCAAGGGTTCGGTGCGCCGCCCTGACCAATTTTTTCGTTGATGCAGCTGAGCTCGACGAAGCGCACGCCGCGCTCGATGAGGCGGCGCGCGAGCAGGCACTGGCGGGCGTAGGCGGCTTTTTGCGGATGCGGGTCGTCGAGGCCGTAGAGCGTTTTCGTCGCAGCGGACTCACCGGAAAGATTCACGAGCTCGGGCACGGCGGACTGCATGCGGTAGGCGGTCTCGTAGTTGCGCACGGCGGCTTCCACCTGCGCGTCGCCGGCGGAGCGGCCGAGAAATTCCGTGTCGGCCTCGCGCACGAAATCGAGCCGGCCGCGCTGCACGGCGTCGCGCTCACGCGGCGTGATGTTGGGGACGGCGTCCGCGGCGTCGGCGTTGATGATCGAGGCCTGGTGTTGGGCGGGGAGATAGCCGTTGCTGAACAGGCCGACGCCGCCGTGGGGCGCAATGGCGCCGCCGCTTTGGAGGACGACGAACCCGGGGAGATCGTGATTGGTGGAGCCGAGCCCGTAGTTGATCCAGGCGCCGGCGCTGGGGTGACCCATGGTGGGAAAACCGGTGTGGAAAAAATAGTTTCCCTGCGCGTGTTCGTTGACCTTGGACGTCATGGAACGGATCACGGCGAGATCGTCGGCGCAGGCTTCGGCGATCTGGGGAAACATCGAACTGATCGGGATGCCGCTTGCGCCGTAGTGGCGAAACTCGAAAGGGCTCGGGAAAATCTGGCCGTTCTTGTTGAACATCGTGCGCTCCACTTTCACGGGCATCGGCTGGCCCGCCAATTTAGCGAGGAGCGGCTTGGGGTCGAAGGAGTCGAGGTGCGAGACGCCGCCCGACATGTAGAGGAAGATGACGTTTTTCGCGCGAGGCTTGAAGTCGGGCGCGGGATTGCGGAGGGCCGCGTAGCCCTTCTGCGCGAGGAGGCCGGAGAGCGCCAGGTAGCCGAAACCGGTGGAACAACGGCGGAGCATTTCGCGGCGGGTCAGCGGGGGGTGCATGGGAGTGGCGGGGGCAGCGGAAACTAGCGGATGAAAATGAACTCTTTCAAATTGAAGACAGCGTGCGCGAGGTCGGCCCACGGGGTGGGGGCGGCAGGTGGCGAGGACACGGCAGAGGGCGGAGAAGCGGATGTGTTCTGCGTGGAGGCCCACTCGAGGAAGCGTTGGGACCGTTCGATCTCCACGGTGGTGGGTGGGCGGGCGAGGGCTTGGAGAAACAGGGCGTGGATGCGGGCGGCAGAGTCAGGGAGGGCTGGGTCAGGTTCGAGGCGGCGCGCCCAGTGTTCGGCGAGTTCGCGGACGAAGGGATCGTTGAGCATGGTGAGCGACTGGCCGGGAACGTTGGTGACGTCGCGACGGCCGGTGGGGCCGGAGGGCACGGGGGCGTCGAAGGTAGAGAGAAACGGGTCGAGGTCGTTGCGCTTCACGCGCAGGTAAACGCTCCGGCGCGGGGCGCGGCTCAACACCGGCGGGCCGCCCATGGCGTCGAGTTTCAGATCGCCGGAGACGGCGAGCAGGGTGTCGCGAATGGCTTCGGCTTCGAGGCGACGGACCGAGGCGTGAGAAAGGAAGATGTTATCGGGATCGATTTCACGGGACCCGGCAGGGGGCGTGCTCGCCAACTGCCATGTATCCGAAGTGACGAGAAAACGGATGAGGGCCTTGAGTGAGTAGCCGTGTTCGACGAACCAAGTCGCCAGGAAGTCCAGCAGCTCGGGGTGCGTAGGTGCCTCGCCCATGCGGCCGAAATTGTCGGGCGTCGGGACGAGGCCGCGACCGAAGAGGTGGTGCCACACGCGGTTCACGATGACGCGGGCAGTGAGGGGGTTGTCGGCGCGGAGGATATCTTCGGCGAGGGCGCGGCGACCGCTTTCGCCGGTGGAATAAGGTTTCGCATCGATGGCTTCGAGGAAGCGGCGCGGGACGAGCTCGCCGGGTTGTTTGTGATTGCCGCGGTGGAAGAGCGGTTGATCGACGGCACCCGTTTCGATCACGCCCGGAGCGCGGGTTGGCTCGCGGAGCGCGGATTCTAGCGCTCGATAGGCGGTGAGGAGCGGCTGGATCGTGGGGAGATCTGCCGGATCATTCCGGAGAAGTCCGGCGCGCATGAGGTGATCGAGGAGGAGGGCTTGGGCGTCGTTGATGCGTTCGTCGCGCCAGGCTTCCACGCTTGCACGCGCGGCGACGGCGTAAGCGTTCGCGAGAACGTTGATGGTGGTGAGTTCGCGGTCTCCGAGGGCTGAAAGAATGGGCGCGGTGAATTCCCAGTCGCCCGCGGGAGCGGGTTCGCCGGTTTTGGTCAGGGCGACGGCTGAGACGCCGAACCAGGAGCGCGTGGCTTTGGCATCGGCGAGCACGGGATGATCGGCGGCAGTGGTGAGCTCGACGTGGACTTGGTCGCCTTCCCAGTATTCGAGCGGGAGCTTGATCCACTGTTGCTGCGCTTGTTTGAGTTTTTGGACCGGGTAGATCGTCCCGTCGCGCGGATAATTCTGGACGACGAAGCGCGCGATGGCGGCCCCTTCGCCGGCGACGCGGAGCCAGAGGTCGTGTTTCGCGGCGAGCATGAACTTTGGCGAGAGCAGGACGGCGCGGTCTTTCGTCGAGAGCAGATGCGAGTAGACGCCGGCCGGGTAAATGCCAGCGAGCACGCGGTCGCCGTCGGGCGCGATGGCGAAGGCACCGGCGGCGCTGACCGTGGTGGCGCCGTTACCATCACGACGCCACGTGGCGAAGTCGGCAGCGCGGGTAAGATCCCAGTATTGCGCAGAGGAGTGCTCGGGTGACCGCGAGACCGCGGCGGCTTTTTTGCGCCATGCCGATCGTGCGTCAGCGGGTGTTTCAGATTGGCGGAGAGTCCAAAACGGATGGAGGACTGACGCCGGGTCTTTGGCCTCGTCGATGGCTTTCGTGAGCGCGGGGGTGGGAGTGGCGAATTTTTCGGCGAGGCCGTCGGCGTCCAGCCGCCAGGCGTCCGCGAGGGATTGGCGGATCGCGTCTTTGGTTTTTTCGAGTTCGGCGCGGCGCGGACCCTCGGTGGGGTCGGGGGAGTCGACGGCGACGGTGGCCGGTGCGGACGAGGTGAAGATGCCATACCAGCTGGAGAAATCTCTTTGGCTGATCGGATCGAATTTGTGGTTGTGGCACCGAGCGCAGGTTACGGTCAGGCCGAGGAAAGTTTTGGAAACGACGTTGATCTGGTCGTCGGTGAAACGCATTTTCTCCTCGAGCGCGTCGACGGGCGCGAAGCCATGGAGGACCATGCGGAGATGGCCGATGCCGAGGGCGGACTCGTTGAGGCCGAGGGTGGGGTTAAGGCGGGGCTTTTCGAGGAGGTCGCCGGCGAGGTGTTCGCGCACGAGTTGGTCATAGGGGACGTCCGCGTTGAAAGCACGGATGAGGTAGTCCCGATAACGCCACGCGTAGGGCACGGGCGCATCGCCCTCGCTGCCGTGGGAATCCGCATAGCGCGTCCAATCCATCCAATGACGCGCCCAGCGTTCACCCAAACGGGGCGACGCAAGTAGCGCGTCGACTTGGTGGGCGAAGGCGTCGGTGCGTGAGTCGGCGGTGAAAGCCGCGAGTTCGGCCGGGGTCGGCGGAAGGCCGCGCAGGGCGAAACTCAGGCGGCGCAGGAGGGTGGGCGTGTCGGCGAGCGGGGCGCGGGTGAGCTTGGCCTCGGCGAGTTTGACTGCGAGGAAGCGGTCGACGGGATGTGGGCTCGCGTGGGCTGCGGTGGGCTTTGGTACGTTGGGCGCTTGGATCGGACGGAAACTCCACCAATTCTTGCGGCGTTGCAGGACGGCGTCCCAGTCGGTTTCGGCGGCGACCTGCGCGTCGGTTGGTGGCGAGTCACGCGGATCGGGTGCGCCCATCTTAATCCAACGTTCGAAATCGGCGATAACCGCAGGCTCAAGTTTCGCACCGGCCTTCGGCATCATGAGGTCGTCGCTCGTGTGGCGAATCGCCTGCAAGAGCAAACTCGCGGCGGGATCGCCCGGGACGATGACGCGCCCGGAGTCGCCACCGTCGAGGAGCGCTTGGCGGTGGTCGAGGGCGAGGGCGGCTTTGCGTTTCCCGCCCGTGCGGTGGCACTCGTAGCAATCTTGCGCGAGGACGGGGCGGATTTTGGCTTCGAAGAATTCTACTTCGGTGGCCAGCAGAGCCGCGTGGGCGGTCGGTGAGGGTGCGCCCGCGACCGACATGGCGGCAATTATGACGAGTAGAAGTGGGGGGCGTGGAGGGCGGGGTGGCACGGGGTGGGTTCAGCCCGAGAGCCGACGGTGCAAAAGTGAATGAGTCGCTTCGCGAGACTCAAGATTCGATGTTTGGTGGGTGTCGGACGGAATCTCGGACCGCCGGGTTTGACCGTGGCGGGGGCGACCTCGCTGCGCGCGATCACTACGCGGTCGCGGCTGGCACGTGGGTGCGGCGGAGTTCGGCGAGGCGGAGCGCGGCGGCTTGCAGAGCGCGGAGGGTTTCGACTTGGCGCTGGGTGGCGGGGTCGTCGGACCGGATGATACGCGGCGCGCGGAGGGCTTGGAGCGTGGTCGCGACCGCTTCGTCGGCGATGGCGTGGAGATTGGAATCGGCGGGCGTGGCGTCGGAATTTTTTTCCGGGTCGAGTTGCTCGAGGAGAAATTCGGCGAGGAAGTGCGGTTGGCGCAGACGGTAGAGTTGCGCGCCGAAATGATAGAGGCGGGCAGCGAGCGGGCGGAAGTGGGGCACGCCGCGTTGCTCCCATTGGCCGACGAGGGCGAGGCCATCGTCGATGAGGTCGCCGGCTTCTTCGGTCAGATCGCGGGCAAGTTCAGGATCGGACACAGCAAAGATGAGATGGCCGAGCGCGTCACAACGGGCGCGACGGGCGAGCAGGGAAATCTCTGCGGCCGCAGGATGCTGCGAGGGAAGATCGTCGCGGGAGATGACCTCGAGCGCCTGAGTCGCGGCCTCGCGGGCGATCGAGTAGCGCCGGGCGAGGGCCGGCGAATCGAGGAGCGTGTTGGCGAGATTCATCCACGCGCCGGCGAGATTGAGTCGATGATTGAAAACGGCTTCGGGGGTGGTGGCAGGCGAAGGATCGAGCGGGAGCGTCTGGAGGACGGCGAGGGCGGCGCGGTGGGAGTCGACGGCGGCCGCGAGGGCGTCGGGTGTGCCTTGGCGATGGAAGGCGTGGCCACGATTGATCCAGGCGGCGCCGCAGGTATTTTGGGCGGCGGGTTGCGCGGCGAAGTCAGGCGAGGTGAGGAGGGCGATCGCGGCGTCGTAGGCGACAACGGAGGCGGTGAGCGCGTCGGGGGAGGCGAGTTGTTGGAGGGTGTTGCCGTGATTGAGATGGGCGAGAGCGAGGTCGCGGCGAAGCGCGAGATCTGTGGTGGGCCGGGCGCGGAGCAGGGTGATCGCGCATTCGTAGGCGCGGGCGGCTTCGGCGAGCGACTCGGGTGTCGCCTGGGCGGCGAGGGCTTGGGCACGGGCGAGCCAAGCGGCGGCATCGGGAGGAGTGGTGGAGTCGGGCGACGGCATGAGGGCTCGTGACGCTTGGCTACCGGGTAGCGAGGTCAATGCAGAGTCCTCAATCGTGGTGAAAATTAACGGCGAGGCCGAGTGTGACTCACGGCGTGATCACGCGATTGACGAGGCTCACGGAAACGAGGTGCCGCGCGGAGCCGAGTTCGATTTCGAGTGGGACGAGATGACTTGGGGGCTGCGGGGTGCCTGCCGGGGCGTGGTTGAGCCAATCGGCGCCGTTAAAAACCAGCTCGAACTCGAGGCGTCCACCGCGGGCGAAGCCGGATTCGTCGGTGTTGTTGATGCGGAGCCACGCTTGGGCGCCTTTGCCGATGCCGTTGGAGTTAAGCTGGACGGTGGTTTCACGGCTGCCAAGGCGGAGGCGGACATGCTGGCCGTTGACGGCGAAATCCTCGGGAGCACTCATTACGCCGAGCACAACGACTTCCGCGCGGGCGGGCTTGACGATCAGATTCAGCAGCGCCTCGGAGCGGTCGATGCGGATCGAACGGGATGCGACGGGCAGTCCGAGAAAGGCGTCGGCGGGTGCGCGACTGACGCCGACGCTGTCGCGGGGCAACACGTTGATGCGGGCGAACATTCCTTCGCGCATGTGCTCGGCGACGTGACAATGGTAGAGCCACGTACCGATGTTGTCGGCGAGGAGATCAGCCACCTTCATCGATGCGGGGAGCAGTTCGACGACATCGGTGCGCCGGCCACTTTCGACCACGCGGAGTCCGTGCCAGTGCGGAGTGTGGAGATCTTCCTCGGAGCCAAGGGAAAAAAGATACCAGCGCGTGCGCTCGCCCTCGTTCAGGTCGAGGCCGGGGAGGTTGCCGTAAATCCGACCGTTGATGGCGTAGCGGGCGCCTTCATGGGTGCGTTGTTGGGCCTGGGCCCAGTCGAGTGGCGTGGGCGTGGCGGCGAGTGCTTCGGCGGAGGCGACGGTGGGAGGAGACCCGGGAGGAGCGGAAGCTGCGGCGGTCGCGGTGGCCGGGCCTTGACCGCTTTCGTTGAAAATCATGAACAGAGTCGCGAATTCGCGATCAACGTCGGCGGGCGTGCCGTCGGGCCGGGCGCGTTGCGGATCGGTGACAATGATGCTGCCGATCAGGCCGAGATTGGTCTCGGTGTCTCCGTCCACGTGACTATGATACAGCCACGCTTTTGAACTTGGCTCGGTGGGGAGCGGACCGGAAGCTTCGTCGAGTTGCCAGACGTAGGTGAACTTCGCGCCAGGAGCGACGGCGGCGCCGCGGCCGGGACTGGGGCGGTAGTAGGCACCTTCACTGTCTTTGTCGTAGCGCACACCGTGGGGGTGAAGTGAGGCGGGCTGAGCGGTGCGATTGAGCAACGTGATGGCGAGATATTCGCCCACGACGCCACGCAGCACGGGGCCGAGGACGCCGAGGGAGGGATTGGTGAGTGCGCGAACCGTGAAGGTGGCGTCGGTGTATTGGAAGTAGCGGAGCTTGGTGCGGGAGCGGTTGGCGACGACAGCGGGCGGGAGCGTGAAGCCGCACAGGTCGTCGCGACCAGACGGCGCGAAGTCCCACGGCACAATTTCAGCGGCGATGAAATAGCGGCGGGTTTTGAGCGGATCGGGCGCGGTGCCGAAGAACGTGCCGCCGGTGTCGCCGGTTTCCACGGTCACGGTCGGGCGGATGACGCGCGGTTCGTCGCCACTGGCGGCCAGGCGTGCGCAAGTCAGGAGTGCGCAGGCGGCAGCGATGGGCCAGAGGCGGTGATTCATGCGGAGAAAATGCGCCGGCCTCGCGCGGTGGGCAAGGCGGCAGCAGCGGTGCGGTGGCGGCAGGCCGTCCAGCGCAGGTTTGGGTGCCAATGGTTCGGGCGCGTTGCTCGTACGGAATGCTCAAAAAAAGTGTCACGTATTACGTGACACTCGCTCGGGGAACTGGCTGACGCTGGCGAGCCAGATGCACAGGGCTGAATGGACGAGGCGTTTTCGCTCGGGCGGCTCAGAACCGTGTGGTGACGCCAAGGCGGAGGGCGCGGGGCGAGCCGGGCATGATGTTGGTATTGCTGTGCGCGGAGGAATAGTAAGCGCGGTCGAGGAGGTTCTCGACGTTGAGCTGGGCGCGGAAGCGGGCGTTGAAACGGTAGAAGAGCGCGGCATCGAAGCGCACGAAACTCGGCACGCGGACGGCGTGGTCGGTCGAGGCGAAGAGTTCGTCGCGGTAGATGGTGCCGAAGCCGAGGCCCCATTGTGAATTTACGTCGTAACGGTTCCAGAGGGAGAGGGTGTGGCGGGGGAGTTGGGCGAGGCGGGCGCCGGCGACGACCGAGGCGGACTGCGTGGTGCGGATGATGCCGTCTTGATAGGCGTAGCCGCCGACGACGCTCCAGTGTTGGGCGAGGCGACCGGTGAGGCCGAGTTCGAGGCCTTGGGCGCGTTGGCCGTCGACGAGGAGCGACTTCGTCGGGTCGGCGGGATCGCTGATGGCGACGTTGCGACGGTCGAGACGGTAGGCGGCGGCGGTGAAGGCGAGATCGTGCTGGAAATCCCACTTCACGCCGAGTTCGAGATTGGTGAATTTCTCGGGCGCGAGGGAGCGGTTCGCGAGGCTGAGGGAGGATAATTGCTCGCCGGCGCGGGGCACGAAGGAGGTGCTGTAGCTCGTGTAAACGGAGACGTGGTCGGCGGCTTTATAGATCAGACCGGCGCGCGGGGAGATGAGGCGATCAGTCTGGTCGACAGAGGCGCCAGTGCGATTGTTGCGGAAATCGACGGCGAGGGTTTCGAGGCGCACGCCGGCGATGGCCTGGAGGGCGGGCAGCAGGGTGACCTGATCCTGTGCGTAAACGGCGAAAGTTTTGGCGACGCCGTGGTTATCGGCATCGGTGGCATTCGGACGGAAGGAGAGGGGCAGCGAAATCCGCGGGGTGGCGAGCGGGGCGTTGACGGTGGTGGTGGTCGGGCTGAGCGAGGTGAAGTAACCGGTGAGGCGGAGATTGTCGGTGGTCTGGCGGGCGAGTTCGAGTCCGGTGAGTACTTGGTGACGCACGGTGCCGGCGGCGAACGGCAGGACAACGTCGGTTTGGTTGAACAGATTGTCGCGGTCGGTGGCGTTGTTGTAGGCAGAGAGGGCAACGGTGGTCCCGGCGGTGTTCACGGTGCCGGGATAGACATTTTGATAGAATTTGTTGTAGCGGCCAAAGCGCGTGTGGCTGCGCAGCGTGATGCGATTCGCGAACGCGTGATCGAAGATCGTGTGGGCCGTGTTGACGGTGGCGCGGGAAGGGCTTTGTGCAGGATCGCCGAAAAAGGTCGAGGCGGCGGTCCGCACAGGGCGACCTTGGAGGGAGGATACACCGCGGTCAGCGACACGGGCGTCGTGGAAATGTTCGACGCCGGCACGGAGTGTGGTGCGGGCGGCGAGGCGCCACGTGAGGGTGGGGTTGACCCCGTAGCGGCGAAGCGTGACGCCGTCCCGGTAGCTGCCGGAGTCTTCGTTGAGGGCCGTGATGCGGTAGGCGAGGGTGGGCGTGGCGGCGGCGCCGAGGTCGAGCGTGGCGCGATACTGATCCCACGAGCCGGCAGTGAGGGAGAGTGCGCGGGTCGGGGTGCCGTTGGCCTGTTTGGTGACACGGTTGATGAGGCCGCCGGAGCCGCCGCGGCCGAAGATCATCGCGTTGGGGCCCTTCAGGACTTCGACGCGGTCGACGGTGTAGAGGTCGCGGAAATATTGGACGTCGTCGCGGACGCCATCGACGAAGAAGTCAGCGGTGGTCGAGTTGCCGCGGAGGACGGGCGTGTCGCGATTGCCCTCGCCTTGGGCAATGCCGGCGCCGGGCACGTAGCGGGTAACATCGCCGATGCCGTTCATCGCCTGGTCGTCAATGAGCTCGCGGGTGACGACGCTGATGGACTGCGGGACGTTGACGAGGGCGGTGTCGGTCTTGGTGGCGGTGACGCTGCGTTGGCTGGAGTAGGTTTTCTCCCGTTGGTCGCTGACCTGAAATTTTTCAAGGAGCACGGTTTCTTCCTTGGGGGGAAGGTAACTGGGCGTCGTCGCGTTTTGCGCGCTGGCGGAGGCGGCGAGGCCGAGCGGGAGCGCCGCAAGGGCAAGCAGACGAAGCGAGGTGGTGGTGGTGGTTTTCATGTTGAAAAAGAAAAATGGCGGGGCTCGCACCGTTCGGACACGCCGAGCAGCGGACGGAAACTCGAAGGAGCGGAGAGCAGGGCCGGTTCGCCGCGCAGGACGGAACTCGGAGGAAAATCGTCGGCGTTCGGGGATCGGCCGGAAAACTCAAGGCACGCTAGGCGCGCAACAGAAACGAGGAACGATGGGACGTGGGGTGGGACGAACAGCCAGCGAGCGGAGACGTCCCCGGGCACTGAAGTGCCGTCCGCGCGTTGGGGTGAATGGGCGGTGGGAGCGGGGGGGCCCACGGCGAAAGGGAAACGATGGCAGCGCATGGCGTCGGAGACGACGTGGATGGGACAGGAGAAGGCGAAGGCAGCAGCCGGGAACTCGGCCAAGTGGGTTGGGGTGTCCGAGGGTGTGGCGCAAACGGCAAGCGGTGCGAGGGAGGTGCGTGGGGCGGCGAGGTCGTCAGCCACAGAACCCAGACGCGGTGAAGATAGATCGAACCGCTCGCGATAAAGACGGACAAGTTGGGCAAAAAGGGAAAACCGGGGTGAAGAAAATGAGCTCGGTGCGGTGGTCTGAGCGGTGGTCGGGCCGGAGTTCGGGCTCGCTGCTTCCGGCTGTGAACGGGCCGCAAATCGCGAAATCCCAGCGACAGTGGCGAGCGCGATGAGCGCGGCGCACTGGGCGGATCGGATGGCGCAGGCACTCGGAAACATGGCTATTGCTAATGAGACTTAGTCGCTATTGCACAAGTTGAAATGGTTTCGATTTATATAAAACATTGAACAAAGCCGCTATATATTGGTTTCAGGGCGGCCATAGCGAACTCGGAGCGATGAACCCACGGGTTGATCGGCCGGGAGTAGATTTGTCGCATGAACCAACTTGGGTGGAGCATACTGGTCCGTTGGTTTTCGGTGGCTGGGTGGAATACGCGGCCGGCGAGGGTGCCGCTCGCAAGGCTGATTTGGGCGCGAAGGCTCAAGCGGAGGATAACTGCGCAAGCGAGTGCGAGAACGCGCCGTGCGGTCGCATTGAAGCGAGTGGTCTTCTTCTAAAGGGTAGTGGGAATGGGACCGCGCCAAACCAATAGACGCGGTTGGGGTGAGCGACGGAGCGAGCCGAGGTCGGGGTAATCAGATCAGATGGGGACAGAAGGAGCTTTGACGGTGATGGCGTTGAGGCGGAAAGCGTGCACGGAATCGGTGAGGCCCTTGAGCCGCATGTCGGGCAGACTGGTGACTTCGGCGCGGTCAGCGAGCCGTTCACGCGTGTTTTCGTCGATCAGGATCTCCATGCTGCCGGCTTGCTGGCAAAGCCGCGAGGCGAGGTTCACGCGTTCGCCGATGACGGTGTAACTGACGCGGTCCGAAGAGCCCATGCATCCGGCGACGACCGTGCCGGTGGTGATGGCGATGCCGATGTGGATTTGGTGGGCGGAAGTGCGGTTGAGTTCGGCGCGGGCAGCCAGGAGGCGGAGGGCGCATTGGGCAGCGTGCAAGGCATCGTCGCCGTAACTCTTCGGAGCGCCGAAGAGGGCCATGAGCATGTCGCCGACGTATTTGTCGACGACGCCCTCGTGTTGATAGACGATGCGGGTGAGCGCGGTCATGTGCTCGTTGAGCACGGCGACAATCTTTTGCGGAGGCATCGACTGCGTGAGGGTGGAGAAGCCGCGGATGTCGCAAAAAATGATGCTAACCTCACGCGTTTCGCCACTGAGGGCGAGCGGACTTTGCAGGAGCTGTTCGGCGACCTCGCGATCGGCCATCAGGTTGAGGAGGTGGTGATATTTTTCCTTTTGGGCGAGGCCCTCGGCCATGGCGTTGAATGATTCGGCGAGCTGGCCGAACTCGTCGCGCTGCCGCACGGGCACGCGAACGGCGAAATTATTCTTTTGAATCTCGGCGGTGCCGGCGACGAGCTGGCGGATGGGCACGGTGAAATTGTGGGTAATGACCATGCACAGAATCAGAGCGCCCAACAGCGTCAGAGCTGAAAGTGCGAGGATTTGGCGACGTAGGTCGCGTTCGGCTTCGTGGGCGTTTTTCCACGAGTAGAGGCCGACCTTGTAGGCCGCGGGCAACGAAGAGTCCGGGTTTATTTTTGCGTAGAAAACGCGCTGCGGCACCCCGCCGAGCTGGATGATGAAATCGGGTTGGGCCTCATTCGGGTGATCCGCGAGTTCGCGGGGCAGGAGCCGGGTGAGTTCGGCGCGGGCGCCCTGGTCGACGATGGTGCGGGTATGCAGCGTGTCGTAGAGCCAGACGCCGTTGTCGATATCGCTGACGTCGCTCAGGGTTTGCTCGCCGCGATCAAAGTAGGGGAAGGCGATGGCGAGGAGGGCGAGTAACTCCTGGGTTTCGGGATCGAGGACGGGCGTGACGACGACTTCGAGCAGGCGCTTGCGGCCCTTTTCGAATTCGACGTCGAAGTAGCCAACTTGCTGCGCAGGGAGAGAGCGCAAGGTGGTGATCAACGCGGTCAGTTGCTGCTGAAAGGAATGGCGCGCCTCACTGCGGAGGTAGGGTTTCCAGCGAGGGTTGGTGGGTTCGAGCGGTTTGCCGGTTTGATCGAGAAAGACGACGAAGGCCGCTTCACGGACGCGGGCCGCCGGCGCCTGTTTGCCGGCTGGGCGGCTGGTTTTCGCGATGGCCGGTGCCGGGGCGAGGGGCGCCATAGGTGTCCTGGCGGTGGGCGGGACAGGCGTGGCCGTGGCGCGTTGCGCGGCAGCGACATCTTCGGGGCCCCGCTCGAGTTCGCCGCCAAGCACCTTACGGAGTTCTTCGCGAGCTTGGCGGTAGAGTTGGTCGCCATCGCGCGATTGGAGTGCGATCACGAAGGCCGGAGAATCGGCGAGTTCTCGGGCGCGGCGTTTGACCTCGCTCAGACGGTTTTCCTGCTCCTTCGGGATGTACTTGATCTGGGCCTGAATACTGTCGTCGAACAACCCCTCATAGGCCTCTCGCATTTTTTCCTGCGTGACCAGGAGAGTGGTGGCCGACCCGATCGCGACGAGGGTGACCATGGACAGCAGCAGCTTGTTACGAAAACTCAGGAGAGGCATAGCGGGTGCATCGCTTGGCAAAACGTTCAGAGGCCGACCACGTTCATTGAGCCGCCAACGTGCAGCAACTTTTCAAACGGCACCAGTGCGAAAGGTGGAATCCCCCGAATTCCCGCGCCAGTGGTTCTACGACCCGGGTCGACGCTGCCGATTTAGAAACGGATATGGGAGATGCTGGCTTTGTTGGGGAAATTGGCGAGGCCGGTGAGTTGGCGCGTGGGCGGGTCGTAGACCAAGATGCCCGTGTCGGTGGCGAAAAGTACATAGGCGTCGGTGGAGCCGTCGGCCGGGAGGTCGCCCCAAGCGAGGGCGCGTTGGCAGATGAGCACGCCGATCGGCATCGCGAGGTTGGGGCCGCGTTCGCGCAGGGCGGCGAGGGAGGTCGCGACAGACAAGAGGCGGGCGAAGACCGCACCGTCGTAGGGTTGCGTCCGGGCGCGGGGTAAATCGAAGCCGACAGACTGGCAGGCTGATTCGAGCCAGGCGGCCAAGGAGCCAAGGGAATCGCCACGCAGGAGGGCGTAGTCGTTGTCGAAGGCTTCGAAGCTTTCGGAATTGTGCACGCCGCCGCGGTGGAGTTCGCGCAGCAGCCGGTTGGAACTGAATTCCTTCGGCGGCCCACCGTCGCGCACCAGGACGGGCAAGGGGAAGGCGGGTAGTTGCCAGTTGCCCGGAGCGGCGGCGGCGGCGAGGGCTGATGCGACGAAGAGTAAAATGTGCCGGGCGCGTCGCATCGCCTAAAAATAAACCTCCTCGATCGTGTGGCGGTTGGGGAACTCGCGGAGCGCAATCAACGTGCCGTCCTGCGGCTCAAGCACAAAGAGGCCTTGGGTGGTGCCGACCATCACGACGGCGTGGGCACCGCCGGCGCGGATGCCGGCGAAACGGTTGCGGTAGTGGACGGTGGCCCAGCCGATGCAGAACGAGCCGCGGACTTCGCCGGCTTGTAGCGCGAGCAGATCGGCAAACGCGACGAAGCAGTTCGCGTAGTTGTCGCAGTCGAAGAGTTGGTCTTCGAAATGAATCTTGAGAGGCTTCTGCACACTGCGGAACCAGCTTTTGAAATCGACGAGCCAACGGTGGTCGGGCCGCAGCAGTTTGCCCCGGATGCTGTTCACGCGTGGCGGGGTGTCGGTGATTTTGGCGAGCTCCGCTTTGATGTCCTCGACCGACCACAACGTTGACTCGTGGTTTTTCCCCCACGCCGGTGGTGGAGGCAGGGAAATCAGGGCCTGCCGTGCGAGCGAGGCGAGATCCGGCACGATGTGGCCGTCCCGGGTGTCCGCGGCGCGGGCCGGCGCGAAAACCGCGAGCAAAATCCCGCCGGCCAGGAGCCGGAGAAAGGCGGTCCCCCACCGGCCGGAACTGGCGTGGTGGGTGGGCGTGAGGTGGGCGCTGGGAGGCTTCACGGGCAGTGCGGTGGCGGTTTTTACTTCAAAACGGGATCGATTGTGCCGATGGAACGAGATTACCTATCGGCACAAAGGCGCGTCAACGAAGGGCTTCATTTACCTTCGGTGCTCGCGCCGAACCGCCGAATTTTCCACCATCCACTCATGCGCCCTTCGTTTTTCAACAGCCTGCCGGTCCGGCTGGCTGGGCTGATCTTGCTGCTGAGCGGGTTGACGCTGCTGGTCCTGACGGAGCTGAACCGTCGGGCGGTGGAGCGCATTCTGCTGGAGCAGGCGGAGGTGCAGGCGGCGGCGGCGGCCTCGGCCGTGGTGGACGGGCTTGACACCGTGATCGGCTCGGTGGAGCGCCTGGCCCGCTTTGTGGCGCGCGATTTGGAAGGCCGCCCCTTGACGGCGGCGGAGGTGGAGAAGGTCGCCCGCAATGTGGTGATCGACAGTCCGAATATTTACGGGTGCGTCATTGCGTTTGAACCCCGCGCGCTGGAGGCGGCGACGGAACGCGCCGGGCTTTACGTGCATCGCTCCACGACCGTGAGCCGGTTCGTGGTGCGCGATTTGACGGCGCCCGATCAGACCTACTGGACGAGGGACTGGTATCGCGAGGTGATCGACAAGGCGCAGGCGGTGTGGAGCGAGCCGTTCTTCGACCGGGGCGGCACGGACCGGAATGTTGTGCGGGTGGCGGTGCCGTTTTTCCGCACGGTCGGCGAGGACCGTGTTCCGATCGGGATCGTGGCCGCGTTGATCGACTTGGACTGGCTGCGGCGGCTGGCGAATGTCAGCGAATTTTCCGATACGAGTTATACGATTATTTTTTCGCGAACCGGCCGGCTGGTGATTCACCCGAAACCGAACTACGTGATCGCGGAGACCCTCGAAACGCTGGCGGAAAAAACGAACACACCGGAGCTGGTGACGATTCAGCAAAATATCGTGGCGAAGCGGCAGGGCGCGCTGCGCTACACCGAGATGGTGCCGCCGCGCCGCGTGCATGCGAATTACAAACCGACCAAAGTGGCCGGTTGGGGCGTGATTGTGGGTTACGACGAAGCGGAGTTTTTGAAGACGCAGCGGGATTTCCGCCGGATCACCGTGGTGTTCCTCGGCGCGCTGCTGGCGGTGTTGGCGGGCGTGGTGATTTTTGTCACGCGCTTTGCGTTGCAGCCGCTCGGCCAGCTGGCGGTCGCGGCGGACGAGATCGCCCGGCAAAATCTCGATTGCAAAGTCGCCGAACCAAAACGGAGCGACGAGGTCGGCCTGCTCACCCGCTCCTTCCGCAGCATGCGCGATGCGTTGAAGGAGCAACACCTGGAGCGGCGCTGGGCCAGCCAGTCGCTCGAGCACCAACTGCATTACAATCGACTCATCATTAATTCCATCAGCGACCTCGTGTTCGTGCTGACCAAGTCGCTGAATATTTCCCGGATCAATCCGGCGGTGGTGCGGCTCACGGGTTTCACCGAAGTCGAACTCCTCAAGACACCACTTGGACGGCAGGTGCGGCTCATGCCACCGAGCGGATCGACCAACCCACCGGCGCCGGATACGTTGATCGTGGCCTTGAAGGACGGAAGAATCATGGAAGATATACCAGTACTGATCACCGGCAAAGACGGCGCGGAAACCGCGGCGCTCCTGACCCTAGTGCCCCTGCGCGACAACAACCGCGTGGTCGGGGGAGTCGTGACGTTGCGGGTCGTGCCGTCGGTCGAATGAGTGCCCGTAGCGGTAACAATCTATCAAGCATCCTATGACCAAGCATATTTTGACCATCGATGATGAGGCCGCGATCCTTGACCTGCTGAGGGAAGCGTTGACGGCCGCCGGCTTCCAGGTGACCGGGGTCAGCACGCTCGAGGAGGCGTTGCGCGTAGTGCGCGACGATCCACCGAACCTCATTATCACGGATCTGCAGCTTGAGGATACCGACGGGTTCGAGGTGATCGACCACCTCAAGGAGGTTGCGCCGGCGATCCCGATCATTCTCCTGACCGGTATGCTATTCGACGCGGAAGTTATTCGCGGCCCCATCGGAAAAAAAATCGCGGCTTACGTGGAGAAAACCGCTTCGTTGGCGCGCATCTTGGGTGAAGTGAAGCGGCATCTGCCCAGTTGAACAATCAGGGTCGGGGTATGACGGACGGAGGCGAGCTGCGGCCTTGCTTCCGGTGGCGACGTTACGTTGTTTCGGCGCATGGCTACACCTCTTGTCGGCGTTATCATGGGCAGCACTTCAGACTGGGACGTCATGCAACATTGTGTGCAGACCCTCGAGCAACTCGGCATCGGCGCCGAACGGCGGGCCTTGAGCGCCCATCGCACGCCGCACCTCGCGATCGAATGGGTCAGCGGTGCTGAGGCGCGCGGGTTGAAGGTGATTATCGCCGCAGCGGGTGGAGCGGCGCATCTCGCGGGCGTGGCGGCGGCCGTTACGGCGCTGCCCGTGCTCGGCGTGCCGATGGAATCGGCGTCGCTCAAGGGCATGGATTCCCTGCTTTCGATGGTACAAATGCCGGCGGGCATTCCCGTCGCTACGCTGGCGATCGGCAAGCCCGGTGCGATCAACGCGGCCTTGTTTGCGGCGGCGATCCTCGCGCTCGGTGATCCCAAGATTAAGCGCGCGCTCGATGATTTTCGTGCGGCGCAGACCAAGAAAGTAGCGGAAGCCAAATTGCCGTAAGCAGCGGGGCGCGTTCGAGGCAAACGCGTTCAGGTCGCGAATGCTTGGCGTAGATACTCCAGGCTCCGCGTGGCAATCGCCTCGGCGCCTTCTTCGAACTTAAACACTTCGACGGAGACCACGCCATCGTAGCCGCTCTCCCTCAGCGCGGCGGCGATCGGGACGAAGTCGACGTCGCCAAAACCGGGACCTTTGAGGTTGGCGTCGTTGGCGTGGAAGTAGGCGAAGTGGCCGCGTGATTCGCGGATAATCTGTGGAATCGGTTTTGTTTCCGACGACATCGCTTTGACGTCCAGAATCACGCTCATGGCGGAGCTCTGAAACTGCCGTGCGAACGCGATTCCTTCAGCAGCGGTGTTGATGAAATCGGTTTCGCTCGGCGCGAGTGGTTCGAAGCAAAGCGTCACTCCGCGGTCGGCCGCACGGGCGACGGCGGGGCGAAACACCTCGGTGGCCCAGTCCCACGCCTGCGCCTGACTCACGCCGGGGGTGAGGCTGCGCTGCTTCGGCGAGCCGACGACGATGGTTTTGCCGCCGAGGTCGGCGCAGAAATCGGCGAGTGCCACAAAGTAGTCGGCCGTGCGTCGGCGGACCGCTGCGTCGGGCTGGGTGAGGTGCATGCCGTCGGCTTGGACGAGCACCCAATGGATCCCGGATATTTCCAGGCCGATGCGGGCCGCAGTTTCGCGGATGAGCGTTCGCTCGGTGGCGGGAATGGCGGTGACGTATTTTTCCGCCGTTCCGGGCAGGAGGGTGAAGGGCGCCAATTCGATGCAGTCGTAGCCGGCCGCTTTGGCGTAGCGCATCGCATCAGCGAGCGCCCAATTCTGAAAAATCTCGTTGCAGATGCCGAACTTCATGTGCGCGGATGCTAGCGCGTCCTCGTCTCTGCTCCAGCTCCGTTTCCCCATGAACCTTTTATTTCTTCGATGGATTTTTGCTGCGTCCGGCTTGTTGTGCGCGCTCGCGTCATCCGCCAGCGCAGCGTCGACGCGCACGCCGAATATCATTTTTTTTCTGATCGATGATTGGGGCTGGACCGATGCGGCGTGTTTCGGGAGCAAGCTTTACGAGACCCCCAACATCGACCGGCTCGCAGCCCAAGGGATGAAATTTACGAACGCCTACGCTGCATGCACCGTGTGTTCGCCGACACGGGCGGCGGTGATGACGGGCAAGTATCCTGCGCGGTTGCACCTCACAGATTGGATCGCCGGGCACAACCGCCCTTTCGCGAAACTGAAGATTCCCGCTTGGACGCAGCACCTGCCGCTCGAGGAGAAAACGATCGCCGAGGAATTGAAGGGCCGCGGTTATGCGACGGCGCTGTTTGGCAAATGGCACCTCGGTGGGCCGGCGTTTTATCCGGAGCACCAAGGCTTCGACTTAAACGTGGGCGGTTGCGACCGTGGTCAGCCGGGCGCGTATTTTCCGCCCTATGGCATCCCCACCCTCACGGACGAGCGCCCGGGTGAGTTTCTCAGCGACCGTCTGACGCGGGACGCGAATACCTTCATCGAAGCGAACCAAGACCGGCCGTTCTTCGTGTATTTCCCCCACTACGCCGTGCACACGCCGCTCGCGGGCAAGCCGGAGGTCATTGCGAAGTATCAAAAGAAAATCGCGGCCGGAAATTACACCCAGACGAACGCGATCTACGCGGCGTTGGTGGAGAGCATCGATGACAGCGTCGGCGCTGTCATGAAGAAACTGGCCGAGCTAAAAATCGACGAGCATACCGTCATTATTTTAACGGGCGATAACGGTGGCCTCAGCGGCACAGTGAACGCCCAAGGTTGGCGGGCCGGTCCGACGCGCAACGATCCGTTGCGCCTGGGCAAGGGCTCGGCTTATGAGGGCGGCTTGCGGGTGCCGCTCGTCGTCAAATGGCCGGGCGTGACCAAGGCCGGCCGCGTCAGCGAAACGCCGGTGACGAGTGTCGACTATTTTCCCACGATGGTGGAACTCGCCACAGGCTCGCCGGCAAAGGGCATCGACGGCGAGTCACTCGTCGCGCTGCTCAAAGGTGGCGCCGCCCTCGAACGCGAGGCGATTTACTGGCATTATCCGCATTATCACCCCGGCAGCGCGACGCCCTACAGTGCGGTGCGCGAGGGGGACTGGAAGCTGATCCATTTTTTCGAGGACGACCGCGTGGAGATGTATAATCTGCGCGACGACCTCGGCGAGAAAACGGATCTCGCCGGCGTCGATCCCAAGCGCGCCGCCCGGTTGCGGGCCAAACTCACCGCATGGCGGGCAGACGTCGGGGCGCAGTTGCCCGAGCCGAATCCGCGCTACGACGAGGCCCGGCAGTGGGACGGCGAAGGTGCTGCGAAAAAAGGCGGCGGCAACGCGAAGAAAAAATGAGCACGGCGGCGTCGCCGGCCGAGCGACCGGCGCGGCTCCTCTCGGTGGATGCGCTCCGCGGGTTTGACATGCTGTGGATCATCGGCGGCGAGCACGTGGCGAAGGCGCTGGATGCACTGGGCGGCGGGCCGATTGTGGCGGTGCTGCTCAACCAGCTCACGCACGTGCGCTGGGAGGGTTTTCATTTCTTCGATGTGATTTTCCCGCTGTTTCTGTTTCTCGTGGGCGTGTCGATCGTGCTCTCGATGGACCGGCTGCAGGCGGAGGCGGGGCGTGCCGGTGCGGTGGGGCGCATCGTGCGGCGCAGCGGCCTGTTGTTTGTCGTCGGGGTATTTTATTACGGCGGGTTTTCGCGCGCCTGGCCCGACGTGCAGCTGGCCGGAGTGCTGCCGCGCATCGCGGTGTGCTATTTGGTCGGCGCCACGCTTTATGTGCTCGTGTCGCGCAAAGGCGTGGTGATCGCGACGGCCGTTTGCCTGATCGGTTACTGGGCGCTGCTGACGTTCGTGCCGTTTCCGGATGTGAGTTTGGAGCGGCCGAATCTCGGCAAGCGTGGCACGCAGGCTTCCGCGGAGGCGCCGGCGAGCTTGCTGGCGAAAGTCACCACGACCGTGCGCGGCACGTTTGAGGAAGGCCGCAATCTGGCGCACTACGTGGATTTTCAATATTTGCCGGGGAAAAAACGAAATCTCTACTACACCAACGAAGGCTTGCTCAGCACGATCCCGGCGGTGGCGACGACGTTGTTTGGCATCATGGCGGGTTGGTTGTTGACCGACCGGCGGCTGAGCGGGCGGCAGAAAGTCACATGGCTCCTCGCCGCCGGCGCGGCGGGCGTCGGACTGGGCCTGCTCTGGAGTCTGCAGTTGCCGATAATCAAACGCATTTGGACTTCGTCGTTTTGCCTGGTGGCAAGCGGGTGTGCGGCGATGTTGCTGGGCGTTTTCTATCTGCTCATCGATGTGTGGCGTTGGCAGAAATGGTGCGGGCCGTTCCTTTGGATCGGCACCAACGCGCTGTTGGTTTACCTTGCGGAGAACATTTTGGACTTTGAGGCGCTCGCCGCCCGGTTTGTCGGTGGTGATGTGAAGAATTTCCTCGATGCGAGCGTAGCCAAGGGCGTCGGTGGGCTCGTGATCGCGCTGGTCGGGCTATTGTTGCCCGTGTTGCTCGTGCGTTTTCTTTATCAGCGAAAAATCTTTGTCCGCTTATGAAATCACTCCGCATTTCGAGTCTCCGTCGCCTCGCGCTGGGGTGGGTGATTCTACTGGCATTGGTCGGAGCGATCTCGGTGCCGGCGGCTGACGCAGCCACGCAAAAGCGACCGAATATTTTGCTGATTCTGGCCGACAATTGGCGTTGGCCAAATGCGGGAGCGTTGGGCGACGCGATGGCGCGCACGCCCGCCTTCGACCGCATTGCGCGGGAAGGCGTCGTGTTTACCCACACCTTCAATCCCGTGCCGTCGTGTTCGCCCACGCGTTCGTGTTTGCTGACGGGCAAGGCCGCGCATCAGCTCGGGGAGCGGGCGAGTCTATGGAGTGCTTTTCCCCAAGACACGCCGACGGTAACGCAGCTGTTGCGCGCCGCGAGTTACCAGGTCGGTTTCAGTGGGAAAGGCTGGGCACCGGGCAATCACGAGATCTCCGGTTGGAAGGAAAATCCGGTGGGTCCCAAATTCTCGGGGTTCGCGGAATTTCAGGCGAAGCATCGCGGTCCGGCGCCATTTTTCTTTTGGCTCGGCAATACCGATACCGCGACGAAAGGAGGGAAGCTGCCGTATCTGGCCGACGCGGTTGCCAAACTCGATCCGACGGCACTGGTGATTCCGCCGGAGTTGCCGGACTGCCCCGAGGTCCGGCAGGATCTGCTCAACTATTACGGTGGCGTGATGAAGCTCGACGAGGAGGCGGCACAGGCGATCGCGCTGTTGGAAAAATCGGGACAGCTCGACGACACCGTTGTGATCTACACGAGCGACAACGGCTGGCAGCTGCCGCGCGGGCTGGGCAATTGTTACGATGCGGGCAGCCGGGTGCCGCTGGCCATTCGTTGGGGTAAAAATCTGACCGCCGGTCGGCGAGTGGCGGAATTCGTAAACGTAGCCGATCTCGGTCCGACTTGTCTCGAACTCGCCGGACTGGTGCCGCCTGCCGCGATGACGATGCGCAGCATCCGGAATTTGCTGCTCGGTCAACCGGACGCGGCGCCGCGCGATGCGGTGTTCATGGAACGGGAGCGGCACGCCAATGTCCGCCGCGACAATTTGAGCTATCCGATCCGGGCGATCCGCACCGCCGATTTCCTCTACCTCTGTAATCTCCGGCCCGACCGCTGGCCCGCCGGGGACCCCGATGTGCGCTTCCTGCACGAGCGGCCCTACGGCGACGTGGACACAACCAAGGTGAAGGATTTCCTGCTCGCCCACGAACGCGACCCGGCATTCGCCCCGCAGATCGCGCTGATTTTCGGCAAACGCCCCGGGGAGGAACTCTACGATTTGCGGAAGGATCCGCATCAGGTGGTCAATGTGGCCGCCCAGTCCGCCTATGCCGCGACGCTCGCGCAACTCCGGCTGCGCGTGGAAAACTGGATGCGGCAGACCGCCGATCCCCGCGTCGACCCGAGCTACGACGCTTGGGATAATTTTCCTTATTACGGCAAGCCGTCGAAGGCTCGCGACTGAGTTAGTCGCCGATCCGCCGTGGTGACCAGCTGTGCGGTGAAATGTTGCAACGCTGTGAGCAAGCCCCGCTCGGTCGCCATTGCCGAAAGGCGTCTTCCATCGCGGCGACCTATTGCGTGAACTTCGCCGGATCGGGTGCGTCAGGGTGGGGGCGAGAGGAGCAGGGCGGCGGCCAGCAGGGAGTTTCTTAGGGGGATGATTGGCGGAGCGCGGCGAGGTCGGCCGGTGTGTCGAGGTCGAGGGCGAGCGCGGGCAGATCGACGGCGGCGACGTGCGCGGGGTCGCCGTTGAGCAGATCACGCGCGCCGGATTCGCCGGTGAGGTGGGCGAGGGTTACGAAGTGTTCGCGCAGAAAAAGCGCTGGCGCGCCCTGGCGGCCGGAGTAGCGGGCGGCCACGATACTGCGACCGGTGGCGCGCTGGGCGGCGACGAGCTCCGCGATGGTGGCGGTGGAAAACGCGGGCTGATCGCACAACGCCACGACCACACCTTCGAGCGCCCGCGAGAAATGGCGCAGCGTGGTGACCCCTGCGCGGATGGAAGCCGCCATGCCCTCGGCCCACTCCGGATTTTCCGCGATTTGCACCGGCAGGCGGCTAAGGAGCGGGCGTATTTTTTCCGCATGGGCGCCGAGCACGACGACGACGGGCCAAGCCGGGGAGGCCAGTGCCGCCTCAACCGCCCGGATGACGAGCGGTCGACCGTCGATCTCGATCAGCTGTTTGGGCGTGCCCATGCGGGTTGAGGCCCCGGCGGCGAGGATCACGGCGCCGAAACGGAAACGGACGGAAAGTTCACTCATGGATCGGGCGGGTGCGTTCGCGGAGTGGCCGGGCGTCGCGGTGGGCGAGGACGGATTGCATCTCCGCGATGATGGCGAGGGCAACTTGCTCCGGCGAGTCGGCCCCGAGATCGAGACCGACGGGTGCGTGCAGACGGGCGGCCATCTCCGGGGTGGTTGTTAGGCCGTCGCGGGCGAGGTCGGCGAGGATGCGTTCCGCGCGTTTTTTCGGTCCGAGGAGCCCGAGATACGCGAGCGGACGGGGGAGGAGGGCGCGGAGGAGCGGCACGTCGTGCACATAATGATGGGTCATTACGACGGCGAGAGTGTCCGGGGCGAGGGCGACGCGCGGGGCGAGTTCTGCCGCCGGGCCGACGACGAGGGCGTGGGCGTTGGGAAAACGTTCCGTAGTCGCGAACGCCGCGCGTGGATCTGCGATGGTCACGTGCCAGCCGAGTTCGTGGGCGAGGCGGGCGAGGGGTTGGGCGTCGTCGCCGGCACCAAAAATTGCCAATGCGGTTGGCGGGAGAATTGAATCGAAAAACGTGTTCGCGTCGTCGGACACGGCGGTGACAAGCCGTGTGCCGAGTTGCGCGGGCTCTGCCGCGGTATGCGTCACGGCGAGCATCGTAGGACGTCGGTGAACGAAGTGCTCGGCGAGGACGTGGGCCCAAGCGGGGCAGGTTGGCAATGGTTCGATCACCACCCGCACGATCCCGTGGCAGCCCAGGCCGACGCCCCAGACCAAGTCGTTTTCAGAAGTCGTGTCGTAGATCACGGTCTCGGCTTGGTTGCTGGTAAGCACGCGCCGGGCGCGGATCAGCACGTCCTCCTCCAAGCAGCCTCCGCTAATGGATCCGACGCGGTGGCCGGCGGAGGTCAGCAGCAGCCGGGCACCAGGCCGGCGATAAGAGGAACCCTCGACCGTCGCGAGCGTGGCGAGCACCGAGGGGCGTGCCGGATCGGCGGTGAGGGCGCGCACGATGGCCTGGAGTTCTTTCATGCGGGGTCCGAATCGGAGGGAAGCCCGCCGCGGTTGCAAGCGTCTGCGCAGCTAAAATATCCCCTCCGAATGGGGTAAAAGGACCAAGTTACATTGTTACAATCCTGTGCCAATTTGCTTGCGGCTGTGTCATAATCTGCTCACGAAGCACCTCAAGCAATCGCGGCGCAAGCCGCCTTGGCCTCTACCACAACACACAACCCACTGATTAACACTATGAACATCCGCACACGGAAGTTTACGGCTGCGCTTTCGCTTTTGGCGATCGCCGGCCCTCTCGCAGTGTCTGGCTTCGCCCAAGCGGTGAAAGCTCCAGCCGCCGCTGCTAAGGAAGAGACCGTCACGCTTGAGAAATTCAACGTCACGGGCTCCCTCCTTACCCCGCCTGATTTCGAGGCGGCTCTGCCGATCAACGTTTACTCGGGCGCGCAGATCCAGCTCACCACGGCTGAGTCAGTCAGCAGCTACCTGAAATTCATCCCTACTTCCTATGGTGCGGGCAACAACGACGAAGCGTTCGTCAACGGCGGTGGCGGCCGGGCCTTCATTGGACTGCGTGGCCTGCCGACCCTGACGCTCGTCAACGGTCGCCGCACCACCACCGGTGATTTGAACACGGTGCCACTCGGCGCGGTGGATCACATCGACATCCTGAAGGATGGTAACGGCGCAACCTACGGTGCGGATGCCGTTGGTGGCGTTATTAACATCGTCACGAAGAAAAACTTCAACGGTGCGCAGTTCGATGTCAGCTACCAGAATACCGATAAGAACGACATCAGCCGCAAGCGCGCTGAATTCGTCTATGGATTCTCGAACGACAAGGGCTCTCTGGTTTTCGGGGCCTCGTATTTCAAGCAAAACGATCTCTTTTCCAAGGATCGTGACTCGGTGACCAACACCAACGACCGCTCGGTCGGCGCGACGAGCGCCACGCCGAATCCCGGCCGCTTCAATCTGACGGCCGCGCAAAATCTCGCGCTTTTCGGCGTCAACGCCGCGGCCGGTGTGCGCGTCAAAGAAGCCGTCAAGGCGGCGGCCTCCCCAGCTGATTTCCGGGTCGGCAATTACGCCGGTGCCGCAGGCTCGCCATCGGATCGCTTTCCGTTCGCGCTTTACACGCCGACGGTTCGCCCCGCGCAGCGTAACAACGTCTTCGGCAGCGTCGAATACAAGCTGCTCGGCGACGCCGTGAAGATTTATTCCGACCTCACCTACATGCGCAGCTATTCGCAGGCTGGCTTGGCTCCTTCGCCCGCCGGATTCAACTCGTCGGCAGTGGCGGGCAATGATTTCCGCATCCCGGCGAATTACTACTGGAACCAAAAGGTATTCGGCGCGAAAGCGGTCGATATCACCAGCTGGAGCTACCGTTTCGTCGATTTTGGGCCCCGCAATAACGATACCACGTTTGACGATTTCGCGACGACGGTCGGCCTCAAGGGCAAGATCAACGAGCGTTACGGCTACGACATGTCTTGGTTCTGGAATCTCAACAACCAGTTGGATATCGAGCGCAACGGCGTAAATCGCGCCCGTCTCCAGGAAATCCTGCAAGGCCGCAATGCCGACTTCACGGGTGCTTTGAGCTTCAACCCGTTCACCAATCCCTTCGATACCGGGGTGGTTTCCCAAGACCCGAAGATGCTGGAGTATATCAAGCTGGAGCCCCGCACGACCCGCGATTACACGACGGTGGTTCGCAACATGACCTTCAATGGTCGCCCCTTCGATCTCCCGGCCGGTTCGTTTGAAGGCGCGGTTGGCTATGAACAGCGCGTGGAGGATTTTGCTCGCACGCCGGACTTGGCGAAACAGCAAGCCGCCGGTTCCGGTTGGAACAGCACCACGGCGTTTGCCTCGAATTACTCGGTGGAATCCCTCTTCGCCGAGGGCGTGGCGCCTCTCCTCGCTAATGCTCCTTTCACCAAGAAGCTTCAGTTGGGTGGAGCTATCCGTCAGGAGAAGTTCAGCCACCTCAAGAAGAAGGCGACGATCGGCCGCGTCTACGTGCGCGACCAAATCAACAACGAGCTCACGGTGCGTGCTTCCTATTCGGAAGGCTACACCGCCCCGACCGTCTTAAATCTCGTCGAGGAGCCCTCGCAGAATTTCCCGCAGATTTTTATGCCGTGGCTCGGTTATGCCGACCAGCCCAACCAGGGCACCATCGAATCAGGTAACCCGAACCTCGGACCAACGCGCTCGGAGAGCGTGAACCTCGGTTTCGTCTGGGCGCCGAAGGCGATCAAGGGTTTCAGCGTCACCGTCGATTACTACAAGGTGAAGCAGAAGAATATCATCGTGCGTGACGCCCAGATCTACGTGGACGCATTCGCGGCCGGCGGCGGTATCACCAAGCTCGCGAATGGAAACTTTACGAAGAACAACAATGCGCCCTTCGCCAACCGGATCGACGTCGACCTCGATGGTTCCCGCACCGGCATCAAGGGATACATCGTGCAAATCGCGCCCGTGCCCTACGAAAACATCGCGCAGCTTGAGGCCGACGGCCTCGATCTCGAGGCTACCTACGTGCAACGCACGAGTAACTTGGGCAGCTTCACCTACCGCCTGAACATGACCCGCGTCTTGGGTTACGACATGGTCAAGGGCCCGGGTCAGCCCAAGACCCGTTACGCCGGCACCTTTACGCCAAACGACGGGGTTGGACCGCAAACGGTACCCAATTATCGTGGCACCCTCCAGACGGACTGGGACTACAAGAAGATGGCTGCTACCATCAAGTTGAACTACACCGGTTCCTACAAAGAAGACCCGGATGGCGGCACCGACTTCACGGGCCGGGTCGCTGCGTGGCCGACGGTTGATGCGACGTTTGGTTATACCTTCGACAAGCTCGGCAAGACCACCCTCCGCGTCGGCATCGAAAACGCCTTCGACCGCATGCCGCCAAAGGCAGAATCCTCCTTTGCCGACAAGTATGACCGCTCGATGCACAACATCCTCGGTCGGATGTATACCATCAAGATGACCCAGCGCTTCTAAGCGCAGGGCCCATTTCGGTTCTGAATTCTTCAGGCGGCTCGCTCTACGCGGGCCGCCTTTTTTGTGCCCTGCGCCGGGGAGGGTGGGGCTTCGCTGGTTGGCTGCAACGCGCCCGAGGAAGCCCGTGCCCGAGTGTGAGAGCAACGGTGCTCCGCTGCGGCACGGTGCTTCATACCAACGTCTGTTGACTTCTGAACTTGTTGTCTGGCGGTGCACGGGCGTCTCGCTCGTGGGTTTGAGTCAAATTCTCAACAGACGTTGGTATCAGTCCGTGCCTTGACCGGGGTATTCCCGCCCTCTACCGCGCGCGGGCTGAAGCTCCGCGCCATGTTTCCGTGCCACGGGCTGCGAGAAAGGAAGTCTCGTGTGACGACCCCAAATAAACGAGGCATGCCATGTCAGGTAGCGGCGCGCGCCAGCAAGCCGAGGCTAGCGTCGGCCCGCTGGCGCTCGCCGCTACCCGGTCGCAAAACTTCCGTGTCGTAGCCCTAGGGGAGCTGGCGCACGCGCACCTTCTGGTCGAGTTCGGGGAATTCGAGCCAATAGCCGTTGATCGCGGCAGGGTAGATTTTCACTTTGGGGTCGCGCACCGGATTTGACGTGAATCCCGGTTGACTGTTTTCCGCCCGCCACTGCGTGCCGTCCTTGAGGCGCCACATGGTGTTGCTGGTCCAGCCGTCGAACCAGCCGTCGATCTGCCCCTCGATCGAACCCGGGTGAGCGCTCTCCTTGGTTTGAGTGAAGATTTTTTTCGCCTTCGAGATGAGGCTGTCGTTGTCGGCGGCAGGCTCGGTTTTCCGCAGCGCTGGTTTGGCCGGCGTGGGGGTAGGAGGCGTGCCCACTGCGCGCGCGACTGTGGGCGCAGGTTCGGCACGCGCCGTGCGATATTTGGCAAATAACGTATCCAGCTGGGTCAATTCGCTCGCCGACAGCTTGGGGAGACCGGCGGCGGCAAACTCCGCCGGGCTGACGCTACGCGAAAACGGTTCTGCGCCGCGCGCCACCAGCACTGCCATCGCCCAAATTCCGATTGCCAAGGCTGATTTTTTCATGGCGCGATCTCACGCCGTGATCGGGCCGGGCGGCAATGATATTTCCCGGAAGACCCGAGCCACGCAAGCCGGGCAACCCGTCACTCCGTCTTCTTGGCCGATGGCACCACGACGGCCGGACCGACGTTTACGCGACCCTCGGGCACGTTCATGTTTTTCTCCAGGAACGCTTCCACGCGGCGGAAATACTCGAGCTTGTTTTCCAGTTTCCGGAAGCCGTGGCCCTCGTTTTCGGCGACCATGACTTCGTAGGTCTTGCCGTGCTGCTTGAGTCGCGATTCGAGCATTTGCCATTGGTCGAACTGCACGCGGGGGTCGTTCTTGCCGTAGGCCGAGAAGAGCGGCGCGCGGATGTTCTGCACGTGCGCCACGGGATTCGTGGCCCGGATGATGTCGGCTTCTTTCACGGGATCGACATTGCGGATGGCGAGACTTTCCCTGATCACGCGCGGTCCAACAAAACTCCGCGGAATGCCCCGGCTCTCGATATCGGCCACGCCCACATAGTTGACGCCGCACGCGTAGAGTTCGGGCGTGAACGTGAGGCCGGCGAGGACCGCGTAGCCGCCATAACTGGCGCCGTAGATGCCGACGCGCGCGGGATCGGCGAGGCCTTGCTCGATGCACCACTTTACGCCGTCGGTCAGATCGTCCTGCATTTTGCGGCCGTAGCCCTTGTAGCCGCCGAGTTGGAATTCGAGGCCGTAGCCGCCGCTGCCGCGGTAGTTGATCTGCAACACCGCGTAACCCCGGCTCGCGAAGAACTGCACATCGTCGCTGTAGCCCCAGACGTCGCGTGGGCCGTAGGGGCCGCCGTGGGGCACGACCAGCATCGGCATTTTGGTCGTGGGCCGACCGATGGGGATCGTGAGATAGCCGGGGATTTCCCAGCCGTCGCGGGCCTTGAACCGGACCGGACGCATGGCGGACAGCACCTTCGGGTCGATGCCTTTGCGCGCGCGCCCGAGCTCGCTGAGTTCTTGTTTGGCGGCGTCGTAGAGGTAAAACGTGCCGGGATCGCGGTCGCTCGCGGCGCGCACGACCATCAGTGAACCGTCGCTCGTCGTGCTGATGATACCATTACGGGTGCCGCGGAGGGCCCCGTCGATGTCTTTGGCGAGTTTGGCCAGCTTGGGGTCGAGCCACTGCACTTCCGGATACTCATCGGTGTAGGCAACGCCGCCGAGTTCGCCGGCGGAGTTAAAAATCAAGCCGTCGGGCGCGGCGCGCGAGTTCAAGCCGCCGGTGCGCAACACGTAGTTGGCCAAGCGATCGCCCGGCTCGACGCGCGGGTGCGTGAAGAGCACGGGGCCCCATTCGCCGGTCTCCGGATCGAGGGTGCGGAGGGCGGACTTGTCGTGGTCCATGAAGGACTTCACGTAGAGCGTGCGGTTGTCCTTCGCGAAGACGCTCGGGCGCCAATGTTTCTCGACCGGGGAAGCTTCGCCTTGAATCAGCGAGAGGTCCTTGCTGAATTCGCCGAGGGTGCGCCATTCGCTTTTCGCGTCCTTGCGGTATTTCACGCGGATCGGCTCTTCGAGATCGGTGCAAATCGCGACGCGGAGCACGCCGTTGGCGTCGGCAATCCACGCGCGGGCATTGATGTAGTTGCGCTCCTCGACCGTCTCCTTGCCGTTGCGGATGTTGACCTTGATCACGTCGGCGAGTCCTGAGCGGCCGCGACTGCGGTCCATGAGGATGTGGTCCGGATCTTTCGGCAGGAGGCTGATGAGGGACTTGGGCAGATCGCGCTCGCTGCCGGGGGCGCTCTCGTCACCGCGGCCATCGGCATCAGCGGCGACGCGCTCGAGCGGATTGATGACGACAAAATTTCCCCCGTCGGGATCGCACGCAAACAGGCCGAACTGCTCCCGGCCGGCGAATTGTTGGACGAAGAGCAGCCGGTCCTTTTTGGCCCACACGTAGTTCACGACATTTTCCTCCTTCATGTTCGTGAGCCAGCGCACCTGCTTCGTCTCGCGATCCTGGATCGCGAGATTCATCCGATTGTTTTTCGGCGCCAACCACGTGAGGTAGCGACCGGTCGGCGAGATCTTCACCTTGTCCATGTCCGGATCGGCGAACATGGTCTCCGGGCGGGTCGGGGGCGGAGGTTGGGCGTGGCTGCCGGCGACAAACAGACTGGCGATCACCGCGAGCAGGCGGGGCAACGTAGTTTTCATGTGGTGGTAGTCCGGCACTGAGTCGGGTTGTTTCCGAGAGTCAATTCCGTCGCCGCTGTCGCCCGAGAACGGCGTTGCGTTCACCTTTGTGCGCCACGTATGTCATAGGGGTCAACACAACCTGCCGGCATTTCGCCGGCAGTGACACCACCAACACAACACCATGAACACACCGCTCCTGACGGCCGCGCTTGCGGCTGCCCGTTTCGGTCTCTCTTGCCTGTTCTGCGTCGGCGTTCTCGCCGCGCAGGAAGTGAAGAAGACCGACGATAAGAAAAAAACCGACGAGACCCAGAAACTCGAAAAATTCGAAGTCACGGGTTCGCGTATTGCCGCGGTGGACCTCGAAGGTCCCTCCCCGGTCAAGATCATCACCCGCGCCGACATCGAGTCGAGCGGTCGCACCAATCTCACGGAGCTCCTGCGCGACCTCCCCGAGTCCAGCTCCATCGGCATCAACGAGGGCGGCACCACCGCCGCGGTTCGTGGCTCGACTGCGCTCAGTCTGCGCAATCTCGGCGCGAACAACACGCTGGTGATCGTCAACGGTCGCCGCACCGTGCTGACCGGCAATCCCTCCGGTGGCACCACGTTTGTCGACCTGAACCGTTTCCCGGTGGCCATGGTCGAGCGCGTCGAAGTGCTGAAGGACGGCGCCTCCGCCGTCTACGGCGCCGACGCCACCGCAGGTGTGGTGAACATCATTCTGCGCAAAGATTTCAACGGCGCGGAGGTCACGACCTCTTACGGCAATTCGTTCAAAACCGACGTCGCCGAAAAGAATTACTCGCTCTTCGCCGGGGCTGCCTCGGGCAAAGGCAGCGCGACGGTCGGGGTGACCTATTTTGACCGGGCGGCTCTGACCGCCAAGGACACCACCTTCTCCAACAATGCCGATCTGACCGCGCGCTATCTCTCCAAGGACGCGAAATACGGTGATCCGGCGGTGATTCCCGTGGGCTATTTCGATCAACGCTCCGGGACCGGTCCGCAAGCCCGCATTGCTCTCGCCGGTCTCGCATCTGGCCAGATCAACGGGCAGAACGGGGTCAATATCCCCGGACTCGCGGCCGGTGCCGTAATCACCCGCCTACCCGGCACCGGTGGGGCCGCCGCCGGCACGCTCGCCTCCGCGACACCGAACTTCACCAGCGCTCCTCGGAACCCGACCAACGGTCAATTCAACGCTGCGGCCGCCGCGTCGTTCGAAGCGCAACGCCTGGTCTCGGGCGTCACGACTCCGTCCAACCTCTACAATTTCCAAGACTTCGTCTGGCTCACGCCGGAAACCAAGCGCCTCGGGTTCAATTCCACGTTCAGTTATGATCTGACGAAGAACATCAATCTCTATACGGCGCTGTCCTACCAACAAAACAAGTCGCATATTGAGCTGGCCCCGTCGCCCATTTCGACCGCATCGGACAACGGTATCCTCGTGCCCAAGACGAACTATTGGAATCCCTTCGGCGTCGATGTCTCCTTTGACTACCGTCCGGTCGATATTGGAGCGCGCCAAGCGGACATCACCAACAATACCTACTCCATATTGCTCGGAGCCAAGGGCACCGTGCTGGACCGATTTGATTGGGATTTCGCTTATCTCTACGGCAACGACGAGGCGACCGATGTCACCACCAATGCCATCAGTGAAAGTCGCCTCCGCGCCTCGCTGGCCAAAAACACCCCGGACGCGTTGAATATCTTTGGTGGCTCCGGCTACAAGGTGCCGCAGAGCACGCTCGACGACATTCGGGTGAAAACCCAAAAAGCCGGGAGTGCCTCGCTCGACCTCGCCGACCTCAAGGTGTCGGGTGACTTGTTTAATCTCCCCACCGGTGCCGTTGGCGGTGCGGTTTACACGGAATGGCGCAAGGAGAAGTTCAATGTCGCCAACGACGACATTTCCGTAAAGTTGAACGATATCATTGGCCAAGTCCGCTTGTCCGATCCGACCCAGGCCCGGCGTACCGTCAAGTCGATCGCGGCTGAAGTGCGCGTGCCGCTGTTTAAACCCGACAGCGGCTTCCTCCGTCGCAAGGCCGACCTCAGCGTCGCCGCCCGCCACGAAACTTTTAGCGAGGGCTATAGCTCCGGGGTGAAACCGTATTTTGGTCTCCGCTACCAGCCGATCAAGGACCTCGTCCTTCGCGGTTCGATGACCCGCGCTTTCCGCGCGCCGACACTGCCGCAGCTCTTCGGTGGCGAGTCCCAATCTCTGCCCAGCGGCCTGTCCGACCTCCGTCGCCCACAAGCGCTGACCGGCGACCCCTTCGATGGTTCGACTACGCAGCGTCTTGTCCGCCAAGGTGGCAATCCAGACCTTCTGCCCGAGACGGCCAAGATTTATAGCTACGGTTTTGTTTACAATGTTCCCGCGAAGGCGCTCAAGGGCCTGTCGTTCGGCTCGCAATTCTTCCATATCGAACAGACGAACATCATCACCACGACCGGCACCGGCTACATCCGGCAAAACGAAGTCGGTGGCGGCACGGCCGATCTCGTGGTCCGCGATCCCGGCTCCGAGACCTTCACCAACCGCACGGCGAATCCTATCAACATTCTGTCCGGTCCCAACAATGCGACCACTCCGCTCGCCCCTGGCGCGACGATCACCGTCCCGGGTCGCATCGTCGCGATCTTGGATCGCGTCGTGAATCTGGCCTTCCAAAAGGTCGAGGGTTACGACTTCGATCTCACCTACGACAAGCGCACGGTGAACTACGGCCGATTCGTGTCGCGCGCCACGGTGTCCTACACGAAGTTTCGTGGATTCACGCGCACGACCAACCCCGCGCAGACTGCCGGGCGTGACGGCTTACCTCGCTGGCGTGGTCAGGCCAACCTCGGCTGGAATCGCAAGGAGCACAACGCCTCGGTGGCCGTGAATTACATTCCTTCATACGGCAGCTACCCGCTTGATGGCTTCGAGGTCGATCCCTACTACTCCGTCAGTGCGAACTACGGCTATGATTTCCCTGCCGGCCTGTTCCCGCTCTTGAACAACACCCGAGTGACAGTCGGCATCGACAACGCACTGGGCAAAGAGCCTCCCCTCTACCGGAGCAGCGTTGGCTACGATCAATCCTTCGTCGGTCGTCCGCAGGGCCGGTTCTTCTTCATCGCGCTGCGCAAGTCGCTGTAACGCGATCATTCTTCGGGACCTCACTCCCGTTCCCCCAGGCGGCCGGATTTTTCCGGCCGCCTTTTTTGCGCCTGCGCCTCTCCGTTTCCCTCCGTGTTGCCGACCCAGCCGAATCGCCCTTGCCACGCGTCGGACGCGACTCTGGCATGGCATTGGCTTCGCCTCCTCAGACCACCACCTTTGGCCGCTTGAAACCCATCGGCAGCCGACCACCTATGAACGACACACGTATTCCCACCGCCTTGGCGGCCCTTCGTCTCGGCGTCATCTCCGCACTCTCGCTCGGCGTGATCGCCGCCCAAGATATCAAGAAAACCGAGGAGGGCCAGGATCCCACCGCGCTCCAAAAACTCGAAGCCTTCGAGGTCACCGGCTCGCGGGTGAAGCGGCTCGACTATGAGACCGCTTCCCCTGTCGTCACCTTCACGGCGGCGGCGATCGAGGAAAAAGGCTACGCTACGTTCGGCGAGTTCATGCAGAGCCTGCCCTACAATAACTCCACGGGCGTTTCGGAGTTTACCACCGGCAGCTTCGTCACCGGCGCGGCGACGATCAATCCCCGCGGCCTCGGCTCGAACCGCGTGCTCACGCTCATCAACGGCCGCCGCGCCATCCCCTATGCGCTCACGAACAGCGCCAGCGGCACGCCGCAGACCGTTTTCAACTTCAACAGCATTCCCGCGTCGGCCATCCAACGCGTCGAGTATCTGAAGGACGGCGCCTCCGCGATCTACGGTTCCGATGCGATCACCGGCGTGTTCAACATGATCCTGAAGAAAAACTACGAGGGCTCTTCGATCGACGTGACCTTCGCCAACACCCTGAAGCACGACACGCTCCGCAAGACGGTCAGCATTTTCACCGGCCTGTCGAAAGATGGCTGGGAAATCACCGGCGGCGTCACGTTGCAGAGCCGGAATGCCAGTTTCCTCAAGGACTACGGTATCACCACCACGGACTACCGCTACCTCGGACAAAAGGGGATCAACCAGAACAGCACGATCTATCACCCCTCCTACCTAAGCCTCACGGCTGCTCAGGCCGTGGCGTCGGGCCTCGGAACGGCCAACGGTTTCTATATCGTGCAGGGTCCGAACGGCGTGGCCAATCCTACCAAGGCGAGCTTCACGTATGTGGGCACGTCGACGGCCGTTTTTACGAACGACAACCGGCAAGACTTCGCCAACGTCTCCCAGCTGTATCCGTCGAGCGAAAGCGGCGGTGCCTACGCCAGTATTCTGAAGGTGATCAACCCGCACGTCACCGCCTTCGCCAACGTGCTCTACAGCCGCAGCCTCACCCATTACGAACTGCAACCCTACGGCTTCACGAACTCGCTCGCGGGCATTACGCTTTCCGCCGCCAATCCCTACAATCCCACGGGCTTGTCGTTGACGAACACCGCGACGTCTTTCCCGTACCTCTTTCGCGGCCGCACCCTCCCGAAGCGGGAGGTGGCGAGCACCACACTTTCCACCGTCGCGGGATTGCGCGGCACCGCGCTCCGCATCTGGAATTGGGAGACCGGTGTCACTTACGCGCAAAATGGAACCACGCGTGACACGGACCTCATCGCGGCGGCTGACCTACAGGCGGCGCTGAACGGCACCACGCGTGCGACCGCGTGGAATCCCTTTGGCCCGTCCGACAATCCCGATGTTGAGAAAAATCTCTACACCCGTTCGCGCGGCCTCGACGGCGACATCAACAGCCTGAGCTACGACGCCTCCGTCAGCAGCACGTTTTACCAACTGCCCTGGAGGGGTGCTGGGGAGCTGGGCGTCGCCGGTGGCTATGAGTTTCGCCACGACGAACTCAGTGGCAATCCCGAGCCCAAGAACTTCATCGGCTTCACCGCCACGACGCCCTTCACGGGCACACGTGATAGTCACTCGGCCTACGCCGAACTCTCGGTGCCGGTGCAGAAGTGGCTCGATTTTCAATTCGCGGCGCGGCACGAACGCTACAGCGATTTCGGCAACACCACGAAGCCGAAGGCCGCTGCCAAGCTCCGCCTGCCGTCCAACCGCGTCCTCAATATCGTCCTGCGCGGTTCTTATTCGGAGTCCTTCAAGGCGCCCGACATCGGCCAGCTTTACGCGCCGCAGTCCAATGCCACCACCACCACCGCCTTCCTCGATCCCCTGCGCCCGCTCGACGCGGCGCGGCAGTTGGCCTCCACCGTTGGCGGAAATCCCGACCTCAAACCGGAGGAGGGAAAGGTGCAGTATTCCGGCGCGGTCTTCGAGGTGCCAGCCGTCAAAGGGCTGAGCTTCAGCGTGGATTTCTTCGACGTCCAGATCACCAACGTCATCACCTCCCTCGGCGCCGGCTATTTGCTTTCGGCGGAGGGTCGTCGGCTCTTCCCCGATAAGATCACGCGCGAGCCCACGGCGGCGGACGGCACTCCTGGCCGCATCATCCGGGTCGGCACCATCTCCAGCAACCTCGGTCTCCAGCTTTACCGTGGCATGGACTTCGGTCTGCGCTACGGCCTCCGCAACACTCGCCTCGGCAGCTTCACCTTCGATGCGCTCGCCACCCAAGTGATCAAGAAGGGCTCGGACGCCGGCACGGGGGCCGGTTTCTTCGACAACACCGGCTTGGCGTTTGATGTCGAGTGGCGCTACAACTACAGCCTCGGCTGGAGCCACAAGAATTGGAGCGCGCGCGTTGCCGCGGATGTCGTCGGAAAATATTTCAACGACAACTGGACTGCGGCCGGCTGGGGTGAAAACGCCTTCACGCTCGTCAATCCCTCCGTCAGCTACCGCGGTTTCAAGAAGACCTCTATCACCTTGGGCGTGACGAATGTCTTCAACAGCCGCCCGCCGGCGATGGGCCATCGCACGCTGGGCTTCGACGACCGCGTTTACGGTGCCGGCGCGCTCGGCATCGCCGGCTCGCTGCGGGTGCGGCGGGAATTCTGAGGCCGTCGCACCAAGCGACGGAAAACAGCTACGCGCGCGTTCCCTTGGCCGGGGAGCGCGCATTCTTCACCCGGCTCCCGCACCTTCGTCTCTTTGTTCATGAAACCTGCTCGCCACATCGCCTTCCTCGCGGTCTTCGGACTCGCCGCGTGGGTGCACGCCGTGCCTCCGCCGGAGCTGCCCGTCGCGACGTTTTTCAAAAAACCGAACATCGCGCAGCTCACCTTCTCGCCCGACGGCAAGCGCATCGCCTGTCTCGTGCCCTACGAGCGCCGAATGAATCTCGCGGTGATCGATCTCGAGAAGAAAACCAAGAACCTGCTCACGACCTTCAAGGATAACGATGTGGGCTCGCTGCTCTGGGCCAACGACGAGCGCGTGATCTTCACGAAAACAAGCGATGGGCAGCCGGGGGCGACCGTTTACGCGATCAATCGCGACGGCAAAGAAGGGGTCCTGCTGGTGGGTGGCGCCGCCGAAGCCGGAACGGAACGCCAGACCAACTCCGAATTTCGCGGCTTGCTCGCCCGTCTGCCCTCGGATCCGAAGCACTTCCTCGTGCTCGGCAGTCTCTCCGGCGCGCAGGGCCCCGACGTTTGCCTGATGAATCTCAAGACGGGCAAGCTCACCTTGGAGGTGGCCAATCCCGGTTGGGTCCGCCAGTGGATCTTGGATCGAAATCGCGTCGTGCGGGCAGCGGTCGCCGTGCAAGGCGAAACCACCACAGTGCTGCTGCGCGATCCGGCCAAAGGCACCTTCACTGCGGTGCACAGCCATCAGCAAGACGC
>Ga0209829_10000310_pt1 | contig 45688 bp, 41 predicted proteins | sample C_140205_EF_Meta_FD_187311 | JGI IMG/M metagenome (GOLD analysis project Ga0209829, IMG submission 187311) | Freshwater microbial communities from Lake Croche, Canada to study carbon cycling - C_140205_EF_MetaG (SPAdes) (version 2) | ecosystem: Environmental > Aquatic > Freshwater > Lake...
CGACAAACTTGGCAGCATCGAACGGCGCCAATAGCCCCGCCACATCGATCAAATGATGAGGGACGCGGGCCCGTTCCGCCGGGCTGGCTTTAGCGGTGCCCAGATCCAGCCCTTGATAAACCTGCATGGAATCGACGGAGATTATTTCGCCCCCGATTTTTTCCGCCAATTCCAGAGCCAGTGCGGACTTTCCCACGGCCGTCGGGCCGGCGATGAACACCGGGGGGTATGGGGTGCGTTGCCCGGCCCAGGGCCCGGGAAGGTTCATCGGCTTTGAGGGGAGCCGGAATGGCGAAGCCGCTTGGACTGAACTGCAAACAGAACAGCACCGGCCATAAAAATCCCGATGCTAACCAGATGGGCTGGTGTCAGTCCTCCGTGGCGGTGGGTGTCACCGTAGTCGCCACGAAAGAGTTCTACAAACGACCGGGTGAGTGCGTAGCTGAGCAGATAGGAGGCAAAGACCTGGCCGTCGAATTTCCTGCGGCGGTAAAGCCAAGCCAGAAACAGATACAAAACCAAGCTGAGCAGGGAATCGTAGATTTGGGTGGGATGCAGCCCGTTAGGATGTGTTTCATGTCCTTCGGGGAAATGAATCGCCCAAGGTAAGGAGCAGATTTGCCCGTAACAGCAGCCGTTGAGCAGACAGCCAATCCGCCCAAACACATAGCCCAAAGCAATGCTCGGAGCGAGAACGTCGGCCACATTCCAGACTGGGGCTTTTTTGAGCCTCAGAAAAGCCAGCCCTGCCGCCACGGCTCCAATCAGGCCGCCGTAATAGACCAATCCCCCATGCTGGATCATGAAGATTTCCCATATCGGCTGCCCGGCAAAGGATTCCTGCCAATAGGTTGTGACGTAAACGGTCCGCGCGCCGAGGATGGCGCCGACGATAAGCCACGGACCAAGATCCATGACAAGCTCGGGGCGGACTCCCTGGCGCGGGGCGCGCCGGGCGGCGGTCCACAGGCCGGAGAAAAAAGCCAACGCCATCATCACGCCGTACCAGTGGACGGAGAGGCTGCCCAGTCGAAAGGCAATCGGTTGCACGAGGTGACTTTAGTTTTGCCGCACGGAAATGAAAACGAAATTTGTCCGGCCCGGAATTAGGAACTGCTTTTTTATGGCAATCTCCGCCGCCCCCGAGAGCGCTAGCCGATTCGCTGGAGGACAACAACAAGGAGCACCGGGTGCCGGTCTGCCATGCATGAGCCTCGGCTTTCAGCCTCCCAACGTCGTTGGATCGGTCACGTCGCCCTTGTTAAAATCCACATACTTCTCGGTTAAATCGGCGGCGTACATCACCGCGCCCGCCTCGCCTAGGTTCAGCCGGATGTGGAGCTCGAACTCATTGGGGGACACCGCCTGGCACAATTCCTTGAAGGTGGCGTGGGTGGGTTGACCACGCCGCAGGCTCCACAAAATCTTCTTGCCGCCCGGAGCGCTGTATCCAATGTCGACCTTCTCCTCAACCACCTTCGCCGCGCTATAGCCGATTGCGTCAATGATCCGGCCCCAGTTGGGGTCGCCGCCGTGCCAGCTGGTTTTGACCAGGGCGCTGTTGGCCACTGCTCTCGCTGCGGCGTCGGCGTCCTGCACCGTTTTGGCGCCTTGCACCCGGACCGTCACGACACGATGCACGCCCTCGCCATCGCGCACGATCATTTTGGCCAGCTCCAGACAGACATAGGTGAGGGCATTTTGAAAGACAGCCAATCCTGGGCTTTCGGCTTTGAGCTCCGGATTGCAGGCCACTCCATTGGCCAGCACCAGCACCGTGTCGTTGGTGCTCATGTCGCCGTCCACGGTGATCCGGTTGAAGCTGTGGGCAACGGCCTGATTCAGGGCAGTCTGAAGGAGCTTGGGATCAATGGCCGCGTCGGTGGTGATGAATCCGAGCATGGTGGCATGAAGCCCGCCGTGGGGGAGGGTTGCGGGGCGGACGCCGGTGGGGGACATGCCGGGCTGGATCATGCCCGCGCCCTTGCACATGCCGCCCATGCGCACGGTTTGAGCGCCGAGCCTGAATTCAATGGCGATCTGTTTGGGCTTGGTGTCACTGGTCATGATGGCCTCGACCGCATTGGCTGAATGCTCCGGGGTGCTTCCCAGATAGACGCCGGCCTCGAGGATTCCGGCCCGGACATTGTCCATGGGCATGACGACACCAATGCGCCCGGTGGAGCCGACCAAAACAGAGCCTTTGGGCAGGGCCAAAGCCTGCTCGGTGAAAGCGACCATTTCACGGGCATCAGTCATGCCCTGCTTTCCGGTGCAGGCGTTGGCGTTGCCGGAATTGACCACCACAGCCCGGGCAACTCCTTTTTTCATCCGCTCAAGGCACACCTTCACGGGCGCGGCACAGACCTGGTTTGTGGTGAACATGCCCGCCACGGTTGCCGGAACCTCCGACACGATCAGCGCCAGATCGCGCTTCTTGCCTTTTTGCGAACCCTTGCCGGTGCCCAAACGCTTGATGTCGCAGAAGACACCAGCAGCCTGATAGCCCTTGGGCGCCGTGATGGAACCTTCGACGTTTTTGAACTTGAGTTTCATATTAAATCGCTTTTGCCGGCGTCCACTATTTCAATTTCTCCGCGCAGGTAAAGCACGGCTTTGCCCCCAATACCAACCCGATCACCTGCCAGCTCGCAGGACAACCACCCGCCGCGTCTGGAAATCTGACGGGCTAAAAGCTTGGGTTTGGCAAAACGTCCCGCCCAATACGGGATCAGGGTGCAATGCGACGAGCCTGTCACCGGATCCTCGTCAATCCCCGCGCCGGGGGCAAAGAACCTGGAAACGAAATCACAGTCACCGCCGCCCGGTGCGGTGGCGATCACGCCAAAACAGTCGAGCGTTCGCAGCCTGTTAAAATCCGGCTTCAAGGCACTGACTTGCGCGGCGGTGGCAAAGACCGCCATGTAGTCGCGGGATTTAAGCACCGCCAGCGGTCTGGCCCCAAGGCCTTCAATCAGCGCCTCCGGCACCGCACAATCCAAGGCCGGACGGGCGGGAAAATCCAACGTCAGCAAACCGTCCTGCCGCGAAACGGTAAGTATTCCGCTGCGGGAATGAAAACGAAGGATGCGGTCCTCGCGCCCGTAGATGCTGAACCAGACAAACGCCGCCGCCAAAGTCGCATGGCCGCAAAGATCTATCTCCCTCACCGGTGTGAACCAGCGCAGTTCAAATTCATCACCCCGCACCACGGTAAAGGCGGTTTCAGAAAGATTGTTTTCAGCGGCGATGTTTTGAAGTGTGGATTCCGCAAGCCAGGACTCGAGCGGACAGACGGCGGCCGGATTCCCTGTGAAAAGCCCGCTGGCAAAGGCGTCGACATGGAAACAGGGGATTTTCATCGGGTCATATTTTAACGGCGTTTATCTCCAATCGCACCATGCGGACGCGAACGCGGCCGCTGGAATCGGGTTGGTGCCGGGCCAAATAGCGGGCGGCAACAGCATCAATGAACTCCTGCCTAAGCGCTTCCGGGACACGCTGCGTGTACGGCATCCAAGTTGTCCGCAGCCAAGCGGCAAAAGCAGGCAACCCCTCGAAGAGCCCCTCCTGCGGGGCGATTTGCAACTTTTCAATCCTGAAACCACAGCGCAAAAGCCAGCCTTCGTAATCGGCCAAGCTGTAAAAGAAATAGGGTGCCGCCAGCCCTCGGAAAAAAACGCGCCATCGAGACCGCCGCAGTTCCGACCGCAGCGCCAAAAAGACGTCTTGGGCATTGCCTTTGCCGCCGCAGGATACCAGCAGCCGGCCGCCTGGTTTGAGAACCGAGGCTGCGCCGCGAACAAACTCCTCATGCCCCTCAACCCAGTGCAGGGCCGCATTGGAAAAAACCAGGTCGAACACCCCATCAAACCCGAGCCGCCGCGCGTCCATGACTTGGAAGCTGAGATTGGGGAATTCCGAGGCCGGAAAATTTTCCTGCGCGAAGACGGTCATCTCTGCAGCCGCATCAACCCCCACGATCGAACCCCGCGGCAAGCGGCGGGCCAGTCCGGCGGTGATCTTTCCATCGCCACAGCCCACATCGAGGACGCGCTCCTCGCCGAGAAAAACGAGTTCTGCCAGAAGTTCTTCCGCCCAAGACTTTTGCAAATCGGAGTTCGCGGCGTAGTCCGCTGCGTTCCACTTTGAAAGCTGAGCTCCAGATGGCGGCACAAATCAAACCAGCCCGGCTGTTTCAGGAAACCCGCAGAGAATGTTCATGCTCTGGACCGCCTGGCCGCTGGCGCCCTTAAGCAGATTGTCCTCCGCGCTCATTACCACCAGCCGGCCCGTGCGCGGATCGGCCCGCCAAGCGATCTCGCAGACATTGGTGCCGACGACATTTTTGGTGTCAGGCAATGCTTTGCCCGAAAGCAATCGGACAAAAGGCTCGTTTTCATACGCGGTCTGATAACAGGCAGCAATCTGGCCAGCCAGATGCGCCGCCCCCTCCGAGCCCTTGCACGGCGCGACCGGATCAAGATAAAGAGTGGTGAGAATGCCCCGATTAACCGGGATCAAGTGGGGCGTGAACTGGATGGTCACCGGTGAATTTGCAGCCAGGGAAAGTTGTTCCTCAATCTCCGAGAGATGCCGGTGCTTCGGCACGCCATAGGGCCGGACACTTTCGTTGCACTCGCAGAAAAGATAATCCACCTCCGCCTTGCGCCCCGCACCCGTCACCCCGCTCATGGAATCCGCTATTATGCCTTCAGGCCGGATCAGCCCGGCCTTGATCAAGGGAATAACCGGCAAGAGAATGCTGGTGGGATAGCAGCCCGGCGAAGCTATGAGTTTCGAGGTGCGGATCCGGTCCCGATAAACTTCGGGCAGTCCGTAGACTGCTTTGGCCAAAAGGGCCGGGGCCGGATGCTCATGCGCATAGAAGTCACGGTAGACAGCCGCGTCGCCCAAACGGAAATCAGCGCTCAAATCAATCACCGTGCAGCCGGCTTCCAGCAGCGGTACGGCATACTCGGCGGCGACGCCGTGAGGCAGGGCGAGAAAAATCAGATCAGCTTGCATGGCAAGAACAGCGACATCCGGTCCGCTGAATCGGATTGTCTTGGACTTGGGATGGCTGGCGAATCTGGGAAAGACCTCGGCGAGGGTCTGTCCGGCACTCTGGCGCGAAGTGACGGCTACCAAGTCGGCATAAGGGTGATTCAAAAGCAACTGGACGAGCACTTCGCCGGAATAGCCGGAAGCGCCGACGATGGCGACCTTCTTCGATTTCATTTTTCAAATTTCTAGCGCTGACAATCGGGGGAAATGTTTCAGGGATCGTCGGGTTTTGCGAGTCTGAAAGGAGCTGCCGCAAGAAAAAACCCCGCCGGCTTTCGCCCGGCGGGGTTTGAAACCGTCCAGAAAAATTAACGCTTGCTGAACTGGAAGCGCTTGCGGGCACCGGGCTGACCGTATTTTTTGCGTTCTTTCATGCGGGGATCACGGGTAAGCAATCCTTCGGCCTTGAGCGGACCGCGCATGGCGGCATCCACCGTCAGAAGAGCCCGGGCGATTCCATGTCGGACCGCCCCGGCCTGGCCGTTGGGGCCGCCACCGGACACATTGATCCGCACGTCGTATTTGTCAGCCGTGCCGGTGACGGTCAAGGGCTGTGATACGGTGCCGCGGAGGCTTTCGAGGGGGAAGTAATTGTCAAAGGCGCGGCCGTTGACGGTGATTTTTCCGGTGCCGGAAGAGAGGCGCACGCGGGCCACAGCGGTTTTGCGGCGGCCGGTGCCGAGGAATTCAGGAGCTTTGTCTGCCATGCGGTGAAAGGGTTGTGGGAGTTGTTACAATCTTACTTTACGATAGCGAGTGGCGCGGGCTGCTGCGCGGTATGAGGATGCGTTGCACCCTTGAATACTTTCAGTTTGGTGAGCAGCTGGCGTCCCAAGCGATTCTTGGGAACCATGCCGCGCACCGCGCGGTGGATGAGCATTTCGGGATGCCGCTCGCGCATCTGGCCGACGGTGGTGTATTTCTCGCCACCTTTCCAACCGGAATAAGTCATATATTCCTTGTCGGTTTCTTTTTTACCGGTCACCCGGACTTTGTCCGCGTTGACGACGACAACAAAGTCGCCGGCATCAAGGTGCGGGGTGTATACGGGTTTGTTTTTCCCGCGCAGCACATCGGCTACTTGAACGGCGAGACGACCCAAGACCACGCCGTCGGCATCAATAACATGCCACTTGCGTTGATCCAAATTAACTTTTGGCAAATGCGTTTTCATCTAAAATCCAATCAAAGGAGTTACGAAATTACTAAACTGCGACGGGGAGTCAATACTCTTTTACATCGATTTCGCACTTCCCGGATTTTCAGCGGCCAGTTCACCCCATTTCCGGACCAGTTCCGGAAACCTGCAGCCGCCACAAACCGCGTTGGACCGGTCGCAATAATCGCGCACAATTTGAATCAACCCCTGCTGCTCCGCCGCGCGCCAGGGCGTGGGCGGCCTGCCCCCCACCCCCAGGCGCTGACGGGCCAGACGCAGGACAGCGTTGTCCTCCGCCGCAGGCCAGGAGAAAAAACGGTTTTCCAAGCCGTGCCGCAGCTTGGGCCGCTTGCCCTCCACCGCCCGGGCCCAAAGCCAAGGCAGGATCACGTTGACCGCCAGATCGGTCACACGCGCCGCCCCCAGCAACGGCTGCGGCCGCGGCAACCGGGGCGAACGCAGTGTCCAATGCCACGACCAGAAGTCGTCCCCGTCAATTTGCAGAACAGCCAGCAACGAGTCCACCAACCCGGCTGCGGGGACTTCCTCGGCGCACCACCGCTCGATTTTCGCAATCAAATCCCCCTTGGCCAGCCAATGGGCCGCCAGCGCCAAACGCCGCTGCGGATGATTGGCAGGGCGCTGGCCATGCAGACGCCATAACGATCCCGGCAGCTGGCAATCCGCATAGGCATCGCGCTCCCGCCACCAATGATCCCAAGTCCGGCGCAGATAATTTGCGGACCCCGCCGGCAGCCGGGTCACATCCGCCGGCAGCAGCCCCCCAATTCCCAGAAGGCGGGCCTGCAGCACCAAGGGAGCGCTTTCAGACAGGAACCAACGCCCGCGCCGCTCCGCTAGGCATTGCATGGGCCAGCCGTTGTGTTTGTAACCCAACCCCCGGAACAATCCCTCCCAAAAAGCCTGCTCCCAGCCGGTCTGCCGGGCGCATGCGGCAAACTGCGACGCCTTCGATTGAAAACGAATCTCCGCGGCCTGCTGCAACAGGCCACACCACTCTTCCGGGGCAATCTGTCGCAAAGGCCCGGAACACCGGCCCGATAAATTCTCCGGCGTCGTTTCCGCTTCGGCATTCAACCAAAAACCCAACTCGCCCAGCGGCGCGTCCAGCCGGTTGACCAAAGCCAACTGCGCCGGCATCCCCGGAACCATCCTCCCTCCCTCCCACAAAACCTGCAAAATTACCCGTGCGAAGGCTGGATTGGTGTCGTGCCCGTGCGCGTGCCAGCCTCCCGCCTGCAGATCCACCTCGACATCACCGGACACCGGAGAGGCGTCTCCAAACTGGATCACTGCGTCCCGAAAATCAGGCCCGCCCTCCCGGTTGAGAAAACCAGGATGCAGAATGCGCACCGCGCGGCCGTCCAGAAGGAACAGTTCTTCGCGAACCAGTCGCTGGTGCTGCCAGACGGCCTGCAGCAGCCGTTCCGGCGGCATGTCGGCACGATCGCCCAAGAGTGGCGCAACGCCGCTCTCCCGCCTCCAAAGCGCATAGGGACTGGATGGGAATTTAAACACCTCGTCCTGTTCCTTCCGCCCCCGAATCCCCCTTGTCAAGCCGGATTCGGGCCGTGGGACCTAAGCCCGGGAGGATCCCGCCGGTGCCGCGGAGGGACCGGGGTGAAAGGAATTACTTGAATTAACAGCAGGTCTGCCTTTTGCTGGTCAACGTCGGCTCGGCAATTCTTGAACAAAACTCGGGGCGGGGTTGACTGTTGATACACTAATGAACTCTCGTTTCACCCATATCGACCATCCCGGCCGGGGCGCGGGGGCCGCCGGCTTATTGCTCGCCCTACTGCTTCCCGCCTCGATCCCGGCTCTGGAGCTGGTGGACAACGACGTGCGGCGCGATGCCACGGTCAACGCGGTGGAACAAGTCCTGCCCAGCGTGGTGAACATTGCCACCCGCAACGCGGTGCCGGCCCGCGACCCGGTCGCCGAGGCTTTTCAGAGCTGGTTCAATCCTTATTATCGGCAGCAGGCACCCGACTCCCCCTACAGCTTGGGCTCAGGCGTGGTGATCGACGAGTCGGGCTATCTGCTGACCAACGACCACGTGGTCCGCCAGGTCGAGGAAATCGCCGTGAAATTCGTCACCGGCACCAATGTGTATCAGGCGACGGTGGTGGCGAGCGATCCGAAGAGGGACGTGGCGTTATTAAAACTCAACGCCCGGCCGGGGGAAAAATTCCATGCCATTCGTCTGGCGCGCGAAGACGACCTGCTGCTGGGCGAGACCGTTCTGGCTTTGGGCAACCCCTTCGGATTGGGCGGATCCGTGACGCGCGGGATCTTAAGTTCCAAGAGCCGCAGCCTGCCCAAGGAAAACACCCCACTGGACATCCCCAACTGGTTGCAGACCGATGCTCCTATCAATCCAGGCAACAGCGGCGGGCCGCTGATCAACTTGCGTGGCGAACTCATCGGTATCAACGTGGCCGTCCTGAGCGAGGTCAAGGGCGAACCGGTGCAGGGCATTGGTTTTGCCATCCCCATCCGCCTGGTGGAAGACGCCCTGGCCGACATTCTGCCGACGGAGTTTGTTAAATCCTACTGGTTTGGCGCCCGGGTCAAAGTAGGATCCTACCCCTTGGTCGTCACCTCCGTGCAGCCCGACAGTCCGGCGGGCCGCGCCGGGTTCCGGATCGGAGATGCCCTGCTGCAGGTCAACCGCCGAATTCCGAAAAACTTCATCGACTTCGGCGAACTGCTGGCCACCAATGCCGCAGCTGACATCGCCATCACCGTCCGGCGCAAGGGCGGGCTGACGGATCTGAACGTGCGGCTGGTCCCGGAAAAATCGGTGTTTAATGCGGCTCTGGTTCTCGAAAAAACCGGCATGAAACTGGAACCGTTGACGCCCCAGTTGCTGGCGCGCTACGGCGTGCGCGCTTCGGGCTTCGCCATTTCCAACGTGCAACCGGGCGGCCCCGCCGCCGCCGCCGGCCTGCAAAGCGGCATGCTCGTCACCGCGGTGGACGGACAGTCGGTTGGCGACGCGACCCTGCTGGCCAAGCTGCTCCATGGAAAGCGGGCGGGAGAAGCGGTGCGTTTGAGCATTGCCGCGCTCCAGCGGACCGGCAACGCCAACTTCTGGGGCAAAGGCGAGGTGGATCTGAATTTAAGGTAATATGAAATTTTGTTGGCCGACCCGATAAAATGTCCGCTACAGTTCCTTATTAAATAATGAGCGCTGCGCCCATGATCGAAGTGGAGAACCTGACCAAGCGGTATGCCGGACATACCGCGGTGGACGGCATCTCCTTCACGGTCGCCCGCGGGGAGATTGTCGGCCTGCTCGGCCCGAACGGGGCGGGCAAGAGCACCACCCTGAGAATCCTTTCAGGGTTCATGCCCGGCACCTCCGGAAGCGTGCGCGTGGCGGGATTCGATGTGTTCCACGACTCGCGCGAGGTAAGCCGGCGCATCGGCTACATGCCGGAGAACAATCCATTGCATCTGGAAATGCGCGTCCGGGAATACCTTAAATTCCGCGCCCGACTCAAGGGGCTGGGCTGGAAACGCTCGCGTTCACGGGTCGACACGGTCATGCAACAGTGCGAGTTGACCGAAGTGGGCGGCAAAATCATCGGCCAGCTCTCCAAGGGCTACCGCCAGCGGGTGGGACTGGCCGACGCTCTGGTCCATGAGCCGGAATTGGTCATCCTGGATGAACCGACGATTGGATTGGATCCTCACCAGATCCGCTCCGTGCGTCAGCTCATCAAGAGCCTTGCGGCACGGCACACGGTGCTGATTTCCACCCACATCCTTCCGGAGGCAGAGGTGACCTGCAACCGGATGCTGATTTTGCCAGATCCGCTCCGTGCGCCAGCTCATCAAGAGCCTTGCGGCACGGCACACGGTGCTGATTTCCACCCACATCCTTCCGGAGGCAGAGGTGACCTGCAACCGGATGCTGATTTTGTTTCAGGGCAGGATTCTGGCAGCCGACACGCCGGAGGATTTGCAACGGCGAATGAGCAGCAACAGCCAGATCATCGCCGAAATCGCCGCGCCCCCCGCCGACCTGCGGGCGTGCTGGACAGACATGCCCGAAGTGGAGCAGTTCGATGTCTCCGCCGCCGAGGGGGACTATTACCGTTGCGCGCTGACCGCCCATGAAGGCATCGATTTACGGCCGCAGATCTTCGCCCTGGCCCGCGAGCGGGGCTGGTCCCTGCGCGAACTGACCCGCAGCCGGCATTCGCTGGAGGATATTTACGTTCAGGTGACCAGACCGGGCGAGGAGGAGGAAGCCTGATGCAAGCCTGGTGGATTCTGACGCGGCGCGAATTGGCGGGTTTTTTCTGCTCTCTCGCCGGGTATGTGATCATTGCGGCCGCGGCCTTTCTGACCGGGCTGAGCTTTGTGATCCTGCTCATGAAATTGCAGGATGAACCCACCTCAATGCCGGTGACCGAGCTGTTTTATGTCACCGCCTTCTTTTGGTTGATCCTGCTACTGGCAGTGCCGGTGATCACCATGCGGCTTTTCGCCCTGGAAAAGTTCACGGGGACGTTTGAAACGCTCATGACCACCCCTGTCAGCGATTTGCAGGTGGTGGCGGCCAAGTTCAGCGCCGCGATGTTGTTTTATCTGCTGATGTGGCTGCCGCTGCTGTGTTGCATCTTGATTCTTAGGCATTACACCGGAGAGGTGTCGGGCTTCGATGGCGGGGCGTTGGGTTGCACCTATCTGGGTATTATGCTGTTGGGTGGGGTGTTCGTGTCTCTGGGTTGCTTGGCATCAGCTTTGACCCGCAGCCAGACCACCGCGGCGATGATCAGCGTGGGATTCAATGTGAGCCTTTTTCTGGTCAGTTTTCTTGCCGTAAAACTGCCGGATGGCGACTGGAAGACGCAGGTCTTGGGCCGCTTGGGTCTGCCCGACCAGATGCACGACTTTGTTCGCGGCGTGGCCGACACCCGAACGGTGGTTCTTTATCTGACGCTGACGCTGTTCTTCCTTTTTTTCACCCTGCGCGTCGTGGAAAGCCGGCGCTGGAAATGACCATGCCAAACGGGAAACCAGTCAAATCCAGTTTTTCGCCCGGCCGCAAATGGGGCCTGGGCCTCAATATGGTTCTGGGCATCCTCGCGGCACTGGCCCTCTTGGTCATGGCCAATTACCTCGGCGGGCGGCATTTTCGCCGCCTCCACCTCAGCACCCGCACCCGCGTCGAACTTTCCACGCGCACCCTCAGCCTCGGCGGGCGGCATTTTCGCCGCCTCCACCTCAGCACACGCACCCGCGTCGAACTTTCCACGCGCACCCTCAGTCTCCTCAGGTCGCTGACTAACCAGATTCAGGTCACCCTCTATTACGACAAAGACGAACCGCTCTACAGCGACATCACCGACCTGCTCAAGGAATACCGGGCCGCGGCACCCAATCTGAGCGTTGCCACGGTGGATTACTATCGTGATCCGGGCGCGGCCGAGCAGGTGAAGCTCAAATACAATCTGGGGGCGGCGACGAACAAGAATCTGGTGATTTTTGATTGCGGCGGCAACTCCCGGGTGGTCGACGGCAACCTCCTGGCCCAATTCTCTCTCGAGCCGGTGCCCAATCAGACCGAACGCGAATTCCGCCGCCGTCCCGTGGCCTTCAACGGCGAGATGCGGTTCAGCTCCGCCATCCTCGCCGTCACCAGCCCCAAAGCCCTCAAGGCCTGCTTCCTCCAAGGCCATGGCGAACAATCCCCCGGTGACACCGCAGATGAGGGGCTGGCCAAGTTCGCAGCCGTACTGCAGCAAAACCATATCCAATGCGAGTCCATCTCGCTCCTCACCAATGCCGTTCCAGCCGATTGCAACCTGCTTGTCATCGCCGGCCCGCGCGACGCCATCCCGCCCTTGGAGTTGGAACGGGTGGAAAAATACCTGGACGAGGGGGGACATTTGTTTGTGCTCTTCAGCGCCTACTCCGCAGGGCACCCTTGCGGCCTGGAAAAAACCCTCACTCGTTGGGGCGTCGGCGTCAGCCCCCAGATTGTCAAGGACCCCGATTATACCACGGTGGGAACGGATGTCATCGTGGGGACCTTTTCCAAACATCCTGTGGTCAATCCGCTGCTTGGATCCCGGCTGCAACTGATCCTGCCACGGGCCATCCGCAAGCTGGATCTCTCCGCGCAGGCAGCCGACGCCCCCAGCGTGGAGGAAATCGCATTCTCCGGGCCGCGCTCCTTTCTCGAGGGGGCCGAAACCTCGGCACCCCGACAGGCGCTTGCGCTGCTGGCAGCTGTGGATAAAGGCACTGTAAAGGGTGTTGTGAGTGAACGCGGGGCGACCCGCATTCTGGTGGCTGGCGACGCCCTGTTTCTTGGAAACCGCCAGATTGAGTCCGGTGCGAACCGCGATTTCGCAGGTTATGCGGCCAACTGGCTGCTCGACCGCCCGGCCTTGCTGCAGGGTTTGGGGCCCAGGCCGGTTATGGAATACCGGCTGACCCTGACCCGGCCCCAAATGCAAGCGGTGCAATGGCTGCTGCTCGGGGCGCTGCCCGGCGGCATTTTGCTCTCCGGTGTGCTGATCTGGTTTCGCCGCAGCAAATAGCCCTCACGCGCCATGAATCCCAAGCAAACCTGGTTCTGGGTGACGCTGGCAGCGGGACTGGGTGCGTTTATATTCCTGATCGAACGCCGCCAGCCTGAACCGTCACACCTCCCGCAGCTCCTGCTGCCCGGCTTTCAAGCCACCCATGTCACCAGCCTTCAAATCCAACCCGCGGGCCACCCCCTCATCCGCCTGCAACACACCAATGACACTTGGCACATCACCGATCCCATCCGCTATCGGGCGCGCCCGGCTGTGATCGAGGCGCTGGTTGAGAATTTAGAACGTCTGGCACCCGCCAGCCTCTCTCCGCAAGAGTTGAAGAACCTCCCCCAAGCCGATCAGGACTATGGATTCTCCAGCCCCCAGTTGACGCTCGCCTTGGACTGCGTCGGCAGATCCATCCGCATCCTGATCGGTAACCAGACCGCTCCCGGCGATCAGGTTTTTGTGCAGGTAATCGGGGATGATCGCGTATTCATTGTGGATGCCGGTTTTCTGCGGTTCATTCCGCGAACGGTAAATGAGTGGCGCGATCTGGCTCTGGCCGACTGGCGGCAACTCGCCTTCGACCGGCTGCTGGTGACCAACTCGGGCAAGGTGCTCGAACTCCAGTTGGACCCCACCAACCGGCTTTGGCGAATGATCCTGCCAATGGAATCCCGCGCCGACGGGGGCAAGGTGGTCAGCGCCTTGCGTCAATTGGGATCCTTGCAGGCCGGGCGCTTTGTTTCGGATAATCCCAAAGCGGATCTGGAAGCCTTCGGCCTGCAAAGTCCGGAACTGAGCGTCAGCCTCCTGCGCGGAACCAACTGCCTGCTAAGTCTTGATTTCGGCCGCAGCCCCACGAACGACACATCCCAGATCTTCGCCCGGTGCCAAGGCCGGCCTTCCGTTGTGACCGTCGCCCGCTCCCCACTGGAACCCTGGCGCGACTCCCACGAATCCTTCCGCGACCGGCGGCTTGTGACTCCGACCTCACCCATTGACGAAATCGAGGTGCACGCCCGGGACCGGTTCAAACTGCAGCGGCAAGGCGGGCGCTGGAAGGTGCTTCCACAAGGGTTCGAAGCGGACACAGCCTGGGTCACCAACCTGATCGGACAGCTCACCGGTCTGGAAGTGGTGCAGTTCGTGAAGGATGTCGTCACGGACCAGGACCTGCCGGCCAAGGGCTTGGCAGAACCGATCAGCCGGTTCATCGTCAAAACCGCGGGCACCAACGCCTCCGGCCTGCCAACCAACACCGTGCTGGCTCAGCTGGACTTCGGCACCAACCAGGACAATCTGATTTACGTGCGCCGCGCCGGGGAAAGTCCGGTCTATGCGGTCAAACTGGCCGATTTCCAAAATCTGCCCGACGCCAGCTGGCAGCTCCGCGACCGGCAGATCTGGACATTTTCGGAAAACGAAGTCGCCCGGATCAAAATCCAACAGGCAGGCAAGGTGCGTGAACTCCTCCGCACCGGCACCGGCAAGTGGACATTCGCTCCGGGCTCCCAGGGCATCATGGACGAGATCACCGCCTCCGCCCTTGATGAGGCCTGCCATCGGCTAGGCCGGTTGACTGCGGCGGCATGGGCGGCCGGTGACACTTCAAAGCGCGACCAATTCGGATTCATCACCCGCGGACATACCATCACCTTGACGCTCACCAACGGGACTGAGCGCCGGCTGGAAATGGGCGGCATGGCTGCATCCGGTCTGCCTTATGCCAGCGCCGCGCCTGAACAGGCGCCTTGGATTTTTGAGCTGTCGCTCGGGGTGTATCAATTCGTGCTGACCTATCTGACAATCCCGGCGAACATTCCCTGACGATGGTGCAGCGCAAACCAAACTCTTTTTGGCGCCGCTTGCGCATCGGTTTCCGCAGCTTACGCATCACCCTTTGGCTGCTCCTCCTCCTCTTAGTTTGCGGCATCTTCTATCTCAACCGGGTGGGTCTCCCGGATTTTGTCAAACGCCCCGTGCTGGAAAAACTCCGTGCCGGCGGAATCGACCTCCGATTCACCCGGATGCGCTGGCACTGGGAGCGGGGCATTGTGGCTGAAAACGTGGCCTTCGGCCCAACCACGGATGCCGCGGCACCCAGCCTGACCCTTCGGGAAGTGGCGATGGGAATCAATCTGTCCGCGCTGCTGCACCGCCATCTGCAGGTGGACTCTCTTTGGTTGCGTCAGGGCCGGTTTTCCTGGCCGCTAAGCACAAACCTCACCCCCCGCGAGCTGGCCTTCGAAAACATCCAAGCCGAACTCCACCTCCTTCCACACGACGTCTGGCAATTGCAACCCTTTCGCGCCTCCTTTGCCGGGGCTGACATCCAGCTCGACGCGGTCATTACCAACGCCTCGTCCATCCGGGACTGGAAATCCTTTCAGGCCTCCCCTGCCCGGCCAGCGGGTGTGATCCAGGAACGTCTCACCCTTCTGGCCGATACCCTGGCCAAAATCCATTATTCGACCCCGCCGCGCCTGAAACTGGAAGTGCGGGGAGATGCGCGCAACCTTTCAGGTCTGATAGCGCGCTTGACATTGCAGGCGGCCGATGCCCAAACCCCCTGGGGGCAAGTGCACCAGGGCAATCTCTCGATGGCATTGGTCCCCGCAGGTAGCAACGGCGCCGTCCGGCTGGAGCTCCACCTCAACGCAGCCCGGGCCCAAACACCCTGGGCCATCACCACCAATCTCACCCTGAGCATCAACGCCGATGCCGCGGCCTCGGATTCGGACACCTTTCCCGTCAGGCTGCATCTCATAGCCGCCACCGCACGGACACCTTGGGGCAGCGCCGACGGAGTGGAGCTTAACGCCGAATGGCTACAGTCTCTCACCAATGCGCTGCCTTTGAACGCCCAGGCTGGCCTCCATGTGGCTGAGGGCCGCTCCCCCTGGGGCAGCGCCCGGGATGCAAGCCTGAACCTGAATTTCTCCCCGGCAACCCCTATTTTCACAATGTCAGGCACCACCAACGGCTGGCCTTTCTGGCAGACCCTGACCCCCTTCGAAGTGGGCTTTGCGGCGCGGGCCCGGGAAGCTCAATTTTCCAAGCTCAATGCGGACGAACTGTCCTGCAGCGGCCGCTGGCTCGCGCCTGAACTCCAGATCTCCAACCTGACCGCAAAGCTTTGCGGCGGCACGCTGGACATGCAGGCCGGCCTCAATACCATCACCCGCAAACTCCGGTTCAACGGCCGGTCCGGTTTTGAACCGCACGGCCTCTCCGGGATGCTCACCGAAAAAAGCCGGCACTGGCTCGAACAATTTTCATGGTCCAGCCCCCCCCGTCTTCAGGCCGCCGGCACCCTTACCCTGCCCGCTTGGACCCACGCCTGGCCCGATTGGCAAAACGAAGTGCAGCCCACCGTCTCCCTGCAGGGATATGTCCAGATGGATCATGCCGCCTTCCGCGGCGTGACCACCGACACACTTGCGGCCCACTTTTCTTATTCCAACCGTTTTTGGAGGGTCCCGGACCTTCTGGCCACACGGCCCGAGGGCACCCTTAACCTGAGTCATCAATCCGATGAGGTCACCCACAGCTATTCATTTTGGATCCATAGCACGCTTGATCCGCTTCTGATCCGCCCGCTGCTCAACACCAACCAGCAGCGCCGCTTCAAACTGGCCGGCTTTACCCAGCCACCCGTGATTGATGCCGAAATCCACGGCCGCTGGTATGATCTCCAAAGCATCGGAGTGCGGGGACACATCCTCGTGACCAACTGCAGTTTTCGGGGACAGCCGATCAGCCGCGTCGAGACGGGGCTGGACTACACCAACGGCTACCTTCGCTGCCTGGCGCCGCGGGCCGAGGTGGGGGCGCAAAGCGCCATGGCCTCCAGCGTTGGGGTGGACCTGATCGGACAACGAGTCTATCTCACCAACGCCACCGGCCAAGTGGATGCGGATGTGGTCACCCGCATGATAGGGCCCAAGACGACCCTGATCATGGCCCCCTACCGTTTTCTCCACCCGCCCCGCGTGCATGCCGAAGGCATCATCCCCATCCGCGACGAAAGACTGGCGGACCTGCATTTCGACGTGGACGGGGACTCTTTCCAATGGTGGCGGCTTGCGGCAACCCATGTTTCAGGGCATGTGGATTGGGTGGGAGAGCATCTGGACCTTAAACAAATACAGGCCGCTTTCTATGACGGAACTGCGGCAGGTCAGGCGCAATTTGAGTTTCCACAAGAATCCCCTGGCACGAAATTCCAGTTCACTGTGGCCGTGACCAATGCGGATCTCCGCGCGCTGATCAGCAACCTGTCCACCCGCCCGGGACAACTGGAGGGCCGGCTGACCGGCACGGCGACCCTCACCAACGGCGACACCTCCGATCTAACCAGCCTGCGCGGCGGCGGACAAGTCAGCCTACGCGAGGGGCTGATCTGGTCGATCCCTGTCTTTGGGATCTTGTCGCCCGTGCTGGAGGGCATTTCACCCGGGCTGGGCAGCAGCCGGGCCGGCGAAGCGTCGGCCACCTTCTCCATCACAAACGGCACACTGCGATCGGATGATTTGGAGATCCGGGCCGCAGCGGTGCGCCTGCAATACCGGGGCACTCTGGGGATGGACCGGAGCTTCAACGCCCGGGTTCAAGCCGAACTGCTGCGCAGCACCTGGGTGTTCGGCCCAGTGTTGAGCACCATGCTCTGGCCGGTTACCAAACTCTTTGAATACAAAGTCACCGGCACGCTGGATGCGCCCAAGACAGAACCGGTGTTCATCCTGCCCAAACTGCTGCTGCTGCCGCTGCATCCCTTGCGCACCCTCAAAGAACTCGCCCCCGATTCACCCGCACCCCCAGCCACCAACCCTCTCCCGGCCGCGCCCTGACCCCCTGCGGGTGCGGCTAGCCGGCGCCAGGACCATCCTGCTTGGGTTTATCCTCCTGCCCCGACAGTGCTTTGCAAACCGTCTTTTGAAGCTCCTCCTCAGAAAACGGTTTGAGAATGTAGCCGTGCGGCTTCACCTCCCTGGCCGATTGCATCGTTTCCATATCGGCGTTGGCGGTGAGAAAAACAAGCGGAATTCCAAACTGCTCCATGATGACCTGAGCCGCTTCGGTCCCTTTCATCCGCCCGGCCAATTCAATGTCCATCAGCACCAGGTCTGGACTTAGTTTTCCGGTTAATTGAATGGCATCCTCGCCGCGCCGGGTGTTCGCGACCACCTCATAGCCAAGCTTTTCCAACTGCTGGCGTATGTCGCGGGCGACGATCGACTCATCCTCCACGATGAAAATCCTCGGCCTTTTCTTCTGGTTGCTCATGGTTGACTAGGATTTCAAAGTTGGATTGCCGACTCCGGCCAGCCTTTTATGAAATCACCGCCTCAAAAAAAATTTCATGCGGCCGGCACCCCCCACCCCTCTCTGTTGTCAGGCTCGAATTCGACGGCAAAACTGGCCGACGGATGCGAACCTGTTTCCAGCCGGCCATTGAGCTGGTCGGCCAGGTCCCCGACCAGTTTCAAGCCCAGGGACTTGTCGCTGCGTTCCAGAAAGTCCGGCGGCAGACCCACTCCGTTGTCGCTCAGGCTTAACCGCAATCTTTGCCCGTTTTCAAGCACCTTCAGCTCAATCCGTATTTCCCCGTGCCGGCTGCCAGGAAAAGCATGCTTGATTGAATTGGAAATCAACTCGTTGATAATCAAACCACAGGGTAGGGCTTGGTCCATGGCCACTTGGACACTGGCTAAATCGGTCTGAAGCCGGATCCGGTTGGGACCGCCCACCAGCAGGAGGAAGGTCTGGCTCACCAGTTTTTGCAAATAATCACCGAGATCCACCGCCGCGAAAGTGCTGGAACGATAGAGTGATTCATGCAGCAGAGCCATGGAACGAACGCGCCCATGCATTTCTTTTAAAACATTTTGCGTGGGCAAATCCGTGTTTCGCCCCGCCTCCATCCGCAGCAGGCTGTTGATAATCTGAAGATTGTTTTTCACCCGGTGATGCACCTCCTTGAGCAGCGCCTCTTTTTCCTTCAAGGAGTCTTTCAAGGATTTTTCCGCCCGCTTGCGATCCGTGATGCTTCGGACAATGGTCGAAGCGCCAATGACTTTGCCGTCGGCGTTCTTGATGGGAGAAAGCGTCACGGAAACCTCCGCCGCAGTCCCGTCTTTTTTGATCCGCACGGTTTCAAAAGGGTCCAACCGGTGGCCCGCTTTGATCCGGGCCAGAGTGATCGTCTCCTCGTGCAGGCTCTGCTGGGGCAGAAGAACAGTTACCGGCTTACCAAGCATCTCGGCCTCAGTGTAGCCAAAGAGCAGCTCCGCGGCTGTATTCCAAGTGGTGACCAACCCACTGAGCGTCGTGCTCAAAATGGCATCCTCCGAAGTGGTCACAATCGCAGCCAGCCGACCCAAAGCTTCCTGGTTGCGCCTCAGGTCGGTGCAATCCGTCTGAATCGACACATAACGCGAGACACGACCCTGAGCATCCTTGATGGGTGAAATCCGAAAGGACACCCAGTAACTCTCGCCGGAGCGGCTGTAGTTAAGCAATTCCGAGGTGAAGGAATTCTCAGCCTTCAATAAATTACGGATCTGCTCCACCGTCTGTTTGTCCGTCTCCGGCCCCTGTAGCAGTTCCCCCGGCTTGCGGCCAAGCATGTCCTCGATCGAATAGCCCGTCCGCTTTGTAAACGCCTGGTTCACCCACTCGGTCCGGCCGAGATGATCGGTGATGATCACAAAATTATCCGTGAAGCTGGCGACCAGCGACAACTTGGCCAGCTCGTCCTGGGCCTTTATGACATCGGTGATGTTATACAAGGTGCCCACAAGGCCACCGTCAGGTAGTTGTGCCACAGACACTTCCATCCATGCGACCTCCCCCTTCTCCCCGAGGAACCGCACGCGGGGCCGAAGCGCGGATAGCGGCGGGACCTTTCCGGGCATTGCCGCCTCCAGAACCGGTTGATCCCCCCCATAAACAAACTCGGACAGGGTCCGGCCCAGAGAAGACTCAACCGGATAACCCAGGACCTTCTGCCAGGCCGCATTCAGAAAGACCAATTTGCCCTGCAGGTTAGTCTCAAAGACAATCTCAGAGAGCAGTTCGATCCGGCGCCGCATCCGGTTTTCCGACTCAACCAAAGCCTCGGTGAGACGATACGTCGCCTGTACATGAAGGTCCGTGGCGAGGCATGCAACCTTTCTATCAGGCTCTTGTGGCATGAGGCTCGCCCGGTCACCCCGCAACCACCGTAAGCTGTTCCAACGCCTGGTGGCTGTCGAGAACCCCGCCATAAAGCGGGAAAATATTCTTGCAGAAAAAATCCTGTTCCGCCCGGGTCCGCGCCGATGTGCAGTCCGAGAGGATTTGCACCCCATACCCGCGCTCATAGGCCGCACGCCCCGTCGAATCAATGCAAAGCGAAGTCACCATCCCCGCCACAAGCACGTCCTTGATCCCGCGCTCCTTCAAAATACGATCCAGTTCAGTGCTCGAAAACGCGTTGAATCCCACCTTCCCTTTCACATAGGTGATGCGGTCCCCAAACGCCGTCAGTTCGGGAATGTTGTCCGCTCCGGCCGTTCCCGCTTTGAAAGCACCGGACGCCTTGATCGTGTCCAGAATCCCCACCGAATTGGCCAGCGCCCGATAGCCCGGCTCCAAAACAATCGGGGTCGAAATAATCGTTATCGGCGTGGAGACCACCGCGCGGATAAAATCCAGGGTGTTGACCAGAACGCTGTCCACCCGGTCGGGCTCTTCCACGACCCCTCGGAGGATGCCGTTGGCCGCAAAATAGTCGTTCTGGTAACCCACCATGATAATGGCTGTTGATTTGGGATTCATATTTCTCTGTGATCTTTGGGATTTGACAGACTATAACCCGATCCTATCCGGTTTGGATTCCTTTTCCACAAAAAAGGAGACCGGCGGCCCAAACCGGCGCGCCAACGGGCCGTCAAAACCCGGGCGATGATCCTGAGAACCCGCGCTATTGCCATTGCCGGCCGAGGGCGGGGCTCTGATTCCATGTTTCATCCGCACTTGGCTAGGACTCATCAAGGATGACCGGGACTGCGTGCGGGCTGAGAGAATTAGGCTGGAGTTTCAGGGGCCTTTTGCAAAACTAGGACCTCAATGAATCCGGTTTTAAAACTTTTACTCGAAGGCGGCAGTCTGAGCACCGCGCACATGGCCCAAGTCCTCAACCTGCCTGAAGCCGACGTGAACCGGGAAATCGACAACCTCAAGCAGCAGCGGGTGCTGCTTGGTTGGCGCCCCGTGCTGAATCTCTCGGAGGACGAAGGGGGCGTGCGCGCCATCATCGAGGTCCGCATCACGCCCGAACGCGGCGGAGGATTCAACCGCCTGGCCGGACGCATCAGCCGCTTCGACGAGGTTGAATCCTGCCACCTGATTTCCGGCGGCTACGATCTGCTGGTCTTCGTCAACGGCACAAGCCTCCAGAGGGTGGCCGCCTTCGTGTCCGAGAAACTCTCCACACTCGAGGGCGTCCTCTCCACCGCCACCCATTTCGTTCTGCGCTCCTACAAGCAGTCGGGCATCCTCATGGAAGGCCGGACCGAGGAAACCGGACGCCTCAACGTCGCACCGTGATTCAAACCGGCCCCTAGTCATTGGGAATTCACAATTTCAAAATGGACTCATCCCGCTTCATCGCCCGCCACGTCATCGACCTGCCCCGCTCGGGCATCCGCGACTTTTTCGAGATCGTCTCCAAGATGAAGGACGTCATCTCTCTGGGCATCGGCGAACCTGATTTCGACACCCCATGGCACATCCGCGAGGCGGCAATCTACGCGCTGGAAAAGGGGAAAACTCATTACACCTCGAACCTCGGCCTCATCGAACTGCGCCGCGCTATCAACCGCTACGTTGAAAAAAACTTCGCCGTCAGCTACCGCCCCGAGGATGAAATCATCGTCACCGTCGGCGTCAGCGAGGCGATCGACATCGCCACCCGGGCCCTCATCAACCCCGGAGACAAGGTCATGTTCCACCAACCGTGCTACGTGAGCTATCATCCCAGCATCACGCTGGCGCACGGCCAAGCCATCCCCGTGCCCACCTACGCCAAGGACAATTTTGCGCTCACCGCAGACGCCTTGCGCGCCGCCTGGCAGCCCGGAGCCAAACTGCTGATGCTCAACCTGCCCTGCAATCCCACCGGGGGAACCTGCAACCGCCGGCAGCTTGAGGACATTGCCAAATTTGCCATCGAAAAAGACCTCCTCGTGTTGAGCGACGAGATCTATTCCGAACTCACCTTTGAGGGGCAGCATGTCAGCATCGCCAGCCTCCCTGGCATGCAGGAGCGGACGATTTTTCTGCACGGGTTCTCCAAGGCCTTTGCCATGACCGGCTGGCGCATCGGCTACGCCTGCGGCCCGGCACCCTTGGTCGAAGCCATGATGAAAGTGCATCAATACTCTATGATGTGCGCCTCCATCATCAGCCAGGAAGCCGCCATAGAAGCGCTGGTGCGCGGCGAGGAGGGCATGCTGAAAATGCGCGAGCAATATCATCGCCGCCGCGATTTCATCGTCCGCCGCCTCAATGAGATCGGCCTCAAATGCCATCTGCCACGCGGTTCCTTCTACGCCTTTCCGGATGTTTCACGGACCGGCCTGAGTGAAAAGGAATTCGCAGTCAGCCTGCTGCAGACGGAGAAGGTGGCAATGGTTCCCGGCACGGCCTTCGGCGAAAACGGAACGGGCTTCTGCCGCGCCTGCTTCGCCACAAGTTACGAACAGCTCGTCGAGGCCGGCAACCGCATCGACCGCCACGTGCAGTTCCTGGCGGCGCGAAAGTGACCGGCGGACCGCCGCCGGACCGTCATTCCCCCGCGCGTCACAGGCTGTTGAAAACCGATTTTCCACTTGGAACACCACGCCTTCCTCAACAGCCTGCCAATCCCCGGGCCTTGTTGACAAAGTCCCGGATTTACCGTCCGCCTTCGGTGATCCCGCAGCTATGGGACTGGGATTAAACGCGAGGAGAAACGCCGTGGTGGTCGGGATGATGCGCCACAGAAGCCGCGGCGCAGCCGGAGTCGAGAAGCGGCAGGCTGAAGCTTCATCGCAAAAGGCCCGTCGCCAACGCCTAGGCCTTGCTCAACATCCTTGCCTCCCATGCAGAGCAGCGAATGAATCAACAGGATTTGACCGTCTGCTGAGTCTCCATTCCATTTCAGGCCCATCGGCTTGAACCCTTCAGACTGGTATTTTCAAAGGAACTGATTTCACAGCACACGGCAAGAATTCCGTGCCAGCGCCGCATCCCACCGGCAGGCAATCGAAGACCGGCCGCTCAGAGCTGTTCGATTTGCGCACGCAACGGCGCCAGATCGGGATCCTGCATGGCCATCCTCTTGATTTCTGCGGGTCCCCCGCTTCGTAGCGCGCGCCGCAACCAATCCAACGCCTCCTCCGGCCGCTTCAACTGGCAAGCATAACAGGAGAGATTATACGGGATGATTGATTCGCGGGGGAATTGCTCCCAGGCTGGCATCAAGGCATCCCAGGCTGCCTGCAATCCGCCCTCCGGTGCCCGCCGCAGCGCATAGGCCTGATGCAACCACCCGGAAGCCCGCCCGGGGTCGACCCGAACCAAAGCCCGCGCCACTTCCAGCGCCTGCTCCCATCGGCCCGACTCGGCCAGCAAAGTCCACCGCACCTCCAGCACATCAGGGTGGTTCTGATTCGGCCCGGAAATCAGTGCAACCTCCGCCCCCGCCTCAAGCGGAAGCCCCAACTCCATCCAACCGATGGCGGAGGAAAGGTGATGCGAGTCGGGCATCTCAAGAGATTGCATTGCCTGTTGATCCTAGCCACTCCGGCTGCGGTGATCAATCCCACGATCAATCCCAGAACCTTTCCACCAAGTGGCCGCCAGACTGATAATGCAACATCTCAACCGCACTATTCCGGGACAGTGCTGTTCCAATTCCTGGGCACCCTGCCTTGATGTGTTTGAATCATGCCCCTGTTTCCAAGGCAAGGACGGTTTTTTGAACACACAGAGGAGCGGCGTCTCGCTCAGCGGAGAAAAGGGAGCAAGGGAGACCAGTCCGCATTGGAAGCAGCTCCGCGAAACAAACACCCCACCAAGGCAATCTGGAAGCCAGAGGGCGGGGCGACCGGATGAAAGAGCATTACCTTTAAAACGAGGCATCCGGGTCTGGCACCTTGGGTGCTTCAGATGCTTTCATGATTACACTATTCGTTCTTTCAGCCGTGTTGATCCTTTGCGGCTTGTGCATTGGCTTTATCGCGACATCCAATGCGCCTTTGGGTTTTGAAAACGAAACCGGGTTTCACTACGGCCAGCCCCCTGGAACACCCGCCTTGGAGGAGCCAGATCTGGCAATCCCGCAGGCTCGCAACGCCTGATCCCTCTTCTTGAAGCCATCCGACGCAACCAAGCCCAGCACAAAGCGGGGCTGACGCTGACAAACTACGGCTTATAACCGGCCAAGCTACTGAGCCCGATCTCACCGCAGAAACGCCCCTTGGATTCCACTGTGGAAACTCTCAACACCAGGAGAATCCGCCCGGCACCCCCCGGGCCGGATCTGGGTCTCCGTCAACGCTTGGCGGCCGTGGGAATTTAGAGCTGTCCCGCCGCCAACATGCACTGGATTTCAGCTTCGTAGCCCTCCCGGAAACTTGGATACTTGAAAGAATAATTCGTTTTTGTTTTGAACCGGAGGTTGCTCACACGCTTATTGGTCACCAGTCGCGGTCGGCCGCGCGCGACATTTTCCGGCGCGGCCGCCGGGTGCGGTTGGCCAAGGCGTGACGCCAACCACTCAAACACCGCGCGCTGACTGACCGGCTCGTCGTCCACCACATTGAACACTTCCCCGCCGGAAGCCCGTTGCAGCGCGGCGACCACCGCCCCCACAACATCATCTCGATGAACCATGTTCAGAAAACGACCTCCGTCCCCATCCAGACTCGCTTCGCCGCTCAGATAGTTCCTCAACCAGTAGCCGCGTTCCGGCCCGTAGATGCCGGCCAGGCGTAAAATGGTTGCGGGAAACAAAGGAACTGCCGAGAGCAACAACTGCTCCGTCGCCACCAGGATTTTACCGGTCTGTGTGCCCGGCTCCACCAGGTCAGCCTCGCTCACCGGGGATCCGTCGTCTTGGGCATAAACACTGGTGCTGCTGGTGTAGATAAATTGCCGGGGCGGCGAGGGCCGCAACCACTCCAGAAGATTGCGGTTGCCGGTTAAATAAGTCTGCTCGTACGCCGCCGCCCCACCCCCGCCCGAAGCGGCACAGTTCACCACCCAATCAAAATCCGCGCTCAAAACCTTGAGCGATTCCAACCGTGTGATGTCAGCGCAGAGGGGACGGATGCCTGCCGCAGCCAGCCTTTCCAGAGACCCCGCGCTCCGGCACAGGCCAAACACATCGTGCCCCTGCCGGATCAATTCCCCCCCCAGAGGGACGCCGACATAACCGCAGCCTGCAATCAGCACACGCATCAGCCCAGTAAATCCCAAACCACCTGGCCGCGCAAAGAGGTTTTGTCTTGGAAGAGTGCTCTGCTAGAATACGGAACATGTTGGACGTTTCCATTAAACCCTCCCCCGCCCCGGTCGGGGTGCAGGACGCCGCCTCAAAGGGCCTGCGTCGTCCGGAACTGCTTGCCCCCGCCGGGGATTGGGACTGCGCCCGCGCCGCTGTGGAGAACGGCGCCGATGCGATTTATTTCGGCCTGGACAAATTCAACGCCCGAATCCGGGCGCACAACTTCACCGAAGCCGATCTGCCTCAGCTCATGGAATTCCTGCATCGCCGAGGTGTGCGGGGCTATATCACCTTTAACACCCTGGTGTTTGAAAACGAACTCTCCGACGCCGCCCGGTATCTGCACGCAATCATCGCCGCGGGAGTGGACGCTGCCATCGTGCAGGACGCGGGCATTTGCAGGCTGATCCGGCAAATCTCCCCGGATTTTCCAATTCACGCCTCGACCCAAATGACGGTGACCAGTGCGGCTGGTGTGGAGTTTGCCCGCGCACTGGGCTGCAATCTTGTGGTTTTGGCGCGCGAATGCTCGGTGGCGGAGATTGCAAAAATCAACAACCCCTCCGGCCCCGGCGCGCCCGCCCCGGCAGAAAACACGCCTCACCCAACAATGCCCTTGGAGGTCTTCGTCCACGGTGCGCTTTGCGTGGCCTATTCCGGCCAATGCCTGACGAGCGAAGCCTTGGGTGGCCGCTCGGCCAATCGCGGAGAGTGCGCCCAGGCCTGTCGCATGCCTTACGAACTGGTGAGCGACGGCAAAACCGTCCCTCTGGGCGACCGGAAATATCTCCTCAGCCCGCAAGATCTGGCCGGACTGGAGATGCTGCCCGAACTGATCAGCGCGGGTGTGGCCTCGCTCAAAATCGAAGGCAGGCTTAAGTCGCCGGAATACGTCGCCAACATCACCCGCGTCTACCGGCGTGCGCTTGACCGCCTGTTTCCCCAACCGTCCACACCGCAATCTGAACCGGCCAGGCAACCGGACTCCGACCGGTATGACCTTGAAATGGGCTTTAGTCGCGGACTCCATACCGGCTGGTTCGGCGGCATCAACAATCAGGCTCTGGTCCATGCCCGATTCGGCAAGAAACGCGGCGTCTTTCTCGGCCATGTCTCCCGCGTTCTGCAGGAGGGCGTCGAGTTGCTTCTTGAGGCCCCCCTCAAACCGGGCGACGGCGTGGTCTTCGACGCCGGACATCCGGAAAAAGAGGAGGAAGGCGGCCGGATTTATCAGGTCTATCCTCCGCCCCCGGGCCAACAGGCATCCCGATTGGGCTTCGGCCGCGGGGACGTTGACTTCTCCCAGATCCGCGTCGGAGACAAATTATGGAAGACGAGTGATCCGGAACTTGAGCGGCGCCTGAGGCAAAGTTTCGCCGGGGACACCCCCCGTTTTCAACAACCTTTGACCCTCCAAGTGCAAGGTCGCAGTGCCGAACCCATGTTCCTCCAAGCTCGCGACGAACAGGGGAATGTGGCCCGGGTAGAGTCGACCATGCCGCTGGCGCGGGCGGAAAAACAGCCGCTGACAACAGAGCGACTGCACGATCAACTCGGACGCCTCGGCGGCACACCCTTTACACTGGGCGCGTTGGAAAACGAATTGGAAGGCGAAGTGCTCCTGCCAATAAGCGAATTGAACCGTATGCGGCGCGAGGTGGTGGCGAAACTGGAGCAACTCCGGACCCGGCCTAAACGCTGGCAAATGCACTCCGGACAGGCCGCTACAACATCCGAGCCTGCACCCGGACTTTTGCATTCCGGGAAAACGACAACCTCCTCACCTAGCCTGATCGTTCTGGTCCGAAACCTCGAGCAACTGGCCGCCGCCTTGAGTTCCAAGGCCTGCACCCTCTACTGCGAGTTCGAAGATCCAAAAAAATACCGCGAAGCGGTGCGGATGGTGAGGGAGTCGCCGGCTTTGGATGATTCCACCTCCGCTTGCGGCACCCGTTCACCGGCTGTTTTTTTGGCTCCCCCGCGCATCTTTAAAACCGGCGAGGAATGGACGCTCACCCAAATCCGATCCTGCTCGCCGGATGGATATCTGGTGCGGAACCCGGATCATCTGAGTTTCTTTGCCGGAGAACGCTGCATTGGAGATTTCTCGCTGAACGTGGCGAACCGGCTGGCTGCGGAACACTTCAAAACCCGCTATGGCCTCGAGCGCCTGACGGCCTCCTACGACTTGAATTTCCAGCAGCTCGAAGCCCTGCTCAAATCCACCCCGCCGGAATGGTTTGAGGTGACCATCCATCAGCACATGCCCATGTTTCACATGGAGCACTGCGTGTTTTGCGCTTTCCTCTCCAGCGGAACAGACTACAAAAACTGCGGCCGCCCCTGCGACACTCACAGCGTCCAACTCCGCGACCGCGTCGGGGCCGAGCATCCAGTCAAGGCCGATGCGGGTTGCCGCAACACCGTGTTCAACGCCCGGGCTCAGACCGGAGCCGAGTATGTGGAAAAGATGGTGGCCCTGGGGGTTGGCCATTTCCGCATTGAATTCTTGAATGAAAGCCCCAGCGAGGTGAGCCGGACCCTTTGCAAATACCTCCAACTCCTTCAGGGGGAAATCTCGGGGCTTGATCTCTGGCGCCAACTTAAGCTGCTCCACCAGCTGGGCGTCACCCGGGGACAAATCGCCGGTTGACCCTCCCTCACCGCCGGGCGGCGGGCGGGGGCACCGGCAGAGTGTCACCGCCGGATCTGACTGGCTGATAAAGTCCGGGCTTCAGGCCGGCCAAAGGATCAGCCGCCCGCTGAGGGCGGCGGTTTGCAAGCAGGGCCGGGACGAGCAGAGCCAAAAGAAGAATCACGCCGATCGTGATGGCCGCGATGCGCCAGTTCAGCTTGGAGAGTTGCAGAGTCACGAAATCCAAAGGCCCCCGGGTGTGCGGCGTGAGCGGGGGGGGCTCGCTGAACTTTTCCGTCAAAGCCAGCTCAGCCGCCAAGGCGGCGATGGTTTGCGGCACATCGAGCCGCAGCATCCGGGCGTAAGTCCTCACAAATCCGCGGATGTAGACCGGGGCGGCAAAAACACCGAAATCCCCCTCCTCCAGCGCCCGCAGGTGATCCGTGCGGACTTTGAGAAAATCCGCCACCTCGGCGAGAGAAAGGTTTCGCGCTTCTCGCGCCTGGCGCAACTGTTGGGCAACCGTCGACATGATCAGCTATCTTTTGCGATTTCCCCTGCCCTTGGCAACGCAAATTGACATGTAAACTCGCAACCCGCCCTCGATCCCACCGGCTTCCCCCCGGAAATCCCCAATCCAATATCCCAAGCCCCCCGAGGGGACTGCAGAAAAAGTCCGCACCGAATAATCCAAAGCCCTGCCAGCGCGCACTCACGTCTCAAAAAACCGTGCCGAGCCCGCCTCAAGCAGTTGTTTGAGAATCTTTTTGTGGGCACTCGGGAAAGACAATGCCTGAAGTTCACCACCCGTGAGCCACAGGCCTTGGCCCAATCCCGCTTCCCGGCTTTGCGTTCTGTCGCAGGCAAAAACTGTCAATGTGATCCGGTAACGGGTGATCGCGTGGCTGATCCGACAAAGCGGCCGCAAGGTTTCAGGGGAGAATCCAAGAGCGGACCCGGCGGCGCTTGCCGGATCCATTCCGGCCGGTATCTCCACGTTGGGAAACTCCCACAGATGCGCGTTAACCCCGCCAGGGGGCCGCTGCCTGACCAGCCATTTGCCGTCCCACTCTGCCGCAAAAGCGGCGAAGTGCAGCGCGGTGGGTTTGGCGCGCTTGGGCAGATTAGGAAGCAGCGCGACCCGGTCCTCCCGGAGGGCGGCGCAGTGCGCTTTGACCGGACACGAAAAACAGAGCGGCGCCTGCGGGGTGCAAACCAGCGCGCCCAGTTCCATCAACGATTGATTAAGGTGCGAGCAGGCTCTGGCCCGACCGGAGCATCGTGAAGCATCGAGAACCAGTGTCTCGGCAATCTGCCAAAGTCGATCGCTGATTCTCTTTTCGCCAGGATCCCCCCCAATCCCGAACAGCCGTGTCAAGACGCGCACGACATTGCCATCCACAATCGGGGTGGGGCGGTTGAAAGCGATGCTAGAGATGGCACCGGCGGTGTAGCGACCAATGCCAGGCAGGGCGAGGATATCGTCGAACGATTCTGGAAACCGGCCGCCGTGGTGTTGCATGATTTGCTGCGCGGCTTTTTGCAGGTTCCGCACACGGGTGTAATAGCCAAGGCCTTCCCAAAGCTTATGAAGCTGCTCCGGATGCGCACCGGCTGCCGCGGAAATATCCGGCAACTCCCGCATCCAACGCTCCCAAAATGGCAATACCGTTTTCACCTGCGTTTGCTGCAACATAACCTCGGAGACCCAGATGGCATAGGGATCAAGGGCCCGGCGCCAGGGCAGGTCACGGGCGTCTTTGACAAACCAGTCCAGCAGCAGGGGAACGAGCCGGCGCGGTTCCGGACTTCCCTCATCGGGTCTCAAGATGGCTGGCATGCGTGACATCGGGTTGAAGGGTAGTGAGGAGGCCGAAGAAGGCAAGGGGCTGGCAAGCCGAGGCACTGGCGCCCATCGGAGGGGCTTCATTTTTGAACAATACGCTGGGGGGATGCGTCTGCCATTTTTGCGTTTCTTTGCACGCCGGGGCGGCTAAGGTGCGGGCGGTGAAACCCTTAACCTCGCACACGTGCAAACTGACCGACGCGCAAGCCGCGGCGCTCCGGGCTTGGCTTCAGGAGCGGAACTACCGGTTCCGAGAGTTGCCTTACACGCGTTTCGCCGCTGAAAAAGACAAGCTGAACGTGGTTTTTTACGAAAGCGGCAAGCTGGTGCTCCAAGGCAAGGGCACCCGGGAATTCATCGAGTTCGTCTTGGAACCGGAGATTTTGAAGGAGGTCAAACTCGGCTACGAGACGATGCTCAACCCCGAGTTGATCGCCCCGCGTCTGGGTGTGGACGAAAGCGGCAAGGGCGACTTTTTCGGCCCGCTCTGTATCGCCGGGGTTTATGTGAACGAGGCCGTAATCAACTCGTGGAAGGAGGCCGGGGTGCGCGATTCCAAAAACATTTCCAGCGACAGGAAAATCGCCGAACTGGCCGAGCTGATCCGAGAAACCCCGGGCTGTGTGACATCGGTCGTGCCGATCGGCAATGACGCGTATAACCGGCTCTACAAAAAGATGCGAAGCGTCAACACCCTCCTGGCTTGGGGCCACGCGCGGGTCATTGAAAATCTCATGGGTCAACGGCATCGCATGAACCCGCCCCCGGTGCGGGCCATCAGCGACCAGTTCGCCGCCAGCAAGGATGTGGTCGGCAAGGCGCTGATGAGTTTGGGGCGCGAGATCGAGCTGGTCCAGCGGCACAAGGCGGAGGCTGATCTGGCGGTGGCGGCGGCCTCGATACTGGCGCGGCACGAATTTGTGTCGCGTCTGGCGGCGCTGGAAAAACAATTTGAGGTGAAGCTGCCCAAGGGGGCTTCAGCCGCGGTGGATGCGGCGGCCAAGGAGTTCATCGCCCGGCATGGTGTGGAGCAGTTGCCTCAGGTTTCCAAGATGCACTTCCGCACCGCGTTACGGGCGCAGGGCCTGCCGGAACCTCCAAAGACTGCGTGGCGGCGATAAGCCGCAGGGGCGGCGGGCGCCGCTGCCGCTTTTCCGGCCCGTCAGTCTGGGCTCAATTCCTCCAGCAGATGCCGGACGCAGACTTCAATCTTATCCAGCGCGCTGGTGGAACATTCCAACTGCACATCTTCCACCTGCCAAAAACGGACTGCGCCGAGAAATTCCGGGAATTGCCCCAGCAGCATCGGCCGGTGCTCGGATTGGCTCAACGCAATGATGATCCGATATCGGAGAAAATCCGCCCGTGTCACGGCTGCAGGCAGGCAGGCGGCCCGGGCCGGGGTGATGCCTCGCGCGGTCAACCTCTCCAGGCTGAATTTGGACATGGCACCGGGATTGATTTCCGGATCAGGCTTGAAGCCTTTGGAAGAGGCTTGTTCCCTGAGGTTGTTCCGGCGTGCATGATGGTTCCAAAGCTCCTCGGCAAAACGGCTGCGGTAATAGTTTCCGGTGCAGAGAAACAGCACTCCGAACCGGGAACGGGCAGGATTGAGCTCCGACTGGCCGGAGGATTCAGTGCCGGCGGAATTCACGGCGGTGTAGTTTCGGTTAAGCGGCATCACTGCACTCAACCTAGGATGCGACGGCCCTCGTCCAAGAAGATGCCTTTAAAATTCATCTCCAGCGCCTGAGGATTGGACGCCTTGGCCATCGCCTCTTTCTGGCTGATTTTCCCGTCTTTGACCAACTGGAAGAGCGACTGATTGAAATTAAGCATTCCATCCTCCGAACCCGTCTCGATCGCCACGGAGAGTTTGTCCAGACGGTTTTCCTCGAGCAGTTTTCTCACCGTGGGGGTGTTGAGCAGGATTTCCAGGGCGGGGGAAACGCCGCCGCTGACGTTGGGGACCATGCGCTGGCAGACCACGGCCTGCAGACAGCCGGCCAGCTGACGCCTTACCTGTTCGCGCTCCTCGGCCTTGAAAAAGTCCAGGATGCGGCTGATGGACTGCGCCGCATTGGTGGTGTGCAGCGTGGACATAACCAGGTGCCCGGTGTCGGCGGCGCTCATGGCCGCAGTGAAGCTGACGGCATCGCGCATCTCTCCCACCATGATGATATCCGGATCCTGCCGCAGGACGTGTTTGAGGGCGTGATGAAAAGAGAGGGTATCCAGGCCGACTTCGCGCTGCTCCACCACGGACTGGTTGTCCTCAAAGACAAATTCGATCGGGTCCTCCAAGGTGATGATGTGTTTTTTGAAGTTGGCGTTGATGTGCTCGACCATCGCGGCCAGGGTGGTGGACTTGCCGGAGCCGGTCGCGCCGGCGACCAGCACGATGCCGCGGGGGGACTCGGCGATTTGTTTAACGATGGGCATCAAGCCCAGCTCCTCAAAACTGGCCACATGATTTTTCACAAAGCGCATGGCGTAGCACCACTGGCCGCGCTGCTGGAAAAGATTGGTTCGGAACCGGCCGATGTTGGGAACAAAATAGGAGAAATCGATTTCCCGCTCCTCCTCCAGTTTGACCCGGAGATGCGCCGGCGTGATCCGCGCAGTGATGGAGTTCATCCAATCCAAGGTGGGATGCGGGCACTCAATGGCCACCAGCTGGCGGTTGATCCGGAAAACGACCGGGGTGCCGACTTTGATGTGAATGTCGGAGGCGCCGCCTTCGACGGCGATTTTCAAGATCCGATGAAAAATTTCCATGCCTGCAGGCTAACCGAGGGCTTGAACGGGCCAAACAAAAAAACCGTTGGATCGGAAGGATGCAGGCGGCCGAGGATATCCTCAGGCCAGAGGCAAAAGGGACAAGGACTGGAGGCGGCTCTCGGCCTGCTTGGTCATGCTAGTGAACACCAGCGAGACCTGATAACCCGCGTGTTTGCTGCCTGAACAGGCAACCACCACGCCGGAACACTTAACCGGCCTCCCGCCCTGCGGCGACTCCAAGGTGACCGTCATTTCCACCCAGGGGGCAAATGAAGTGGGGCTGTGAAACTCCAGTCCATGCTTGCGAATGAGAACGGATTCCGGTGAGAGGGACAATTCAACCTGTCTGGCTGCCACCGAGAGACGGTTGTGTGAAAAACTTTCGGATTGCAACTTTCTGGCACTCATAAAATCGAAGGAAAACTAACACACCGAGACCAATCGTCAAACGACAGCACTCACCATTCAATCACAGCCGCACCCCAAGTCAGACCGGCGCCAAACACCACGAGCAAGATCAGATCCCCTCGCTGAAGCCGGCCTGATGAAACCACCTCATCCAAGGCGATGGCCACCGAGGCGGCCGAGGTGTTTCCATACTTTTCAAGATTAACAAACAACTGCTCCGGGGTGGCACCGAGCCGGTCACCGACGGCATCGATGATCCTGCGGTTGGCCTGATGGGGGATGATGCACTTGATGGATGAGACATCCAGTTCGCAGCGCCGCAGGGCTTCCTTGGCCGCGGTGACCATGGCTTGCACGGCGTTTTTAAAGGTTTCCTTACCTTCCATGCGCAGGTAATGCATCCGGGAATTCACCGATTCCACGGTCGCCGGGCAACGGCTCCCCCCACCGGCCATTGAGAGCAAGTCCGAGTTCTCCCCGTCGGCGCCCATGACCGCCGTCAGAAGACCGTGCGCGCCCTCCCGGTTCTGGAGAATGGCCGCACCCGCCCCATCACCGAATAGCACGCAAGTGTTGCGGTCCTGCCAGTCGGTGATGCTGGAAAGTTTCTCCGCGCCGATAACCAACACAGTGTCGTAGGTACGGGACATGATGAACTGCTGGCCGATCTCCAAAGCATAAATAAAGCCGGAACAGGCGGCTTCGAGATCGAACGCAGCAGCGCGCCGCGCGCCCAGTTTGCGCTGCACGAGACACGCCGTCGCAGGAAAAGGCATGTCAGGAGTGATCGTGGCCACGATGATCAGATCGATCTGTTCGGGGGTGACGCCGGCGTTTTTCATGGCGCGCTGCGCCGCAGCGGTTGCCAGGTCCGAGGTGTATTGGTCGGGAGCGGCGATCCGGCGTTCTTTGATGCCGGTGCGGCTGGTGATCCACTCGTCCGTGGTGTCGACCAGTTTTTCGAGCTCGGCATTGGTGAGGATTCGCTCGGGGACGTAGGATCCGACCCCTACGATCGAGCAGGTGCGTCCCAGAAAATCATGGCTGGCGCGAGGGTTCTTGAAGACGGGCTTGGTGCTCATGCTTGTTGTGGGAGGCCGGAAAGCGCGGGAGGCGCGGGCAGCTGAAGCAGCGGGGCGAGTTTGAGGTTGGCGGAGGTGATTTCCTGTTCCACCAGCCGGGTGATGCCATGGCTGATTTCTCCGGTGGCGACGCGGATGGCGCTGGCAATGGCGCGTTCGCGGGAAGAACCGTGAGCCTTGATGACCACGCCGTTAAGCCCCAGCAAGGCGGCGCCGCCATAGACCTCCGGATCCATGCTGCGCTTCAATCCGCGAAAGGCCCCCCGGGCTAGCAGGGCCCCGAATTTGCGCACTGGGCTGGCGGTCAACTCCCGCTTAAGAAGATGCATCATCGCATACCCCATGCTTTCGGCCGTTTTCAAAACAATGTTGCCGGTGAACCCGTCGGTCACCACCACATCGACGCCGTCGTTGAAAAGATCGAAGCCCTCGGTGTAGCCGATGAAATTAATATCCAGATTGCGGCATAGCCGGGCCGCCTCGCGGGTCAGATCGTTCCCCTTTGTTTCCTCGGAACCGTTACTCAACACCCCCACCCTTGGACGGGCCAAGCCCAGAACTTCGCGGGCATAGATGCTGCCCATGACCGCAAACTGGGCCAGATGTAGCGGCTCGGCCACCGCGTTGGCGCCCGCGTCCAGAAGGATAAAGTCCTGGTTCCGGGAAGGCATTCGGCAGGTGATGGCCGGGCGCTCCACGCCCTTAATGCGGCCCAGTTTCAAAGAGCCCGCCACCAAAGCACCGGTGTTTCCGGGAGAGATGACCGCGTCGGCTTTTCCTTCCCGGACCAGTTCGATGGCGCGCACCATAGAACAATCTTTTTTGCGGCGGATGCCTTCAAGCGGTTTGTCCTTCATCGTCAGCACCTCGCTGGCGTGTAAGATCTCAACCCGGTGATCGCTCAAGCCGCTGCTCTTCAGGGCGGCGTGGATTTCGGATTGATGGCCGACGAGGTAGAGGAGTGAAATTTGCCGCTCAACGGAGAGGGCCTGCTTGACGCCTTCGATGACGATACCACAACCGTGGTCGCCACCCATGACATCAACTGCGATGCGCATAAACGAAAAGGGCGCGGAAAAGGTTTCCGCGCCCTAAACGATCAGGCGGCGGTGATGGTGATCACCTGGCGTCCCTTATAGCAGCCGCAGGAGGGGCAGACTCGGTGCGGGATATAGGGTGCCGCGCATTGGGGGCAGGTGCTGAGCTGCGGCAGTTTGAGCACGCTGTTGTAAGCCCGGCGCATGCGCTGACGGCTTTTCGACGGTTTTCTCTTGGGAACGCCCATAAATCTTAATTCAAATGCTCAATGTTCAACTTGTCCAGCGCCGCCCAAGCAGACGAGGCCTGCCCGGGATCACTGGTTTTTACGGCCTCGCCCTGCACTGGTTGCGGAAGGCCCCGACAATCTTTTCCGCACAACGGATGTTGCGGAAGCTCGAGGAGAATATCCTCCCGCACATGAGGAGTCAAGTCTATGCAATCGTTCTCAACGGCCACCTTTTCTTCGCCTTCCAGAGGCAGCAGCAGCGTCCAGCGCGGAAACTCCAGAGGATACTCAAATGGTTTGAGGCAGCGGGCGCACTGGCATTGAAGCGGCAGCCGCAGGGAACCCTGCACCAGCAGGCTATCCTCGAGCAACTGGACGGTGAGCCGGTAAAGCAAGGGCTTCGCGGGGACAACCAGATCATCGCTGCAGCCCAGATCGAGTTCCGCAACGGGCAGCTCCCCGTGCAGGTCCAGGTCCTGGTCCTCGGTTTCCAAATGGCGAAGGTTGACAAGCAGTGGCATAAATAAGGTCAGACTCGGGTGACGGCCAGCTTGCCGGCCAGTCCGGCTTGGACGGCTGCCGGGACAAAGGAACTCACATCCCCGTTGAGGCGTGCGATTTCCTTGACCAGACGCGAACTCAAGAACGTGTAGGTGTCCTTGGGCATCATGAAAATGGTCTCGATTCGCTCGTTCAATTTCCGGTTCATCAGGGCGAGCTGGAACTCAAATTCGAAATCCGACACGGCGCGCAGGCCCCGGACGATGGTTTGAGCCGAAGAGCGCCTCGCATAATCCACCAGCAGGCAGTCAAACGAATCGGCCTGGACATTGCCCAGATGACCGACCGACTGCCGGACCAGTTCCACCCGTTCCTCCATGCTGAAGAGCGGGTTTTTGCTTTCATTTTTGGCGACCGCCACCAAAACCCGGTCGAACAGCTTGGAGGCGCGCTCCACAACGTCCAGATGACCGTTGGTCAACGGATCGAAACTGCCTGGATAAATCGCCGTTCGCATGCCGCGATCCTACCATCGCACGGGGCATTGACGAGCAGGAAAATCCAAGGCCGACGCCAGACAACCGAATCCGCAGGCATCCGGTCCTGTCGATGCGAACCCCGAGTTTTTCGATTCGCACTGGCTGCCGTTAATCATTAGGCTTGAGCCCATGATCCAATCTGGAAGTGCAAATCCCCCAAAGAGGCAAGGCTTGAGGGGCTTCTGGAGCCTTTTCCTCACCCAGTTTCAGGGAGCGTTCAGCGACAATGTACTGAAAAACCTCGTTATCTTCATGCTTCTCAGCCTGGACGTGACAGTGACCGAGAAACACAAAATAGGCGAGCTGGTGGGAGCGCTCTTCTCGCTGCCATTTATCCTCTTCTCCATGGCGGGCGGGTTCCTCGCCGACCGCTTCAGCAAACGCACCGTCTCCATCGGGGTGAAGGTGTTTGAAATCGGCGTGATGCTCGCCGCCCTGAGCGGCTTATATCTGCATCAACTGCCCCTGCTTCTGTCCTGCGTTTTCCTGATGGGAATGCACAGCGCTTTTTTCGGGCCATCGAAATACGGGCTGCTGCCCGAACTTCTACCCGAACACCGGCTTTCGTGGGGCAACGGCCTGCTGGAACTGGGGACCTTCATGGCCATCATTCTCGGCACGGTGGCGGCCGCTTTTCTGTCCACACATTTCCGCGCCCAGCCCGCTTGGTCGGGCGTTTTTCTGATGCTGCTGGCGGGATTAGGGTTGGCGACGAGCCTAGGTATTTCGCGTGTGCCCGCCGCGGCGCCCCTGAAAAAATTCCAGCCCAATTTTCCCGCCGAAGTCTGGCGGCAGGTGGGAGCCACCCGCCGCGACCGCCCCTTGTTCCTGTCGCTCCTGGGAAACACTTATTTCAACTTCATCGGCGCGCTGCTCCTGCTAAACCTGTTTTTTTACGGATCCTTCGTTCTGGGTCTGGACGAGATCGGCATCGGGAAACTCAACGTGGCTCTGGCGCTGGGCATCGGTCTGGGCAGTGTGGCGGCGGGATACCTCTCCGGCGGAAAAATCGAATACGGCTTGGTCCCGCTGGGCGCAACCGGCTTGGCGGTGATGTCCGCCTCGCTGGCCGTGTCCGGTCTCACGGTGAATGGCGCGCTGGTATGCTTGGCTTTACTGGGAGTGGCCGGGGGCTTTTTCATCGTCCCCGTGGCGGCCTTGCTGCAGCACCGCCCCGATCCCGACAAAAAGGGGGAAGTGCTGGCAACAGCCAATCTGCTCTCCTTCGTCGGTGTATTTTTGGCTTCAGGCGCCCATTATCTGCTGGCCCAGGTTTGGGACTTTTCCCCCCGCCAAATTTTCCTGACCTCTGGAGTGTTGACCTTGGGAGCCGCCATCTACGTGGTGGTGCTGCTGCCCGACGCCCTGCTGCGCTTTGCGCTCTGGTGCGTGACCCACTCCTTCTATCGCATTCGGGTTTTGGGACGGGAGAACATCCCTGACAAAGGCGGCGCGCTGTTTGTTTGCAACCATGTTTCCTGGGCGGATGCCTTGCTGCTGATCGCCTCCACCGACCGGTCGGTGCGGTTTCTCATGTTCAAGGATCTTTATGAAAACCGATGGCTCCACCCGTTCTATAAGATCCTCGGAGTGATTCCAATCTCCGCCGAACAGCGGCCGCGCGAGCTGATCCAGTCGCTGCAGGCCGCCAGCGACGCCATTCGCGCCGGTGAAGTCGTGTGTATTTTTGCCGAGGGCGAGATCACGCGGATCGGCCAGCTCCTCCCGTTCCGGCGCGGGATGGGACGCATCATGAAGAACGTGGAGGCCCCGATCATCCCCGTAGCGCTGGACGGGCTGCTGGGTGGGCCCGGCAGTTTCAAAGGGGGCCGCTTTGTCTGGCGGCTCCCGGCCCGCCTCCCGTATCCGGTCACCGTGAGTTTTGGAAAACCTCTGCCGCCCACCGCCACCCCGTTCGAGGTGCGTCAGGAGGTTCAGGAATTGCTGGCCGGGGCCTGGCAGTATCGGCGAAGCCGGATGGAGCCGCTGCAACGCGGTTTCGTTCGCTCCTGCCGCTCGCATCCCCGCCGCTTTGCGCTGGGGGATGCGCACAATGTGAAGGTCTCTTTCGGCACCGCCCTGACACGGACGGTCTTTCTGGCACGACGCCTGAAAGGAACGTGGACTGGACAGGAGATGGTGGGCTTGCTCCTGCCGCCCAGTGCGGCGGGGGCTCTGGCAAACCAAGCCGCATTGCTCTGCGGCAAAGTGCCGGTGAACCTCAACTACACCCTTTCGGCGGAGGCGCTGGCCTCCTGCCTGCGGCAATGCAAGATAGAGACTACCATCACATCCCGGGCCTTTCTGGAGAAGGTGAAAATCAACCTGCCGGGCCGGGTTCTTTTTCTCGAGGATATTGCCGCAAAACCATCGGGGTCGGAAAAAATCGGCGCGCTTTTTCTGGCCAAATGGGTGCCGGTCAGACTGCTGGAACTCGCCTTGGGGTGCCGCCGCAAGATTGCCTTGGAAGATCTGGCCACGGTTATTTTCTCCAGCGGCAGCACGGGCGATCCCAAGGGGGTGATGCTCTCGCATTACAATATCGCCTCGAATGTGGAGCAATTAGGCCAGGTCTTCGCCCTTGAAGGACATGACCGGTTGCTGGGGATTCTGCCCTTCTTCCACTCGTTCGGGTTCACCGGCACTTTGGCGCTGCCCGCCTTGCTGGGTGCGGGGGCGGTTTATCATCCCAACCCTCTGGACTCGCGCGCCATCGGACCCTTGGCGAATCATCAACAAGTCACCTTCCTGCTCGCCACCCCCACCTTCCTGCAATTCTACCTGCGCGGTTGTGCGGCCGGAGATTTCGGCAGCCTGCGCTTCGTGATGACCGGGGCGGAAAAACTGCCTGACCGGCTGGCCGCCGCGTTCGAGGAAAAATTCGGCATCCGCCCGTTTGAAGGCTACGGAACCACCGAATGCGCCCCGGCCGTGGCCGTGAACAGCCCGGATTTCCGCGCGGCCGGCTTCCGCCAGGTCGGCGCCAAGCGCGGCAAGATAGGACACCCCTTGCCGGGCGTTTGCGTGCGGATTGTGGATCCCGAGAACCCGCTGGCCGCAAACACCCAACCGCTGGGCGAGCCGGGCATGCTGCTCGTCCGCGGCCCGAATGTGATGCTGGGCTATCTGGGCCAACCCACCAAGACGGCCGAGGTGCTCCGAGACGGCTGGTATGTGACCGGCGATATGGCGGTTCTTGACACGGACGGTTTTCTGCAGATCACAGGGCGTTTGAACCGGTTCAGCAAGATCGGGGGCGAGATGGTACCGCACCTGAAAGTGGAGGAAAAGCTGCACGAACTTGCCGGTGTCACCGAACAGACCTTTGTGGTGGCCGGGGTGCCGGATGAGAAGAAGGGCGAACGTCTGGCGGTGCTGGTGCTCCAGAAATTCGATGAGGCCGGACTGACCGCCTGCCAAGAGCATCTCGCCGCCTCCGATCTTCCCAATCTCTGGAAACCCAAAGTGGACGCATACTACCGGGTGGAGAGCTTTCCGCTTCTGGGCACCGGCAAGCTTGATTTGCGCCGGATAAAAGAACTGGCTCTAACTCTTGCCAACCCGCTTGAGCGGGGATAAACACGGATCCGGGCACAAGCCGGCAAGGGCTGAAGGTGGAACAAACCGCCCGAAGCGGCCGGCTTGTTCTTGGCAACTCAACCAGGGCATCCAACCAGCCAGCAAAGGGCAGCAGCCGCATCCTCAATCCGATTGCCGCAGCCGGGCCAAGAATGGCCAAACCACAGGTGCGCGAACCGGCAGGGATTCTGGATTGAGGGTTCCCTCCACACTGCGGACGAGTGGATCGTTTTACAGCACTCCAATAAAACCGCCCTGAAGCCACGGTTTTTAAGTTCACGCAATCAGCCCGCAAACAAACCGCAACGGCTGCGCATCAACCGGCCGAAGCCCGCTTCAGGCGGTCGGCAATCGCCCGCCAATGTGCGGTTTCAGGCGGTGCCTCCACCACAATCAGCTCGGCACCGGCATCATCGCAGCAATGCAACTCCGCGTAGAGGGCCCGCGCAAACGCCTCGGCATCATGCGGGATCAAACTTACACCTCCAAATCCGGCCTCAAGCGGGATTTGGGTGTGGGCAATGATGTGAACCCTCTCAATTTCCCAACCCTCCTCCCTGATTTGAGCTTTCAAATCGGCCCCGTCCCGCCACCGCCGGACGACCAGTTTGGCCCGGGGCGAATAATGTTTTTCCAAGAGTCCCGGACTGCGCAGGGCGGAACACGCGCCCGGCGCCGCTGTTGCCTGCGTCAAGGGACTGGCAAGCTCCGACAGGACCGCCGCCAAAGATTCATCATGAATCATGCCCTGCCGAAGCACCTGCGGAGTGGCAGAGCTCAAATCCAGCACGGTGGATTCCAGCCCGATCTGGGCCTGGCCACCGTCCACAATAAGCGGCAAGCGGTCGCCGAGCTGTTTCAACACGTGCCCCGCATTGGTGGGAGAGAGCTGATTAGAAAGATTGGCGCTCGGCGCGGCCAGTGGAAAACCACACTCCCGGATTACCGCCTGCATGAATGGATGGCTAGGCCAGCGAATCCCAACGGTTCCGCCACCCGCAGTCACGGAATCCGGAATGATCATGGAACGTGGCAACACCAAGGTGAGAGGGCCGGGCCAGAAGGCCCTTGCGAGATGCCCGGCGCTCTGAGGCCATGAGCCGGCACAATTTCGGGCCAGATCCAAACTCGCGACGTGGACAATGATGGGGTTATGGGCGGGCCGTCCCTTGATTTCAAAAATACGGGCTACGGCCTTTGGATCGAGCGCATTGGCAGCCAGGCCATAGACGGTTTCGGTCGGCAAAGCCACCACCTCGCCGGCCCGGAGCACAGCCGCTGCGCGCTGCACCGCCACGGCAAAGAGAGCCGCAGTATGGGTGGAAAGAACTTCGGCGTGCATCACTCGTAGCGCAGGGCGTCAATCGGATCAAGTTTGGAAGCCTTCCAAGCAGGATAGAAGCCGGAAATGACACCGACCACCGCGCTGGACAGGGATGCGATGCCAACCCAAGAAAACGGGGTGAGAGTTGGCCAGCCGGTGGAGTAAGCCACAATTTTTGAGGCCCCCATCCCCAAGCCAATTCCAATCAATCCACCCAACGCACTCAAGGTCACCGCCTCGATGAGGAATTGAACCAGAATATCCCTTGCCCGGGCGCCCACGGCCATGCGAATCCCGATCTCCCGGGTCCGCTCGGTGACGCTGACCAGCATGATATTCATGATGCCGATGCCTCCGACGATAAGAGAGACGCTAGCGATGGCGGCCAGCAGAACGGACATGATCTTGGCGGTGGCAGTAGCCATTTGAGCCACTTCGAGCTGGGTCCGGACCGTGAAATCCGGCTCAATACTGCGATGACGCGCCTTGAGGAGAGAGGTGATATCGGCTTGCACCTGGTTGATGGACTCGGGGGTGGCAGCTTCAACCAGAACGTTATTGATGTAAGTTCTGCGGGCCACACGCCGCATGTGACTGGTATAGGGAACCAACACCAAATCGTCCTGATCGCGCCCGAACACACTGAAGCCCTTCTGCTCAAGAAGCCCGACCACCTTGAAGGGGATGTCGCGCACCCGGATGGTTTCGCCAACGGGATTTTGGTTTGGAAAAAGCTGGTCGGCCACCGTCCGCCCAATCACCGCCACTTTCGCCAGACTTCGCACATCGGCATCGGTAAACATGACCCCCTCCTCAATATTCCAAGAGCGGATATGGAGAAAGTCGACATCCTCGCCGTAGATCGTGGTGTTGCAATTCAACCCATTACCCAAAACCTGATACTGGTCGCGGACCTCGGGGCTGGTGGCCGCCACGCTTGGGACTTCCCGCCGGATCGCCTCCGCATCCTCGACGGTGAGTGTTGGAGCGCTCCCCCACCCGCCGCGGGTGCCGCCCGTGTTGAAATTGCCGGAGTAGACCATCACTATATTCTGTCCAAGACTGGCAACGCGATCCTCCACCTGCTTTGTGGCGCCGGTGGTGATGCTCACTGCGGCGATGACCGACCCCACGCCGATAATGATGCCAAGCATGGTCAGCAGCGAACGCAGCTTGTTGCGGCGCAGGGCGCGGACAGCCAGCCGAAGAGTGGCAAAGATTCTCATGCGAGTTTGATGGCCTCCTGCGCCTGCTTGAGCCGCGATAATTCCAACCCGGCATCCAGCCGGTTCGGCACGGGCGTGTCGCTGAGGATTTTACCGTCGCGCAGGATCACATTCCGTTTGGTATAGCGGGCGATATCCAGTTCATGGGTGACCATGACAATGGTGATGCCTTGGTCATTGAGTTTTTGGAAAACACCCATGATTTCAATGCTGGTCTGGCTATCGAGATTGCCGGTCGGCTCGTCCGCCAGGAGCAGGGCCGGCTGGTTGACCAGCGCGCGGGCGATGGCCACGCGCTGCTGCTGGCCGCCGGAAAGCTGGTTGGGATGGTGATCGGCACGCTTACCAAGACCCACCAAGTCAAGCGAACGCAAGGCGCGTTCCTGCTGCTCGCGCATCGACAAGCGGTGCTGCAAATAGAGCATCGGCAAAACCACGTTGTCAATCGCCGAGGTGCGGGCCAAAAGGTTGAACCCTTGGAAAATGAACCCGATCTTCTGGTTGCGCAGGTCGGCCAGCTGATCCCGATCCAACCTAGACACATCGGTGCCGTCCAGCAGATAGGTCCCGCCGGTGGGCCGATCCAGACAGCCCAGCGTGTTCATCAAGGTGGATTTACCCGAACCGCTGGCTCCCATCAGGGCGACAAACTCGCCCGGCATAATTTCCAGAGAGACGCCCCGCACCGCATGAACATCCACCTCGCCGGTGTGGTAGGTCTTCTGTATGTCCTTGAGCTGGATGACGGGTTTCATTTCGGGACTTTGATGTGAGGGAAAGGCGGCTAGCGCCTCTGGAATCCACCGCCAAAAGGATTGGTGGATGGCGCCGAGACACCCGTCGCCGACTGCATCACGGCGGTCACCACCCGGTCTCCCTCGCCGAGCCCGTCTTTCACCTCTGTCGTGAATCCATCGGAAATACCGACTTTGATCTGGGTTTGGACAGGCCGCACGGGCAAGTCCTTTTTGTCCGAGTCGGGAGGCAAGGTGTAAACATTGCGCACATTGCGCTCGCCCCGCGGCCGGCGGCCACCTGCGCCCGCCGCCGCCCCGCCGGAGTGATGGGCATCGGAACTGTTTGAGGAGAGGGAATTGGTTGAGCCCGTAATGGTTTCGGGCAGCTTGAATCGCAGCGCGGCATTGGCCACCCGCAGCACATTGGTTCGCTCGGCAATGGTGATGGAGACATTCGCCGTCATGCCGGGCTTGAGCTTCAAATCATCATTGTTCACGGCAATGACCGTATCGTAGGTGACCACATTCTGCACAGTGGTGGGAGAGCTGCGCACCTGCACGACTTTGCCGCCGAAGGTGCGATAGGGAAAGGCGTCGACCGTGAAATTAACCTTCTGCCCCTCCGCAATGCTCCCCACATCAGCCTCAGCAACACTCGCGTCGATCTGCATCTGAGTCAGGTCGTTGGCGATCACAAAGAGGGTCGGCGCGGAAAGGCTGGCCGCCACCGTCTGACCGACATCCACATTGCGAGAGATAACCACCCCGTCGACCGGCGAGCGAATGGTACAGCGGGAGAAATTCACCTTGGAATTATCCAGCGCCGCCTGCTTGATCTGCACCACAGCCTGGGCCTGATGCAGATTCGCAACGGCCGTGTCGTGGTCGGACCCGGAAATCAATTTGTCTTTGAACAGTTCATCGGCGCGCCGGGCTTGAATCTGGGCCAGTTCGAGATTGGCGCGGGAGTTGGCCAGATCCCCCTCAGCCTGTTGCATCGCCGCCAGGTAGGTTGCGGGATCCAATTGGGCCACCACCTGGTTGGCTTTGACCCGCGTGTTCCAATCGGCCCCTAGGCTCTGAATGATGCCGGAAATCTGGCTGCCCACCGTCACGTTGGTGACCGGATTCAAAGCGCCCGTGGCGGTCACGGATTGGAGAATATCGCCGCGACTGACGGCGCTGACCTGATACTGCGGCGCGGGGTCGGGCCGGTGCGAGTAATACCACCAGCCGCCCCCCAGGGTGGAGGCCGCCACAACCAAAAAAAGAATCCACTTCATGCAAAAAAACTTTCTACTCATGGCCGGGTAGACAACAACCCCTTCCGACGGCCGAAACGGGCAACCACTCACCTGTTCCCGGATCCTGAGCGGTGAGGAGAGAGTCGCCGAGACGATGGCGTGAGATCAAACGAATTCCACCCCGAAAAGCGCGGCGCAAATGTACCAGCCCCGGAGGGACGGCGTGCAGCCGGAAACTTTCCTCTTTGGACTTGGGCGCCGGGCTCTTAAAATGCGCCGTGCTTGAACACTTGATAAACGACCTTGCCTCGTCCCGCCCGCTCACGGACGAACAGGTGGATGCGGCAGTGGAGTGCCTCGTGGATGAGCAACTGGCCGCAACAACCAAGGCGGAATTTCTTTCGGCTTTAGCCCGCAAGGGCGAGACCACTGGTGAAATCGCCGCCTTCGCCAAGGCGCTGCGTAAAAAATCCGTCCCGGTGCCCATTGACCCGTCCACCCGCGCCCGGGAGATTCTGGATGTGGTTGGCACAGGCGGCGACCAGTTAAACACATTCAACATTTCCACCACCGTCGCCATCCTTTGCTCCAGCGCCGGCATCGCGGTCGCCAAACACGGAAATCGAGCCATCACCTCCAAGTGCGGAAGTGCCGATGTGCTTGAATCCTTGGGTGTGAGCGTGGGGTTGTCCCCGAGCGAGGCGGCTGAATCATTGAGGGATCATCACTTCGCATTTTTCTTCGCCCCAAATTATCACCCCGCCTTCAAACACATTGCCCCGGCACGGAAACTCTGCGCGGAGCGGGGCCAGCGCACGATTTTCAATATCTTGGGCCCCCTGCTCAACCCGGCGCACCCCACCGCCCAACTCATTGGCGTGCCCCGGCCGGAACTCTGCGAACCCATGGCCCGCGTGGTGCAGGCTCTGGGAAGCCGGCGGGCAATGGTTGTTTGCGGCAGCACCCCCGGCGGAAAACTCGATGAACTCTCGACGCTCGGGGAAAATCAAATTGCGGAATTCTATCAGGAACGCGGCTTTACCGTCTCGGGCCTGTCACTGGATCCCTTCCCGCTGCAACGCGCGACACTTGCCGACCTGACCGGCGGGGGACGCGAGGAGAACGCCAAGATTGTATGCCGGCTTCTGCGCGGCGAGGACCATGGTCCAAAACGGGATGCTGTTCT
>Ga0209829_10000312_pt1 | contig 45516 bp, 28 predicted proteins | sample C_140205_EF_Meta_FD_187311 | JGI IMG/M metagenome (GOLD analysis project Ga0209829, IMG submission 187311) | Freshwater microbial communities from Lake Croche, Canada to study carbon cycling - C_140205_EF_MetaG (SPAdes) (version 2) | ecosystem: Environmental > Aquatic > Freshwater > Lake...
CGACGGGTCATATGGTTAGAGCGTGAACGACGCGCAGGATCCTATTTCGCTTTTCCAAACGTGGCTCGCGCGCGCCCACGAGGTCGAGACCGATGACGCCACCGCCATGGCCCTCGCGACCGCCGACGCATCCGGTCGCCCCGCCGTGCGCATGGTTTTGCTGAAGGCGGCGGATGCCCACGGCTTCGTTTTCTACTCCCACTCGACCAGCCCCAAAGGACACGACCTCGCCGCCAATCCGCGCGCCGCGCTGTGTTTTCATTGGGCAAAACTGGAGCGCCAGGTGCGCGTCGAGGGCACGGTCACACCCATCACTGACGCCGAGGCCGACACGTATTTCGCCTCGCGTCCTCGCCTCAGCCAGATCGGCGCGTGGGCCTCGCGTCAGTCCCAACCCATGAGCGGGCGCTTTGAGTTGGAACAGACCGTGGCTGGTGCGGCTCTGAGGTTTGGCGTGGGCACCGTGCCCCGCCCGCCCAATTGGTGGGGCTACCGCGTCATTCCGGAAGAAATCGAGTTCTGGCAGCAGCGCCCCTTTCGCCACCACGACCGACGAATCTTCGCGCGCGTCGGCGACGCCTGGGAGGCCCAGTGGCTCTTTCCGTGACGCTCCGCGTCCGGCCGTTGACACGGCCGGTCCACGCTTTTCCATTCTCACGCGGCCCTCCCGCACTCTTCCATGAATCCTCCCCGCCGTTGCTTGGTCCACGTCCGCGTCGCGCTACTCTTGGCCGCCCTGTCTACGTCGTGGGCGCAAACGCCTCCCCGTCCCGCGATTCCCGCGCTCAACTCGGTTCCCGCGGTCCCCACAACCAAGGCCCCCGAAACGATTCTCTTTGTCGGGAATAGCTTTATGTTCGGCTCGGGCTCGGCTGCCCGCTACTACCGCGCCGAAACGGTCACAGATCTCAACGGCGAAAAACAAGGCGGCGTGCCCGCGCTCTTCAAGGTGTTCGCCAACCAAGCCGCCCTCGATTTCATCGTGAGCCTCGAAACCGTTGGCGGCTCCGGACTCGATCTGCACCTGGAGAAAAAAGCCGATCTGATCGGCCGCCCGTGGGACCGCGTCGTCATGCTCGGCCAGAGCATGCTCGATAACCTCAAGCCCGGCGACACCACAAAACTCGTCCGCGCCACGAAAGAAATTTCCGAGCTATTCGCCCGTCATAATCCGCGCGTCGATGTCCGCCTGGTCGCCACCTGGTCCCGCGCCGATCAGACGTATCCGGAAAAAGGCGCATGGCACGGAAAGTCCATCGACACGATGGCGCTCGACGTCCGCCGCGGTTGCGACCTCGCCGCCGCCGGCGCCCCGCTCATCCGCGCGGTGCTCCCGGTCGGCGAAGCGTGGAACCGCGCTTTCAAAACCGGCGTCGCCGACCCCAATCCCTACGACGGCATCGCCTTCGGCCAGGTCGATCTCTGGACCAACGATCACTACCACGCCAGCACCTACGGCTACTACCTCGAGGCCCTCGTCATCTTCGGCGATCTCACCGGCCTCGACCCGCGCTCCCTCGGCAAAACCGAACGCGCCGCCGGCGATCTCGGAATTTCCGCGAGCCAGGCGAGCGCCTTGCAACAGGTCGCCTTCGATGAACTCACCGCCACGCGCGGCCGCCCCGCCCTGCGCGAATTCACGCCGGTGAAACTCCCCCGGTAAAGGGCCGCCGTTGACACCCTCCCGCGCGCACTACACCCGAAGTGCATGAGCTCCGCGACCATCCCGACCTCCATCCGCCTTACTCCGGCGGAGAAACGCAAGATTGCCACCGCCGCCCGCAAACGCGGCCTCAGCCCCGCCGCTTATATCAAGCGCGCCGCCCTCGATGGCACCGTCCCGGCCGTCGCCAACGACGCGAAACTCGAACGCCTCGCGACGCTCGTGCACCGGGTATGCGAAGCGGTCGAAGATGAAATCGACTACCGCACCGCCGTCGCCGCATGGGACCGCCATGTGAAGAGCGGCGAGAAACTCCTCTCCGGCGAGGAGGCTCGCCGTGCCTTGGGACTTTGAAATTAGTCCGCCGGCCATCCGGCACCTCGCCGACATCGGCCCATCAGCCGCCGAAGACATTCTTTCCATTCTCGAAAAACGCGTGCGCGGCTCCGCCGATCCCACCGCCTTCGGCAAAGCCCTCCGCGGCGATCTCAAGGGCTATTGGCGCTACCGCGTAAAGGACTATCGCATCCTCTGCCGGATCGAGCATCACCGGATCGTGGTCGTGGTGGTCTCCGTCAGTCAGCGCTCGACCGTTTACGACGAGTGAGCCCGCGCCGCGTGGTCTGCGGCGCTCTCCGTGGTAGCCCGCTTCGTGAGAAGCGGGACGACTTCGAAAGAACCCAACCCCTCGGCGATACGCCCGCCACCGAGAAGTTCACCGGAACGACTACGCCATCGCCGCGCGCACGGCGTCGACCATGCGCTTCTGCCGCGCTTCGACCGTAGCCATGATGGATTTTACCTTGGCACGTGCACCGGCGGGGTCTTTGTGAATTGCCTCGAGGCGCGACCAGAGTTGCGGCCCGCTCGTCTCGTCGATTTCGAAAAACCAATCGTCAGCGCCAATGTCGCGATACATTTGTCCTTTGCAGGTATCGGTCGGCTGGCGGACGTGAAACGTCGGGGTCCCACTGTGCAGTGCGATGAGCGGGGAGTGGCATTCGATGCTGATCACTGCGAGTGCCTTCGCATAGATCGAGGCAGCTTCGTCCGGGAGCCAGTAACTGTCGCGCCACACGACATTCTTCTTCACATCGGCGGGGAGCGGATCGACCAGAAACGTCTTCGCGACCTCAATTTCGTGGGTCATCTCCGGACAAGTGAGCACCTTGTTGCCGGTGGCGCGCACATAGGCGATGATCATGTCGCGGAGCTTGGCATGGTCGGATTCGTCGGTGCGATTGTTAATGCGATCGCGGATGTCGTCGTCGGGGGTGCGCTTCGTTTTCCGGATTTTGTAGTAGGGCGTATAACGCTGGCGCGGGACGACGCAGATGAACTTATTCGCCTCCAATCCGTGAGCTTGGAGGTAGCCATGCCCTTTCGCGTCGTCCACGAGATGCATGCCGAGCTGGGCATCGGGGCCAAACTCGACGATCGGAGATTTTACGCCCTGCGCCTTCAGGTAGTCGCGCGTGATGGTATCGCGGCAGAAGAAAAACGCGGCACGATCCATGATGTAACGGAGATCGGCGGAGAGGTGCGTAGCCGGAAGCTTGAGCGCGCGCTCGCGCAGACTGGCCAGCGTGCCGCCCTCGGGATCGCGGCCAGCGCTCAGTCCGGAGATCGGATCGTCGCTCACACCAAAGACTCCGACGGGCTTGCCGGTGGCTTTTTGAAACGCGACGGCGTGAGGGGCCGCGGGAAAGCCGGAGCCGGAGCCACTCAAGTAGAGATCGGTTTCCGCCCAGACTTTCGCGAGTTCGGGAGTGCTGGGTTTGCCATCGGCGCCCAGACTGCCGGTGACGATCTTCAGGCGTGGGTAGCCCTTGAGGAGCATCTCGCGCGAGCCGTGGCCGAGCTCGCCCGGCCAGAGCGTGATCTCACATTCGGGGAAGTGTTTCCACAGCAGCGAGAGCGCACCCGGCGTGTGCCCGATGTCGCCGATGTTCACGCTCTGCCACGAACTGCGGAGGAGGATGCGTGGCGGGCGTTTCGCGTCGGCACCGCGCAAGGAAGCGGCAATGGCAGCGGCAGCGGTGGAGGCGAGGAAGTGGCGGCGGTTCATAGGGTGGAAGGAAGGACGATTCGAGGTAGGGCAGGTTCTTTGAACCGCCGTTGGGGGATGATGCGTGTCTATTTTTTCGAAAGGGCAGCTCAAAGACCTACCCTAGTTCAACTAGAAACTGCCTTTGACGCCCACATTCCAATACGCGCGGTAGTCGGCGCGCCCACTGAGCGTGCGATCGCCCGGCGTGTTGGGACCGTAAATCACCGTGTCGTCGACGGCCTCGTTGATGTTGCGGCCGCTGGCGAACACCGAAAATTTCCGCGTGAGGCGATACTCGGCGGTGAGGTCTGCGCTGCGGCGGGGCAGGATGTATTGGTAGGTGCCGGGCTCGCGGTTGGCTCCGGTGATCTGCCCCTGGCGAACGGTGCCCTTTTGGTTAACCGCGATGCGCAACGTGAGTCGTTCACGACTGAACGTGACGCCGAAATTCGCCGTTTTCGCGACGAAGAGGCCGCTGAAGCTGGCGCCCTGATTGCCCGAGAGATGCTGCAGGGTCAGGTTGGCAAACACCGTCAGGCCGCGCGCCCAGTGAGGGAGAAAGGAAAGGTTTTGGCGGTAGTCAAACTCCGAGCCGTAAACGCGCATGTCGCCGACGTTGGTGCGCGTACTGACGAGGTAGCCTTGCGATTCGCCATAGACGGCCGGGTCGAGGCCGTAAGGCTCCAAGAGGGCAGCCGTCGCAGGGACGAGCGTCGTGCCCCAAAAATCGGCAATGTCGCGACGATACAGGCGCGTGGAGAGCACGCCGCTCGAGGGCTCGTTGAAATAATATTCGAGGGCCACCCCCCAACTGTCGGCGATCCAAGGCTTCAAGGTGGGATTGCTCAGAGTAATTGTGCGCGAGGTGCCGGCAGGATCGGGCAGATTGGCGGAAGGAAAGAGGTCGTTGAATTCGGGCCGGCTGATCGAGCGGCCGTAGGACGCTCGGGCGACCAGATTTTCGCGCAGCAAAATGGTGGCACTGAGGCTCGGGAAAAATCCGCTGTCGCTGGTATTCGCATGGGCGCCGCGCTCGATATAGGCGAGCTTGGTGCCGGCGAGCGTGGCGACCGCCGCCGCGACGACCGGCCGGCCGGCCGAGTCGCGCAGGATCTTGCCACTGGCATCGCGTTGGTAAGTCCGCTCCAAATCGATCAGCGGGCCATCGCCGACGTCCGTCGTGCGCTCGTAACGCACACCGCCGGTCAGCTGAAGGCGGTTCTGAAAAAACTTGGTATCGAAGCGGAGGTAGGGCGCGCTGGTGGTCTCGTCGATCACCTTGGAGTTGAGCACCGTATTGCGGTAGCCGGTCACGAGATTGGCTTCGGTCTGGCTGAAAGTGGCCGGCGTATCGAGATAGGCACTCCCGATCTTGTTCAGGTTCATCCACTCCATTTTTTGATTTCCGAAGAGCAGATTGCGGGAGGAGTAGATCGGGTCGAAGAACGGCGCGGCGGTGTTGTCGTCGTTGGCGAGAATGCCGTCGCGCCCGACGTAACTGGCGTCGATCGTCGGATTCTTGAGGTCCCGATGCTGCGATTTGAGATCGACGCCGGCCTTGAGGGTGACGGGCACGACGAGATTGAAATCACGTTTAGCGTAGGCGGACACGCTGCGCACGAGGTCGTAGCCGTCGATGCGGTTAGCGGAGACAGTTTCGAGTTTGTAGTTCGCGAGCTTGTAGGGATCGACGTCAGCCGCGTTGGTCGCGTTGCGCACGGTCACCACTTGGGGATGATCGAAGGTCATCTTCTCGAAGCGCACGGTGAGATTCCGAAGAAACGCGTTGTTCTGGTTGAAGTAACCCTTGTCGAGATTGCGGTAGAAATTTGTCGAGTTGGAGAACGCGCCGTTCACCTGCCACTGCCAGACGGGGCCGTTGTGGCGGTAGCGAAACGTCGGCACATAGGTCGTACCGGCCTTCTCGCGCGCATCGTAGATGATCTGCGCACTGCCGGTGCCGTTGGCGCCCTGCGTGAAATCCTGACCCGACGAGGCCACGGTGCCGGTGGCGAAGTTGAGCTGCCGCACCCAAAACTTCGCGCTGAAAAACGCATACTGGAAGCCGAACGTAAGCACGTCCTGCGGGGCTACGCGCCAATCCGCCGTGAGCCCGATCGAATCACGCACCGTGATTTTCGGACGCTCCTGCAGCCGGTAGGCGGTGAGATTGTAGACGTCCGGGCTGGTGGTCGGCGCCCACGTCATGAGTGAGCCCTGGCCGTTGTTGAGGGCACGCGTCACAAGTGCGCTCGCGGTGAAGCCAAAATTTTTCGTCACCGGCACAATCGCGCTGAGTTCGATGTTCGGCTCAAAGGGATAGGTGTTTTTCGCGAACGGATTCGGTTTCTTCGACAGACTGAAATCGCCGCCTTTGAACGAGAGGTAGGTCTTGAACGAGTATTCCGGCCGGCGGCGCTCGAAGGCGCTGCGGCTCACGAGATTCACCGTGCCGCCGATGGCGTTGGCCGGCGAGTCGGGCGTCTGCGAGCGGTTTACCTCCACGCGCGAGGAGGTGGAAATGGAGATCTGCTCCAACTCGACCGTCCGACTGCCACCGGAGGACGCGGCGCTCGAAAGCGGATTGCCGTCGACCATAATCGGTGTCGCGCCCGACGGCACGCCGCCCAGCGAAATACTGAACCCGTCGCTACCGCTGCGATTCAGCGTCACTCCGGGGAGAAATTTGGCGAATTCGCCGACATTGCCCTCCGCGATGTCGCCGAACGAGTCGGTGGCGACGACATTCTTGATCGAAGCGGAAAAGCGCTGTTCGTTCACGGCGACGTCGGACGCGGACATGTCGCGCTGGGCCGCCACCGTAAAGGCGTCGAGTTTCACCGTGTCGTCGGCGGCCACGTCTTTCGCCGACCGCAACGTAAAGTCCACCGGGCTTTGCTGTCCTGCAACCACTCGGGTCGTCCGGGCATCGGCCGGGAATCCCGTATAAGACGCCCGCGCCACGACGTCGCCGGCGGGCACGCGTGGGAAACGGAAGAATCCATAGTCGTCCGTGAAAGTTTCGAGCCGCAGGGCGTCAATCGTGACCCGCGCGTTCGCCATGTAGCTCCCGTTGGACAGATTGAACACCCGACCCTCGATCGACCCAACGCCGCCCGAACTTACGGCGCGATTGACCGCCAGCGCGCCGGAGGACGCGTCTTGCACGACGCGGAGTTCGGTGCCGGCGACGAGGCGGTCGAGGGCCTCACGCGCGGTAAGTTCGCCACTCAGGGCGTTGGTCTGCACGCCGCGCACCACGTCGACCGGGTAGACGATCTGCTCGCCCGATTGTTCGGAGAAGCGTTTCAGGGTTACGGCGGCGTCGCCGGCAGGGAGTTGGTAGATTTTTTTCATCTGGTCCGCGGCCGGCACCGCGCCGGCGAGGGCAAAGATGAACGCAAGCGCGGCGATCCAACGTAGACGCAGAAACAGGCAGGATTTGGTCATGGGGTCAAAAATGGGGTTCGAGAGCTGAGACGAACGGTCCGGGGGTTTCCGTTAGGGGGTTCGCAAAAAATTTGGCCCCGGGACGCCGATCTATTTCTGCTGTCGCAACACCAGCGCCCCATCGTCGCGGCGCTGGGCCGAGACGCCGAAGCTGGCCTCGAGCAGACGGACAAAAGCGTCCACGTTGTCCGCCCGAAAGCTCCCGCCCACGCGCAGACGGCCCGTGGCCGCGTCCTCCACGACGAGTTGCTGGCGGTTGCGGAGATTAAATTCGGTGACGACCTCGGCCAACGGCAATTCGGCAAACTCCAACCGCACGCCCTGCCAGGAAAGCGCACGGGCCATTTCCGTCGGTGTCACGGCGGCCACGACGAGTTGAGCCGTAGGTGCCGTGGTGTCGACGATGGCGCGCTCTCCGGCCACGAGCGCAGTGGGCGTAATCGGCGACTGCACGCGCGACGAAACGATGGCCGCGACGGGCCGCTCGACCTGCACCTTGCCCTCGGTCACGAGCACCTCGACGGCAGCAGAGGCATGCCGCACATTGAACGCCGTGCCGACGGCGCGCACCGCCACGCCGTTGGCTTCGACGATAAAGGGGCGCGCCGGATTCTTGGTGACCGTGAAATGCGCCTCACCGCGCACGAGCCGCACGCGGCGCGTTTCGGCCGTGAACTCAGTTTCGATTTTCCCGCCGTGATTGAGCTCGACCACGGAGCCGTCTTCGAGCGTGAGCCGCTCGGGTGAAGGAATCACGCGCACCGTGCCGGTGGGCATCGGCGTTTCCCGCGAAATCGAATGTAATACGAAAATGCCCAGGGCCACCGCCGCAGCTGCCGCGAGCGTGGGGACGGCGCAGGGAAATTTCGCCAGCCGCGCCCATCTCTTTGGCCGCGCTCGCGGCGTCGCCAATAAGTCAGGGTTCGGCCGCGCGCTGTGGGCCGGACGCCACTCGGCGAGGGCGTCGAGCGCCCCCCATGTTTTTTCCAAATGCGCGATCATCGCGCCGTGGCGCGGATCGGCCCGGAGCCATTCCAAATAGGCGTCCTGCTCAGCCGGTGTGAGACCGCGGTCACGGCGGGAAAGCCACACCGAGGCGATAGCTTCAAGATTGGCGGAGGATTCCGCGTTGGACGGTTCGGCGGCCATGGCGCGTGCAGTTCAGGGCAAGCCGTGGCCGGCGAGAAACTCCGCACAGCGGCGCATGCCGTTGCCCACCTGCGCCTCGACCGTGTGCTCCGAAATGCCGAGTTGCGCCGCGATCTCCTTCTGGGAGAGACCGTAGATTTTGCGCAGCGTGAGCACCTGGCGGCACCGCTCGGGGAGAGATTGGATGGCTTGGGTCAAGAGTTCGAGTTCCTGGCGGCGGCCGACTGTCTCGGACACCCCGGGGACATCATCATAGACGAACTGCGCGGAGGTTTCCGTTAGAGCCTCGATCCCGATTATTTTTTGTCGCCGCACCTGATCGAGGGCGAGGTTGCGCGCGGTGGTGAACAGAAACGCCTTGGGTGACGCAATCGGGGCCATCGCCCGCGCCTGCAGCACCCGCGAAAACGTCTCCTGCACCAGATCATCCGAATCGGTCAGCGAGGGAAACTTGGCCCGCAGCCACGCGCGCAGCATGGCCTCGTGCGGCAGGATTTCGTCATGAAACCAACGTTCGGAGTGATTGCAGGGGGAACTCACAGAGTGAGCGCAGACAAAGCAGCGCGGCGTCTCCTGCAAGACAATCCTCCGCAGCAAACCTCCGGCCGCTCCCTCTCAAAAATATCGCGCGTGCGAGTACAGCCGTCACCGGCCCGCGCGCCATCCTACCACGCGATGCACGGCGCAACTCGCTTTCCGCATCAGAAGCTCACGGTGGTCGTCAGCGTGTAGCCACGCGGGACAATGAAGTTGAAACCGCCGGGCGTGGCGACACGGGCGGGATTGGTGAGGTCGCCGCCTGGCGGGCGCTGGGTGCTCGAGAAATAGAGAAGTTTGCTCTCGTTAAGGAGATTGCTCACCCGGAAATCGAGTTTCACACGGACCTTCGGGTTGGGCTTGAAGCTGTAGCCGAGGACGCCGGTCCAGAGCGTGTAGGGGTCGCGGTAAACCGGATTCGTGGCATCGAGCGCGGGGTCGTCGGCGCTCGTCGTGGGGCCGGTGCGGATCGTGTCGCCGCCGCGATAGCCGATGACTTCCTTGCCGCGGTAATTGAGGCCGACCCCGGCGCGGACGTTTTTGAAACGGCCTTCCTTGACGGTGTAGTCGGTGAAAATATTGCCCGTGCCCGCGACGAGGCGCGCGACTTTTTGCTCGGCGGCCGTGAGGTTACGCGCGATCTCGTGCATCAGGTTGTAGGAGGCGAGGACGCTGGCCGAGTTGGGCGAGTTCACCGTGGTCGTGCCGGCATTCAGGACGGCTTGGCCGCCCACAACACCGACGCCGGAATCGGCGAGGATTTGGCGGAAGAGCGGGTCGTTCTGCGCGATGTAGGCGCGGGTATCGGCATAGGCGTCGACTTCATTGGCGCTTTGGAGGGCGTAGTTGGCCGAGACGCGCCACTGGGAGGTGACATTCGCGGTGAGCTCAAACTCATAGCCCGTTGATTTGCGGCTGGCGGTGTCGAGGTAGTTGGCCGGCACGGGCTGCATGCCGCGGGCGTTCACGCCGGAGCTCGAGAGATCTCCCAGCACATTGGCGTTGGCGATGTTGTTGAATTGGTTGCCGAGCGAGTCCGCGAGGCCACCGGCGTTGCCGGTTTGGCGGCCGATATTGTCCTGATTGCTGGCGTAGCGGGACGCGGTGAAGGCGATGCGATCACCGAGCAGCGAGAAGCGGACACCGGCATCCCAGCCATCGGAGACGGACGGGAGAAAGCGCTCGCCATTGATGCGCAGTTCGCCGGCAGGCGGTAGCCAGGTCTCGGCGTAGTTGCCAAATACACTGACCCAACTAGCGACGTGATAAACGCCGCCCGCCGAGTAAGTATCGATTTTGCCCTTGAGCTTGGGGAGGGAGTAGTCGTCGCGGAAACGGTCGTTGGCGTATTGGGGCGGCGAGACATTGGCGGTGCGCGGGCGGGTGAGCGCGGCCTCGCGCGAGCCGGTGGACTGGCCGGCGGCATTCTTCGGGATGTAGGTCAGAGAATAATAGTCCGCTGGAGGACTCGGGCGGAAAAGGACTTTGGTGCCATTCCAGTCGTTGGGCTGGTCACCGCGATTGAGCATATTGCTGGTGACGCTCTCGTAGCTGTCGCGCCGGTAGGCGGCGAGGAGGTTGAGGCGCCCTTTGAAGTGCTTCGAGCCGAAGGCGAGCTGTTGGTAGGTGAAGAGATCGTCGATGGAGTTGGTGTCGTTCTGACGGGAAGCATCGATGATATAGGAGACTGGAAGGTTGCGGGTGACTCCGGTCACGGGGTTCACGACATCGTAGTTGCCCGGCGTGATCTGGGCGACCGGGCCACCCCAGTAGACGCGCAGGCGGGCGATTTGGTTGAGCCAATCGCGCGTAGCGAGCAGGGGATCATTCACCTCCATGCGGAACTTGATACGAGAGAAATTCGCTTGGGAATAGCCGGACTCGAGGTTGAAGCGGAAGCTACCGAAACGGGTATCGTCAAACACGACGGCGGCGTTGGCCCGGCCATTGAGAGAGCGCCGCTTCACGTGATCGAAGTCCTGGGTGGACTCCGAGTAAGGCGTGAGGAAGTTGGGGTTGGCCTGGCCGTTCGGGAGCAGCCGGTTGATGTCGATGAAAACGTTGTTGAGACCGCGGGCGACCGTGTAGTGGGTGAGGACGGTACTGCGGGAGTAGTTGCCGGAAGCGCCGAGAAAGAGGTGTTTGCCGACCTGTTGGTCGAAACCCAGGTGGAGATTATCAAAGGTGGTCTCCCAGGAATCGCCGCCGAGCGAGTTGGAACGGGTGCGGGCGGGGATGGAGAATTTCGGCGCGCCGCGGAGGACGTTTTGCAGCCAGGAGTCAGGAAGATTGATGGCGCCGAGAATCGCGTTGGCGGCGACATTGGCCGAAGGACCGACCACGAGCTGGCCGCCGACGGGAACGGCGGCGTTGGTATTGCCACCCTGGGTCTGGGCATAGCCGTTCCAATCGACGATTGCGCCGCCCATCACGCCCGGGGAGAAGATGTAGTTGTTGGCGCCAAAAAGGGAGATCCCGGTGGCATTGGCGTTTGCGGGTGTCGCGGGGATAAAGCCGCTGAAGGTAGTCGTGCCGTCCCAGCCGGAAACCCTGTCACCCATGAAGGTAAGGGAAGCGTTCCGGTGGTTGTGGCCGGTCTCGGCGGTGGCGCGGAAGTTGCCGCCGCGCCAAGGACGGTAAGTGGCCGTGAGGGTGGCGGCACGGCGATTGTAGTATTCGACGTCGCGCCAAGTGTTGGCGTTGTCCCACATGCCGTTGAAACGGACGGCAAACTTCGGCGATAAAGCCCAGTTGAGGTCGACGGTGTTGCGAAAACTCTGCCAGGAGCTGACGCCTTGGGTGAATTCACCGGTAGATTTCGCAGTGTTGGCGCGTTTGAAGAGGCCGTTGGCGGTGCCGCCCATCGAGCCGCTGCCAAAGAGGATTGAATTGGGGCCGCGGGCGAAATCGAAACGTTCGAGATTGTAGCTGTCGTAATCGTAGTAGGCAGGGAAGAACTCGATCTGCTGCTGGTTGCTACTGACGCCACGGAAAGTCCGCCGGCCGCGCTCGCCGTCGCCAAATTGATTCTGCCGACCGTCGTCTTCGATTTCGTTGAAGCCGGTGGTCCACTGCTGCGCAGAGGTGAGCGTGGTGAGACTGAGTGCCTCAATGAAGTCGCGCGTGAGCACCGAGTAGGCGGCGGGCGTATCCTTGAGATCGGTGGCGAGCCGGCCGCCGGCGAGAGCGCTGGCGGCGACGAAGCCTTGGTCGCGGGAGGCGTTCACACTGAAGGGCGACAGCGCCACGGGATCGTCTTTGGCCGACGCGGCGGACGCCGTCTGGGCATGACCTGTCGCGACGGGCGCAGCCAAAACGGCAAACCAAGCGGCGGCGGCAGTGAGGAGATTTCTCGATTTCATGGGTGGTGCAGAAACGACAGACAGTGAGGGTGCGCTGGGGAGCGTGGCGGAGGTTGCGACTGGAAGCGAATGGCGGCGCACCGTGATGGTGCCCACGGCGGGGTCGGGGACAAGGCTGAGGCCGGTGCCGGCCACGAGGCGGGCAAGGGCATCCGGCGGGGTGAAGTCCCCGCGCAGCTCGGGCGTGCGAATGCCCCGCACCGTCTCGGCGAAAAACGCGATCTCAAGGCTGCCCTGGCGTGCGGCGAGCTTGAGGGTTTCTGCAGCGTCGCCGGCTGGAAGGTCGAACCGACGGGGGAGTTCAGCCGCCCACGCGGCATCGGCCAGCGCAAATAAGGCGAGGCAGGCACACAGCCAGAAGGCGCTGTGGCGGGGCATGGTGGGGTTCGTGGCAAGCGCCTCTAGACGCTTCAGACCGGGCGTTTCACTAAAAGAATTTTCGCGAGGAGGGAATTTCACATCCGACAGAAACGTTGCGCGCGGCAAGAGTGGAGTGGACGTCACCGCTTGCGATTGACCACAATCTCGGTCGCGCTGCGGCGCTCGATCTGGACACCGGGCGCAGCAGCGAGGAACTTGGCGAAGCCCTCGACATTGTCGGAGCGGATCGAGGCGACGACGGGCATCGCGGCGAGGTCAGTATCGGCAAGGATGAACTGCACACGGTTGCGGCGGTTGAACTCGGCCACAGCGGCGGAGAGCGGCGCCGACGAAAAATCGAGCAAGGTCGGCTGCCAATTGAGCTGGTCGGCGATGGCTTGCGAACTGACGGCCACGACCTGCGGCGGCTCGGTGCTTGTAAGCGAAACGGTCGCGCGATGGCCGGAGGATACCTCCGACGACGGAGTGCGCGGAGCCCCGTTTGAGCCGGACGCGGTGGAGTGGTCCACGGCCACGCGCCCCTCGGTGACGAGCACTTCCACGGCCGTCGCATCGAGACGCACGCTAAAGGCCGTGCCGACGGCGCGCACGTCGACGCCACCGGCGCGAACGATAAAGGGCCGCGAGGAATCTTTCGCTACCGTGAAGAGGGCCTCGCCCCGGACGAGCGTTGCGCGGCGCTCGTGCGCGGAAAACTCCATGGTCACGATGGCACCATGGTTGGGTTCCACCGAGGAGCCGTCTTCGAGAATGCGACGTTTGAGTTCTGCATTCGCGATCGTCGCGACCGATGTCGGGATCGACCGCGACCAAATCGCTGCGAGGGCGATGGCTGCCGCCGCCGCAAGCAGCGTCGGTGCGAGCCAATGAATCCTTCGGCGCGGCGGTGCGAGCAAATCGGGATTCGGTTCCTCGCTGTGCTCCGGACGCCAGTCTGCGAGCGCGCTGAAATCACCCACGACGCTGCGATGGAGCGCGAACCACTCGCCGTGCCGTGGATCGATGGCGAGCCAGTGCAGAAACTCGTCCTGCTCGGCGGCGGTTAGCCCTCGGTCGCGCCGCACGAGCCAATCGGCAGCACGCTGCGAGCGGCGCTCGGCCTCGGGAGATTCGGGTTCAGGGCGTTTCATCGCAAGGGTCTCCGATCACCGAGCCGGCGCAGCATGAAGTCGGTGCACTTCTTCGTGCCGATGGCGAGCTGCGCGGCGACGGTGCGGTCCGAGATCGCGAGCTTTTCACCGATCACGCGCTGCGTGAGGCCGTAGACGATACGGAGCGTCATCACCTGGCGGCAGCGCTCGGGCAGGGACTGGATGGCCTCGGTCAAGAGGGCGCGCTCCTGTTCGCGGGCGACGGTCTCGGGAATGCTGGCATGATCATCCAAGACGTTTGAGATGTCCGCATCCACTAAGGAATCCGTACGAGACACGGCGTGGCGGCGGAGCTGGTCGACCGCGAGATTCCTCGCGATGGCGAAAAGAAATGCCTTCGGCGCCTGCAAATCACCGGTTTCCCGCGCTCGCAGCACCCGGAGAAACGCCTCCTGTACGACGTCGTCCACTGCGAGGCGCGCCCCGAAACCCTGCGCGAGCCAAGCGCGCAGCATGGGCTCGTGCGGCAGGATTTCGTGATGAAACCAACGTTCGGAGTGATTGCAGGGGGAACGCACAGAGGGTGCGCAGACAAGGCACCGCGGCGTCTCCTGCAAGACAATCCTCCGCAGCAAACCTACGGCCGCTCCATCTCAAAAATATCGCGCGTGCGGACATAAGCGTCACCGCCCAGCCGACCGATCAGATCCAGTTTCGCCGAATCGGGCCGACCGTCGGCACCCATCACGCCGTCGGCCACATGGGCCACGAGGATCCGGCCGAACATCACGTTGGCTGCGAGCGGACCTTCACCGATGTGCACGATGCGGTCGAGCGTGCACTCGAATGCCACCGGAGCCGCCGCAACGCGGGGCGGGCGGACACGTTCGCTGGGTGTGGAGGCGATGCCGAATTTCTCGAACTCGCTCTCGCCGTGCGGCAGCATCGCCGCGCTGGCGTTCATCTGCTCGCCGAGCGCGAAGGGCACGAGGTTCACGACGAATTCGGGCACGGCTTCAATATTGCGCGTCGTGTCCTTTTTGGTGCCATCGCGCTGGTTGACGGGCACGAACATCAGCGTCGGCGGATTCGCGCACACGCCTTGGAAAAACGAAAACGGCGCGAGGTTGGTTTTCCCATCGGCGGAGATTGTCGAGACCCACGCAATGGGCCGCGGCAAGATCGTCGTGATCATCCAAGAGTAGGCTTCGCGGGCGGAGAGGGCGGTGAAGTCGAGGCGCATGGGAAGGGATTCAAGCTGGATCGAATGTCAGGTTGCCCGCGAATCGAGCGATGTGCAACGTCACGCCCATCATGAGTGACTTTCTTTCTGTCCGGCGCTCCCGACTCGCATCCGAGTTGCAGCTCGACGACGCGATCTTGGTTGCCGGAGCTGGCATTCCGATTCCGCTCCCCGAGGGCAGCGACCAGACCTATCCGTTTCGCTCACATGCCGAGTATTACTACCTCGCCGGTCACGAGTGCGCCGGCGGCGTCGTGGCGTTTGATCCGCGCGACCGCAGCGCACCCGACGGTGGATGGATTTCATTCGTGCCCGCGGTCACCGAAGGCGAACGTGTCTGGGAAGGCCGCGCACAAATGCCCGGCACTCCCCTCGCCTCCCTCGATTCCTGGCTGGCCACACGTCGCGGGCGGCCCATCGCCTCACTCGGCGCGAAGTTGCTCAACGCCCCGCCTGACGAAGCCGCCTCCCACCGGGTCCGCGAGAACTTCAAGCACGCCCGTCGGCCGAAGGACGCACACGAGGTGGGACTCATCCGGCGCGCTGCGGCCGCAACAGCGCCGGGCTACGCGAAATTGCGTTCCCTCCTGTGTCCCGGCGTCACCGAGCGCTCGCTGCAGATCGAATTGGAAGCGGAGTTTTTCCGCCACGGCGCCACGCGCCCCGGCTACGGTTCCATCGTGGGTTCCGGACCGAATGCCGCTGTGTTGCACTTCGAACCTTCGTCGCGCGCCGCCCGGGCCGGTGACTTTGTACTCGTGGACGCGGGCGGCGAAATCGACCGCTACCTGGCGGATGTGACGCGCACCTACGTCGTCGGCGAGCCGACCGCGTTTCAGCGCGACCTTTATCAAGTCGTCCTTTCAGCCGAGGAGCACGCCATCGCCCGATGCGTGCCCGGAGCCGAATGGAAAGAGATTCACCTCGCCGCCGCCGTTGAGATGGTCGGCGGTCTCATCGCGATGGGCGTGATGCGCGGCGCGCCCGAATCGCTCGTCGAGCAGGAGGCGCACACGTTATTTTTCCCCCACGGACTCGGTCACATGGTCGGCCTCGGCGTGCGCGACGGCAGCGGGCTGCAACTCGGTCGGTCAAAAGATCCGCGTCCCTGCCTCCGCACCCTTCGGATGGATCTTCCGCTGGCACCGGGCCACGTGGTCACAATCGAGCCCGGACTCTATTTCATTCCTGCTTTGCTCAACGATCCGGCGCGGCGCACCCGTTTTCGCGACTGTGTCAGCTGGGGGTTGGTTGATCAGCATTTGCATTTGGGCGGCGTGCGCATCGAGGACAACATTCGCGTGACGGACGGTCCGCCGGAAAACCTCACCGCCGCGATTCCCAAGTCGCTCTAGCGCGCTGGGCGGTAAGCAGCGCCGGCGGCAGGAAATTTTCCGTGGACAACCGACGCGTTGTCGCTCTCTTTTCCGCCATGGCCCAGTCCGAACAAAAATCCGTCACACCACTCAGTCTCGTTGTCGATGCTACGCTCGTCATCGCGTTTTTCTCGTTTCTTTTCAATTTGGTGAAAGTCCACGTGCAGTCGACCGACCCAAAAATGATCACGCTGTGGAGCGGCCTCACCGCCGCCTGCATGAGCGGCGTTTTTTGGCTCTGCATCCAGATGTTCCGCGTGGTGCTGAAAGCCCAGCGCGAAGCCGGTAAAAAATAAGCCGGCGCCTGCGCTCTTCCGCTTTCCCAACGCGACCGGATTTCGGTCGCGCTTTTTATTTTTGCCCCCGGCCGTTCGACCAGCCCGCACACGTGCCGTAATCTTAAAGCGGAGGTTGCGAAAGCAATGTGGACTGCTACCTTCGCACCACCATGAAATCTGACCTCCCCTCAGATCTCGAATCAATCCGCGGCAGGCTCAGCTGCGCGCTGGTCGCCCTGCTTGCCGCCGCCGCCCTCGGTTTTGCGGGTTGCGCCAACACCTACGCGGTGAAAGTCGACTCCGTCGCCAAGCCCAAGGCGGAGGAGTCAATTTCCTACCGGATCATCAACAAGAACCCGGCCGTCTCTGACGACTCGCTCCGATACAAGGAAGCCGCCGGCTTTGTGCGCACCGCGCTGTCCGGCAAGGGACTCTACGAGGCGCCCGACGCGGAAAAAGCCGATCTCGTGGTTGCGCTCGATTACGGGATCGGCCCGCCCAAGTCTCGTAGCGAGGTCGTATCCGAACCCGTTTACGTTAACCTCCCCGGCCAAATGCGCACCGAACGCGTCCAGGTCGGCACCGATCGCAACGGCAACCCCGTTTATCAGACCGTTACGGTGCAAGATCCGCCGCGCACCGAATTCGCCGGCTATCGCGAGTATCTCGTCACCGTGACGGTTTACGAAAAATACCTGCGGATGAATGCCACCGAAAACAAACCCGCCGCCGAAGGGCGCCCGTCCTCGGAAATCTGGACGGTCGACGTCACCAGTGAAGGCGAGAGCCGCGACGTGCGCAAAACCCTCCCCGTCTTGGCCGCCGCTACGATCGACTTCGTCGGCAAAGATTCCAAGGGCCAGAAGACGATTCGGATCAAGGACACGGACAAGGACGTCGCCTTTATCAAGAAGGGCATGTGACCGCGGCCGGTCGACGGCACTCTGCGCGCGGTCCGGTTACAGCGCGTTGTCGAATTTCATCCCGTCGTCCTTCGATTTCTTCGTCGGTTTGCCGAACGTATAGCTGAAGCCCAAGTAAACAATCCGCGCACTACGCCGGCGGACGATTTCCTGCCGCAGCGTCGGCGTGTCGAGCACCGACGCTTCTTTCAGCGAATTGAACAGATCAGAAATCGTCAGCACGACTGCAGCTTTCTTGGAAAAGAAACTGTGCCGCACCCCGAGGTTGGTCACGAACGTCGGCCGCCGGAAACCCTGGGGAGTCAGGCGCGACGACGTGTAGTTCGAGTTGAGCTGCAGCAGGGTTTCCTTCGGCAAGTGCAGGCTCGCGCCGAGTTTCGCCGACCAGGAAATATCGGACTTGCTCGAACTGAACCCGAGATTCGAGGCGTTGATCGTATTGAAAAACGTATTGGAGCTGAAGTTGACCGTGGCGAGTTTGCCAAAATCGGTGTTCGCGGTGAGTTCCAGCCCCGTCGAGCGGCTCTCCGCCAGATTCTCCTTCGTTGTGAGCAGCACGCCATTGCCGAGGCTGCGCGTGACACTGGTGAAACCATGATAGAGGGAACGGTGATAGACCGTGGACGTGAGGCTCGTGTCGTCCTGCTTGAAACTGTAGCCCGCCTCGATCGAGTGGATATCCTCGGGCAGCAACCGGGGATTGCCGGCGCGGAGATTGAAGGGATCGGTATACTCGGGAAACGGATTCAGATCATCGCTCTCTGGCCGGCGCACGCGATGGCTGTAGTTCAGCTGCACCTCGTGTTTCTCGGTCAGCCGATAGGCCAGATGCAGACTCGGATAAACTCGCGCGTAATCATGCGGAATCGTCGCGCCGGTATTCACCAAATGAGAGGTCACGCGCGCCCACTCGGGGCGCAGGCCGGCCAGCAGACCAAACTGCCCGAAGGTGCGCCCATAGGTCGCGTAAAACGCATCGATCGCGTCGTCGTGCTTAAAACGATTCGAGCGGGTCACATCCGCCACTGATTTCCCGGTAACCGGGTCGCGCTTCGCGACACCAAAATCCTGCTCGAGCCGGCTCGCCGTGCGCGTATAGCCGGTCTCAAATTTCGACTCGTCGTCGATGGGATAAACATATTCCACCATCGCCTCGGTGCCCCGCTCGTCGTTTTTGATCAACGTCGTGTCGAACGTCGGCATCTGCGCGGGCGTCCGGAATAAATTCGTGTAACGGTTGTCCTCGACCTCGTGCTTCTTCGAGGATTTCACCTCGAAATTCAGCTCGTGGTCCTCCTTCGCAAATTTGTGCCGGAAGGTCCCCACTGCTTCCAAACTCGTCTCCAGCTCGGGGTCGTAGCGCGCGCGGTCAAAATCGCTCATCACCACACCGCGCGCGTCGCGGATCACGTTGTAGTCGGTCGCACTCCGGTTAAACGTCCGGTGGTTGTAGTTTCCGGATACGCCGAGCTTGTTGTGGTCGTCGACGGAATAATCGACGCCGGCGCGCACGAGCCGGCTGAGCGGACGCGAGTGCTCGACCGTTTTCTTTTCCGCCCGCGTGACCGCGCCCGAACCAGGATCTGTCACGGTCCGGAGATCGCTGCCCCGCCGCTCGCGGTCGTCCTGGCGCACGCTCGCACTGCCGAACAGACTGTAGCCGCTGGGGCTGTAGTTGCCGGAGAAGCCGACGTTGTAGCGCTCGTTGTTGCCTACGCTCGCGGTGGCCACGCTGGAAAAGCGGCCTTCGTGTTTTTTCTTCAGCGCGATATTGATGATGCCCGCCGTGCCGTCGGGTTTGTATTTGGCCGAGGGGTTCGTGATGACCTCGATTTTCTCAATCGCATCCGCCGGCAATTGCTGGAGCACCTCGGCGCGACTCCGACCCATGAGCGTCGAAGTGCGCCCGTCGACGAGGATCATGACATTGTCCGAGCCACGCAGGCTTACGTTGCCGTCGATATCGACCTGCACTGAAGGGATGTTTTGCAGCAGGTCACTCGCCGATCCGGTCACACTTTGAATTTCCTTACCGACGTTGTAGGTTTTCCGGTCGATGGAATTGAGGAGCGCGACCTGCTTCGCTTGGACCTCGAATTTTTCCATTTTCACGACCGACTCGCCGAGATTCAAATTACCCAGATCAATCCGCGCTTGCGTCGCCGCGACGGTGAACCGGGGACTCGTCCGTCCGTCGGCGCCCACGAGGTTGTAGGCGACCACGTAGTCTCCCGGTCGCACTTTTTCCATCGTGAATCGCCCGCGCGCATCCGTGACGGTGCTCTGCGCGACCACGCCGTCGGATTTCTTGAGCGTTACGGCCACAAATTCAGCCGACCGCCGGTCGCCCGCCGAGACGATCGTCCCTGATATATCGGTGGCGTGCGCGACCGAACCAAAGGCCAGCGTGCAAAGCAGGAAACGGATGAAAGGAGTCAGCATGTTTTTCCACTCTAGCAGCAGTCAGATGATGCGAAGATTACTTGCCGGTCGTTGCGAGCGTGAAGACGAGCCAGCCCTCTGGTTCGAGCGCGGCGGTGAGGCGCCAACCCATCGCGGCGGCAAACATCTCCGCAAGACTCAACCCCAAGCCGGCGTGCTCCCCGCCGCCACTGCGCGCCGCCTCCTTGCGCCAGAAGCGCTCAAACAGCCGCGCGACGTCGTCGGGCGTCAGGTCGCCCGCCGGATTGGCGATCTGCAGACGATATCCACCGCCCTCGCCAAGGCCCACACCGATGATCCGCAGCCTCGCGTTGCTTGGCGCGTAGGCCACCGCGTTGTCGAACAGGTTTCCAAGTATTCCCCGGAGCAAAACGGGGTCGGCCGACACGCTCACCGGGGCCAAGGAAATTTCCACCTCTAACCCACGCTCCGCGGCGCGCGCGGCAAACGTGCGCCACGTGGCCGTCGCCACGTCCGCGATCTCCGTCGGCTCAAACTTCGCGGCGTGTTGGCCGTTTTCACCTCGGGCAAGGGCCAGCATCCGTGTGACCAGTACCTCCATTTGTTGCGCGATTTCGAGCACCTCTCGATCGGTGGACGGTTCACGTGATTCGGGCCATTTGAGCGCACACTCGGCGAGGCTGCGCAACTCGGCCAAGGGCGTGCGCAGTTCATGCGCGAGATCGGCGCTGAAGCGACGCTCGCGTTCGAACGACGAGCCGAGGCGTGCCAACAATTCGTTGAGCCGGTCGCCGACCGGACGCAATTCCGCCGGCAGGTCGGCCACCGCCAAGGGCGACGCTAGAGAGTGGGCCTCGATCCGCGCCACCTCCGCCGCGAGCCGATCCAACGGTACGAGCCCGCGCCGCAACACCAGCGGAACCAAAAACCAAACGGCCGTGAACAACAGCGCGCCGCACCCGCAGACCGCCGCGAGGAGACCCGTGAGGGTTTCATCCAAATCTTCGCGGTCGACGGCGACGACGAGCGTGACTGTTGGGGTGCTCTTGGGCGACGGATGCTGCCCCGGAGTTTCGGGGAGAAACGTGAGGCCAATCGCGCGGGCCGACCGCCCATTGGGCGCAGTGAGGTTCCAAAAGTTTGGCAGGCCCGGGTTACCACTTTGCCGCACGGGAAGATCCGCATCGCGCAGCGAAGGGGACCGCGCCAGTGACGCACCGGCCGCGTCCCACAGTTGGAAATAATTGCGTGGTTTGGCCCGGCCGTAACCCGCGAGAAAATCGTCGGAGAATTCGAACTCATAGTGCCCGTCCGTAAATTCGACGACCGCACTCACGGCGCCGGCCCGCGCCTGCAACGCCAGATCCCACGCCACCACAAGCTCCCTCCACACCACGAGGTAAATCGCCACCAGCGCCAGGCCCAGCAGCAGGGAAAGCACCGTCAGGAGCGTTCGCGTGAGTTGCCGACGAAGGGAGTTCATTGGGCCGCGCTCCCGCCGCTCGCGGCCGCGAGCACGTAGCCATGACCGCGCCGCGTGTGAATCAGCGGCGGCGCATCCGGGGCGACGGCGAGTTTTTTTCGCAGCAGGCAAATCGCGGAGTCGACGACGTTGCTCATCGGGTCGACCTGCCCGTCATAGATGTGCGCCTCGATCTCCGTGCGGGAAACGACCTCGCCCGCCCGTCGCGCGAGGTATTCGAGGAGCTGGTATTCGCGGGCGTTCAGCTCGATGCCCTGACCCGCACGGCGAATCGTGCGCGCCGCCGGTTCGATTTCCAAATCACCCACTACGAGACGCGGTTGCTTCGTGCCATAGGCCCGGCGGCACAGGGCCTGCACCCGCGCCAGCAATTCCTCGAGCGCAAACGGCTTTACGAGGTAGTCGTCCGCGCCGGCCGCAAGTCCAGCCACGCGATCCGGGACAGTGTCGCGGGCGGTCAACATCAACACGTGCGTCGCCCGCCCGCGCGCCCGCAGCGTGCGGAGCACCTCGAACCCATCCCGCTTCGGCAACATCACATCGAGCACGATCGCGTCGTAGTCATTCGACTCGGCGAGCCATAGCCCCTCCTCGCCATCGCCCGCGACGTCCACTGCATAGCCCGAACGCCGGAGTGCGGTGCCCAAGGTGCGCTGGAGGCGCGGAGAGTCTTCGACGACGAGGATGCGCATGGCGGGTGGGCCGAGTAAGCGCCACCACGATAGCAGCGCCAACGTTATCGGGAGATTACGCCCACCCCTCGCCTCCCCTCAGGTTAGCCGAGGAGCCTGAGCTTCTCTTTGCGCTTCTCCACCCGCGATGAGGCAATGATCGCAATCTCGTAGAGGACGTAGAGGGGGATCGCGAACATCGTCTGCGTGATCGGGTCCGGCGTCGGCGTCACGATAGCTGCAATAATAAAGATCACCACGATGGCGTGACGCCGGTATTTCCTGAGGAAGTCGGTCGTCATCACACCCAGCCAAACCAGCAGCACGATCACCAGAGGGAATTCAAACGACGCCCCCACACCCAATGTAAGCCACGTGAGCAGGCTATAATAGCTCCCGGGCGTCCACCGGATGGCGTAACCAAACATCTGGTTGATTTCCACGGAGACCCGCAGCGTGCTTGGCACCAGCAGGAAAAAGGCAAAAGCCGCGCCCATCAGAAACAACACGAGCGCCGAGGCGCACAGCGGAAGCACGGCCTTCAGCTCCTTCGGCGTCAGCGCCGGCGAAACAAACTGCCCGACAAAAAAGAGAATGAACGGCAACGAAAGCGCCAATCCGCCGAGCACGCACATCTGAATCACGACATTGAAACCCTCCATGATCGTCGTCGTGCCCAGCTCGATGATCACCGCCGGATAGTCGAGCTTCAGCTGCGTCAACGGCCGCATCAGGATTTCGTTGAACTCCTGCATCCAAATGCCGATCACCGTCGCGAAGACCACGAAGACCACGACGCTCTTGATGATCGTCCCGCGGAGCTCTTCCAAATGATCCCAGAACCCCATCGGCTTCTCGCGCGGCGAAGCCACGTCGTCGGTCGAGTCAGGGTTGTCAGGTTGGTCGGTAGAGTCGCTCACGGATGGAAAGGGAAGCGGGATGGTGGGAAGATTTCCGCAAAACGGAAGCGTCTTTCCATCGATTTTTATCTCGACGCGGCTGCGCCGTTGACAGGCCCCCTTCCCGCCCTATTGCCTCTGCCCTTCTACGTCCGCATCGACCGTCCGTTTTTTCACTCAGACAACCCATCCAATATGGCCGCTAAATCCAAAGCCAAGCAACCCGTCGCGAAGGTCAAAGCCTCCGCTCCCAAGAAATCGTCCGCCGCCAAGGCGCCCAAATACGTTTACACGTGGGGCGCCGCCAAAGCCGATGGCGATGGCAGCATGAAAAATCTCCTCGGTGGCAAAGGCGCGAACCTCGCCGAGATGACCCGCATCGGTCTGCCCGTGCCCCCTGGCTTCACGATCACGACCGACGTCTGCACCTACTATTACGCCAACAAGCGCACCTACCCATCCGCGCTGCAGTCACAGATGGAAGCCGGCGTGACGAACATGGAAAAGATCATGGGCACGAAGTTCGGCGCCACCTCCGGCATGCCGCTCCTCGTCGCCGTCCGCTCGGGCGCCCGCGACTCGATGCCCGGCATGATGGACACCATTCTCAATCTCGGTCTCAACGACCAGGCCGTCCTCGCCCTCGCCGCCGCCACCGGCAACGAGCGTTTCGCGTGGGATTGCTACCGCCGCTTCATCCAGATGTATGGCGACGTCGTCATGGGCGTGCAGAAGCGGGAAGGCGAAGACCACGATCCGTTCGAGTCGCTCATCCACGGTTTCAAACACGAAAAATATCACGGCGACATCGAGGACTCCAAGCTCACCGCCGAAGACCAGCAGGAGCTCGTCAAGCGCTTCAAGGGCCTCGTCAAAGAGCGCACCGGAAAAGCCTTCCCGAACAATCCGTGGGACCAACTCCGTGGTGCCGCCGGCGCCGTCTTCGGTTCCTGGATGAACGACCGCGCCAAGGTTTACCGCGCGAAATACGGCATTCCTTCCGAGTGGGGCACCGCCGTCAACGTCCAGGCCATGGTCTTCGGTAACACCGGCGACACTTCCGGCTCCGGCGTCGCGTTCACCCGCAATCCCGCCAACGGCACCAACGAATTCTACGGCGAGTTCCTCATCAACGCTCAGGGCGAAGACGTCGTCGCCGGCGTGCGCACTCCCGAGCCCGTCCTCAAGTTGAAGGATGTCATGCCGAAGTCCTACGCCGAACTCCTGAAAGTTCGCGCCACGCTTGAGAAGCACTTCAAGGACGTGCAGGACATCGAATTCACGATCCAAGAAGGCAAGCTGTTCATGCTCCAAACGCGTAACGGCAAGCGCACCGCCGCCGCCGCGCTGAAGTTCTCCGTCGATATGGTGAAGGAGAAGCTCATCGACTGGCAGACTGCGATCACCCGCAACCCGGCCGACCAGCTCGACCAGCTCCTCGCCCCGATCTTCGATCTCGCCGAGGTCAAGAAGGCCAAGGTCATCGCCACCGGCCTTCCCGCCGGCCCCGGCGCCGCCACCGGAAAAATCTATTTCAACGCCGACCGCGCCGTACAGGCCGCCGCCAAGGGCGAGAAGGTCCTCCTCGTGCGCGTCGAGACCTCACCCGAAGATCTTCGCGGCATGATTGCTGCCGAGGGCATTCTCACCGCGCGCGGTGGTGTCTCCTCCCACGCCGCCCTCGTCGCCCGTCAGATGGGCAAGGTCTGCGTCTGTGGCGCCGCCGCCCTCCAGGTCGACTACGACAAGAAGACCGTCACCGTCGATGGCCACACCTACGGCGAAGGCGACTTTCTCTCGATCGACGGCACCGCCGGCACCGTCTACGCGGGCCAGATCGCGACCGCGTCCTCCGAAATCATTGCCGGCCTCGTCAATGACGACAAAGCCGCGCAGGCGACCGAGAAGTTCAAGAGCTTCACCCAGCTCATGAAATGGTGCGCGCAAGCCACCAAGCTCTCCGTCCGCACCAATGCCGACACCCCCGACCAGACCCGCATCGCGGTCGCGTTCGGCGCCGTCGGTATCGGCCTCACCCGCACCGAGCACATGTTCTTCGAAGGCGATCGCATCGACGCCATGCGCGAGATGATTTTGGCCGACACCCTCGCTGACCGCGAGAAGGCGCTCGCCAAACTCCTCCCTTACCAGCGCGACGACTTCTTCGGAATCTTCAAGGCGCTCAAGGGCTTCCCCGCCACGATTCGTTTCCTCGATCCACCCCTCCACGAGTTCCTCCCGAACTCCAAGGAAGCACAGATGGATCTCGCCCGGAAACTCAACGTGCCGGTCGAGAAAATCATGCACCGCGTGCATGAGCTGCATGAGTTCAACCCCATGCTCGGCTTCCGTGGTTGCCGCCTTGGCATCAAATATCCAGAAATCACCGCCATGCAGGCTCGCGCCGTCCTTGAGGCTGCGGCCGATGCGACGAAGGCTGGTTTCAAGGCCAAGCCCGAAATCATGATCCCGCTCGTCGGCTTCAAAAAGGAACTCGATCTCCAGACCGAGCTCGTTCACGAGGTCGCCAAGGCGGTCATGGCCGAGAAGAAGGTCAAGATCAGCTACAGCGTCGGCACGATGATCGAGATCCCGCGCGGGGCCCTCACCGCCGACGAGATCGCGAAGACCGCCGAGTTCTTCAGCTTCGGCACGAATGACCTCACGCAGACCTGCCTCGGCATGTCCCGCGACGACTCCGGCTCCTTCCTCGGCGCCTACCAAGAGTCCGAGATTATGAAGAAGAACCCCTTCGCCTCGATCGACCAGACTGGCGTCGGGCAGCTGATGGAAATCGCGATCAAGAAGGGCCGCGCCACCCGCCCCGACATCAAACTCGGCATCTGCGGCGAACACGGCGGTGATCCAGATTCAGTGAAGTTCTGCCATAAACTCGGCCTCACCTACGTCTCCTGCTCGCCTTACCGCGTGCCCGTCGCCCGCCTCGCTGCCGCCCAGGCAGCAGTCGCGGACGCCAAGGCCGCAGCGAAGAAAAGTAATCCGAGGTAGGCCGCCTGCTCGCAGGCGCTCTCAGTTCTCCACCCGCCCCGCGCCCTCACCGGCGCGGGGCTTTTTTTCGCCAGGCACCGGCAAATCTGTGATCGTCGAATCGTTTGAAAGCAGGGAAGATCGCGGGGAAATTCTTAAGTTTTGGGATATTTGCGCCGATCATGAATCTCCTAGGTGAATTCTACAATTACTGCTCCTGTTGCGATTGCCTCCATTGACCAGGCTATCGCCCACGCGATGTCCAACGTCTTTGGCGTGATGCTGCAACGCACCGTGCATCTGATCGAGAAATCGTCTACGCCTTCACCGCGCAATGAGGGCGCATCGCAGTTAGTCATCGGCAGCGTAGGATTTGTTGGTCGGATCACAGGCACCGTCTACCTGTGTTTTACCGAGGAATTCAGCCAGTCGTCCGCTTGTCACATTCTCGGCATGAGTCCGGCCGAAATTGAGATGGAGGGACCTTCGGTGGTTAAGGACGTCGTGGGTGAACTCACCAATATGACCGTCGGTGGCTTTAAGAACGTCCTAGCCGACCTCGGATACCCTTGTAAGCTTACGCTGCCGGTAATCATGCGCGGCCACCATATCTCAGTATCCGCCTATAAGTCAGCGTATCGCGAGATCTACCATTTCGAAAGCGAGCATCATCGTATTTCCGCCGACATCCAAATGATGCCGGAATAGCCTGCGGGGCTGATAGCCAGTGGCGGTGCAAGACTTGCGCGGCACCGTCCGCCCCAGGCCGTTACGGCGAATTCCACGCATCACCAACCTTAGGCGAAAATATTTCCCCAAGGATAACGCCCTAGTCTCAAGTCTGTCCCAATGGAGCTCTCGCCCGATACAATTCGTCACCTTCGCGATGAGGCCTATGCGACGTTGTGCCGGCACTCCTTGACCGAAGCCCTGGAAAACCTCGCCCAGCAAAAGGCGAACATTGAGAGCACGCGACCACCGTTTGCCCTGTTGGCGAGCCGCCAAACCCGCGTCGCCTTTAGTCAGTCTCTTTCCGCGGTCCAAATCAGTGAGTCGGCTCTGCAAGTCCGCCTAGCCGAAGTGGCCCAAATCGAACGATTGCTCCAAGCCTCTCTACGTCCGGCCTTACACGCATTCCTCTACGCCTGCGATCCCACCTACCGCAGCTTTCCCGAGATTCTGCGTATCCTGCGCGACTGGGAAATCGCCTTTCAGTCCTTGCCGGATCTACGCGTAGCGTTCGCACGAGATGCCCGCAATGCCCGCCAACAGTGCGGTCATTCCGCACCGGCACGACGCGACCGGGAGCCTCTCCTTGTCTTGCGCGACTCGGCGCTCCGGCTCGAAAAGCCACTCGATGCGCTCGACCGCGCGAGCTTACAACTCGCTGCCCTCCTTCCCGCTGGAGCAGAAGCCGAAATCCGCCTGCCCGCCACACCCGCTTTTCGCTACGCCAATTGGGTCGGGCTCCTCCTGACACTGCCATTGGAAAGGTTTGTCGCGGAGCTCCACGAGGCCGAGTCCGCCGTTCGCCAATTCCAATCCGCCAACGCCGCAGACGTCGAAACGTACTTGTCGGAATCCCGCGCAGCCTGCGACCGGTTTGAACAAGGATTCCTTGAACACTATTGGGCACAACTACGGGCTCACGCCCAGGCGCATTACGTCGAAGAATGTGACGTCGACGACGTCATCCGCACGCTCAGCCAGAATTACATCGAATCCGACCTCGCCCGCCGCAAACGCGAACTCCCCTCCGCCGATCCATTCCTCGGCGAACGGTAGGCCGCGAAAGATCAGTCCAGCGCAACCACCGGAACCTCGCCGGGAGGGTCGACTAATTTTCGTCAGAACAATTCGCCGGCGACGAAAGAGCCGCCTCGTCGACCCAAAGATCTCGTTCGGCCGCTTGGTTCGCGCGCGGCTGGTATTGGTTTATCGGTTGGCCTCATCGGTCACGCTGGTCCGCCGCAACTAGCGATACTCAAAAGCCAAAAAGTGCGTCACCTTTTTTTCGCCCTCAAAGATTGCCCAACGCGATGGCGCGGCCTTTGCTGAAATGTGGCGTACTCACGTCACTGTCATAGTTCAAATTTCTCTTTCTCCATGCCAACTTCCACCACCGTAGGCCCCGAAGCCCAATTGCTCGCCTACCTCAATCTCAAGCTCCGCGAGATTGGCCAGCCCGGCGTTGCTCTCGATGCAGGAAGTGCGGATGGGCTCGCCCCCCTCGTCGACCATTTTCTCGCCCTTAGCCGGGAAAAGGACCGCGCGTTAACCCGCCACCTTTGCCCGGTCGATCAGCGCATCCAAAATTTCCTCTACGACTACCTCGACGGCGCAATCGACGCCCCCCGCGTGCCCGCGACGACCCTCGTCCTTGATCGTCCCGGCCTTGCCCGCGTGCTCTCGCTCCCTCCGGCCGCCGATTCCCACCAGAGCAACATCCTCTCCTCTTACCGGGTCCGGCAGGGAGTCCTCCACAACCCGCTCAGCGATCGCCGCACCACGCAAGGCATCTTCCACGTCACCGAAGGCGGCTTGCCGATTCCCGATGACAAGAAAGCCGTGCCGGTCGCCGTCTTTGGTCGTCTCCTCGCCCACGCTTTCAATCCGCCCGCCGAATTTCTGCGGCTGCCATTTTCCGCTGGCGCCGCCGTCCCCGCGGAGTGCTTCGTCTCGCTCTATCTGCGTCCCGTCGTGTGCCCCGCCGTTCCCGGCTTCACCCCGCAGCGGGCCATGGAGACCCGTTTTTTCATCCCTGGCGCCCTCGTGGCCAACCTCGACTTCATCGAGCGGATCTTCGGCAACGCCGGCGACCCCCATCTCCCTCAAAACGACGCCGCCCTCGATCCGCAAACTTGGTCGGGACACACCGGCTGCATTATTGTCGCCCCGCATCTCAACCGCCTCACCAAAAAAGAACTGGGCCTGCCGACCTATGATGCCGCGACCCCGCGCCAACGCCGTGACGGCATGTGCTGGAAGAAACCCGAGGAACTCTACAACGACGGCGGGGCCTTTAAGCTTACCGCCCGCTCCGCCGCCGGCGTCATCGTCACATTTATTTCCGACAACTACTTCGGTTACTGCAAAAAGGAGGTAAAGACCCAGCTCAGCTTCGCCGCCAACCTCCTCGGTCGGTGCGAAGAAGAACACGCCGGTGGCGCCATCGTTTTCCCCAGCTATGACCTCGGCGAAGACTTTCAGCTCAACAAGCACCTCCACGTCATCGACCACACCTTCGCCGAAGCCCTCGAACAACTCGGTGACCGCGCCATCCCGCAGCCCGGTGGCTGGGCCCGCGACCGGCACTATGCCAACATCTGCTACGTCCCCGACGGCGCCTACTTCGATCTCCGCAAGCAAAACATCACGTGGACGAATTCCGCCGGCATCGAGCACGCGATTAAGCTGCTGCCCGATCAAACCTACATGCTCCCGTCCGGCTACAAGGTCGACATGGTGAAGCCCGACGAAGGCCGCCGTTGGCGCCTCCGCGGCACCACCGCCGAGGGCGTGTTGTGCCACAAACCGTGCACCGTGTCCGGCGGTGGAAAATCGGAAATCTCAAAATCCATCGCCGACGCCCAGTTCACCGGTCCGGTTTTCATCAACGATTTTGCCGCAGACTCCGGCTTGGTCGATTCGATCCTCTTCCGCGAATACGGCCACCGATTCCAGAATCCCGCCCGTAACAAAACTCACGGTCGCCCGCTCCTCAGCGCCGAGCGCTCCCTCGGTTCCGTCGTCAAACTCCTTAGCTGGAATCCCGATTACACCGAGGAGTATAACGAATGGCTCGGCACGATTCCTCGCTACATCCGCGACATCGTCCTCATCATCAAACGCGCCTACAAACCCGAATGGGGCACCGACTGGCGCCGCCACTACAGCGTCGACACCATCAACGGCCGTCCTGGCAACGAGCTAAAGTATCACCGCGAGAAAATCCTCACCCACTACCTTCGGGTCGGTTTCACGCCCGACGGCAGCTGGCGCACCTTCACCCTGCGCAAAGATTTCCTCCCCGCGGTCAAGATTCAGGCCGAGGACGACATCACTGCTTCCGTCGTCGTCCCCCGCGCCGCCGTCGCCGGCCTGCCCACCTCCGCGGCCAACGGTGCTGCCTCGCTCAAGTTCGTGCACAACTGCGAACTCCAACTCTTCCAACGCCCGGACGACGCCATCGTGCGCGGCTACGACAAACGCACCGAACGCGACTTCTCCCGCCCGGGGAATTTCTTCTCCAACTACGAACCCCTCTCCCGCACCAACGGCCAGGACATCCTTGAAGACACCATCGGTTTCGACGCCTTCACCGAACCCGTCCGGGCCATCTTCCACGATTTTGTGGAGACGTCCGGCCCCTCCTTCCTCGCCTCGCCCGCGCACCCGCGCATTGTCGAAGGCAAGCCGTCCAAGAATCCCCGTTACCTGCAACACCGCCCCGACCTCGAGGACCCGCGCACCACCTATCTCTCGATGACCGGCGCGCAGCTCTACCGCCGCATTCCCGCCGGCGGCACCGTGCCTTTCCCGGTTGGCGCCGTCCTCATGGGTCGCCGGCAGAATCCACCCGAACCTGGCGTGCGCGCCCTCTGCGTCTACGGCCCGATCCACTATCAGGAGTTACCCGAGGCGTTCATGGATCTGATCGCGAGCCTCACCGGAAAATCGCCCTCAACCACCGGCGCCGGGTCGGAGGGTGCCCTCACCAAAGGTCCCTTCAACGCCCTCCCGCCCATCCACGATCTCAACGCCGCCTTCGTCTCTTTCGTCCTCACCGACCTGCCGATCTTCTGCTCCGCCGCGGGCTGGGTCGGCCCAAAATACCGCGTCGACCACGACATCTCACTCCTCATTCCCGAACTCTGGTGCCGGATGTCCGCCGAGGAGCGCACGCCGAAGTTCCTGATCGAGCACGGTTACCTCGAGCGCTGCGCCGATTGGACGCACGAACACAAACCCGTCCTCGCCAGCCGGCTGGGTTGGCGCATCACCGAGAGTTTCGTTCGCACCTTTTGCGGCCGTATTCTAGGCAATCCGCACACCCTCTTCGGCGAGCAACTCCTCCGCCCCGAAAAGCAAGACGCCGCCATCTTTGCCGACGGGATGGAAAATATTGTCACCGCGATGTGCTCCGCCGCCACGAGCTATTTTTCCGATGACTCCATCGAGCAAGCCGTGCCGCCCCTCCGTGCATTGTTGCAGGTCATGCGCGACGGTGTCTGGGAAGGCCACGGACCGGATGCCCCGGAGTTCCGCGCGCTGTTCAAACGGGAGACCGTGCTTGCCAGCGACTGGTATCGCGCGCGCCTCGCCGCCCAGCAAAAACGCGATACCCACCACTGGGAGACGCAGGCCCGTTATCTGGACGAATTCCTCGCCCGCACCAACTACGCCGACGTCGCCGCGCAACTCGGCATCGAAGCCCGCCTCGCCGCCACGATCGCCGCGGCGAAGTCCACTCGTGCCCCCGGTTACATCGATACGCTTACCGGAACGATCGGAATCGACCCGGCGCTGGTCGCCACCTCGGCATCGAGTCCCCCCTGAGCGGCGGTTCCCCAACGGTTGCATTTTACTCCCCGCCAAACTTCCCACCACGCCGCCCGCCCGCACCCAGCGCGCGCCGTTACGTCGTCCCATTCCGCAGGAAATCCAACAGGTCAAAAAACTCCTGTTCACTCAGCACCGTTTCAAACGCGGCCGGCATCGGTGAAATCGCCGACGCGTGCGTTTCCACTATGTCCGGTTTCGACACCCCGATCTCCTCACCGGAGCCTGGGTCGCGCAACCACACCCGCGTCCCGTCCTCACGGAGATTCATTCCGGTCTTAGTTTCTCCGTTCTGCAGTGTCAGTGTCGTCATGCGGAAGGCGGGATCGACGTTGCGGCTCGGATCGAGAATGTCTTCGACGAGGCGGGCCGGAGCCCGCGAGCCGATGCCGTCAAGACTCGGGCCCAAGTTACCGCCGAGGCCCTGGAAGCGATGACAGGTCGCGCAATTTGCCGCAAACACTGCGGCGCCCTGCCTGCGGTCGGGCTTGAAATTCGCCAGTGCTCCGATCCGATAGGCCACGAGCGCATCGAGCCGCGCATCTTCGGGCGGGAGGGACTTGGTGAGTGCCACCACGCGATTTCGCAGACCCTCAGAACGTTTTTCCAGTGCGAGGGCGACGTAGCGATGACGCAGCAGCGCTGGGCGCACGCGTCCCGCGGCAGCCAGTTCCAAAAGTTTTTGGGCCCCGGTGTCGCTCTTCGCCAAGGAAGTCGCCAAGGCGAGCGCGAGGTCAGCCGGTGCACCTGCAAACGCTGCAGCCAAAGCGGCGAGCGCCGCCTCACCTAGGTCGCCCGTGCCGAGCACCTCGGCGGCAGCGCGCCGCGCACCTTGCGGCGCATCGCTCATCAGCACTGCAACCGCAGTTTCCTCCGTCGCTGGTGTGCCCACCGCGAGCGCGCGCAGCGCCGCAGCGCGCGCGCTTTCCGCCGCAGACGTGGCGAGAGCCCGCCGTTGCAACGGTCCCTCCTTTTCCGGTCGTGAAAGCGGCTTGAGCGCATTGGCCGCCCGCACCGCCAACGCCGCCTTATCTTCCAGCGCGGCCAACAACTCGCGGAGCATCCAGCCTTCAACTTCACCCGGCAGCCCGTGTGCGGCCTGGGCGGCAGTCGCGGCAAAACCCTCGGCCGCAATGAGCCGTTGCACGGCGGGTGCCGCCGCGAGTCTTCCCAGCAACGGAAGAAGGGCCGCCAACTCACTCGCGGGGAGATTCAAAGCGACGTGCCGCGCAAACTCTCCGATCCGCGGATCCGGGAGTTTCGCGTCTCGGACACGCTCGGCGAGAAACCGAGCGGCGGCCGGAGTCGTGAGCGCGAGGCACAAATCGGCAATGCGTGCGCCATCACCGGCGCTCACGGCCGCCCAAGTCGCCAGCGTTTTCACGTCGGCATCGATCGCATGGTTTTTCAGTGCGAGTCGGAGAGCGTAGACGAGTTCCGCGTCGGCTTCCGGAGCGCGGCTCAGCATTCCTAGCAACAGCGGCCCGCCCCACGGCTGCGGACGACGCGCGAGCGCCTCGGCCACCAACCGCCACGTATAGCCCGGAGTCGCCGCGCCTGCCGCCGGCTCGTGCGAATTCCCTCCGACCATGCTCGCGAAATGTTTTGCCAGCTCCACGGGCCAGGCGGCGCGCTCAGCCAACACGCGCAGGGCAGCCTGCGCCGCCGCACTTTCCGGACGGGCGAACGCACGCAGGAGCATTGCATCGTCGAGCCGACCCAATCGCTCGAGCGCGAAAAAAATCGGCAGCGCCACCGTGTCATCCGCCGGCGAGTCCGCCCCAGCCACCAGGCGAGTCGCCGCAGCCGCGAGGACCCCAGACGCCGCAGTCGCGTCGCTGCGCACCATCAGTTCGTTGAGCGCCAACGAACGAACCACGAGATTCCCATCGGAAAGCCGGGCCGCCAATGCGGTCGTGGGTTGACTAGCGAGATTCGGCAGGGTTGGCGGAGCTACCGACCGATCCAAGCCGCGCCACACGATCCGCCAGAGTCGTCCGTGACCATGATCTCGGTTGGGGTGCGTCAGCGGCACCTCATAGTGACCGATGATTGGATTATAAAAATCCGCAATCCACAGTGCGCCGTCTGGCCCAAGCTTCACCTGCACCGGACGAAATGCCGGGTCGTCGCTGGAGAGAAAATCAGCTTGGCGCGTCGCCGCGGGTGTCGATCCACGCCACTCGAGTCGCGTGCGATTGATCCGTCGAGTGACCGGATTTCCGTTAAATAGATTGTCGCGAAACTCTGCCGGGAAATGGGTGGCCGAATAATGGGCGATGCCCGCGATCGCCGACGAGCCGTGGTCGTCGGTCGTAATCGCCGGCGCAAAGCCGAGGCCGTCATGCCCTTTATTGATTCCTTCGTAGGAGCCGCCAGGAATCAGCAGATAGACGGGCTTGGAATGTGAGTCGGCAGTGTAGCGGTCGCCCCGCGCATCAAAGGCGAGACCGAAAGGATTGGTCTGGCCGTTAACGAATACCTCGAAGCGCGAGCCATCCGGACGAAAGCGATAGGTGTTCCCGCTCGTGAGTTTTACGACCCGGCCGGCGCGGTCCGTGACTTCACTCGAGTTAGCGAAGCCGTGTGTGCCGTAAACCCATCCGTCAAACCAAAGCCAGTAGCTCGCCGACATCCCGTGCGTATCTTTGAAACCAAATCCGTCATAAAGTTTTTCCCGTAGATCGGCGCGGCCATCGCCATCGGTATCAGTGAGGCGCCATATGGCCGGGATCGAGTAAACCAGGATCGTGTCGCCTTTTGCTCCTTTCGCACGAGGAAGCGGCAACACGCCGATGGGGATATTGAGCCCATCGGCGAAGACCGCGGAGGCTCTCGCCCGCCCCGTGACCGGATCAAAATTTGACAATACCCGGACGGTGTCGAGCCCGCGCTCAGACGGCACGGGCGGCGTAGACGATGCACGAAACGCGAGGTTATTTTCGTCCCAGTTTTTTTGAAACGATGCGATCGAAGCGCCCAAGGCATCGCGCTTGGCCGGCCAAGGATATAGCGTGGACCCAGTGACCCACACCCGCCCGAGTCCATCGAACGCGACATTCATCGGTTTCTGGATCGCCGGCTCCGCCGCGACGAGTTGGATTTCAAAACCCGGCGGCAAATGGAAGAGCGCGTGCTCCGCCTCGGGCGAACGCAACGAAGTGCCGGGAGCATCACCCCGTTGGGCCCGGCACAGCGGTGCCAGCAGAGCGACCGAACAAACCAACAATGCGCGAGGCAAACGAGTAGATGGAGGGGACACAGGGCAGACGATTTGGGATGGGGACCTGCAAAACAATCAGCATCAGTGCGCGCCAATCGGTTCCTTTCGGCAAGCGAAAGACGGCCCCAGCGCGACGAGCAGCACGGGCATCCGCCGTCGCCTCCCCGCGCCACGAGGAAATGTATTACTCGTTTTGCACGGGTCTTACTTCAGCTCAGCCCGAAACGACCGATAAGTTTCAAAACCATCCATTTTCGTATCGTGCGCTCCTCCCTATCGACTTCCGTGGATGCCCCACGTTTAGGAGCTTTCGTCGGCTCCGCAAATGCGGCCCTAGACAGCCAGTCCCTGCTGTCTCAATCCAGCGTGCGCACCGCTATCGCCAGAGCCGAAAAAACGGCCTTGATCGTAGCCACTGCCGATCGCCTCGTGCAATGGGCCAATCCTGCATTTGAACGGCAAACTGAATTGGCGCCTGCCGCGATTTCGGCGCGGCCGTTGGAAGAGGTCGTAAGTATGTTCGTGTGTGATCGCAGGATTGCCGACCATCTCGTGCAGACCCTCGCCACTGATGGAAAAATATCGCTTACGGAGAAGTGCTCGCGATCAAACGGGGGATGCTACTGGGCTGACCTTACCATCGAACCGATCCTCGATCCGGATGGCATCATCGTTGGCTACGCCCTCGCATCGGATGACGTAACGATCCGGCGCACGCACGAAGAGGAAATGCAGCGCGCCACTGCGGCAATCACGGATCTCGACTCCCAGTTCGAACAGGCGATTGCGCGGGCCCAACAACTGGCAGTGGATGCAGCGGTGGCCAATCAGGCGAAGAGCGCATTTCTGGCAATGATGAGCCACGAAATCCGGACTCCCCTCAATGGCGTGATCGGGATGGCCAGCATTTTGGAGTCCACCCCGCTCGACGACGATCAACGCGAGTGCTTGCGCACCATTCGCATGTCCGGCGAGGCCCTCCTCGCGGTAATTAACGATACCCTCGACTACTCCAAAATCGAAGCGGGTCGGTTCGACTTGGAGGAAGTCGAGTTTGACCTTCGAAGCTGCGCCGAAGAAGCCGCCGAGCTCCTCGCCAGTCGGGCCTTCGGCAAGAAACTTGAACTTGTCTGCGATCTTCACGATGGCCTACCGCAGCGCGTCATTGGGGATCCGAGCCGCCTCCGACAGATCTTCGTTAACTTGATTGGCAACGCTGTGAAATTCACTGCCGCCGGCGAAATCGTGCTCAGCGGCCGGATGGAATCCTGCGTCGATGGGGTCAACACACTCCGGTTTGATGTACGCGACACGGGTATCGGCATCCCGCCAGACAAGCAGCATCGCCTCTTCAAAAGCTTTTCCCAAGTCGATACCTCGACCACGCGCCAATACGGCGGCACCGGACTCGGTCTGGCGATCAGCAAGAAAATTGCCGAACTCATGCGCGGCACCATGTGGGTGGAGAGCGCTGCCGGTCGCGGATCCACGTTCGCCTTTACCATTCAGGTACGCAGCGGAGCCGAGCCACCGACGCCCCCCGCTTCGTCGCTTCCCCATACGACAGGCAAGCGCGTGATGATCGTCGATGACAATGCCACCAGCCGGTCTGTACTGACCCGTTTCCTCCGGCAAACTGGTGCCGACCCCGTCGCGGTCGCCGACGGTCCGGCGGCATCGGCACTGCTCGCTACGGGAGAGCACTTCGATCTCGCCCTGGTCGACTATCAGATGCCTGGTCTCGATGGGTTGGCTTGGGCCAAACAGACGGCCGCTGCAGGACGGAAATCCTGCCCAGTCTTATTGCTCCTCGCTCTCGGTGAGACGGTCGTCGATCCAGCGATCGCTGGAGTCGTCCGTAAACCATTCCGTCGTGATAGCGTCTCTGAACGGGTAATCCAGGCATTGACGCCGACCACTCACACACGGCCCGCGACGCCGCTCCGGGCCAATGGTGTAATCAAAACCAGCACCCAGCGACCATTGCGTATCCTGTTAGCCGAAGACAATGCTGTGAACCAAGTGGTCGCCCGCCGTATCCTCTCCCGTCTCGGCTACGAAGCGACCATCGTCGACAATGGGCTGTTAGCCGTCGATGCCGCCCTGGCTGAAGATTTCGACGTCGTGCTGATGGATGTGCAGATGCCCGAATGCGATGGATTTGAGGCCACTCGACGTATCCGCACCGCGCGCGGCCTTGCGGCACGCCCGTGGATCATCGCGCTTACCGCCGGGGTCAGCTCCAGCGACCGCACGGCAGCGACCGCCGCCGGGATGAACGATTATCTTTCCAAGCCACTCCACCCCGAAGCACTCGAGGGTGCCCTCGCCCAGGCCTGGGCCGGGACGCAAGGCGCTGCATTGTCCTTCGTGGCCTCCGCCGGAAGTTAGATCGCGGAACCCCATCACACCCGCCTTCATTGCGGATCGAGAAACGGCTCGATCGTGTTTTCCGGATACAGGCGTCACGAGTGAAAATCGATCAATTTATCGCACCTTTCTCCTTTCGGAGCTTGGCATTCACCTCTTCGTCACCATCAATCCATGACGAAGTCTCATCGGGGGGTGAGCCTTTGGTCGCCCTACTTTACAAGGAATTGACACCTTGTTTTGGCACAGTGGACGCCGCGTGGCGTCTAATCAGACGTGACCGCTACCCCACCCCGCTCCCCGCAAATACCCCTAAAGTTTTAGGTCTTTGGTTCGATACCCTCTTCAACAAGGAATTTATGACCGCCATAATTCTCATCCTATCCGTTGTGATCGCGGTAGCTGCGATCGCCGTGTTCGTCACCAGCTTGGTTCGCGCCCCGGAAGGTTTTGAGACTGAACAGGGCTTCCACCTCGGCACACCCGATACTCCGCGCAGTCGTAATCCAATCGGCCTTCGTCGTTTGAGAAAGCAACCGGTACACACCCCTGCTTCAGTCGTAGCGGCCCATTGAGTCGGCCAAGAGGCGGTTACACGCGTCACAGCGGGCCAATTTGCGGGAAACGAGATTCCGACAGCAATCTCATGCTGCCTACCGGACCAGTTAACCCGGTTTCCCCAGCAGAACAATTTGGGATTCGGCTCAACGAACGCCGGAATGACCGGAACCTACTTTGCCTCGGTCGTGAGGAATTTCAGCAGTTCCACCGATTCCCGTTCTGAAAGTGCCTCCAGCAGCCCGGTGGGCATCATCGACTGCAAAGTAACTTCACGAGACTTTATTTCGGATTTCGGGACATTGACCGTCTCGGTCACGGTGCGGATCGCGAGGACTGTGGCGGTCTCTTTGTCGATCATCCCCGCGACCACTGTGCCGTCGCGTTTCGTTACGAGATTGAGTTGGAAGTCGGCCCCGACCACCGCGTTGGGATCGACGATGTTTTCTAGAAAATAGTCTAGGCCATTGCGCCAGGTGCCGGCAAGGTTTGGCCCCAGCTTGCTACCACTCGTACTGTCGATCGCGTGGCAGGCCACGCAGGTCTTTTCGAAAACTTTTTTCCCGGCCGCCACTTCGTAGGACCAAACCGGCGCCTCATTGTAAGTGCGCTTGAGCCGCGCGACCGTCGCCTTCAGTTCGGCTGAAGACTCGCTTGTCTTGCCCCACACGCGGTCGAGGAGTGCGGTCACATCGGAGTTCTTCAGATTGCGGAGCTGGCGAGCATGGAGCGCCGTAAGCGCTTTCTTTTCAAGGTCCCCGGCTTGCACTGCGCGGAGCAACGACACGGCCAGCACCGGTCGGCTCGTGAGCGCGGCGAGCGCCGCCGTGCGATCGGCCGCATTGAGTACTGCGAATTGTGCGATCAAACCGGCTGCCGCCGTAGCCGCATCCGCCGCGGTGCCCAGAAGAGGAATGACTGCGCTGCGCAGATCCTTGTCGCCGAGCAGTCGCACGAGCACGACGGTCGACTCGGTGTCGCCCGCGCGTTTGAGGAGGTCAAGCGCACGGCGGCGCTCGGCGAGCGGGGTCGCAGTGTCGGCCAGACGGGCGCGGATCGCGACGAGCACGGCCTTGTCGCCGAAGAGCGCCGAGAGTTGTTCATAGGCACCGCGTACCGCGGGATCGGCCGCAGTGGCGAAACGTGCCGCGACTTTTGACCATGGCGCGGGCATGCTCAGGCCGGCTTCGCTCTCGAGCGCGAAGGCGAGGACGCGCAAGGCTCGGGCGGCGACGGCTTCGGGCCATGTTACGATCCGCGCAGAAAGTTCATCGCGTCCATCGGTTGTGCGCGCCACAAACCAGCGAATCGAGTCGGCGAGCGTGGGCAGCGCGGTCGTCCCTGCCAACTCCAGCGCACGCGGGACATCGCCCGCGACGGCGGGCGCGACAGCGAACCAAATCATCTTCGGCAGATAGCGATCAGCCGCATCTTCGCCGTGAGTCGCGAGCGCAGTGACTACCGACCAACGTTCCGCGAGGGGCAGAACCGGGACAACTGCAGCAATCGCGAGGCGAACGGCTGACGAAGTATCGTTCGTGGCAAGGCGTGCGAGATCGGCGGAGGAAATTGCAAGGGCAGTTCGATCATCCGTCGCAAGTTGAATCGCCCATGCGCGCACCGTTTCCGAGGAATGCCCGAGAGCTGCGTCGAGTTGCACGGGCGCCAAGCTGCCCGTGACATGCAACGTCCACAATGCGCGGAGTTGCGCTACATCCCCACGCGCCCTGTCGCCCGCCTGGGCCCGGAGGGCGGTGAGCGCAGCGACATCGAGCGGACGGGCGGCGGCGCGTTCTTGGAGTAGGCGACGCGACGTGCGGACGAACCACTCGCTCTTGTGCGTGTGCAGCGCGGCGAGTTCCGCGTCAGACTTCGCACCGAGATCGACTTTGGTCGCCTTGTAAGTCGCCGCCCACGCCACACGATAGAGACGGCCGTTGGTGCGGTCCCACAGTTCGTCGCGCGGATTATGGCAGTGCTGCGTATCGACCCAGTCGATCACGTAGACGGCGCCGTCGGGGCCGTATTGGAGATCCACTGCCATGTAAGTCGGATCGGGCGCGAACAGCAGGTCGTAGCCCGCGTGAAACGTCTCGTAGGCGGAACCGGTGCGGACGTTCACCTGGTGGTTGAGCTGGTGGCCGTGGAGGTTGTGCGTGAAGAGGTGGTCGCGATACGTGTCAGGCCAGTTGTCCCCGAGATAAATCATGGTGCCGACATGCGAGTGGCCGCCGTAGATGGCGGTGCTGCCCGGTTTGCCTGCGCCTCCCTCGCCACTGTCGTAGCGCGCGGAAGCGAGGAGGTAGTTTTTCAACTCCGGTGCGAAGTCGGGTCCGCGATTCGAAACGAAAGACGCAAAGCCGTTGTTCGCCTGATTCCAATAGTGCCCGTTGCGGATCACATAGCTCGTGCCGCCACCGCCGTAGAAACTGCGGCAATGCGTCATGAAGAGGTGTCCGACACTGTTGAAATCCAGACCCCATTGGTTGCTGCCGCCGGCGGCAAAAATTTCGAATTCATGGCGCACGGGATGATAGCGCCAGATCGCCGCCCGCACGCGGATGCGTTCGGCATCGGGCGTGCCCGGTTTGCCGACGAGCGCGTTCGAGAAAACTCCGTGGCCACCGTAGAGCCAGCCATCGGGACCCCACGTGAAGCTGTTGAGCGTTTCGTGCGTGTCCTGAAATCCCCACCCGTCGAGCAGCACTTGCGGCGGACCGTCGGGCACGTCGTCGTGATTCGCGTCCGGGATGAAGAGCAGATACGGCGCCGCGCCGACCCACACGCCGCCAAAGCCGATCTCAAGCCCGCTCACCAGATTCAGTTTTTCGGCAAACACCTTCTTCGTCTCAAACACGCCATCGCCGTCTTTGTCCTCGAAAATAATAATGCGGTCCTTCCCCTGCCCTTCCGGCTGACGGTTCGGATAACCGTAAGCTTCGGCCACCCACAGGCGCCCGCGCTCGTCGATCGCCATCGCCACGGGTTGGTGGAGGTCCGGCTCCGCCGCGATGAGTTCGGCTTGAAAGCCCGGCTCGAGCTTCATGCCGGCGATGACTTTTTGCGCGGCCGGATTCGCGATCGCGGTGGACTTCGCGGGATTGTCGCGGAGGCGCGTCAAAACGGGGCTCGTCGTGAGTCGGGCGAGGTCGTCCACTTCGGCCACCCGACGCAAGGGCGGATCACCGTTGCGCCGGAAGACGCCGATGTCGGCCGCACCGAGGCTGGCTGGCTCCATGATGCCAGCGAGAACGCCCAACACCATACCGAGAAAAAACGAATTCGAATAACGCATGGGACTCATTTGGCTGCTGGTGGCTTTTGCGAAAGCAGCACGGCCGTCCCTCGTTTATTGCCAATCACGAAGTCAGGGCGGCCATCACCGTTAACATCCGCTGCGACCAACTGCGTGCCGACACCCGTGGTTTCGTCGATCACCTGCGGCTCGTAAGTCACCGCATGATCCGGTCCGCGCCGGAGCAGAAATGCCGCGAGGTGCGGGGCCGCGTTGGGCTCGATGTCACCGGTCGGTCCGTGCGCCCACCAGCGTTTTCCGGTCACAATATCGAGCAGGCCATCTCCGTCAAAATCCACGAGTGTGACCGCGTGGAGCTGGGCGAACTGCACCCCGTTTAGTTTTTCCCCGGCTTTTTCCGCGAGGATCACGTGCTCCTTAAATGTGCTTTCTCCGTCCGCCGACCGCACCTGCTCAAACCACGAAAGGCCGAACCCGTGCGCCGCCTTTGCGGTGATCACGTCGGGCACGCCGTCGCCGTTCACGTCCATCACGAGCATTTGCGAACCGCCTTTCGCGCTAAAGGGGAACTTGTGTTGTTTCCACTGCGGGTCACCCGTGAGCGAAGCCGGCTGCTCCCACCAACCGCCTTGCTCCAAAATATCCTCGCGCCCGTCGCCATTGACGTCGCCCACGCCCAAACCGTGGGTAAAGCGCTGCCAGTTTCCGGGCGGCGATACGGCGTGAAAAACCCAGGGTGTAGTCGGCGCCTTTGGCTCCCACGTCGCATAGCCGAGGCGACCGCGGCTCATGCAGACAAGCACCGGAGCCTTTTCCGAACCGAGCAAACGCGCAAACGTCGGCGACTCGTTGTCCACCGGGAGAAACACGACGTTGCGCCGCCACATGCCGCCTTTCGCGCCCGGGTTCTGATACCAGGACGCATCGACGCCCGGAAACCCGATGACAAACACATCGAGCCAGCCATCGCCATTGAAGTCGTGGGTGAACGAGAAAAAATTATCCGAGTAACGCAGCGGATCAAAGGGCAATGCCGGGTAGATCTCGTGCCGCTGGGTGAAATCCGGACCTTCATACCAATACGGCCCGGCCACCGCGTCGAGGTGTCCATCCTTGTTCAGATCGGCGAAGGTCGCGCCCTCGCAGAAAAATTCTTTGGAGAGCGTGAGTTTACGGTAGGTGACGTCCGGAACCGGGACTGCGGCGTAGCTCACCGCCAGAGTGAGCACACCGACGCACATCGGCCGCAAGAACGAGAAGGATGAAATCGCCATAAGAAAGCTCTGGGGTTAAACGAACCGGTGCGGTCCGAGGGGAACCGAGCAGAAGGCCCAACCCGCCGGACGCCAACCAAGAAAATCCCCGCCAACCATTTCGCCGAAGTTGTACGGGCCCGTGACCTTCAGGGCTGCGACTTGCGGCGATGAAAGGAGAGGTCGTTCCCGTCGGGATCTTTCACCGCGAAACAATGGCATGCGGGAAAATCATCGGGCCTCCCTGTGGCCGCGATGCCCGCGGCGCGCATCGCGGCCAGCCCGGTGTCGTTGTGGGCAACCTCAAACGCCACTCCGGGGCTTTTCCTGGCATTGGTGGCCGGCAATGCAAAATTCGCGACCGCCCGCGCGTCCGCCCGGGCGACCCACCACCTCCGTCTGCCGCGCGAGTCGCTCCACCTGATCCTGTCGTTCGCGCGGCAACACTGCGCGCAACTTGTCGAGCGCCGCCGCCATTCGAGCGTCCTCTCCCAGCGCCGCGCTATCGCGGTAGAGCGTGCGCACGCTCATCTCGAAATGTGCGGACAAATCCTCCGCCCGCACCAGGCGCCGCCCCTGCAGGTGCATCACCATCGCGACGAGTCGGTCCGTTCGACTCACTCCTCCGGGCGAAACGCATCGCACGGGCGAGCGGCAATCCTCGGTGCATTCGCTCGCCCAGGAACTCGGTTATTTTGCCCCAAAAAACACAACGTGGCTTCGTCCGGCCGCGTAAATTTTACGCGCGCCGATCGGCGCCTCGCAACGTTCTATCGCCCTCTGATTTTTTCCGTTTTTCGTGGCCAACTCTCCGGATGCCAGCGGTTCGACCCTCCGCCTTCCATCACAGATAGGTTGATTCGCCCTCCTCCGCCCACACGCTCTTGCGCTTCCACCTGCATGCCCACGGAATCCACCCGCGCAGTCTTCCTGAGCTACGCGTCCCAAGATGCCGAAGCCGCGCGGCGCATTTGCGACACGCTGCGCGCGAGCGGCGTCGAGGTCTGGTTCGACGCCGATGGCGGCCTTGAACACGGCGACGAGTGGGACGCGAAGATCCGCAAGCAGATCAAGGACTGCGTGCTCTTCATCGCCGTCATCTCGGCCAACACGCAGGCGCGCCACGAAGGCTACTTCCGCATTGAATGGGACCTCGCCGCCGAACGGGCCCGCGGCATCGCCAGCGGCGTGCCGTTCATCTTGCCCGTCGTGATCGACGACACCCGCGAGCCCGACGCCCTCGTCCCGGATCGTTTTCGAATGGTCCAATGGACCAAGCTCCGCGCCGGCGAAGTCTCGCCCGACGTCCAACAGCGTTTCCTCAAACTCTGGTCGCACCGCACGGGAGCATTGAAACATCAAGAAGAGGAGCCGGGGCGCCCTCGCCCCGGAGAACGCGGCGAGGGCCGCGTATCCCCAATGCGGGCGAGCACGGGACGTCGCCGAGGGCTCGCACTTGGTATCGCCGCGATCACGGTGGTCGCGTTGGCAATTTGGCAGCCTTGGAAAACGGCGCGTCCGTCCGTGGCGCCGATCGCCGTGTCGCCAGAAGTGGCGGAGTTGCTTTCGCGGACCTGGAAACTGATCGACAATCCTGACGTCGGTCGCGCGGATTTGGAAGCTGCGGAGGAACTTTGTAAGCGCGCGGCGACACTGGATCCGACGAGTCCTTTGGTGCTGGCGACGTGGTCCCACGTCGACGCGTGGTTCATCATGCTGCAGTTCGATAATTCCGTCTCCCGCCGTGAGGCGGCACGCGCACGGGTCCTGCGCGCGGTGCAGATGGCGCCACAGGCTTTCGAGACGCGTGTGGCGCTCGCGAATTTCCAGGTGCGCGATGCCAACTACCAAGCGCCGGCTAACGCCGTGGAAATCGAAACCACGTTGCGCGCGTTGCTGCGAGAACGGCCGGGCAATCCGCATGCCCTGCGCGCACTCGGATTGTTGCAGCGGTTCACGGGTAATGTCGCAGAGTCGCGCCGGACCTTCGAGGAACTGGCGCGGAATCCTGAATGCGCGGCGATCGCGTGGTGCGAAATCGCCTACATGCACGCGCAGACGGGCGACTTTCGCGCCGCGGAGGAAGCAGTGGATGCTTCGCTGGCGCGGCAACGGATCTTCTGGAGCCTCAAACTCAAAATCTCGCTGCTGGTTGAGTGGCGCGGCGATAACGAGCGGGCGAATGCCCTCCTCGCGCAGCTGCCGAGCGAGGCGCTCCGCGAGGATCATGGGTTCTTGACAGCGTTGCGGGTGCACACCTCGCGACGCGATGGCCAGGCGATGCTACGGGTGCTGGAAAACACACCGCGCGAATGGGTGCCCGGCCCGATGCAAGGCCCCAAGGCCGCGTTCGCGGCGCTGGCCTACAACTTCCTCGGTCGAGAGCAGGCCGCCGCGCTCCAGCGCACCGCAGCGTTGCGGCTGGTCGAGCAACGGTTAGCCGAGACGCCCAACTCGCTGAATCTGCTGTCTTTGAAAGCTTGGCTGACGGCTGCCGACGGAAATGTGGAGGAATCCGGGCGTTTGTTTCGGCTGCTGGGAGAATTGCGGAATAAACCGGATTTCGACCTGGTGATGGCGCACGTCGTCCTGAAGCAGTTTGACGCAGCAATCGAAGTCCTTGAGCAGTTGGAGAAGGAGCCGAAGGTCGTGTTGACGGCAGCCACCCTTCGCTACGCATGGTATCTAGACCCGCTCCGCGGCCAGCCTCGGTTCCAAGCATTGCAAGCGCGGCTTGACGCGAATCCTCGGTCCTCGCCCACCGCCAAAATGGCGTCGGCTGGAGCCGCCGCCATCGACTCCAAATCCGTCGCCGTGCTGCCATTCGCCAACAAGAGTGACGACAAGGCCAACGAGTCCTTTTCCGACGGCATCAGCGAGGAACTCGGTGTCGTGCTGGGCAAGGTGCCCGGTCTGCGCATGGCGGGATGGAATTCCGCCCTCTCCTTCAAGGGCAAGAACGTCCCGGAGGCGGAGATCGCCCAGAAGCTCGGCGTCACGCACATCGTCAGCGGCTCGGTCGGGCGGGACGGCACGCAAGTGCGCATCACCGCACGGCTAGTCAATGCCGCCGACGGCTTCGAACTTTGGTCGGACAGCTTCAAGCGCGAAGCAAAGGACATCTTCGCCGTGCAAGACGAGATTGCGGGGCTGATCGCAGAGAAGCTTAAGCTCAAACTCGGCGTCGATGCGCGGCGCTCGCGTGCCGCCAACCCCGAGGCCCACCGCCTCGTCCTCGAAGGCCGGCATTTTTGGAATCTGCGGAATGAGGACGGTTTCACCCGCGCTGAAGCCGCTTTCCTCAAAGCGATCGAACTCGACCCGACGTTTGCCGAGGCGCACGCCGG
>Ga0209829_10000313_pt1 | contig 45516 bp, 47 predicted proteins | sample C_140205_EF_Meta_FD_187311 | JGI IMG/M metagenome (GOLD analysis project Ga0209829, IMG submission 187311) | Freshwater microbial communities from Lake Croche, Canada to study carbon cycling - C_140205_EF_MetaG (SPAdes) (version 2) | ecosystem: Environmental > Aquatic > Freshwater > Lake...
TTACTCGCGTTCGCCAGATCCCTCATGGCCCCCTGAAGTTGTGCCTGCCTTCACCGTAGAAGTGGTGACTTTCTTAACGGTGGTGGTTGCAGTCACTGCGTGTTCGTTGCCTTCATTCCCTTCGCGACCTTCGCTGGCTTCATGACCAGTCGGAGCGGGAACGATCACTGCACCAGCTGGAATTGTGGTGAGCAATCCTGAAGAACCCTTAACTGTTGTTGTCGCAGAGCCGTCAGCTGAAGTAGCTCGAGCATTTGAGTTGCCTGAAGATGCCTGTGGGGCTGGTGCTGCACCAGCAACGCCAGAACTAATAGTTGTTTGAGTTACGCCAATGGTTGAGTTAGGTGCTGACTTTAAGGTCAACGCCCCGATCGCTCCGACGATCATCAATGACAATAATCCTGTTACTGACCAAGAAAAAATTGCTTTCGACCTTTGCATAGGATCTCCTTACTTGATGAAAGTGTATGACCCTTAATTAAGAGGGATTTAAGAAGAATCTATGTTTTGCACTAGCCTTGAAATTCTTATGGCACTCTCAATCGGCATCGTCGGTCTCCCAAATGTTGGAAAATCAACACTTTTCAATGCCCTTACAAATAACAACGTTTTGGCTGCCAATTACCCCTTCGCCACCATTGAGCCAAACACCGGAATTGTCTCAGTTCCAGATAGCCGCCTCCCGAAGCTGGCTGAAGTCTTCGGGTCCGAAAAGATCCTCCCTGCGGCAGTGACATTTGTGGACATTGCGGGAATTGTTAAAGGCGCCTCTGAAGGTGAAGGCCTCGGAAACCAGTTCTTGGCATCTATTCGTGAATCTGACGCCATCTGCGAAGTTGTGCGCGCATTTATTGATGATGATGTAGTCCACGTTGACGGCAAGATTGATCCTGCGAGCGATGTCGCAACAATTGAGACTGAGCTCATCCTCGCCGACCTCCAAACTCTCGAAAAAGTAATGAACCGCGTAGAAAAAGACGCCAAGAAAAATACTGGTGACTCAGTCGCCAAACTCGCAGAACTCGAAAAAGCTCGTGCCGCACTAAACGATGGAAAAGTTATTTCTAAAGTTGAAAAACTCGATCGTTCATTCCTTAGCGATGTTCACCTACTCACCGACAAGCCATTCATCTATGTCTTTAACGTTGATGAAGAAACTATGGGTAATGAAGCCAGACGTAATGAACTCATTGCCTCCGTCGCTCCAGCACCAGCAATTGTTCTGTGCGCAAAACTCGAAGCAGAGCTCGCAGGGCTCGACGAAGCAGAAGCGCTGGAGCTTCTCGAGTCATTTGGCCAAACTGAGTCGGGCCTCTCACAGCTAAGTCGCGTGGGATTCAACACACTCGGCTTACAGACTTTCTTAACCGCCGGACCGAAGGAAACCAGAGCCTGGACAATTCCTATTGGGGCCACAGCCCCAGAGGCTGCTGGGGTAATCCACACCGACTTCCAAAAGCACTTTATTAAGGCAGAAGTTGTGGCCTTTATCGACCTCATGGACGCTGGGTCAATGGTCGCCGTCAGGGCCGCTGGCAAGGCACGTATTGAAGGCAAGGAATACGTCATGCGTGATGGTGATGTTGTGGAGTTCCGAGTTAACGCTTAGCCGCTAACATTTATGAAGGCGTATCGGCAGAGGTCGGCGCCTGGTAGTTCAATTCAAAATCTCTAGGAGAAAAAATGACCTCTAGCACCCTTGACTTCAAAGTTGCTGACCTTTCACTCGCCGACTACGGTCGCGCGGAAATCATCCTCGCTGAACACGAAATGCCGGGCCTTATGGCCATGCGTGCAGAGTTCAGTGCATCAAAGCCATTGAAGGGCGCTCGCATTGCGGGATCACTTCACATGACAATCCAGACTGCAGTGCTTATTGAGACACTCGTGGCTCTTGGTGCTGACGTCCGCTGGGTAAGTTGCAACATCTTCTCAACCCAAGACCACGCTGCTGCTGCAGTTGTTGTTGGGCCTAACGGCACACCAGAAAACCCTCAGGGTGTTTCTGTTTACGCCTGGAAGGGCGAAACACTCGAGGAGTACTGGTGGTGCACAGAAATGATGCTTCGCTGGCCGGGACACGCTGGTCCGAACATGATTCTTGACGACGGTGGTGACGCAACGCTGCTCATCCACAAGGGTCGTGAGTTCGAACTTGCTGGTGGCGTTCCTTCACCAGAAACTGCTGACTCTGAGGAATACCGCATTATCTTGCAGCTCCTCAACAAGATTGTTTCATCTGGCGAGAAGTTCTTCGCTCCAATGGCGAAAGACATCATTGCTGTTTCAGAAGAAACTACAACTGGTGTAATGCGCCTTTACGAAATGGAGCGCGCGGGAACATTGCTGTTCCCAGCAATCAACGTAAACGACGCTGTTACTAAGTCAAAGTTCGACAACAAGTACGGATGTCGCCACTCACTTATTGACGGCATCAACCGTGCAACTGACACACTCATTGGTGGAAAGGTTGCCGTTGTTTGTGGTTACGGAGACGTTGGTAAGGGTTCTGCTGAATCACTACGCGGACAGGGTGCGCGAGTAATTGTTACTGAGATCGACCCAATCTGTGCGCTGCAAGCAGCCATGGACGGCTTCCAGGTGACGACACTCGAAGAAGCACTTCCCTACGCTGACATCATCATCACCGCAACTGGTAACAAGGACATCGTTACCGTTGAGCACATTCTGGCGATGAAGCACCAGGCAATCCTTGGAAACATTGGTCACTTCGACAATGAAATCGACATTGCTGGTCTTACTAACCTCGCTGGCGTAAAGTGCGAAACCATTAAGCCACAGGTTGACAAGTGGATCCTTCCAAACGGACGAGCAATCATTCTTCTTTCAGAAGGACGACTTCTTAACCTTGGAAACGCAACTGGTCACCCATCATTCGTAATGAGTACTTCATTCACGAACCAGGTAATGGCTCAGATGGAACTCTTCATGAACATTAAGAACTACGAGAAGAAGGTCTACGTACTACCTAAGCACCTCGACGAAAAGGTTGCTCGACTTCACCTTGACGCGCTTGGTGTAAAGCTCACTGAGCTTTCAAAGCAGCAGGCTGATTACATTGGCGTTGCGGTTGAAGGTCCTTACAAGGCAGACGCCTACCGCTACTAAGAACAATAAAAAAGGCCCCCAGGGATTTCCCTGGGGGCCTTTTTTATTTACTTCTGAATTACAAACTTACTTAGGTTGTGTATAAATACTCCTACGCCAATGAAAAATGTAAGTGGGAGTGCGAAAACGATTACGTGTGTCATTTGATTTCCTTTCTCTATGTCTATAAAGATAGGACTACAACATGTAGAGCTAATAAAATGTGCATAAAAGAAAAATAAGTATCACAGCACTTATGAAATTCTTAGAGCTACCTTTTCTTATTTATTTTCTACCCGAGACCCATCACAAGTGAGATTGCATCGTCCAAACTCCAGAGCTCCTCAGAACTAAGACTTCCTACCTTTTTACCGAGTCTTTGTGAATCAGCTACAGCAATTTGCTCGACGAGAACTTTTGTTTCTTCGCCTCCGATAGTAATAAGAGGGCGGAACGACGCTGCGCGTGCGCTCTTAGATGTTGGTGCAACAAGAACGGTCGAGAGTTTGTTCATTAAGTCAGACTGGACCACAACACCTAGCCGAACGCCACTCTGCTCGTGGCCTTTTGACTTTTGAATGCGGAACTCGAACACATCGCCCCTATTCATGAAGTGTGCTCATGAACTGTGCGATCTCTAACATCTCTCGTCGATCATCTTCATCAGCAGCAACTGCTGCAACTTCCAGGCGTATTTGGTCGTGGTGCCGCTTCTTCAATGCGGCTTCTAATAGTGATGCGCGAATTGCTTCCGAGCGTGTCATCCCGGTGGATTCGAGAATTTTGAGAGCTCGAAGTGCATCGCTATCGAGCCTTACTGATACTGCTATTCCTTGACTTTTCACCATGACTGATTGTATCACAATTTGTAATACAAAATCTCCTCAGTACACAACTGTCGTGGATCTACCGGTACCCAGCGAAGATATCGTCAACGCAGCCATCAAGACTGTTTGGATTTGTAACGCGAAAGAACCATTCATTAACCATTACTTCCATGAATTGTTCTTTGCCCATCTTCATCCAGAAAGAATCAGAGATTTGTGAAGCATGTGCTGCGAGTGCGTCAAACTTACGAGAGTTAGTGGTTGAAACGTCGACTCTCGCGCCAATCTTGTCGTCCGGGGTACCCATGTTGAGCGGTTCTTCAGGTTCTGGTTCAGGAGCTCTGACAATCCCCTTCTTCTCGTCTTCTTCACGCTTCAGGCGGTCTTCTTCTTCCCAGCGTGCACGGTAGATTGCCATCACTGAGTCTGGGATTGCGTTGTAATACAACGTTGGTTCGTAGTCAATCAGCTCTAATGCCGCAAGAGTGATTCGGTTCGCCTGAATGTGGTCAGGGTGTCCGTAGAAGCCAATTTCGTTGTACGTAACAATGACCTGCGGACGTTCTTCCATAATGATTTCAGCAAGTCGCTTTGCTGCATCGTTCACGTCAGCTGCCCAAAAACTGTCTGGATCAGCGTTCTGTGGCCACCCCATCATTCCTGAGTCGCGGTATCCAAGTCGCACGAGACGGTCAATGCCAAGGATCTTTACTGCGTCATCGAGCTCGACTCTGCGAATCTCTGCAACTGCGTCCCCGTCGTGGTGATCAGCGTCAGGCTTGGCGCCATCAAGTGCGTCGCCACATTCTCCGTTGGTGCACGTAACAAGCACTGTTCGAATCCCTTGGTCGTGAAGTAGCGGGTAGACGCCACCAGTAGAGCTGGCTTCATCATCTGGATGAGCGTGCACCGCTAGAAAGGTCAAATTAGTCAACTGGCATTCCTCCAAAGAGATCGGTTGTGTCTTCCGTCGTTGGGATGCGACTCCATGCACGGTGGTAATACTCAGTACCAAAAAGCATCATAAAGAGCTCTTCGTCCATGTTTGCAATGTCACTGTTATCAATCTGTGACGCATGAGTAAGGATCGCCTGCTGTTTGATTTTTGCGAATTTACGAACATCCATTGTCGAGTCCACAAATTCATCTGGCGTATCTGTCACTGCGCGAAGAATCCATTCAGGAAGCTCGATCCCCTTCGCCTTGGCTGCAGGAATGAACTCTTCCATAATGCGTTGTGGCATCACTGGGTAGTAGATACGTTGTGGGCACATTGCAATGTAGGCAGCACGCCCAGTGACACGATTCGCCATGATGTGATCTGGGTGTCCGTAGAAGCCATTTTCGTCGTACGTAATGAGAACCATTGCTTGTACTTCATTAATAATTGCGCCCATCTTCTGCGATGCTTCTTCGAAGTCAGCATTAACAAAGGCATTGGGATTCTTGAACTGATCCCACTCAGGAAGACCTGAGTCGTCGTATCCGAGGTTGAACACACGATTAAAGCCCACTAACTTTGCAGACTTTTCGAGTTCGGCGGCACGCGTAGCAATTGTCCATTCAGTGTTGTGTTCTGGGTGATTGCCTTCACGACCCTGATCGTCACGACCGAGTGATCCATTAGTGCAAGTAATAAGTGTTAGATCAAATCCAAGTTCAGCAAAGTGCGATGACACTCCTGAAGTGAAAATCGCCTCGTCATCTGGATGAGCGTGGATTATTGCGATTGATTTTGCGTACGCCATAGGACAATGTTAGGACGTAGCGAGTTGAATGATTCGCACCACCAAAAGCACTCCCGCAACCAAGAGGTATGTCCCCACGCAGCGCAGCAGAAGTTTGCGAGCCCTAGTTTTTGGCACAGGGGCTAGCAAGGTGAGACGAGGGGTACGCCAGTCACGCTTATTTACGTCGTACTTAATCTTCGCTGGCGAGCGAAGTAGTCCAATAGGCAGTCCAATCACTAGTCCCACCCCAGCAATCACTGACAAGACGCTAAGCAGCTTAAGTACGTTGATTCCCGTGAAGAGTGTCGAAACCATCATGGTTACCGACAAGACAACGAGCACAGTGACAATGGTCGCAGCGACTGCGTTCAACCACTTTGAGTTAACCCATGGACCAAGAATCTCTCGGTCGTTGCAGAGAAGAAGAACAAAGATTGTCGTGCTCGGCAGCATCAGACCACACATTGCCTGAACTGCGAGAGTGATGATGCCAAGTGGTGCACCTGGAATCAGTGTCACAATTCCAGCGACTGTGAGTAGTCCCGCAAAGGCACCGAAGAATCCCTTTGCGTCACGTAGTCGTGCGTTGAGTGACTGGCGAGAACCAGAGAGATCAGAAAGTGCGTACGAACTAGCTAACGTCACTGCGGCTGCGCCAATCACTGATGCGTTAAGGAGCAGAATCGCAAAGAGCGCACCAGTTCCATGTCCAACATGTTGTGAGAATCCCTTAGCAACTCCAAGGGCGTTCGTAAATGAGTTGACCCCACCGTGGTGGGATAGGCCAGCAGCGCTAGCGGCCATTAATGCAGAAGCACCAATAACCACAATGAAGGAACCAAGCACGGTGTCAACGCGCTCGTAGTTCAGCCAACGTGGCGTGATCTTCTTGTCAACAATGTTTGACTGCTGGAAGTACAGCTGCCAAGGAGCAACGGTGGTTCCAATAATTGAAATGATGAGCAGAACCGCGCTTGATGACGCACCGCCTCGAATTCCTGGGATGACTGAGTGATGTATTGCAACTGCGTAGTGAGGCTTAGAAAGAAGTACGAGTGGAACAACGAAAAGGTTGACCGCCACAAAGAGCATCATGAAGCGTTCCCAGCGCGCAAATGAGCCAGACGCCGTTACTACGAAGAGAAGAATTACTGCAGCCGGCACAGAAATGTAGGGACTCACACCGAAGTAATCCATGGAGAGTGAGATTCCAATGAACTCAGTAATGATGATGAGGAAGTTAAGAAGAAGAATTGATCCAATGGAAACATTGCCCCAGTTGCGACCAATGCGTTCACGAATTAGACGACCATGGCCAACACCAGTAACTGCACCAAGACGTGCGACCATCTCTTGGTTGATGATGAGAACAGGAATGAGTAGAGGTAGTACCCACAAGAGTGTGTACCCGAAGTTTTGGCCCGCTTGGGCGTAGGTGGAGACGCCACCGGCGTCGTTGTCTCCGACCATCACAATGAGGCCGGGGCCAATAATGGCCATCAACGTAAGGAAGCGCGCGCGAAGTCCCTTGCGGCCTGTTACATCGTTTTCTGAAATAGTGCCAAAGGCACCACTGATCTTCTGTTCCTTGTGCTGCTCGCTCACGCTCCACCTCCTCTCGTCTCTGTGTGGCTTGCGAACAACCACGCAGAAACCAGGACAGGACTAGAGCGCTGTCAGTGGAATTGTGCGAAGTTGCGTAGTAATTAAGGTGACCTGACGGTCACAACTAGGGGGTTTCAGAAAGGCCCCCTTTGAACGAGACAAAAAATAACGCGGTTCATTATTCCTCCACCGCAGTCATTCCAAACTCGCGGCGCCATCCCTGAGGGAGGAGCTCTTCGAGCAGGTCGTCAACCGTTACTACACCAATCATCTTTCCGTGCTCTGCATCGAGCACCGGCAAGACAGTCAGATTGAAGTCACTCATTTTTCGAGCGACGCGGTGCATGTCCCATTCGGGGTGCACGTGCGTTAATTGAGTGCGAGCGACACTGAGCGCCAGGTCAGTGTCACGAGCGCGAACGAGTGGGGCTAGTGAAGAAGCACCAATTGGTTGACCATTTTCATCCAAAACGAACACGACGTGCAGTGACTCACCAGGCACGTTAGAGCTACGAACAGCGTCGAGTGCTTCTGCAACCGTGGCGGTTGCTGGCACTGAAACAAAGTCAGGGTTCATTAGTCCACCAGCGGTGTCAGCGTTGTAGGAAAGAAGGTGTCTTACCTTGGTCTGCTGATCAGCAGGTAGCGACTCAAGGATGGTGAGTCGACGGTCCTGGTCGATTTCGTTAATCAGGTCAGCCGCGTTGTCTGGCTCCATGCGCGATAACAGTCGGGCCGCATCAACATCAGTGCGGTCCTCTAGGAACTCCAACTGGTGCTCGGTGTCGAGCTCTTCAAAGACGTCGGCTTCAAGCTCACGGTCGAGTCCAACTGCTTCAATAATCTCTTCACCCTCTTCGTGACTTGCTTGTTCAACAAGGTCAGCAATTTGTGCGGGGTGGAGTTTTGCGAGCTTGCGGTACGGAATACGAAGTCGAGCTGAAGGAACGTGACCTACGAATGGCTCAATGGATGCGAAGTCAACAATGGCGTCTGCATCAATTCGCTGACCGAGATTGGTGCCAAGGATGCGTCGAAAGAATGGGCGGCGGCCTGGGTCAACGCCGACTACTTCCCACTTGCCTTCCATTTCAGCAATTTCAATTTCGTTCGCGATGATGAGGCGACCGCGTACCAAGTTAATAAGGTGACGAGAAAGAAGGTCTTCGGCGAGAAGTAATTCACCGGGGCGGCGCTCAAATCTGCGTAGGTCGAGACGCTTTCCTTCGAAGGTCATTTTGCCTTCGCGAAGTCCACCAATTTTTTTAATCGGAACAAAAAGGTCACGACCTTCAATACGAATTACTGCACCAACGATTGGTGGGTGGGCGTCGTTGCCAAGTCGCGCGACCAGGTCTTGGACGCGTCCGATTCGGTCGCCGTTCGAGTCATAGATAGCTCGGCGCAGAAACGTTGAGAGGTGGAGAATTTCAGTCATAGAAAGGCCTTTAGAGACCCTCCAAGGCTACCCGTTTATCCTGATGAGCACCAGTGCGACAAGATGAACTTGTCGTGAACCCTTGTACAACAAGGGATTCGCTACGAAGGCTTGAAATTCTTCAGCACTTCAGCAACGAATGTAACGTCATCGTCACTTACGCCAGCGTGTGTAACAAAACGAACGCGACGCGGGCCAATTGTGCCACCAACAACTCCGAGCTGCTCTAATTCACCAATAATTTGTCGAGCCTGCGGGTGGTTAAACGAAACAATGTTGGTCTGACACGTTGCTGGGTCGTAGTTCGCTTCAGGAAAAGCCTGCGCAAAAAGTGTTGCGAGCTGCTTTGCACGCGCGTGGTCTTCGCTGAGGCGATCAATCATTGTGTCAAGAGCCACGAGCCCCGCCGCGGCCAAGATTCCAGCTTGGCGCATTGCGCCACCGAGTCTCTTTCGCTCAATGCGTGCAGTTTCCATGTCAGTAGCACTTCCTGCGAGCAGTGAACCAACTGGTGCGCAGAGACCTTTTGACATGCAGGTCATAACTGTGTTGGCTGGTGCTGCGAATTCTTTCGCCGATGTTCCTGTCGCCACTACTGCGTTAAAGAGTCGTGCACCGTCAAGGTGAAGTGGAAGGTTTCCAATTGCTGATTTCAGGGCAACAAGGTCTCGAACATTCCACGGTGTTCCACCAGATGGCATGTGCGTGTTCTCAACCGACACCATTGCAATGTGAGGTTGGTGATCAGCTTCAGCGTCGATGATTGAAAGTACATCGTCTACGTTCAATTGACCTGTTGTGTCGTCAACGAGTGCAAACTGCACGCCAGAATTTCGTGCCGCAGCACCAAGCTCGAAGCTCACTACGTGCTGATCACGTCCAGCGATGATTACGTCTCCGGGTCTCGTGTTGACGCGAATCGCAATTTGATTCGCCATCACGCCAGAAGGGACAAAAACTGCAGCTTCTTTTCCGACAATCTTCGCGTAGCGTGCTTCAAGTTCGTTAATGGTGGGGTCTTCACCCGAGCCGTCGTCACCAACAACCGCATTGGCCATTGCGTCACGCATGGCCTGCGTGGGCTGGGTGACGGTATCGCTTCTGAGATCTACGCGTTTGGTCATTTAACGAGGCTACAGGCCAACTTCTAGACTGTGTAAATGACTGATCACATCCCCCAGCTAATGAACGTGCACGACCAATTGGGGATTGAAATTATCCTTGCCACCCCCGAAAAAGTTGTCTGCCAGGTGGAAGTGGGCCCACGTGTTCACCAGCCCTACGGGATTCTTCATGGTGGCGTTTCTGCACTCATGGCTGAAAGCGCCGGATCAATTGGCGGGGCGACAACTGTTGGCCCTGAGTTCATTGTTGTTGGAACAGAGCTCAACATTTCACACCTTCGCTCTATGACTAAGGGAACACTCACCGCCACGGCGACTCCAATTCGCACCGGACGCAGCGTTCACGTGTGGAATGTTGACCTCACCGACGAGCGAGACCGCAAAATTGCTATTGCACGCCTGACATTGCAGGTTTTGAAGGCTCCCAATTCTTCTCAGCCAGAGGCCTAGACTTTTATCTGGGAAAGAGGTCTCTAATGGGTGTTCGATTTACTGGCTGGGGAATTGGTCTCCCAGAAAACATTGTTACCAATGACGACCTTTCTAAGACTCTCGATACGTCTGACGAGTGGATTGCTGAGCGCACTGGAATTCGTGAGCGCCGCATAGGTAGCTCAACTCGTGAACTCGGTGTTCTGGCGGCGACTGAAGCCATGAAGAACGCTGGCGTTAGCCCCAGCGACATCGATGTACTAATTCTCGCTACCACCACCCCAGAGCGCATGGCCCCAGCCACCGCGCCAATGATTGCCAACGACCTTGGAATGACCTGCATGGCCATGGACCTCAATGCCGCGTGTAGCGGATTCATGTACGGCGTTCGCGTTGCTCAGGGACTCCTCGAAACTGGCACCAAGCGAATTCTTCTAATTGGCTCAGAACACCTGTCTGGCTGGGTGGACTGGAGCGACCGCAATACTGCTGTTCTTCTCGGAGACGGTGGTGGCGCTGCAGTACTTGAGTACGACGAAAATGTAAATGAAATTCTCTCTTTCGTACTTGGCTCTGACGGCGCATCTGCAGACATTCTCACTGCTCCTCACGAAGGATTCTTTTACATGGACGGGCCAGAAGTATTTCGCCGTGCAGTGCGCGTAGTTGTTGACTCTGCTGAAAAAGCAATGGCTCTCGCCGGAGTAACTGCAGATCAGATCAGCCTCGTAGTTCCCCACCAAGCAAACATCCGCATCATCCAAGCTGTTTGCCAGCGCCTCGGCATTGACATGGAGCGCGCAGTAATCACTCTTGATCGCTACGGCAATACATCAAGTGCATCAATCCCACTCGCCTACTACGACGCCCTTAAGAATGGTCGTGTGAAGTCAGGCGAATACGCACTCATGACTGGCTTTGGTGCTGGTATGACCTGGGCCTCAGCAGTTATGAAGTGGGCGTAATGAATAGTCCAGCTCTCGTTATTTTGGCTGCGGGCAGGGCCCGCCGCTACGGTGGCACCAAGCAACTGGCCCCTATTGGAATGCACGGTGAAGCCGTCATTGACCTCATTGGCTCAGACGCCTTCGCCGCAGGATTCGACGACATTGTCTTTGTTGTGAACGCAGAAACTGGTCCTTCAATCATGGACCACGTCGCAAAGTTCTGGCCCAAGGGACACAAGATTTCATTCGTCATTCAAAAAGAAATCCGCGGCACCGTTGACGCAGTGCTCAGCGCACGCTCAGTGATTGACGTTACGAAGCCTTTTGGTGTTTCAAATGCTGATGACGTTTATGGTCGTGAATCATTCGCAACACTCGGAAAGCACCTTCAAGAGTCAACTAACAACTGCCTCGTTGGTTTTCAACTCGACCGTGCGCTCGTTGGAGACCTTCCAGTATCTCGTGGAACGTGCAACGTAGTTAATGGGCACCTCACCGACATTCATGAACGCAGAAATGTGCAGGCGACACTCGACGGATTCATTGCCGATGACAACACTGAGCCACGCGTTCTTCACCCACAGTCGACGGTTTCAATGAACCTCTGGGGCTTTCGACCACAGATGTGGGACCTGATGGCTGAAGCGGTTTCAAAACATGACTTTGCAGCGGAGCCAGAAATTCAGCTCTCAACGTTCGTCGGCGGTATCTTGCACCGAACACCACTTCGCTTTGATGTTCTACCAACATCGTCTCGATGCATTGGCGTCACCCACGCTGATGATCTTCCACTGGCACAGCTGCTAGTTCGTGAAGAAATCGCTGCGGGACAGCGTCCCGAATTCGCGTTTAGTTAATTTCGCGCTTAAAAAGCCGAAAAACCCGAGTGACCAGTGAGCGAACTCGCCAGCCCCTCGGGTTTCCCGAAGGCACATCAACGTATCCCGTGTCGGACAGGCCTACATCAATGGCGTGCATTTCACGTCATTTGTCTTTGCACTCATGGACCGAACTCCATTTTGTGCCTTGAAGGCTCTGTCCCTCTTGCGAGGTCCCTCACCTTCTCAATCTTTCCTCTCCTTGCGGATCAGTCCAACTAAGACTGGTACTACGTGAACTACTGATTGCACTCTGCCAGAGCTATTGGATGAATGTGAGGGGTGAAGGGGATATCAGGAAGTTATGCCCAACACAAAGTCGCTTATCCACCGATGTTTTTCACATTGGCAACGTAATCAACTAGTAAACCTCACGTTATCCACAGCTCAAAAGTAAGTAGAAACCCAAAAAATGCCTTTTGAATCCTGGGGCTAAGGTAACTAAAAATCACCTTCTCTCATGACTACTTCTAACTACCCGCGCGCTCGATTCGATGATGCTCGACAGCGTCTGACTCGCCAGTTAAGCAACCCAGTTCGAACACTTATTGCAACGCAACTTAATGAAGTACATGGCGTTCTTGAAGAAGTTGAAGAAGCCAGCAGAAATGGCCTCTACTGCGCGGGCTACGTGAGCTTTGAGGCCGCCGATGCATTCAGTGATGGCGCACATTTCACGCCAGTCAAACATGGTTCTGTACTCGCACAATTCGCACTCTTTGAAAATTGTGAAACGTACTCTTGGGCTGAAAGTCCGGTGTCGGCTTTAGATCAAAAACCTTGGGAATGTCAAACAAGTGAACATTCGTATCAAGAAAAAGTTCAATCGATTCTTGATTCAATCGCAAATGGTGACGTGTATCAAGTCAATCTGACTGCCATGCACCAATCGAGTGCGGTACAGCCGAGCGAACTCTACGGTCAACTTCTCAGCGCACAGCAACCTAGCTACGGAGCATTGCTTGAGTTCGAAGATGTGTCAATCGTTAGCGGCTCACCTGAGCTCTTCTTCGAGTGGCGAAATGATCATCTGCGCACACGTCCTATGAAGGGCACCATTCGCCGAGGGCGTTTTGAATCAGAAGACCAAGCGCTCGCGCTGTCGCTTCACCAGAGCACAAAAGACCAAGCCGAAAACATCATGATTGTGGATCTTCTTCGTAACGATCTAGGTCGAGTGGCTAAAACGGGAACAGTTTCAGTTAACGAGCTGTGCGTCATTGAGGGGTACCCCACTGTGTGGCAGATGGTGTCAGAAATTTCGTGCACCACGAGAGATGATGTGAGCCTTGATTCAATCTTTGATGCACTTTTCCCCTGTGGCTCAGTAACAGGCGCGCCTAAATCGAGCTCGCTACGAATAATTGGGGAACTAGAAGACCAGCCACGTGGCGTTTATTGTGGCGCCATTGGACTTGTAGAGCCCGCCAGTGGCGCAATTAGCGCCACGTTCAGCGTAGGAATTCGCACCGCAGAAGTTCTGCCCAACGGTGACGCGCGTTACGGCAGTGGTGGTGGCGTGGTTAGTGATTCAACACCTCAGGCGGAATATAACGAGATGATTCTGAAATCTGGAGTTCTCACAATGAGTGCTCCCGCTGATCTACTCGAGACTTTCCGCTTCGTACCGGGCGAAGCAAACAGTCACATTGCAGATCATCTTTCACGCCTCAAAAGTTCAGCTGCTCAATTAGGTCACCGTGTTCCAGCGGACATCAATGAGCTAGTTATGAGTGGGCTCAAAGAATTGACATTTGATGCCCGAGTGCGACTCACCTTGTCAATGAGTGGCTCAGTGGGAATTGAAACCGCGCCTGCACCAAGTAAGCGAGACCTCGTTACGCTTGCATTCTCCAACAATCCTGTTGAAAGCAGTGACCTGCGACTGTTCCACAAAACAACCAACCGAGCTATCTACGAATGCAGACGACAAGAGAATGTTGACGACGTGATTCTCATCAATGAACGTGGGGAATGTACGGAAACGACCATTGCAAATTTTGCGATTCAGCTACATGGCAAATGGTTCACCCCACCACTCAGTTCAGGGTGCCTGCCTGGGATTGAGCGTGCGTCATTGCTCGCTCAAGGAGTGCTCGAAGAGCGAATCCTCTTGCCTCAAGATGTGAAAGAAGCAGATCAGATAATTATCTTTAACTCACTCAGAGGAACTGAGACTGCTCAAATACGCTGAGCTACAGGTGGTTTCCATGTTCCGTCGTACGCCTCAGGGCGTGGGTCATAGAGACGCAGCAAAGGATTGTTGCCACCCTCACAGGTTGGTAGCCAATTAGAGAGCGGGCTCTCACTTGGCAGGGTTCGTCCTAAGTAAATATCCAAAGATCCATCTTGGTTATATTCCAGCTGGTCGCTACTGCCAATGCAGTGGCGATTGAGTTCGTTTTCAACAAGGAAGCCGTCTGCGTCGTAGGCAGTAACCGACCAAAATGCATCAGCTGGTGGTGTGTTACCTGGCTCAAAATGCAATTTGTAGTTTGCCGCACCATCAATTCGGTTGCCTTCAGAGTCCAAAATGAGGCGCGGGTAGAGAGCATCTTCGACTGGATTTGCAGCAAGCCCAAAGAGAGCAATCCCTGCTCTAAGCAGATACGAATTGGCCCACACACCAATTTGGCTTCTATTGATGTGCCAACCATTCACCATTGCGAATGGGTCACTTCGTGGGCTCTTGAGTCTCGGCAACACAACTTGAGGGGCATTACTCAGAGCTTCTTGAACTTCTTTACTTTGCTTAGAAAACTCAAAAGCCCTTCCCGGAACGAATCCAAGTCGAGCTAGGCGCAGTAGCTGTGATCCATCAGTTCCGTGTGGAGTTTCACGTGCCATCAGCGCTGCACCGAGAGTGAAGAACTCTTCTGCGCTCATTGCTCCGACCTGGGCGACTGGAGGCATCGTGACAGGGGGAAACTGCTCTTTTGTGGTCGTCTCAATTGAACCCTGGGTCTGGATGAGTTCAACTGCATTTTGAAAAGCCAATGCAGTACTCAGATCGTCATCTCCAGCAACATACACACGACCAATTATCCAGAGAGTTCTGGTCGGCGCAGTCACTACGAACACGTCTTCAGGTAGGTCACCTTTCCAACCAGTTGGCACGAAGGCCACCGAGGATGGTCCTTCGCCAACAGTGCGAGAACCAACAACACCAATTGTGTCGGACCAAGCATCAAGAACTTGATACATGTAATAACGACCAAGTGACTCTGGCGTTTTTAGAATGACCGGACCATTATTTAAATCGAGCCAAACACTTGAGAACAACGTGTCCGCATTTGGTCGAGCAACGGTGCGCTCTCTATGGGTTGAGCGCTTCCTTTGGTGAAATAGCTTTCCCATTTCGGAACCAACCGCCATGTGCGTTTGGCGAGTTTTTTCCATTATTACAAGTGGATAGAAATATGCGTATGCCTCTTCAGCGATTGCAGAAACTGCTGAAGGCTTAAGCGGCATAAATTCCTTTTATTTGAACTGTCGTTCAGATAACTCTACACACCCAAAATGGGCTGCCGCTTAACCGTGTGCGCGGCGTGGTGCTTCGTGGCGCCAGTCGTCAGCTTCTGGCTCGTAGAACTCAGAATCAAACTGCTCTGGTGCTTCATCGTAAAGGGTTTCGACAGTTGCTAGAGGACGGAACTGAGGCAACTGTGGCATCTTTGGCAGGCGAATTGGGAGGGATTCTTCGCTCAAATATCCCTGTGAAATCGCGTAAAACGCCAGTGCTACGTAGCCAACAACGCCAAGCCAAGAAAGGATTGCGAAGTCTTGGAAGAGCGAGAATCCAACCATGAAATCAAGGGCGCTAAATACAACTGCACTTAGAAGAAGTCGAGTGAAAATTTTCTTGCGACGTAGTTGCATTGCGTTACGAGTTTGTGGAGCTTGGTAGCGATCGTACGAAGAAGGAGCATCGTAGGAAGCTTCGCGAGGAGTTGATGAGTACGCAGTTGCGTAACGATTGCGAACTGGAGATTCGAATTCTTGATCTAAGTTTTCATCCCATTCGTTCCACTCTTGGCGAATGTCAGAACGCATGGAATCGTCAGCATGAACAACGGTCAAACGAGGGCGATTCAGTAGCCCGCGAACTCTTGAGGAAATTGAGTCTTCCTGGTCTAGACGGTTCACTGGTTCTACGGCGTAGTTCTGGCGAGCCAATACTTCGTGCTCAGCATGAAAAGAATTGATTGACTTTTCGGTTCCGCTGTCGCGAAAGTGCTTGACAGCAATAGGGGCCAAAATGGCTACCCAGAAGAGCGCAATTATTATTAGAAGCATCCGACCTACCCCTGTACATTCACCGTGAACATTCATACAAATGTAATGTAAAAAGATTTAAATATGGTGGATGTTATGCCTCGTGAAGACCACATTCCTCTTTGTCGGCACCGACCCATCGACCTGAGCGTCGGTCACCCTCGACGAGAGGCTTCACCGTCATCTTCTCGCAGCCAATCGATGCGTAGCCCTCGGCCCACAGTGGGTGCTCTGGAAGATTGTTCGATGAGATGTAATACGCCACGTCATCGTCGCTCCACAGAGCGAACGGATTCACCTTCACGAGTCCGAATTTATCGTCCCACATCAGGGTTTTCATAGATGCTCGGCTCGGTGCGTCGACGCGCTTTACAGAGGTGATCCACGCTGACTTCGTCTCGACTGCGCGCTTCAGCGGCTCAACTTTTCGAAGCTCACAGCACCGGTCTGTGCCGCAACCGAACGCATCAGCGTCGGGTCCAGGAGATGTCCTCGTGAGATTAAGTGACCAGTCCTTTTCGATCTGAGCAACAAAAGAAAGTGTCTTCGAAAAGTGTCCCAAGGTGTCGAGGAAGACAATTTCTGTGCGTGGGCGAAGCTGGGTGACCATGTGCAAGAGAGCCAGGTCTTCGAACGAACACGCCATTGCCACGTCGTCACCGAAGCGACCAAAGGTCCACTGCAAGATCTCTAACGGACTTGATGTCTCGAACGTTGCGTCCATGTCGTCAAGTTCATGAAGCAGCTCAGAAGTAGGCACAGTCATAAAAATAGCCTAATGCCTGACATTTCCTAGTGATTTGGTAGACTATTCCTGCTTATGTCAACAACCCCAATGCAGACACCGAAGTCGGCCAGTCACCTCGATCTCCTCGAGTCACACGCCATCTTCATTCTGCGTGAAGTCGCCGCCGAATGTGAGCGACCGGTTCTTTTGTTCTCGGGTGGAAAAGACTCAGCGGTTCTGCTGCACCTCGCTAAAAAAGCATTTGCCCCACAGCAGCTCCCCTTCCCCGTGATGCACATTGATACCGGACAAAACTTTAAAGAGGTGCTCGACTTTCGCGACGCCGCCGCTGCTAAAGCTGGAGCTCGTCTCATCGTCGCCAAAGTTCAAGATTCAATTGATCAAGGCAAGGTCGCGGACCCGGGTCCTATGGGGGTACGCAATCGTCTGCAAAGTGTGACGCTGCTCGATGCAATTAATGACAACAAGTTTGATGCCGCCTTCGGTGGTGCACGTCGTGACGAAGATAAAGCTCGCGCTAAAGAGCGCATTTTGTCATTTAGAGACGCCTTCGGACAGTGGGATCCACGTGCGCAGCGACCTGAACTTTGGCAGCTTTATCAGGGAAAAGTCAACCCTGGAGAACACCTTCGCGCCTTCCCACTTTCTGACTGGACTGAACTCGACGTGTGGGAATACATTGCCCGCGAAAATATGGAGCTGCCATCGATTTACTTTGCGCACCAACGTCACGTTGTGCTGCGAGACAACATGTGGCTCGCTGTTGGTGAATGGGTTGTTCCAAGTAGCGACGAAAACATCGAAGTACGCACCGTTCGCTTTCGCACCGTAGGCGACGCGAACCTCACGGGTGCTGTTGACTCTGATGCTGACACCATTGAAAAAATTATTGATGAAATTTCTATCGCCAATGTGTCAGAACGTGGCGCCACTAGGGCTGACGACCGCTTCAGTGAAACAGCCATGGAAGACCGCAAACGTGAAGGTTATTTCTAAATGAAAACTGTAACGAAAGACCTCCTTCGCCTCGCCACCGTTGGCTCTGTAGATGACGGAAAATCAACGCTGATTGGCCGTTTGCTCGTCGACACTCGCCAGCTCTTTGATGACCAATTAGACGCTGTCCAGGCCGCTTCAGAAAAGCGCGGTGTTGGTGACCTCGACCTCAGCTTCGTCACCGACGGACTGCGCGCAGAGCGCGAACAGGGCATCACAATTGACGTTGCGTATCGATACGCAACTACACCTAATCGAAAGTTCATTATTGCTGACTGTCCCGGGCACGTGCAGTACACGCGCAACATGGCAACCGGAGCATCAACAGCCGACCTCGCACTCGTGGTGCTTGACGTGGCGAGTGGGCTCAAAGAACAGACTCGTCGTCACCTCTGCATTGCAGCCCTACTTGGTGTTAGGTCAATCATTGTTGCTGCGAACAAAATGGACGCCGTTAACTGGGACGAGTCTGCGTACAACAAGGTTGTTGAACAGATCAACACCATCGCAAGTGAACTTGACATTGCTTCAGTAAAGGTCATTCCAGTTTCAGCACTTATTGGTGACAACGTGGTGGAGCGTTCTGCGAACTCACCTTGGTACAACGGCCAGACCGTCATTGAAGCCTTAGAAACAAGTGACGCTGGCGCATGGGCTGGGACCCAAGACGGTGCACGTCTTCCTATCCAGTGGGTGCTTCGCCAAAACGGAGGCGGCAGAACATACGCCGGGATGTTGTGCGGCCACACAATCAAAGTTGGCGACAAAGTAACGCTTCTGCCCCAGGGTGTTGAGACAACTGTGAAGGCAATTACTAACGCCGCTGGTCCAACGAGTGAAGCTGGCGTCGGGCTCTCAATTGACATCGACCTCGAAGCAGAAACTGACGCCGGACGTGGCGACATGATTGCGACCGCACCGCTGCCAACCGTGAGCAAAGAAATCACCGCAACGATTTGCTGGTTCGGCGATAAGCCACTCGCAAGCGGTCAGCGACTTCGCCTGAAGCACACTTCTAAGGTGACGCCAGTTCGCATCGCTGCCATCAATGGGGTTGTCGACATTGAAACATTGAAGATTGAAGACGCAGATTCACTAACAACAAACCAGATTGGTCTCGCCACTTTGCAAACAGCTGACCCGATTGTCGTTGATGACTACCGAGAAGGTCGCGTTACTGGAAGCTTCGTTTTAATTGATGAAGTAACCAATGCCACTGTTGCTGCGGGAATGGTTGGAAGAGCTTCGTTCTTCTAGATCTGAGTAAGCATCACAACAAAGCCCACTGCAACTAGTGCGAGCAATGTATCAACTGAGATCATGAATTTGCGACCAGCCTCTGGTGAAGCCACACCCTTGTCTTTAATGGTCTCTGCCATGTCACGCTCACTAGGCAGTAGTCGTGCTTCTAGGTGACCTGCAGCAAGAATGTAAATAAGAAGTCCGGCACTCACCCACGGCTGTGAGAACGAAACCTTGTCTGATCCAGTGATGCTCATGATGATGCCAGTAATTGGCAAGAGGTGAAGAATGCGCGCGGCCCAGTTACGTCCACCAGGGAACTTCGCCTGCTGCACAGCGCTGTCAGCACCACGGGCAACTTTCTGCGCTGAGTAGTGCATGGTGATGAACACCGCGAGCACAGCAACACCAGCAAGTAGGTGAATCAAGAAGACAATGTCGTATCCAACTGAAGTAGCAATCATGCTTCTGAGAGTAGTGCCTCGGCGGCCTTGTAGGGGTCTGTAGTGCCAGCAATTAGGGCAGCAACTTGTTCTTCGTAACGAGATCCGTTGCTAATGCCAGAAACTCTTGCGCGCAGCATCGCCGCTAAAACCTTCTCGAGTTCAGCCTTGGTGCGCTTTTCAATGTGCGCATTTTGTGAGGAAGATTCAATGTGACGTCGGTGTTCACAAATTGCTTCGAAGAGTGCTTCAACTCCGGTGCCATTGCTTGCGACAGTTTCAAGAATTGTTGGTCGCCATTCGTGCATCCCACCAAGGTCAAGCATCTGTTCTAGGTCACGCCTGGTTTCACGAACGCCGGCGCGGTCTGCTTTGTTGATGACAAAGATATCAGCAACTTCTAAGAGTCCTGCCTTGTTGGCTTGCATTGCGTCTCCCCACCCGGGGTTCGTGACAACAATTGTCGTGTCCGCAGCAGAAGCAATGTCTACTTCCATTTGTCCAACACCAACTGTTTCTACGAGTGCGAGTGAGAACGCTGCAGCACCAAGTACGCGCACTGCGTCTGGAACAGCGAGTGAAAGTCCACCAAGGTGACCTCGTGTTGCCATGGAGCGAATGAAGACGTGCTCGTTGGTGGCGTGGTCTTGCATGCGGATGCGGTCTCCCAAAATGGCCCCACCAGTGAAGGGCGAACTTGGGTCAATACAGAGAATGCCCACCTGGCTGAAGGGGTGCTCTCCGTCAAAGGATCCACGCTCTAGAGCGGTAGTAATTAGCTGGTCCGTCAGGGTCGATTTTCCGGCCCCAGGAGGGCCTGTTATGCCCACAACGTAAGGAGATGGGGCTTGATAAGCCAAAGAGACAGTTTGGCGATGCTGGGCACCTCCAGACTCCACATAGGTAATGAGCCTGGCGAGCGCGGTACGTGATCCAGCCCTTGCTTGTTCGACCAAAACTACGGGGTCACGCGCAATCATGCATACCTCTCAACCACGGCACCGAGACTCGATAGCCGACCAACAAAGTCATCGTACCCACGTTCAGCGTGTTCGAGACCTTCAATGGTTGTTTCACCGTAAGCAACAAGTCCCGCCAGTGTGAGTGCTGCACAGGCGCGAATGTCGGTGGCGCGAACGGTGGTGCCCGTTAAGTGATCAACACCGCGAATCATGGCGTGGTGACCTTCTGTTGTAATTGTTGCCCCGAGACGAACAAGTTCATCAACGTAGCGAAAGCGACCAGCAAAAAGGTTTTCAGTCACCACCGACACGCCGTCAGCAACACTGAGCATGGTGGTAATGAGTGGCTTGTAGTCAGTAGCAACACCTGGATACGGCAACGTCGCAACGTCACACGCGCTGAGTCGCTGCGGTCCACGAACGCAGATGCCTTCACCTGAAATGTCAACAATTCCACCAATGGTTTCAATCTTTCGAAGCAGCATTTCCATGTGGCGAGGATTGGCGTCAACGACGCGAACTTCTCCTGCGCTAATGAGTCCAGAAGCGAGGTAGGTGGCGGCGACAACACGGTCTGGAATGACTTCGTGGTGCGCAGGACTGAGCTCTTCAACCCCGTCAATAGTGAGCCTCGAGGTGCCGAGGCCTTCAATCTTTGCGCCCATTGCTTGGAGCTGGCGACCTAAGTCTTCAACTTCTGGTTCACGCGCTGCATTGTCAATGACTGATCTGCCCTCTGCAAGTACACACGCCATGAGCAAGTTGTCAGTTGCGGTGTGACTCGGATACTCGAGCGTGATGCGAGTTGCTTTTAGACGCGCACGTGGAAGTGTTGCGCGAATTGAACTGCGGTCGTTATGAAACTCAGCACCCATGGCGCTCAGTCCGTCGGTGTGAAAGTTGATTGGTCGTTGTCCGAAATCATCGCCACCAGGAAGTGCCATGTTCGCTTCGCCACATCGTGCCAGTAGTGGGCCGAGTACAACAATTGAAGCTCGCATTGCTTCAAAGAGATGAGACGGCGCTACTGGGTGAAGATCTTTCGCTTCAGGAACCTCAATGCAGAGTTCGTGGTTGTTAGGTCGCTTCACCGTGCAACCAAGTGCCACGAGCAGCTCCACCATCATTGTCACGTCAGTGATGTCTGGGACATTGGTGAGACAGTGTTCTCCACTCGCCAAGAGACACGCCGCCATTTGCTTCAAAACGGCGTTCTTTGCGCCATAGGCCTGGACCTCTCCCGACAAGGGGCCAGATGGCTTAACAACAAGAGAACTCACTCCTCAAGTATTGCCGCAAAAACCCCTAGATAATGACCCGTTGTTTAGGTGGAATCTGGGGCTCGGAGTACCATCTGTATGTGCAGCCACCTCAGACGCCAGACCGCAATATTGCCCTTGAAATGATTCGAGTCACCGAAGCAGCGGCCATCGCCGCAGCGCGCTGGGCAGGGCGTGGCGACAAACTCTCCGCCGACGGCGCAGCAGTTGACGCCATGCGTTTCGTACTCGGTGGCATTCCAATGGACGGTGTTGTTGTCATTGGTGAAGGCGAAAAAGACGAAGCACCAATGCTTTATAACGGTGAGCGAATTGGTGACGGTTCTTCGCCACAAGTTGACGTTGCTGTTGACCCAGTTGACGGCACAACACTGACGGCCATGGGTCGAAATGGTGCGCTCTCGGTTATTGCACTTTCTGAAAAAGGAACCATGTTCAACCCTGGTCCTACGTTCTACATGAACAAGATTGCCGTTGGGCCACGTGGACGTGGCGCCATTGACATCAATGCATCACCAACTGACAACCTCAAAGAACTTTCCAAGCGCCTAAAGAAGAGCGTTCAAGAACTCGGTGTTGTCATCCTTGACCGTCCTCGCCACGACGACCTCGTTGCTGAAGTGCGTGAAGCCGGTGCTCGTGTGATTTCAATTTCTGACGGTGACGTTGCTGGCGCCATTGCAACTGGCTGGCCAAACTCTGGTGTCGACATCTTGCTCGGCATTGGTGGAACACCAGAAGGTGTCATTGCTGCAGCTGCGCTTAAGGGACTCGGTGGAGAAATCCAGGGAGTGCTCTACGCACGTAACGACGAAGAAAAGAAGATCGCTGAAGACCTCGGGTACTCATTCACGAAGGTCTTAATGACTGACGACCTTGTAGCTAGTGACAACTGCTACTTCTCAGCAACTGCCATTACTGATGGTGACATCCTTCGTGGTGTTCGCTTCCACGACTTTGGAGCAACCACACAGTCACTCGTTGTTCGCTCGAAGTCGGGAACGGTTCGCACCATTGAAACCTTCCACCGTCACGACAAACTCCAGGAATTCACAACCGCTGGCTTCTAAAAGCCTTAAACAGTGGGCCTTGTCCACTTGTTCACAATGTGACCTTTTCGCTGGCTAGCAACTACAAATAGTCCTATGGTCAGTTCTAGGACCAGATTGATCCGCTTGGAGGTTCGTTATGAACGTCTCGTTTTTATTACAGGCAAAGGGTGGCGACGTCGCCACTATTTCTGAAAACCGTTCGGTATCTGACGCACTACACATTCTTCAAGAGCGAAGAATCGGCGCATTGATTGTGACTGGTCTTGACGCACCACTCGTGGGGATATTTTCAGAGCGTGATGCCGTGAGAGCTATTGCAGGACACGGTGCTGATGCGCTCTCAATGAAAGTTCATGACTTAATGTCAAGTCCCGTTACGCGTTGCACGCCAGAAACTTCAGTCAACGAATTAATGGGCATGATGACCGCCGAAAGAATTCGCCATGTACCAGTTGTAGAGCACGGTGCACTCATTGGCGTAGTGTCAATTGGCGACATCGTGAAAGCTCGTTTTGAAGAACTCGAGCACGACAAAAAAGAACTACTCGACTACGTAAACGCTAGGTAGGCCTTAGTTCGCTGAAGCGAGTTCGGCTGCTTGGCTAGCTGCGAGCTCAAGTGCTTCTGTGCGGTTCGTTGCAAGCTTTGCAACACCAGCAAGAACAGTGGCGAGTGTTACGCCCTCTTCGTCACTAGCGCCAACTTGGAAGTACCCACCATCAACAACGAATGCGAGTTCGCCGTTAGCGGTCTGCACGTACACAACGCCTGGCACAACGTCACCAACAGTTGAGGTGTGCTGAGGCAGGATTGTGAAATCTCCGTCCGAGGAGCGTGCGGTGAGTGACGTAGCGTCACCAGTCCACAACGCCGCCTCGGGCGAAACGATTTCTACCTTCAACGTTGCCATTAGTTCTTTGACAACTCCGCGGCCTTGCGCTCAACGTCTGATGCTCCACCGACGTTAAGGAATGCCTGCTCTGGGTACTGGTCAAGGTCACCCTTAACGAGGTGCTCGAATGACTCAATGGTCTCTTGCACTGGAACGTTGATTCCATCAATACCTGTGAAAATCTTTGACACGAACATTGGCTGTGACAAGAAGCGCTGAATCTTACGAGCACGTGAAACTGTGACTCGGTCGTCTTCAGAAAGTTCGTCAAGACCAAGGATCGCAATGATGTCCTGTAGTTCCTTGTAGCGCTGCAGAATCTGCTGCACTTGGCGAGCAACTGCGTAGTGACGGTCACCAACAATTTCTGGAGCCAAGATGTTTGAAGTCGACGTCAGTGGGTCCACTGCAGGGTAGATACCCAGGGCAGCGATCTGACGGCTGAGCTCAGTCGTGGCGTCAAGGTGGGTGAACGTGGTGAACGGAGCTGGGTCGGTGTAGTCGTCCGCAGGAACGTACACAGCTTGTAGCGATGTGATTGAACGTCCACGAGTTGAAGTAATGCGCTCTTGGAGTTCACCCATTTCGTCAGCAAGTGTTGGCTGGTATCCCACAGCTGAAGGCATACGACCAAGAAGGGTTGATACTTCTGATCCGGCCTGAACGAAACGGAAGATGTTGTCAACGAACAACAACACGTCCTGGTTCTTGACGTCACGGAAGTATTCCGCCATGGTGAGTGCCGCTAGAGCAACGCGAAGGCGCACCCCAGGTGGTTCGTCCATCTGGCCGTAGACCAGTGCAGTTTTTTCAATAACGCCAGATTCACGCATTTCAAGAAGAAGGTCAGTTCCTTCACGGGTGCGCTCACCTACTCCGGCGAATACAGACACACCGTCGTGCTGCTCAGCAACTCGACGAATCATTTCCATGATGAGAACGGTCTTACCTACACCAGCACCACCGAAGAGACCAATCTTTCCACCCTGTACGTACGGGGCGAGAAGGTCAATAACTTTGATTCCGGTTTCGAACATGGTGGCACGTGGCTCGAGCTGGTCGAAGGCTGGTGGGTTGCGGTGAATGTCCCAGCGGTCTTCAATCTTTCCGATGTCGTCAGTGTCGAGTGGCTGTCCGAGCACGTTGAATACGTGTCCGAGCACTGCGTCACCTACGGGAACAGAAATTCCACGTCCGGTGTTGCGCACGACGGTGCCTCGAACGAGACCCTCGGTTGGCTTCATGCACACGCAACGAACGCGGCCTTCACCAATCTGCTGTGCAACTTCACCAGTAACCGTTACGGTCACTCCGTCGAGCTCGATGTCCATCTCAACGGCGAAGTTGATCTCAGGCAACGAGTGCGGTGGGAACTCTACGTCGACTACCGGACCGGCGATCGCAACTACGCGTCCGGTCTCGAGTGTTGTCTTGTCAGGAGCCATTGTCATTTGTTTCTCACTTTCCCGAGCGGAGCGCTTCGGCACCACTCACGATTTCCATAATTTCGGTTGTAATCGAGTCCTGGCGGGCTCGGTTCATAATGCGACTTAGTGTCTGACCAAGTTCGTCAGCGTTGTCTGTTGCTGCAGCCATGGCGCGTTGCTGGCTGGAGTGAAAAGACGCAGCACCTTCAAGCAGTGCGGTGAAAATTTCACTCTCGATTGCACGAGGGGCCAAGAACGTTAGAAGTTGTTCAACTTCTGGTTCGAACTCGGTGTAGCCCTTCAGTTTCTTAGGAGCGTCATCAACAACAGTTTCTGGCATTGAGAGCGGAAGAAGCTGTTCGATTGAAACGCTCTGGCTACCAGCAGAAAGGAACTTCGTTGATACGAGGTGTACTTGCTGTGCTTCACCAGATGTAAATGGAGCAGCCACCGCACGAGCAACTTCGCGAGCGTTCACGAATGCAGGTCGGTCGGCAAATCCTACGAAGCTCTGTTCAACTTCCATGCCACGGAAGCGGAAGAACCCTGGAGCCTTCTTACCAACGACAAAGAGGCGAACCTGTGCGCCGTCACTACGAAGCTGCTTAACGAGTCGCTCACCGGCGCGCATAACTGAAGAGTTGTACGCACCAGAAAGACCACGGTCTCCACTGATAACAAGCACCACTGCTTGGCTTACGTTCTCTGGAGCAATGAGCATCTTCTTAGCAACCGCAGGGTCACCAAGTGCTGCTTCAACAATGATGCGCTTCATACCGTTACGGTACGGACGGTTCTGAACAATACGAGCTTGACTCTTAGCGATCTGAGAAGCAGCAATTAGTTCCATTGCCTTTGTAATTTTGCGTGTGGCTGCAACCGACTTAATACGTCGACGCAGAATTCGTTCCTGTCCACCGGCCATTGCTCCTCCTCTCTTCTCTCTAAATTTCTAACTAGTTGCTTGTTGCGAAGCTGTCAACGAATGTACGAAGTGCAGCGTCAAGAACATCTGACTCAGGCATTGTTCCCTTGTCACGGATCTGAGCCAACATGTCAGCGTGCTTGGCACGGAATGTTGTTAGTAGCTCTGATTCGAAACGACGAACGTCAGCAACTGGAACAGTGTCGAGCCATCCCTTAGTTCCTGCGTAAATAACAATGCACTGCTCTTCTACTGGAACCGGGGCGTTAAGTCCCTGCTTCAGTAGTTCAGTGAGTCGGTATCCACGGTCGAGCTGCTGCTGTGAAGACTTGTCGAGTTCAGAACCGAATGTTGCGAATGACTCAAGGTCACGGAACTGAGCAAGGTCAATCTTTAGTGTTCCAGCAACTGACTTCATAGCCTTAATCTGCGCAGCACCACCCACTCGAGAAACCGAGTTACCTACGTTGATAGCTGGGCGAACACCCGAGTAGAACAAGTCTGATTCCAAGAAGACCTGACCGTCGGTGATTGAAATCACGTTGGTAGGAATGTAGGCAGAAATGTCACCGGCCTTGGTTTCGATAATTGGAAGAGCAGTAAGTGATCCACCACCGAGGTCGTCGCTCAACTTTGCAGCACGCTCAAGAAGGCGGCTGTGAAGGTAGAAAACGTCTCCAGGGTACGCTTCGCGGCCTGGTGGGCGACGAAGAAGAAGTGAAATCTGTCGGTACGCTTCAGCCTGCTTTGAAAGGTCGTCGTACACAACAAGTGCGTGCTCACCAGTGTCCATCCACTCCTGGCCAATTGCGCAACCAGCGTAAGGAGCAAGGAACTTAAACGGTGCTGGGTCTCCAGCAGAAGCCACAACAACAACGGTGTACTCAAGTGCGCCGAAGTCTTCGAGAGTCTTTACAGTCTGAGCAACTGAAGAGTTCTTCTGACCAATTGCAACGTAGATGCACTTAACACCCTGTCCCTTTTGGTTAAGAATTGTGTCGATCGCAACAGTGGTCTTACCGGTTTTGCGGTCACCAATGATGAGTTCGCGCTGGCCACGACCAATTGGGGTCATGGCGTCAATGGCCTTGATACCAGTTTGGAGTGGCTCTCCTACTGGCTGGCGACCTGTAATACCAGGGGCCTGAATTTCCATACGACGCTGCTTAGGGTTAACGAGTGGTCCCTTGCCGTCGATTGGCTCTCCGAGTGCGTTCACCACGCGACCAAGCAGTGCGTCACCTACTGGCATTGAAAGAATGCGGCCGGTAGCGCGAACAATCTGCTCTTCTTCGATGCCGTCAACGGTTCCAAGAACCACAGCACCGATTGTCTCTTCGTCGAGGTTCATTGCGAGTCCGAGAGTTCCGTCTTGGAACTCAAGCAGCTCGTTAACCATTGCTGAAGGTAGACCCGATACACGCGCAATACCGTCACCAACTTCTACGACACGTCCAACCTGCTCCGCACCAACAGCTGGTGTGAATTCAGTGACGTGCTTTCGCAGCGCTTCGGTTATTTCATTGGCACTAATGGTGAGCTCAGTCATCACAGTTTCCTTTTCCTAGTTATTTCCAGATAGAGAAGATTCATACAGACGTCCCGACGCCACGGCGTCGTGCAGTACACCAAGACGACCACGAGTGGTGGCGTCTAGGTGAAGGTCGCCTACGTCAACGACAACACCACCAAGTAGTGATGCGTCTTCAGCGATTTGTAATTCAACACTCTTGCCGGTGAGGGCACTGAGTGATGAAACGAGTTGACTCTGGCTCTGGGCATCGAGTGCACGAGCGGTGTACACACGTGCCACGCGCCAGTCACGAGCCTTAGCTACGTAGTCAACTAAATAGTCGAGAGTTCCAACAACGTCACGTGGGCGTCCGCCCTCAATGACGTAGCGGCTGAGGCTGAGAGTTACGGCGTGGACTTTTGATCCGAGCAACTGCTCAACGGTGCCAACGCGAGATGCAACGTGAGCGTCACGGTCAAGCAGCACGCGGCGAAGTGCCAAGTTGCCCTCAATGGTGCGAGCCCATGAGAAGAGTTCAGCTTCAATAGTTGCGAACTGAGATGTTTCGAGGTTTTCAAGGAGGGCATCTGCAAATCCACCAACGCGCTTGCGTGCGTTCATGAGTCCGAGGTTTGCTGGAGTGAAGACACCCATTTCTTTGTAGCTAAGTGCCACCGCAAGAAGTTCACTGAAGGCGTGAGGAACTTCTTGTGCTGGAACTGAAGACGCAGCAAAGACGCTGAGGCGAAGAGTTGGAGCGCTCACCTTGTTTGTGAGGAGGTCACGAACAATTTGACCGCGAACGTTGCCGGTGATTGAGGTGTCTGTGAGGACACCACGAAGATCAGCTCTCGAAAGAATTGTTTGCTCAACCGACGTGAGGTCACTCACAACCGTGGCGAGCACGCTTGTTTCTAGTGAACCCAAGAGGGCGGCAGTGAATCCTTCGAGCTTTGGCAACATAACTAGTTCTTCGCCTTCGCTGACTCAGCGTTAAGAGCACTCACAGCTTCGCGAACGAGGTCTTGGTGAGCGTTCTGGTCAACTTCGCGTCCGACAATCTTGGCGACAAGGTCAAAGACGATTTCACCAATCTTGGCTGATGCCTCATCAATTGCACGCTGGCGAGCAGTGTCGACTTCACCCTGCGCTGCTGCGATGATGCGGTCGTACTCAGCTTGTCCACGAGCACCAGACTCAGCCTTCACTGAATCAGATGTTGCTTGTGCTGCAGCCACGATCTCTCGGGCTTGGTCACGCGCAGCGGCGAGCACTTTGGCACGCTCATCACCCGCAGCGGCAGCTTCGGCGCGAGCCTGGTCTGCTGCATCGAGTGCGCCACGAATCTGCTCTTGACGACTTTCCATGGCCTTGTTGAGGGGCGGCAGGATGTACTTCGTGACGAGAAACAAAATCACCGCCACAACGGCTAGTTCAACAACGAACGTTCCGTTGGGGATGAGGAATATTGACTCGGCGATCATGAAGACCTTCTTTTACTAGTGGACGAACCACGTTGTTGGGCCGAACGGCCCAACAACGAGAGAATTACTGTGCGCTGAATACGTAGACGAATACAACCATGAACAGAAGGTTGATGAAGTACATAGCTTCAACAAGTCCCACTGTCAGGAAGAAGTACTGACGTGCTTTGTTTTCAATTTCGGGTTGACGGGCAATCGCTGCGATGGTCTGGCTACCAGCCAAACCGTCACCAATTGCTGCTCCGATAGCACCGCCACCGAGGGCGAGACCGCCACCGATGAGTGCACCAGCGATGCGTACCGCAGATCCGATGTCTGTATTTGCCATTTTTTATTCCTCCTGGTTGATTTAGTGTGAGGCTGCTACTGCGACATCGTCGTGTTCTTCTTCATGACTGGTTGCCATGCCGAAGTAGAGAACCGCAAGCAACATAAAGATGTATGCCTGGATTACTCCGATGCCGAGATCAAAAGGCTTCCAAATAATCTCGCCGAATGGAACGGCGTAGATAGGAAGCAAGGTGGTCATAACCGCGATCATGAGTCCACCAGAGAAAAGGTTTCCGAAAAGACGGAAGGTCATCGTGATTGGCTTAGTGATTTCTTCCACCACGTTGATAGGAGCGAGTGCCGTGTACGGCTGGGCGTAGTGCTTAAAGTAACCACGAACACCACGTGCTTTGAATGATTCAATGTGAACCCAAACAATGACGAGCAGCGCCATAGCGAGTGGGAGGTTTACGTCACCAGTTGGTGCAGGAAGAATTTCACCTGAAGCACCCGGGTGCATTGCTGATGGGATGAAACCAATCCAGTTACAAATAAGAATGAAGAGGAAGAGTGTTACCCCGATTGGAACAAACTTTTTTCCACGAGGACCCATTGCAGAAACTGCAAGGTCAGTTACTTGCTCGGTGAGCACTTCCCAGAAGAGTTGCAGCTTGCTTGGAACACCGGCGGTAATTTTTCCGCGCATACGAAATGCTAGAAACAAGAAGATTGCCATTGCGAAAAGAGTTGACGCAACAATGTCAAGGTTGATGGTTAGGCCGAAGACGCTTAGCGTTGGGTGGACCCCAACCTCTATCGACTTAGCTGCGTACAGCGTCTTCACTCAAATCCTCCTTGATTTGCAACAACTCGCATTACGTTAATAACGAAAACAATCTGGTAAAGCACAAGCCCTGACACAATACCTATTCCTAGAGGGGCATATAACCAAACCACCAGAAGAACCACCAAAGTCATGAGTGCCAGGCGTCCAGTAGTCTTTCCGCCCAATTGACGACGGATTGCCTTAGAGCTCTGTTCACCCTTTAATTCCACGCTTGCCGCCTGGCGGTCAAGGAATCTGAGATTCAAAATTGCAAGTCCCACGCCAATAACCACGCCAACGGCGGCGAATGGGGCGTGTGGTGCGATCAGGAGTGTTGCTACAAATCCGACAACACCCACAACAATCGCCGACAAAATGGTGCGACGAAGAAGTCGAGGAAGGGTATTTGGGGGGAGGTTTTCTAGCACGATGTAAGTATTTAAAGGTAACGGCGAACTTGCTTTACAACGCTCATCACGGCCATCACGGTTCCCAACACTACTCCGATAATCAAAAACGTGGGGCCAGTGCCAAATGAGTGATCGGCCCAAAGACCAAGAAGCACGCCCACTGTTTCGCAGAGGGCAATTGTTGTCCCCATGGAGGCAAATGCAGCGAGACCAGGGAGTTCAGACATGACCGACTTCTCGGCTTTTTCTTCTCTCCCCTCACTCATCAGGTAATACTCTCTTCTTCCTTTTTAACTTCGTGTTTTCCAGGCTTGCGGTTAAGAAGTGGACTGAACCACGTGAAGAGGCCAATCAGCAAGACCGCGACTCCAAACGGAATAAAAACGTTCGTTCGTGGCTGGAAAAGTGGGAAAAGGACAAAACTGCAGAGCAGCGCTGTCCAGAGCCACAAAATCAACACGGTGCGGCGGTGACCATGGCCAAGTCGCATCAGACGGTGATGAATGTGATTCTTGTCCGGAGTCTGGAAACCCTGTCCCGTTACCGTTCGTCGCACAAATGCCCACAGGGCGTCGAGCAGTGGAATTCCGAGAATGAAAACTGGAATGAGTAGTGGAGCAAAGAAAAAGAATGTCACACCACTCGCCGGAGGTGTTCTGCCACCAATGACCATTGTTGATGCACTCATAAGTAGTCCCAGCATCAATGCACCAGCGTCACCCATAAACAGCTTCGCGGGATGAAAGTTGTCACGAAGGAACCCAATACAGATTCCACACGTGAGTGCTGCAATCAGTGGCCCAATGTTCGTTGTCGGAAGTAGTCCAAGTGTTTCAAGGCGAAGTCCATACACACACAGTGTCCCTGAGGCAATGGCAACAATCCCTCCAGCGAGCCCGTCTAGTCCGTCAATGAGGTTCACCGCGTTAGTAAGTGCAAAGACCCACACCGCGGTGATGATTGGAAGGATTGATGGACCAAGCACAATGAATCCAGCCAGTGGCAACTTGAGCTGGTACATCGTGCAACCACTGAAATAAAGAATTGAGGCCGCAAGAACTTGTCCCGCAACTTTTGCTGGAGCACTCATGTCTCTAAAGTCATCAACAACACCAACAATAAAAATCACACCAACCGCAATGAGCACACCCATCATTTCGTGTGACGAAGTGATCACACTACGAAGCGATGGAATTGCAGTCGCCACCAGAAGCGCCACGCAGAGTCCCACGAGCATCGCAGCCCCACCGCCATACGGCGTTACTTCAACGTGAACTTTTCGAGCGTCGGGTTGTGCGGTGTAGCCAATGTTGAGCGAGATGGTTCTCGCTGGTCTGTTCGCCAGCAACGTCACAATTGCTCCTACGAGGAACACTGCAACGTACGAAGCGATGTTGCCCATGCAGATCTATTTCGTAAAGTTCGCGTAGGGGTTGAACTGACTACAAAGCGCAGCCACTTCTTCGCGCACCGAAGTAACAACCGCGTCGCTGTCACGACCACGAAGGACTTTGTCCATGAGGTCAGCAATTTGAGCAAACTGTACTTCTTTCATCCCTGCAGTTGTCTGTGCTGCAGTTCCCACACGAATACCAGACGTGATGAATGGACTACGTGGGTCGTCAGGGATTTGATTACGGTTCGTTGTAATGCCCGCGCGGTCAAGAACTTCTTGTGCGACTTTTCCAGTGAGCTCTGCGTCGTATTCACGTAGGTCCAGTAGCACCATGTGATTTTCTGTGCCTCCAGAAACCATGCGAAAGCCCTTTGATTCGAGCGAAGCACCAAAGGCCTTGGCGTTCGTAACAATTTGCTGGGTGTACGTTGCGAACTCTGGTTGCGCTGCTTCTTTGAAGGCAACCGCACGAGCAGCAATAGCGTGCTCGAGTGGTCCGCCCTGCATACCTGGAAATACGGCACTGTCAATTTTCTTCGCGTGCTCTTCACGACAAAGAATCGCAGCTCCACGTGGGCCACGCAGCGTCTTGTGTGTGGTGAAGGTAACAACGTCAGCGTACGGAACCGGACTCGGGTGTGACCCACCAGCAATCAAGCCAGCTACGTGAGCTGAGTCAAACATCAAGAGAGCGCCTACTTCGTCAGCAATTTCTCTAAAGGGAACTGGATCGATAGCGCGCGCGTAGGCCGTGGCTCCACCAATGATGAGCTTCGGACGGTGCTTCAGTGCGAGTTCGCGCAAGTTATCAAAGTCAATGAGCTCACCAGGATTCGCTGGGTCATCAGACCTAGGAGTTAGTCCGTAGGAAACAAAGTTCCAGAACGTTGAAGTAAGTGACGCTGGTGAACCGTGCGTTAGGTGGCCACCTTGGTCGAGTCGAAGACCGAGGATTGTGTCCCCAGGATTTAGTAGTCCGGTGTACACAGCAACGTTTGCACTCGCTCCAGCGTGTGGTTGCACGTTCGCGTGGTCGGCACCAAAAAGTGCAGTGAGCCTGCGACGAGCGAGGTCTTCGATTTCGTCAACAACTTGGTTTCCACCGTAGAAGCGACGACCCGGGTATCCCTCTGAGTACTTGTTCGTAAGAATTGAACCAGTTGCTGCCATAACGGCTGGTGAGGTGAAGTTCTCACTCGCAATGAGTTGCAGCGTGGTGATTTCACGCTCCCACTCTTGTGCGAGCAGTGACGTAACTTCACTGTCGTTAGTAATCCAGGCATCAAATGGTGAAGAAACCACGGTTGTGGGCTCGCTTTCTTATTCGCCTGCGCGCTCGTCAAGAGCGTGCAGTTTTTCAATACGACCTATGTGTCGACCTTCACCGGGGGTGGCTCCTAGCCACGCCGCAACGGCGTCGATTGCTACGGGCTCACCAATAAGGCGAGCTCCGAGACAGAGAACATTTGCGTGATTGTGCTCACGACTTAGACGCGCTGATGTTGCGTCATGAACAAGTGCAGCCCTGACGCCAGGAACTTTGTTCGCAGCGATTGAGATTCCTATTCCAGATCCACAAACTGCAATTCCGTAGTCGGCTCGTCCTTCAACAACACTTCTTCCCACCGCTTCGCCGAAGTCGGGGTAGTCAACAGAATCGGTGGCGTTTTTTGTGCCTAGGTCAATGACCTCGTGGCCCCACTCGGCGAGGGTCGAAACGAGTACTGCCTTGAGGTCGAAACCAGCATGATCGGAGCCAAGAGCAATGCGCATCCCTATAACCCTACTGGTCGTTCAGCGCACATCAGTGGTGCGGTAATACTTCATAGCGTGGAAATGAACCCTCGCACCCCGGTCCTGATTGGCGTAGGCCAAATAACAGAGCGCCCGACTTCTGGCGCCACTTTCGCCAGTCGCTCCACCCCGCTTTCGCTCATGGTCGCAGCACTCGAAAAAGCAGCGGGAGATTCCGGCTCTAGTGGCACGCTCGATGCCATTGAAGAGATCGTCGCCATTGGCTCATTCACCTGGCACACCAATGACCCAGCTCAACTTGTAGTTGAGCAGTTAGGCCTGAAGAACGTCACCACTCGCCTCACCCCTACTGGAGGAAACCTTCCCCAGATGCTGGTGCACGAATCTGCTCGAAGAATTCTGAGTGGTGAGCTAACAACTGTCTGCGTTGTTGGTTCAGAAGCGAACTACGCACGAGGGCTCGCTCGAAAAGAAGGCGTAGACACCGAGTGGGTCAAACAAGGTGACGATGTCGCCAAGCCACCGTTTGTTGAAGATAACCGCATCCCATTCACCAAGGACGAATACGAGCAAGGTCTCACCTTGCCAGTCGAGGTGTATCCAGTATTTGAAAACGCCAGACGAGCTCGCATGGGCTGGAGCATGGACGAACAAGCCAAGCAACTCGGGAAACTCTGGGCCAACTTTGCGAAAGTGGCAAAAGATAATCCCTACGCGTGGATAACTGAGCCACCTGCTCCTGCTGCAATCACGACTCCGACAAAAAACAATCGAATGGTTTCATTCCCCTACACAAAGTTTTTAGTAGCGAATCTCCCAGTCGACATGGGTGCAGCGTTCATCATGACGAGCTACGAAAAAGCAGTTTCACTCGGAGTTGCAAAAGACAAGATGATTTTCCCTCAGTGTGGTGCAGATGCAAATGACCACTGGTTTGTTTCAGAGCGACCGGTCTTTGATGACTCACCCGCGATGCGTGCACTGTGGTCATCGCTGCAGAGCTTCGGAGTTACTACTGACGAGACTTCCCACATGGATCTCTACAGCTGTTTTCCAACCGTGGTGCAAACTGCCTGTGAAGTGATGAACATTGATCCACTCGACGAACAGCGCATTCCAACGCTTACCGGCGGTCTCACCTTTGGTGGTGGGCCGGGAAACAATTACGTCACCCACAGCATCTGTGCCATGGTCGACAAACTAAGAAGCGATGAGAGCAGCCACGGTCTCGTCACGGGACTCGGTTGGTTCTCCACCAAGCACGCGTGGGGTACGTACTCATCAACGCCACCTACAAAAGACTTCCAGTGGCGAAGCGCGCAACCAGACGTTGATGCACAAGATAAGTGTGTTTACGAGCAACGTAGTGGTGAAGTAACAATCGAGAGCTACACCGTGGTGCACGCGAAAGACGGTGCGCCTTCAAAGCTTGTGGTCGCCGCGAGAAGTAGTGACGGGGTACGTAGTTGGAGCCACAGTACTGACGAAGACCTAATGGAATTGAGTGAAACTCAAGAAATCATTGGTCGAAGCGCCACCGTTGCAGAAAGCGTTATTTCACTTAGCTAATGCGTGAGCAATTTCTTGCTCGCTCACAGCACCGCTACGAAGAATCTTCCAATCTTCACCTGTAACGTCCACAACTGTTGAAACTTCTCCACTGCACGTCCCACCGTCAAGTACACCGCAAAACATTTCTCGATCCATAAATACATCAAGGACTTGCTGAGCTGATTCGCAGGGTGCCTCTCCATGATTATTCGCACTCGAAACACATAGCGGGCTGTTCTTTAAAACGCTAAGTAGCGCTTCGTTGTTTGGCATGCGCAGTCCCACGCTCTGTGTGGTGCTGCCAATTGTTTGTGCGAGGTCGTGTGGAGCACTAACAACAATGGTGAGCGCCCCGGGCCAGAATGCATTGCTGAGTAACTGTGCGTTTTCATTCCACGTAACACCAAGCTCTAGCGCTTGCTCTACGCAGCACACCAGTACCGGGAGTGCAACGTCTTGAGGGCGCTGCTTAAGTGCGAAGATTTTCGCAACAGAAGAGTTGTTGATTGCAGCACCCACGCCGTAGACAGTGTCAGTAGGCAGGGCCACTACTTCGCCACTCGCTAGCGCTGCAACAGCTTCTTCTAAAGAAAAGACTTTGCTCATGAACGTCTCGCAACCAAGATGCGCGGATGCCCAGCGAGGTCATCGAAGTCAAAGACATCGCTGAACCCAGCGTCATAGGAATTTTGAAGTGCAACTTCACGGTGCATGTTTCCATGCTCGCAGATAAGCACTCCGGTTGAGGACAACCACTCTGGTGCTTCAGCGATTATTTCCTCGAGATCACTAAATCCTTCAACGCCCTGAGCGCTTGGAGCCACAAGTGCGCCAAGTGGTTCATGTCGAAGCACTGCGTCAAGTGCCTCAAATTCCACTTCACCCACGTATGGCGGATTAGAGACGATGAGATCAATGTGACCGCGTAGCGAACGGTCCACGTTGTTAAACCAAGAGGACTCCACAAATGAGACTGCGTGCAGCTGATGTTTAATGGCATTTCGTTTCGCAACACTTAGTGCATCAAGTGACTCATCAACACACACCAGTGTTGCTGCAATGCCACGCTCACGAAGTTCAAACAGCAACGAAAGTCCAATTGCTCCAGATCCACATCCAAGGTCGAGGATTACTGGTGCCACCGCGCCCACACGTGCGAGTTCTTGCAACGCATAGTCAACAAGTTCTTCTGTTTCGGGGCGAGGAATAAGTACTCGTGTGTCAACGTCAAGATCTAAAGAACGAAAGGGCCAGTGACCAATGATGTATTGCAGTGGCTCACCGTTTAGTCGACGTTGTGCTGCGAGTCGCAGTGCAGGGACGGCATCAAGGTCGGCTCCAGGAACGAATTCCTCGACGAGCCAGCGTGCTTCGTGACGCTCAAGACCGAGACCGATTAACTCGGTCACTAGCTCGGAATTAACGTCCGTCACTCTCGGCCAATTGGCGAGCACGCTTTTCAGCGAGCAACGCATCAACGTACGTATCGAGGTTTCCAGCGAGTACGTCGTCGAGGGCGTACGTGGTGAGGTTGATTCGGTGGTCAGTGACTCGGTTTTCTTTGAAGTTATAGGTGCGAATCTTCTCGCCTCTAGAACCAGTTCCAATTTGGCCACGTTTTAACAAACTGAGTTCGTCGGCTTGGGCATCTTGGGCAGCCTTTAAAAGCCTCGAGCGAAGAACAATGAGCGCCTTGGCGCGGTTTTGGATCTGACTCTTTTCGTCCTGCATCGCAACAACAATTCCCGTAGGAAGGTGAGTAATACGAACAGCGGAGTCAGTGGTGTTAACGCTCTGTCCTCCAGGACCTGATGAACGATACACATCGATTTTTAGTTCTGCTGGATTTAGTGCAACGTCAACTTCTTCGGCTTCAGGAAGAATCGAAACTGTCGCCGAAGACGTGTGCACTCGGCCCTTGGCTTCCGTTACCGGAACACGCTGTACGCGGTGAACACCAGCTTCGTGTTCGAGTCTCGCCCATGCGTCATCACCCTTAACGAGGAAGGTCGCTTCGTCAAGTCCGCCCTGTTCCGATTCGCGAAGTTCAATAACGTCGAGTTTCCATCCGCGAACCGCAACGTAACGGCGGTACATGTCAGCGAGGTCACCAGCGAAAAGGTTTGCCTCTTCCCCACCTTCAGCGCCACGGATTTCAATAATTACGTTTCTGCCCTCGTTAGGGTCACGTGGCAGCAACAATGTTTCGAGTGTCGATTCCAGTTGAGGAATTTTTGCTTCAGCGTTATTCATTTCTTCACGCCATTGTTCACGGTCATCGCCAGATGATTCATTGAACATTTCTTTGGCGGTGGCGTAGTCCTCTTGGACGGCTTTTAGCTCGTTCCAGGCGACATTGATTTCGCTGAGTTCTTTGTGACGACGTGAAAGATCACGAAGTCGAGTTAGATCACTTGCAACGTCAGGTTCAGCGAGAGACGATTCGACAATGCGAAGTTCGTCCTGAAGGGCGTTAAGTGTGTCGTCTACAGAGCGCACGAAGGTTGCGAGCTCTAGGCCTTAAGCCTTAGGAGCGCGCGCCTTGGTGGTCTTTTGCGCGTAGCGGCGCTCGAAACGCTCAACACGTCCACCAGTGTCAACAAGCTTCTGCTTACCAGTGAAGAACGGGTGGCACTCGTTGCAGAGTTCAACCGTCATCACAGACTTAGTCGACTGTGTCACGAACGTGTTTCCACACGAGCAGGTAACAGACGCTTCTGCGTAATTTGGGTGAATATCAGGCTTCATTAGTGCTCCTTGTTGCGAAGTAAGAGTTTACAGGAAATTAAGAGGTGGGTGTCGGGCCCTTGGCAATCTCGGCCAAGAACTCGTCATTACTACGGGTTGACTTCAATTTGTCAATGAGGAGCTCGAGTCCAGCCGCGTCGCGGCCTTCAGCCGCAAGCCCGTTCAGTACACGGCGCAACTTCCACACCTGAGGCAGAACATCGCGGTCAAAGAGCAGTTCTTCGTGACGAGTTGATGATCCGTTGACGTCAATAGCTGGGAACAAACGACGCTCAGCGAGACGACGGTCAAGGCGAAGTTCCATGTTTCCAGTTCCCTTGAATTCTTCGAAAATAACTTCGTCCATCTTGGAACCAGTTTCCACAAGAGCACTCGCGAGGATGGTGAGTGATCCACCTTCTTCAATGTTTCGTGCAGAACCAAAGAACTTCTTAGGTGGATAGAGCGCACCAGAGTCAACTCCACCAGACATGATTCGTCCAGTCGCCGGAGCTGCGAGGTTGTACGCACGAGCAAGACGAGTAATACCGTCGAGGATGATTACAACGTCACGACCAATTTCTACAAGACGCTTCGCACGCTCAATGCAGAGTTCTGCAATATGTGTGTGCTCATCAGCTGGACGGTCGAATGTTGAAGCAATAACTTCACCCTTCACACTGCGGCGCATGTCAGTTACTTCTTCAGGGCGCTCGTCAACGAGAAGCACCATGAGGTGAACGTCTGGGTTGTTCTCTTCGATTGAGTGAGCAATCTGCTTCATGATTGTTGTCTTACCGGCCTTAGGCGGTGAAACAATAAGTCCACGCTGACCCTTACCAATTGGTGCAAGCAGGTCAACAATGCGAGGAGTGAGGTCGCTCTTTCCTTCAGCCGTTTCAAGCTTGAGCTTCTCGTCTGGGAACAGTGGCGTTAGGTCTTCAAACTTTGGACGAAGACGTGCAACTTCTGGGTCAAGTCCTTGAACGAGGTCAACGCGAAGAAGTGCTGGGTACTTTTCGTTTGATGCGGCTGGACGGTAGCCACCAACAATGGTGTCTCCCTTGCGCAAGTGGAAACGACGAACCTGGTTGATTGAGACGTACACGTCATTTGGTGATGGGTGAAAACCCTTCACACGCAAGAAGCCGTATCCATCGTCACGAAGGTCAAGCAGACCCTGGACTTCTACGAGCTCGCCGTCGTATGGCTGATCAGCATTCGGCATTGCTTCGCCACCAAAACGCTCGCGTCCTGCGTTGCTGTTGCCTCGGTCTCCGCGGTCATTACGGTTGCGGCGGTTGCGGCGGTTATTGCGTCCACCCTGCTCATTTCCAAAGTCACGAGGCTGGCGCTCACGCTGTTGGTTGTTGTTCTGGCGAGGTGGGTTGTTCTGGCGTTCTGGTGCAGGAGCTGATGATGACTCTGCTGCAGGTGAAGCAGCTGGCTTTTCAGTCTTAGCGTCGGCGACAAATTCTCCGACCAGGTCATCAAAGTCGTCAACTGGCGTTGCAACGGTACGGCGTGAGCGAACGGCGCGGTTGGCTGAATCTGAAGCAGCCGGTGCGCCAGTGTTCATGATGGCGTCAACGATTGCGGCCTTTGAGCGACCCGCAGGCTTAGCTCCAGTTACTTCAGCGATTTTTTGTAGATCAGCAACGCTCTTAGATTCAAGGTCCGAACGATCTGGTGTGGGCTTTGCAGCCATAAGTGTTTCCTTCCTCGCTGTCCGTAAAGAGAATCCTGGACAGAGAAAAAATAAAGAAGTGCCGTCTTGGAAGATTTTCCGCACGCAGGCAAAAGGCCGGTCGCGGACGACAAGTAAAAGTGTAGCCGGACTTAGACCCGGTGTAAATGCCTAGGAAATCTTGGAAAGAAGCGCCTTGATGGTCGCGTCAACCACATCTGGCTCAGCAGTATCCATGGTTGCAGTGTCTGGGTCTTTTAGGCCGTTACCCGTAAGCACACAGACAACTGTCGAACCCTTAGGAACACCGAACTTAATGATTCCAGCAACTGATGCAGCTGACGCTGGCTCTGTGAAAATTGATTCGTAGCGAGCAAGGTAGCGGTAGGCGTCAAGAATTTCTTCGTCCGTTACGGCACGAATGTCACCATGCGACTCAGCAATAACTTCGAGTGCTGGAACCCAGCTTGCAGGATTACCAATGCGAATTGCAGTGGCGATTGTTTCTGGATTTTCTACTGGGTAGCCAAGAACAATTGGTGCAGCGCCGGCGGCCTGGAATCCCCACATCTTTGGCAGTGTCGTTATCTTTTTAGCGAAGTGGTACTGCGTGAAACCACGCCAGTAGGCAGTGATGTTTCCAGCGTTTCCAACCGGGATGGAAAGAATATCTGGTGCTTTTCCAAGCACGTCAACAACTTCGAATGCACCAGTCTTTTGTCCTTCAATGCGATCTGGGTTGATGGAGTTAACAATGGTGATGGGAATGTGCTGGGTTAGTTCACGAGCCAAGTTGAGTGCTTGGTCGAAGTTGCCACGAATCTGCAATACCTTCGCGCCGTACACAATTGCTTGAGCGAGCTTTCCGCGTGAGATCTTTCCTTCAGGAACAAGCACCACGCAGTCCATGCCAGCTTTAGCGGCGTATGCAGCAGCGGCGGCCGAGGTGTTTCCAGTAGATCCACAGATAACAGTCTTCGCGCCCTTGGCCTTGGCCTGGGTTACAGCGTTAGTCATTCCGCGGTCTTTAAAAGAACCAGATGGGTTAAGTCCTTCGAACTTCAGCCAAACGTCTGCTTCGAGTCGCTCTGAGAGACGGTCCGCACGAATAAGCGGTGTGTTGCCTTCTTGCAGCGTGACAACTTCTTTCACACCCTCAAGATTGAACCACTCTGAGTACTCATTGAGGAGTCCATTCCAACCCGGCATTACTTAACTCCCTCGATGACCCGAATGCAATTTCCAATGGAGTCAACTGAACTCAATTTTGCTAGATCACTAATCGTTGCTTGTACATTTTTTCCAAGTGCTTCGTGCGTCATGAATGAGATGCGGGCTTCATTGCTCATACCGTGTTGTTCCATGGAACGAATTGAAACGTTGTTCTTGCCAAAGACTCCTGCAACCGCAGCAAGTACTCCAGGTTCGTCTTTAACGTCGACACTTATGTAGAAAATGCTTGAAGTGTCTCCCGCGTCAATGTCCTTGATCTCTGGATCAACACTGAAGGGGACCTGGTGACGCTTGTCAACGCGATTGCGTGCGGCGTCAAGAACATCACCGAGTACCGCAGTTGCAGTTGGTCCACCACCGGCGCCTTGTCCGGACCACATAAGTGGACCGCTGTTTACGCCTTCAACGAATACTGCGTTCATTGCACCATTTACTGAAGCGAGTGGGTGGCTCAGTTCAATAAGGGCCGGGTGAACGCGGCGAGATAGTCCATGAGCGCCGTGACGCTCTGCAACTCCTACGAGCTTGATGACGTAGCCAGCATTCTTCGCAAAGTCGACGTCAACAGAACGAATACCTGAAATGCCTTCACGAGAAATTTCCGTGCTCTTCATCTCGGTACCAAAAGCGAGCGAAGAAAGAACTTGAACTTTTGCAGCCGCGTCGAATCCTTCAACGTCAGCAGTTGGATCTGCTTCGGCGTAACCAAGAGCCTGAGCTTCTTTCAGCACAACGCCGTAGTCACTACCCTCGCTCGTCATCTTCGAGAGAATGAAGTTTGTAGTGCCATTCACAATTCCCATAACGCGATTAATTCGCTCACCTGCGAGTGACGTGCGAAGTGCGCGAATGATTGGCACTGCGCCACCAACGGCAGCTTCATAAAAGAGGTCGCAATCATTTTCGCTAGCGAGACGTGCGAGTTCAGTTCCACAGTCGGCCATGAGCGCCTTGTTTGCAGTAACGACTGAAACACCATTCTTTAGTGCTGCTTCAACGTAGCTGCGTGCTGGCTCAATGCCACCAGCGAGTTCGACCAAAATGTCAAGGTCTTTACGACCAGCTAGTTCTGCAGCGTCAGTAGTTAAAAGGTCCTTCGAGATTGATCCGCGTGGCTTTGAGGTGTCGCGAACGGCAACTCCGACAACTTCAATAGTTGCTGTAGCGGCGTCGAGCAATGCATCGTTACGTGAACGGTCATTGAGTAGCTCAACTAGGGCGCTTCCTACAAAGCCTGCCCCAATTACGCCAACGCGAATTACGGGAGAAGTCATTGACTAAGTCTAGGGGAACTGGGCTCAGACTTCGAGACGAGCTAAGTCTTCAAACGTCTCGCGACGCAGTACTTCACGGGCTTTTCCGTCTTTTACGAACACCACAGCTGGTCGTGGAACGCGGTTGTAGTTAGAAGCCATTGAATAGCTGTACGCCCCAGTTACTGGGGTCGCGATAAGAGACTCAACACCAGTATTTGCTGGAAGCCACGCTTCATCAATCAAGATGTCGCCACTTTCACAGTGTTTTCCAACAAGTCGGACACTCTGCGTTCTTTGCGCCTTGGGGTTTGAAACATCAAATGCTTCGTATCCAGATCCATAGAGCACTGGACGGGGGTTGTCACTCATGCCACCGTCTACCGCCATATACGTACGCTGCGCCACGGGCTTAACTGCGCCTACGCGGTACAGCGTGAGACCCGCTTGGGCAACAATTGCTCTGCCTGGTTCAGCGAGAATGCGAATCTTGGGACTAAGTCCTATGCGCTTTGCCGCTTCACGAATTGCACTACCCCACTGCGTAATAGATGGTGCAGATTCACCCTCGACGTAGGCAACGCCAATTCCTCCACCAATGCAGAGTTCGTCAAAGTCATCATCCTTGGTGAACGTTGCGAGAATTTGCATTGTTTCATCAAAGCCAGCAGTTTCAAAAATCTGCGAGCCAATGTGTGCGTGCACTCCGTGCAGTGTTACGCCAGGAAGTGCGGCGACTGCATCAATGGCCTTTCGTGCATCACCAGAAGTAATTGAGAATCCGAACTTGGTGTCTTCATTGCCCGTCTTGATGAAATCGTGCGTGTGCGCTTCAACGCCGGGGGTCACGCGGATGAGACAGTGAACATCTGATGAGCTCGACGTGAGTGAGCCAATGCGCTCGATTTCAGAAAAGTTGTCAACCACGATTCGGTGCACACCGACTTCAATGGCACGCTTCAGTTCATCAACCGACTTGTTGTTGCCATGAAGAATGATGCGACTTGGGATAATGCCAGCGCGAAGCACGATGTCGAGTTCTCCACCAGTTGAAACATCAATGCAGAGACCTTCTTCACTGGCGAGCTTGGCCATGGCCCCACAGAGGAATGACTTTGATGCGAAGGCCACCCCATCGTCAAAAATGTTGGCTGCTTCGCCACAACGTGAGCGCAGTGTCTGCTCGTCGTAGACAAAGAGCGGTGTGCCGTAGGTGGCTGCGAGTTCAATCAGTGAGACCCCGCCAATGGTGACGTCGTGATCACCAACAACGGCAGTATCTGCCAGAAGTGATGTGGGTAGTGCTTTGGAACTCATAGAAGAACTTTAGATGAGTCCGGTAGCCTTACTTATGACGCTCCCGTAGCTCAGTGGATAGAGCATTGGCCTCCGAAGCCATGTGCGCAGGTTCGACTCCTGCCGGGGGCACCAATTTCATCTCTCAAGAGCCAGAGATTGAGCCGTAATGCTTGGCTCAGTCGGTAGAAGGAACTGGCGAATCTTTACGTCGCTTCACTTCGAAACCCCATGCTCCAGCAAGGTAAAGCAGCGCTGCAAGACCAACAAGTAGTGCGTAACGCTGGTGAGGTGGCGTGAAGTTGTACTCGACGTGAGACACTCCCGCCGGTATCGAGATCTGTTGGTAGACACCGTCAACCGTGGTGATCGGAACTTCTTTACCGTTCAGCTTTGCGTGCCAACCAGGCATTGATAGTTCAGTGCGAAGCAACGTAGTCGCTGAAGGACAGATAACGGTCGCCAGTGAAGGATGAGAGCTCGCTACATGACACGACGAGGACTGCGTTGAGTAGAACGGCCTTGGGTTTGGCAACTCATAGATAGTTGTCATGTCATCGTGAAAGACCTCTTTAGCGCCGAGTGCAATCAGCGCTGGCGAAATGACGATTGGTGAAGTTTTCTTGCCAGCAAGATGCGCAAAGTTGGGATAAAGAAGATATTTAACTGATGCTTTTTCATAATTAGCAAAGTGCGCAACAAGCTCTTTCTCTTGTGCCGGGATGCCAACAATGAGCCCACCTTGAATTGTGAAGTGATGCACAGGATCTAGACCCGGATACAGACTGCTCAATATGTGCTTAGCGAATGCCTTAGGAAATGGCATCTCGACTTGATTGAGTTCATTAAGGCCGTATTGTGAGCCCCAGTTTGGCCAGAGCACTCCCATGTCAAAGAAGCGCTGCTCACCTTGATGTTGTTGCAAGAAGTGAATTGGTGCCATGTCAACATCAATTCTCGTTGGTGACTCTGCGGTTGGAACAAGAAACATCGCGAGAGACTCAAGTACGAGCACGCAGCAAATAAGCAGTGTTGCGTAGCGCTTCGACGTGAACCAGCTCAAAAGCAGTAATGATCCCGCAGCAACGAATGGCAGTACATCGAGAACAATGAAGATCAAGCGAGCGCTGTGACTAATCACCACCCCCTGATTAAGTGCTCTCGCCTCTAGTGCGCACCACACTAAAAATGCCAAAGCGACAACAGAAGTGATCTTGAAACGCTTCACTGAACGTGGATCACTCAGCAGATCGCTTATGGCAAACACTGCCAAAATGATCATGGCAATTTCTGCTGAAGGGTTGATGTAGCGCATTAAGGCCGTTGACTTTACAAATGGCAACAAATTCCATAGTGACCTGGTGTGCAAGAAATCGAAAATCGCCATTGTTCCTAGAAGGATCCACCCACCGAGATAGATCCTCAGCGAACGCCAGCGGCTTCCAAAAAGACCAAGTAGCGCTAGCGCGGTGACGCTAATAGTGAAGTACCCACCAATGTTGCCCCAGAAGTTTGCAACATTGAGATTCGAGAACAGCGTGCCGTACGCGTAAGGGTGAAACAACATTGGCAGTGCTTGAAGAGGAAGATGTGCCGTAGCGTCAACAGAACTGTGCCCACCAAGGTGAGCGACCTTCATGTAGTCGTAGAAAGGAACGATTACTGGCAATGAAGCGAGCACACCTAGCGCTCCACCAATTCCAAGTGAACGAGTCGCGAACCAACGCTGGCTGCGTTCAAGTGAGAACATTCGAACCGCTGCCCAGCCAAGTGCGAATAAACCA